>Ga0265327_10000427_pt1 | contig 76690 bp, 59 predicted proteins | sample 41621metaG_FD_202089 | JGI IMG/M metagenome (GOLD analysis project Ga0265327, IMG submission 202089) | Rhizosphere microbial communities from Carex aquatilis grown in University of Washington, Seatle, WA, United States - 4-16-21 metaG | ecosystem: Host-associated > Plants > Roots > Rhizosphere...
GTCATCGACACCCAGTCTGTGTCAAGGGTTTGAGGGTTGAAGTACTTGGGCAACTCGTCTGGAAAGAGAACCGCTTCAATGAGCGCGCCATCGTTGGCGGCGATGGACATCTGCACCAAATTCTTGATGGCGCCAGGTTCTGGCAGGCCATCTGCACTCATGCTGATGTAGTGAGTAAAGCCGGTTGCTGCGGCCTCTTTCAACAGAAAGTTCTCTGCCGTGGATCTTTTCGTGTTGTCAGGTATCTGTACGCATCGCATCTGAAACGGGGCGGGAGAGAGTTGCTCGTCAAGCCAATCTCCGGTCCTCGTGCTGGCGATATAGATGACCCCTTGCGAGTTGGCGCTTAGCGCCAGGCATGCCTGCCTGATGGCCTGCAAGCTGGCGTGAATCTGAGCCGGGGATGCGCTTTGCGCCAGCAGACCAATGGCAATTTGAGCTGCCGTCGTTGGATTGGGGGGGGAGAGAACGTTCTGTAGTTCTTGAACCTGTATCTCCAGATGCGGGATGCCGCATTTCTGACGCTTGCGTGCTTCAAGCCTTCGTCGGTTCCACGTCTTGAGCTGTTTGATGATCATGCTTTTGTCTGCCACGTATAGGGGAGAGGCAATCTGAACTTACTTGACAAGAAGCCTGAGCCACAAGCGTGCATCAGCGAGGGTCCAGCCGGCACCGATTATTCGCTTTTTCAACGCGAGGCGAGCCTGCGTTTTGTCTCCCGCCGAGATCAACCTTTTGATGAAGAGCCTGGCTTCAACACTGGTGAACAGCCCAACGGGGGCAGATTGGACAAATTGTTCGATTTCTGTCTTACGCAATATGAGCGCCATGTTGGACAGCCCATGAAAACCGAAGCTGGAGGGTGAGACGCGCTCTCGTTCGAATGCGAACTGATTGGCCATGGGTTCCTCCGCGAATTGGATACCCCAGCGTCGCTCCAGCAATTCGCGATGGGTTCTGGCGATGCACACGTCCTCTGGATGATGAGGAACAATCTCGTCGTGTGACAGTGCATCCAGCAATTTGCGCGACCGCAAGGAGAAGCCTCCGTTGCCAACACGGTGTGCATCATCGTATTGAGGCCACACAGCGCCGATGTAGTCCATCTTCAGGAAGTCATCGCGCCACATGCCGGGGTCGATCACGTAGCCGTCCCACTGCACGATCAACATGTGCGGGGTGTGCAGATAGGGCCCCATGCCTTTGAGCAGGAAGTGCGAGTAGGCTTCGATCGAGTTGATGTCGCTCAGTTCTATGACCCGTACATTGCCGGGCACGTCCACCAACCCATGGTTGGGGCAGGTGAAGAGCACGGCGTCACCGAACTCGACCTTGCCCATGCAGATGTTCATGGCATCCAGGGCCAATCGGGGCAGGCGTGTATCAACGCAGCACAGTGTGACGCCGGGTAGTTTCAGCATGTTGATGCGCCCGTTTCGTAAAGGGCCTGGTATTGGGCGGCAGCACGAGGCCACGTGTAGCGCAGAGCCTGCTGACGCACGCGATCAGCCCGCGCCGGATCTTGCTGATGTGCAAGCAGCCAGGCCTCGGTGATCTGGCGCATGCTGCGAGGCTCGAAGTCCTGCCAGTACGCGGCGGCGTCACTGCAAACTTCAGGCAGGCTGGTGCGCCGTGCCACGATCACCGGCTTGCCAAAGAACATCGCTTCGATGGGCGGCAGGCCAAAGCCTTCTTGCAGCGATGGGAAGAGGAAGGCCAGGCAGTGTGCGTACAGCCATGTTTTCTGGGCTTCGCTGACGTCGGTGCAGAAGTGGACGTTGCGCAGCCCGAGCGCCTGCACGCGGGCGCGATGGGCCTGAACTTCCGGGCTGTCAGGGCCGGCGAGGACCAGCATTTGTTCAGGCCACGCGGCCGCCATGTCGATCAGGGCGCCGACATTCTTGGACGCAGACATGCGGCTGATGTGCAGCAGGAAGGCCTTGCCTTGGAGTGCCACGATGGGGTCTTGAGAAGCCGTGGTCAGGTCTGCGGCACCGTTGTGGATGACAGTGGCTGGCGGCGCCCATGGCAGGTGCCTTGCCAGGTCGTCGGCCGCGTATTGGCTGATGGCAACGAGCTGATGCGCGCGCCGCAGGTGCCGAGTCAGGCGCATGTTCTGCCACCACAGGCTCAAACCCTTCTTGGCGTAGACATGGTTGAGGTCATGCACCGTGATGATGTTGCGGCGGCTGTTGACCGGTGGGCGAAAGCGCATGTGCTGATGCAGCCCATGCCAGACGTCCAGGTCAACCGGGAAACGATGGCGCAGCCGCATGCCGTCATGCAGGTCGTGGTACTGCACCTCGTGCCCGAACATGCCATGCCATTGTTTGGGCATGATGAAATGAAAGTGCCAGTTGCGCTCGGCCTTCAGCGTGCCAGCCTGCTGTGCATACTGCATGGCCAGTTGGCGAGAGAACTCAGCCAGCCCCTCGTTGAAGTGCTTGATGTGGCCGAATTGCAGCGCGATGTGGCGGGGCGCAAGCGTCATGGTTGCCGCGCCTGGTTGATCGCCTGAAGTGCATCCTGCAAGGCAGGCCACCCCTGATCGGGCCTCAGCACGGTGACCTTGTTACCCTGCACCCACCACATTGGCGCCGCATCAGGGCCCAGCACGCTGACGACGCGGCCACCAGCTGCGGCGGCCAGGTGACCCGGGCCGGTGTCGTTGGACACGGTGCAAGCGGCTTGCTGGCTCAGTGCGGCGTAGGTGCCCAGATCCACGCCTGTGAGGATCTGTGCGGCCGGGTAGTCAGCCTGGGCTTGGGCCTCTTCGCCTGGGCCGGGGCAGAGCACCACCTGATGGCCTTGGCCTGTCAGCTGGCGTGCCAGTTCCGGGAACGCAGGCCAGAGCTTCTTGCCTGTGGTGTCGGCCGCACCCGAGAACGGGCACAGGATGATGAAGCCTGGTTGCAGACCGTGTGCTTGCATCAGCTGCGCGGCCTTGGCCTGATGCGCCGCAGAGGGCTTGAGCCCCAGATGGCGTGGGCGTGCCTGTCGGACGCCTGCAAAGTGGCTGCCGATGCGCCAGTAGTTGTCGGCCGCATGCAAGCCCGGCTCGTAGGGCACGCCGTGGCCCAGTAGCAGGCTGCGACCTTCCTTCTGGTAGCCAATGGGTTTGAGGCCAGCCAGGCGGGCTTCCAGTGCGCTGGAAAAGGAGCTGGTGAACAGCACCATATTGGGCCTGCGCGTGAAGGCCGGGTGCTGCTTGCTCAGTTGCTGTCGCAGGACTTTGAGCTGCTGGATGGCTTCGCTGCGCTTGGCGGGGCGGACATGCACAGCCCAGCCATGGCCTTCAAACAGGTTGATCGCCCAGCGCTTGCCGATCAGATGCAGCTCATAGCCTTGTTCGGCCAGCATGGTCAACGTAGGCAGCGACAGCACGGCTTCGCCAACCCAGTTGCACAACCTGATGATCAAGGGCCCCTTGCTGCTCATGCGTCCACCTTCTGCATGACGTCCGCAAGTGATGGCCATTGGTGGTTCGGGCCTTGGGCCATGCGGTTTTGCGGGCCCCATGGGCGCCATTGCTCTGGCTTGGTCGGGCCCAGCACGCTCAGCACGGTAGTACCCACGGCTGCTGCCATGTGGGCCGGGCCGGTGTCATTGGAGATGACGAGGCTGGCCCGTTTGAGGAGCCCCAGGTAGACATCCAGAGCAACGCCAGGCAGGCAGATGGCATCGGGGTGGTCCTGCAGCGCGATGTCTTCTTCGCCGGGGCCGGGGCAGGTGACGATCTGGCGATCCTTGCGTGCGGCGAGTTGGTGCGTGAACGCTGCGAACTCGGGCCAGCGTTTGTCTTTGCCATTCACATCGCCGGCCGCATATGGCACGATGCAGGTGAAGCCGGGCTGGATGCCATGCGCAGCGAGCAGTTCATCGGCCTTGCCTTGTGCCTGTTGCGCGACTTGCAGCTCGATCTGAGCGGGTGGTGGCAGGTCTGTGCCGACGAGCCTGCAGGCCAGCTCCCAGAAGCCCTCCAGTGCGTGTGCGGGTGGGCTGGGGTGCCGGGCTTGCCACGCTTCTTTGAGCAAGAGGCTGCGCCCATCACGCGCAAAGCCTGCCGGCTTCAGGCCCGCCATGCGTGGCTCGAAGGCGCTGGAAAACGAGTTGGGCATGAGCAGCGTGTTGACGCGGCTGTTGAAGCCGGGGTCCAGCTGCATGCAATGTTGCTTGAGTTCGCGAAGTTGCGTGATGCGGTCGCTCAGCTTGCCTGCCCGCGGTATGACCTGCCAGCCTTGTTCGCCAAGATGGCCGCCGAGCAGCGCTTTGGCCCAACCCTTGCCATACAGGTGCAAGTCATAGCCATGCACTTGCAGCAACTGCAGCGCGGGCAGGCCCAGAACCACGTCACCGACCATATTGCACAGCCGAACGACCAATGGGCGACGCAGCGATGGTGTGGGCATGGGCATCTTGCGAATTCTGCCAGCGAGCAGGCAATAAAAAACCCCGCAAAGCGAGCTGTGCGGGGTTCGGAATTTTGGTGGCCTGGGGCGGAATCGAACCACCGACACGCGGATTTTCAATCCGCTGCTCTACCAACTGAGCTACCAGGCCATCTCTTCACATCAAACTGCGTTGCAGTGATCAGCGAAGACTCTCAGTATACATCAATTTGCAGCTGCTTTTTTGCTGCGACCCAAATCAACGCCAAGTTGTTTGAGCTTGCGATACAGGTGGGTGCGCTCCAGGCCGGTCTTTTCAGCCACGCGGGTCATGCTGCCGCCTTCACGAGCCAGGTGGAACTCGAAGTAGGCGCGTTCGAAGTCATCACGGGCTTCACGCAAGGGGCGGTCCAGCTCGAAGCTTTGTTCGTGCGAGGGGCCGCTGGGTACATGGCCGTTCATGGCGGGTGTCGGTTGCACGGCGCTGTAGGCGACCGGGCTGGTGTGGTGGTGCGTGTCACCGCCAACGAGTTCGCTGCGAACAGGCGAGACCACGCTGTTGATGCCGGCGTACGACGAGGCCGCCGTGATGGGCGTGACAGTGGCCAGGTGCACGGGCGGCGTTGGCGTGGCAGCGCGGGGGGCGGGTTTGGTCAGGCCCTGTTCAACGGCACGCAGCAGCTTCTGCATGGTGATGGGCTTTTCCAGGAAGGACTGTGCACCGAACTTGGTGGCTTCAACAGCCGTGTCGATCGTGCCGTGGCCCGACATCATGATCACGGGCATGGTCAGCTGCCCGCTGGCAGACCACTCTTTGAGCAAGGTGACGCCATCCACATCGGGCATCCAGATGTCGAGCAAGACCAGATCGGGCTTGCACTGTTCACGCAGGATGCGTGCTTTGGCGGCGCTTTCAGCGACTTCGACGGAGTGTCCTTCGTCGCTCAGGATTTCTGACAGCAGGGCACGGATGCCCAGTTCGTCGTCAACAACAAGAATGGTGGCCATGAATTTGTTTGACCCCTTAGATGGGAACTATGACTAGTGTGACCCAGCTTGGGTGGTTTTAGATGACAGCTTTGAAAATGATAACGAAACTTGGGCCCCTCTCACAGTATGGACCTGTGAGGGATACCCTAGTTCGGGCACGTTTTTGGGTATCGAATCGTTGCTGTCACCGAGATTGCGCAGCCGAACCAGGGCGCCGTGTTCATCGGCGATCTTTTTGACGACCGCCAATCCAAGCCCTGTGCCTTTGGCTTTGGTGGTCAGATAGGGCTCGAAAGCGCGTTTGAGGATCTTGTCTGGAAAGCCTGGGCCGTTGTCGCGCACGAGCAGCCGCACCGCGCGGATGCTGCCGTCTTCCTTGCGGGGGGCATCGGTGCGGATCAGCACGCGAGGCGGTTCATCAGGTGATGGGTGTTCGCTGGTCGCATCCAGTGCGTTTTGCACCAGGTTGTGGATCACCTGGCGCAGCAGCGTGGCATCGCCCAGGATCTCGGGCAGGTCTTCGCCCAACTCGACCTGCAGCGTGCCATGTTCCAGTGCATGGCCATACAAGGCCATCACATCGTGCACCAGTTCGTTGATGTCGATGGGCACCAGCTTGGCCGTGGGCAGGCGGGCGAAGTCGCGGAACTCGTTGATCAGGGTCTTGAGCGCTTGCACCTGCGTGACGATGGTGTTGACCGATCGGGCCAGCAACTGGCGCGCAACGGGGTCTTCGAGCTTGTCCTCCAGCTTCATCTGCATGCGCTCGGCCGACAGCTGGATGGGGGTGAGCGGGTTCTTGATCTCGTGCGCGACGCGGCGGGCCACTTCGCTCCAGGCTTCGGCGCGCTGCGCGGAGACGATCTCGGTGAGGTCGTCGAACACGATGAGGCGTTCGTTGGGCGGCAGCTCGGCCCCGCGCACCAGCAGGGTCAAGGGCTCGGGGTTGGAGGGCAGGCTGAGCTCGTAGGACTCCTGCCATTGCTGGCGCTCGCCGGGTGTGGGGTCGGTGGCATAGAGCTCGAAGCGTTGGCGGATGTTCTCGGCAAAGGGCTCCAGGCCGGCGACGTCGGACAGGTAGCGGCCTTTGTAGACGGACAATGGCAGACGCAGGATGCGGGTGGCCCCCGGGTTGACCATGTCGATGCGGCCCGTGGCGTCGAACACGATCACCCCGGCCGTGAGGTTGTCCAGGATGGTCTGCAAGTGGGCGCGGGCGCTGTCGAGTTCCTGCACGCTGCGGTCAACGAGGGTGCGGGCATCGGCCAGTTGCTGGGTCATGGCCGCGAACGAGCGCGTCAGGCCGCCGAGTTCATCGGTCGATGTGAAGATGGCCTTGGGGCGCAGGTCGCCACGCGCGACTTCGCCCACGCCTTCGGCCAGCAGCAGCAGCGGGCGAGCCAGTTGTTGACCGAGGATGGCCGCCAGCAGGAAGGCGCCGAATACCGCGAGGATGAGTGCCAGCGTGAGCGTGCCGATGTACATGCGCTTGAGGCCCACGCGGCCCAAGGAGCGTTGCTGGTATTCGCGGTAGGCGGTCTGCACGTCCAGCGCGTTGCGCACCAGTTCGGGCTGCAGCTTTTGCGTGACCATCAGGTAGCGCCCGCGTGCCAGCAGGCTGAAACTGTGATCGGGCATCCAGGCCAGGGCCACGACGCGTGCCACGCTGGGCGGTGCGCCATCTCGGGGCCGCTCGGCCTTGTCCTCGGTGCGGTCGTCCAGCCCCTCGACCAGGGCCATCACGCCTTTGCTGCGGGCCTCCTGTCGCCAGCTGTTGGGCAAGCGTTCGGCCGCCAGGATGCGTGTGCCGTCGCCACCGGCGGTCATCTCGACCTGGCCGTTTTCGCTGAGCACGGTCACCACCTGCGCGCCCAGTTGTTCGCGCAGGCGCTCCAGCTCCAGCACCCCGGTGGCGGGTGCGGGGCCGACCAGGCTGGTGGTGGTCTGCGGGGCGCTCATGCGTTCGGCGGCCAGCCGGGTCTTGTTGCCCAGGTCGGTGGTGAGGTTGTCCAGCGTGCTGCGGCCGAGGTTGAGGCCGGCCTCCAGCGCGCCTTCAACCCGCACGTCGAACCAGGTCTCGATGCTGCGCGAGACGAACTGGTAGGAGACGGTGTAGATCAGCAAGCCAGGCAACAGGCCGACCAGGCCGAAGATGCCGGCCAGTTTGAGCAGCAGCTTGCTGCCGAACTTGCGGGCACGCAGGCGCAGGGCCAGCCGCGCCACCGCAATCAGGATGACGAGGATGAGGATGGCGGCCAGGGCCACATTGGCCCACAGCAGCCATTGGTAGTGTGGCTCGTAGCGTTCGCTGTTCTGCGTGGCAAAGGCCAGCAGGAAGGACATGATCAGGCCGGCGCCGCCCATGGCGGCCGAGGCCACGATCCAGGCCCAGCGGTTGGCTTTGATGGTGCTCATGCCTGTGTGGGGGCTGATGGCTCAGCGTGCGGGCCCGACGGCCACGCGGCGGCGCACATCCATGTTCCAGGTCGACAGGCCGCCCAGGCCGATCTGCAGTGGGCGCGGCAATTCATCGGTGTCCAGGCGAAAGCGGAAGTCCACATAGTGGTCCTGGTCGCTGGAGGCGGGGATGGGGTCGGCGATGCGCCAGCTGTCGGTGCTGCGCAAGGCGCCCAGCGCTTCGGGCAGGGTGTTGTAGTGGCGGCTGAGGCCTTCCAGGCTGAGCCGCCAGCGGCGGGTCAGGGGCTGGTAGGCCAGACGCCAGCGGCGCGTGGCCGAGCCAATCAGTTCGTCGGTCCAGTACCAGCGGCTGCGAAAGACCTCGGCCTCGGCCACGAAGACCACGGCCACGCCTTTGATCAGGGCTTGCTCCAGGTCACGAGGCAGATCGAAGCGGACGCTGTAACTCAGCAGGGTGCCCTCGTCGCTGCGCTGGACGGTGAGCTTGTCCAGCTCCAGGCTGCGGTGCCCCGGGGTGTCGGCGTGCGCGAGCCGCCCTGCCGGCGCCAGTGTGGCAGCGAGCAAGGCTGAGGCACTGCGGGCAAGCAGTTCTCGGCGGCGCATCAAGGACATCACGCACCTTGGGTTGTTTTGGACAGCAGGGCGTAGAAAAAGCCATCACCACGGTTGTGCCGGGCGGGGTCAAGGTATTCGACCACAGGCAGCAGGTGGCCGGGCGAGGGGCAGGCCTGGGCGTCCGTGTTGCGTTGCAAAAACGCGTCGATGCGGTCCTGGCCCTCTGTTTTGAAGACGGAGCAGGTGCAGTACAGCAGGTGGCCACCTGGCTTGAGCAGGGGCCACAGGGCCTGGAGGATGGCGTCCTGGGTTTGGGCCAGGGCGGCGATGTCGGATTCGCGGCGCAGCCAGCGCACGTCGGGGTGGCGGCGCACGATGCCGGAGGCGCTGCAGGGCGCGTCCAGCAAGATGGCGTCGAAGGGCTTGCCGTCCCACCAGGCGGGCTGGCTGGCGTCGGCGGCCAGGGTGGTGGCTTTCAGCCCCAGGCGGGACAGGGTCTCGTTGACGCGGGTCAGGCGCTGCGGGTCGGCGTCCAGGGCGGTCACGTCCAGGTCGGTCAATTCCAGCAGGTGTGCAGTTTTGCCCCCTGGTGCGGCGCAGGCGTCCAGCACGCGGGCGCCTGCGGGCAAGGGATGGCCGCCCGCATGGATCAGCAGGGGGGCGGCGATCTGCGCGGCGGCGTCTTGCACGGACACGTCACCCTGCTCAAAGCCGGGCAGCTTGCCAACGGGCACGCCGTGCGGCAGGGCGATCGGGTCAGGCTGGTTGACGGGCGGCTGCTCGGCTGACAAGTCTGATTCGGGCAGCAAACCTGCCTCGACCAGGCGTTGGCGGTAGGCGGCCACCGTGCCATGGCGCTGGTTGGCGCGCAGGGTCATGGGGGGCTGCTCCTGGTTGGCCATCAGGATGGCTTGCCAGTGTTCGGGCCAGTCTTTCTTGAGCCGGTTGATCCACCAGGCCGGGTGGTTGAAACGGGCGACCGGGTCTTGCTCAACGGTGGCCAGCAACTCGGCGCGTTCACGCAGGAAGCGGCGCAGCACGGCATTGACCAGGCCGCTGGCGGGCTTGGCGCGGCGTTTGGCCGCTTCCACGGCCTGGTCGACCAGGGTGTGTTCGTTGTACTCGCTGCCGCAGGCCAGGGCCAGGGCGCTCAGCAGCAGGGCGTCGACCCAGGCCTGAGGCGCCTTGGGTACCAGTTTTTGCCGCAGGGCTTGGGCCATGCCCAGGCGCCGCAGCACGGCGAAGGACAGGGCCTGTACGCCGGGGCGCTCTTGCGGGCGGCGCTCGGCCAGTACATCGGTCAGCGAATGGCCCTGGCGCACGGCGGCCACGGCGTCGGCACAGCCGCTCAGCAACTGCCACAGGGGCAAGCTGCCAGGCGGGGGGGATGGCGCTTGATCGGAGGGTGAAGAGGGCGGGCGAGAAGGGCGGGCTGGACGACTCATGGCGCGCAGTCTATGCGTTGCCGTGGTGTCCAGCCCTCCCAGGCGCGTTCGGGATGCCGGAAAAGCGTGAAATCAAGCGCCCAGGAAATGGCGGCGATAACGCGCAGGCAGGTCGTCAATGCGCATGAGCATGGGCAGGTCGGCCGTGTTGAAGTCGGGGTCCCAGGCGGGGGCGCCCAGGATCTTGGCGCCGCAGCGCAGGTAGCCCTTGATCAGCGCGGGCGGGTCCACCTGCAGGTGGCGGTCCAGCTCTTCAACCGGCAGGGGCAGGCGGGGGCGCACCTGCAGGTCGATCGGGGCCAGATGGGTCTGGCGCAGTTGTTCCCACAGGCTGGCGGCCACGTGGCCACCGTCGCGCATGCTGATGCTGGCGCAGCCGATCATGGTGTCCAGGTCATTGCGGACCATGAACTCGGCCAGGGCGCCCCACAAGGCCATGATGGCGCCGCCGTTGCGGTGATCGGGGTGCACGCAGGAGCGGCCCAGTTCCACCATCTTGCTGCGCAGGGGGCGCAGGCGGGTCAGGTCGAACTCGGTTTCGCTGTAGAGGCCGCCTACGCGCTTGGCCGCGTCCGGCGTCATCACGCGGTAGGTGCCGATGACCTCGCCGGGCTCGCCGTTGCCTGTACTCAGGCGCACCAGCAGGTGCTCGCAATAGCTGTCGAACAGGTCGATGTCGTGGCCCTCGGGGCTGCCGGGGGGCACGCTCAGGCGGGCACCCATTTCGCCCGCGAAGATGTCGTACCTCAGGCGCTGCGCAGCGCGAACATCTTCTTCAGTGCGAGCCCAAACGACCTCCAGGGCTTGCCGTTGCCGGGTGCTGCTGGCTTGTTGAGGCTCAGAGCTTGGGTGAAGTGACCTCCGGGCGGCACGGGACTCGGCCGAAAGCGAGGACAGGTCTGCCATGGGCAGGGTGGGCAGGGGCAGGTCACGCATCGTCATCTCCAGTCGTTTCACTCCGTGGACATGAGTCCGCAGTGTTGGCTGGCGCGGTGACGCTGCCGTGAACTTGTCATGACAGTTGCATGACGCGTGGTCTGACCGGTTCGCATCATTTGATCCGCGTTAATCCTCATGACAAATCCTGAAACACGATTCATGCATGCGCTGCTAGGATCGGGTGTATGAGCATCCAGATTTTCGGTTTGCCAGTCTCCCGGGGTGTGGCCATTGGTCGCGCCGTGCTGGTGGCATCCAGCCGGGTGGACGTGCCCCACGTTTTCATCGATCAGTCCCTGATTGACGAGGAAGTGGCGCGCCTGTTCAAAGCGCGGGATGTGGTGGCCGACGAGTTCGACAACCTCAAGCGCGACCTGCCTGCCGATGCCCCGGCCGAGCTGGCCGCCCTGCTGGATGTGCACCAGATGCTGCTGCAGGACGAGGCCTTGATGGGGGCGGCTGCGGACTGGATCCGCCAGCGGCACTACAACGCCGAATGGGCGGTGTCGGCCCAGTTGGAAGTGCTGGCGCGCCAGTTCGACGAAATGGAAGACGCCTACATCCGCGAGCGCAAGGCCGACCTGGAGCAGGTGGTGGAGCGCTTGCTGCGCAGCCTGAGCCGCGGTGAGCCTTCGGCGGTGCCGGATGCCAGCCGGGCCAATGCCCAGGACTTTGGCGGCGACGAGCCGCTGGTGCTGGTGGCCAATGACATCGCGCCAGCCGACATGCTGTCGTTCAAGCGCAGCGTGTTCAAGGGTTTCGTGACCGATGTGGGCGGCAAGACCTCGCACACGGCCATCGTGGCTCGCAGCATGGACATCCCGGCCGTGGTGGGTGCCCGCCAGGCCAGCAACCTGATCCGCCAGGACGACTGCATCATCATCGACGGCGACGCCGGCCTGGTGATCGTCGACCCTTCCCCGATCGTGCTGGAGGAATACCGCTTCCGCCAGCGCCAGAGCGAGCTGGAGCGCAGCCGCCTGGCCCGTTTGCGCCATACGCCGGCCGTCACGCTTGATGGCGAGCGCGTGGAGCTGCTGGCCAACATCGAGATGCCGGAAGACGGCCCCGGGGCGCTGGAAGCTGGCTCGGTGGGCGTGGGCCTGTTCCGCAGCGAGTTCCTGTTCATGAACCGCGGCAGCGACCTGCCCGATGAAGAAGAGCAATACGGCGCCTATCGCCGCGCGGTGGAGGCCATGAAGGGCCTGCCTGTGGTGATCCGCACGGTGGACATCGGCGCCGACAAGCCGCTGGAAGGCATGTCAGCCAGTGAATTGCGTCACGAATCTGTGCTGAACCCGGCGCTGGGCCTGCGGGCCATCCGCTGGAGCCTGGCCGAGCCCAGCATGTTCCGCCGCCAGTTGCGTGCCCTGTACCGCGCCGCGGCACATGGGCCGGTCAAGATCATGATCCCGATGCTGGCCAGCCAGCGCGAGATCCACCAGACGCTGGACAACATCGCGCATGCCAAGCGCCAGTTGACCGAGTCCGGCAAGCCCTTTGGTGAGGTCGAGCTGGGCGCCATGATCGAGGTGCCGGCGGCCGCCTTGACCCTGCCTGTCTTCCTGCGCTACTTTGATTTCGTGTCGATCGGCACGAATGACCTGATCCAGTACACGCTGGCCATCGACCGGTCTGACGAGGCCGTGGCCCATCTGTATGACCCCTGGCATCCGGCCGTGCTGCAACTGATCCAGTCCACGATCACGCAGGCGCGCGCGGCGGGCAAGGGCGTGAGCGTGTGCGGCGAAATGGCGGGCGACCCGGCCTTCACCGAATTGCTTCTGGCCATGGGCTTGCGCAGCTTCTCGATGCACCCGTCACAGATCGCCTCGGTCAAGCAGCGCGTGCTGCGCGCTGACACGCGCCGGCTGGCGCCGCTGGTGGCGGGGGTGCTGCAAAGCGAGGACCCTGAAGCCACGTGCATGGAGGCTTTCGCTCACTCCAGCACGGCGCATGCCGCGCCCCGCTTGATGTCTGCGGGTTGATCGGCGCGGCGCGTCAAAAACCCGCTTCACGCCGGATTACCGCGGCCGCATGGCGCAGGTAGCGCCACCCAGGCGCCGACCATGCCCCCTGCACCACGACCTTGCCGCGCCAGGTGTGCTGTGACGCGGCGGGCTCGTCCTGCAAGACCTTGAAGCTGACCAGGTAAACCGGCCGCTCGGGGTAAAACTGGTTGTTCTTCTCGCGCACGAGCACGCCGCCGCCGAAGAGGTGCACCAACTCGGGTTCGTTCAAGGTGCGGCGTGCATCGGGTTCGATGCTGGCCAGCGACAGCCGCACAACGGGGCCGGCAGGGTCGTCCGCGTAGAAGTGAGCGACGTCATCCGCCTGGATGCGGGCAAGGTCGTCTTCATCGAAGTAGGCCATCACGGTCTGGCCTTGATCGGCCACCAGGCGCGCGACGGGTTCGTCGTGCCCCAGCCATTCGCCGGGCTGGAGCTCGGGCGGCACGTCGCGCAGTACGCCGGCAAAGGGCGCTTTGGGCGCGTAGCGCTGGGCATCGGCTTGTACAGCGGCCTGGTCTGCTTGGGCGGCGCTGGCTTGCGCTTGCAGCACTTGCCAGCGGGCGCGTTGCTCGTTGTCAAAGCCGCTGGCAGAGGATTGCCAGGCGAGTTGCTCGGCACGGGCGTCGGCTGCGTGCAGGCGGTTGGCGAGTTCGGGTGAACCCATGCGCATCAGCAAGGCGCCTGCTGGCACGTGCTGGCCTTCGCGCACCGGCATGTCGAGCAGTTGGGCGTGTGGCGGGGCGTAGATCACCAGTTGCTCGGCGGGGCGCAGAAGGGCACTGCCGGAGGGGCGCGTGGGCCATGGTGCGAACAGCAGCGCGAAGGCCGCGCCCAGCAGGCTCATGCTGAACCAGGTGCGCTTGTGTTGGCGCAAGCCAGGCCAGGCCATGCGCCAGACGCGCAGCTCTTGCCACAGCGGCTTGAGCACGAACCAGCCAATCTCAACTGCGAACAACATGATCCCCACGGCCTTGATGAAGAAGGCGTAGACCAGCACGGCAATGCCCAGGAACACACCCAGGCGGTAGGCCCAGGTGGCAAAGGCGAAACAGATCAGGCCCATGCGGCGCCGGGTGGGCAGGTATTCAGGCGGCGTGGCACCGAGTTTGAAGAGCCATTCGCGCAGGCGCCATCGGGCCAGTGCAAAGGCGCGGTCATGCAGATTGGGCATGCTCAGCCAGTCGGACAGCAGGAAGTAGCCATCGAAGCGCATGAAGGGGCTGGTGTTGATCAGCAAGGTGCTGGCCAGGGAGGTGGTGGCGAGCACGAAGGCCAGTGCTTTTGGGGTGCCTGCGGGCAGCAGGGCCCAGGCCAGGGTGGCCCAGGCGGCCACGGCCATTTCGGTGAGCACGCCCGCTGCGCACACGGCCACGCGTTGCCGTCGTTGTGTGAGCTTCCAGACTTCGTTGGTGTCCGTGTAGGCCACGGGCCAGAGCACCAGAAAGGCCACGCCCATGGTGGGTACCTTGCAGCCAAGCCGCTTGGCGGTGAAGGCATGGCCCAGCTCATGCAGCACCTTGACGATGGTGATGGCCACGCCATAGCTCAGCAGGCCGGACCAGCTCAGCGTGTCCACCAGGGTGGTGGTGAAGCTTGACCATTGGCGATAGACCTCCAGCAGACCCCAGCCCAGCGCGGCGCAGGTCAGGCAGGCGAACCAGGTCGTGAAGAGCCAGGCCAGCCTGGGTGCCCAGGCGGAGAGCCAGGCATCTGGGCGCACCAGGGGGATGCGGAAGAACAGGTAGTGGTGCAGCAACTGCTTGAACACGCTGCCCTGGCCTTGCTGGCGGGCCTGGGCCAGGCTGGCGGCTTCGCCCGGTGGCACTTGCAGCAACTGGTTGCGCTTGAAGAAGTCGAGCACCTGCAGCACGTCTTGCACGGCGAGTTGCAGGGTGGTGTGGCGGGTGATGTCACGTGCGATGCCGGCGGCCGAGCCCATGTGCCAGCGTCGAAGTACCTCGAAGGTGGGCCAGTCGAGCTGGAAGAACTGGTTGCGTACCGGGTCGTGCAGGGTGTGGCTGGGTTGCCCGTCGGCCAGCACAGGGCCGGGGAGCAGGGCCAGTTCCTCGCGCAATGAAGGCCAGGTTTGCATGCGCATCACCACCCCAGGGTCTGGCGCACGGTGGCCAGTGGGCGGCGTAGCACCCAGTAAATCAGTGGCACGGACTCACCGCTGAGCTTGGCTGTGCCCTTCAGGCCGATGCGTTGGGCCTTGCCTGTGTCGGCAGCGGCGGGTTGCTGGAGTCGGGCGCGCACGCGGTAGGCGTATTGGCCGTCCGGGCGCAAGGTCGCGTCGTGGGCGATGTAGCGCAACTCGGCCTTCACTGGGTGCAAGGGCGATGCAGCCAGGAACAACTCCACCTGGGCGTGTTCGGCGAGCGGGATGGCGTCACCCATGGGCAGCCAGGCCTCCACCTCGATGTCATCGGGCGCGGCGATGCGCAGCACGCGTTCACCAGTTTGCACGGGCTTGCCTATCCATTCGGTGGGGTCGTCGAACAGCGCGATGCCATCTTGGGGCGCGCTCACGCTGGCGCGCTGCAACTGGTCTTGCAGGTAGCTGGCCTCTGCCTGTTTTTCTTCGATGCGGCCGAGCAGCCCGGCCAGTTGCGCTTTTGATCTTGCGTCGGAGACGGCTTGTTGCGCGAATTGACGGTATTCGGCTTGGGCCGTGGCCAGGGTCTGTGTGGCCACGTCACGGTGGGCGGCCAGGGCAACTTGATCGAAGCTGAACAAGGGCTGACCGGCCTTGACCCGTTGATTGGGTTGCACATGGAATTGGGTCACCACACCGTCCAGTGGGGCGCGGACCACGGCCGGGTTCACGGGCACGAGTTCCCCGGGGGCCAGCACGGAGAGTTTCACGGGGATGACGCACACCGCTGCAGCGATGGCCGCGATCAGCGTGCGTCGCTGCCAAAGCGGCTTTGCTGGCGTACCTGGCGATGCGACGGGCCAGCGAGCCAGCCATCCGGTCTGGCCGGCTTCGAGGGCTTGCCAGGCGTGCAGCCAGATGTCAGTCCATTCGGTCAGGGCCGGGAGGATGTTGTCGGGCCAGGGGGTGTCGGCGGCGAGCAGCAGGCCACCTGCCGCTGGCCCCTGACCGGATACGCCTTGATCGGGGGCATGCAGGGGTAACCACAAGCCATGGGGCGGCAGCCACTCCGCCCATTCGCTCGCCAGCTCCGAAGGCAGCTCGACGGCCGAGATGGCGCTGGCCTCACTCAGCGTGGCATGCAAATGCTTGCACAGGCGCGCTAGCCACAGGGCATAGGGCGCGTTGGCCTCCACGTCGACCACGCCGGAAAGCGCCTGGATGCGGCTTTCACGCATCCACAAGGCGGCTTGTCGGTAGGGCCACAGCGCGTGCGTGTCGTTGACGGCGATGAAGGCCAACTCGTCGGTGCCGCGTGCCAAGCGGGCCTTGCGGGCCAACTCCAGCAGGGTCAGGAGCGGGTCGACCGGCTGGACGGCCGAGTGTTGCAGCATGGCGCTCATCAGCTTACTCGCTCAGGCGTGGTGGGTGTCTTGGCCAGGTGTCGTACGGGCTTGCTCGCCTGGCGCAACTGTTCGCTCAGGCTTGCTCGCCCGCTGTGCCCGTCAGGCGCATCGAGCAGGGTCTGGCCGGGGCGGTTCGCCTTGATCCGGACCTTGAACACCGATGAGACCTCATGGCCTTGGGCGTCGCGTGCGACGACCTTGATGGCCAATTCACCATTGACACCCGGTGGCGCCTGCATGACGAACTGGCCGGTGCGCGCGTTGAAGCTGATCCAGTTGGGCAGCGGCCGGCCGTTGGCTTGCTGCGCACTCAGCTGGATGACGGCGTTCGGGTCGGTTGAGGCAAAGGCATCGGCCGGGACCGTGATGGTGGTGCGGCCCGCGCCGTCCACGGCTTGATCGCTCATGCCGCGCATCAAGACCAGACCCGAGTCAGCCTGGGTACCGGCCCTGTCGACCACGATCACCTGGAAGTGCCCCTCGCCCCCTTGGGTGAGCGTGGGCGTGGCAGTCAGAGGGCTGGTCGATGGGGTGCCGATGTCGGTGCCGCGGGGGGCTGGCGGGTTCACGGGGCGTGTGTTGCCCAGTACGGTGCCAGGCCCGGAGTCCAGGCTGTTGGCGCTCAGCAAGGTTTGTGTGCCGGGTGAAAGGAAGGTCGGCGCTGGTGACGGGGGAGGGGAAGGGGCTTGTTCCGGCGGCAGAGGGACGATCGGCGTGCTCACCGGAAGGGGCGATGGCGTTGGCGTGGGGTTGGGTGGAGGCGCCAGGGACAGTGAACCGGCATTGCTGCCCGTGTTGCCGGCGATGTCCGAGATGGCTGTGCTGACCGTGTAGGACTGGCCAATCTGTAGCGCGAGCGTGCCGCTGGTTGGGGTGGCGGTGGCGAGGTCGAGGCTCCAGACGCCGTTTGATGGTGTGACGTCGTAGGTGGCGCCGCCCACGGTGACGGTCATGGTGTCGCCGCCGGCCAACGTGGCCGTGCCGGTCAGCGTGGGTGTGGTGCTGGTGGTGCTCAGGGCCGTGACTGTGGCCGGCGTGGGGGCCACGTTGTCGAACACGTAGGCCTGGCTGCTGATGGGGCCATCGTTGCCCGCGTTGTCTTGAACCTTGAGCCGCAGGGTACTGGATGCCGTGAGGGTGACGCCATCCCACGTGAGTGTGGTGCCGCTGACCTTGCTGGTGATGTTGCTCCAGGTCGCACCGTTGTCGAGCGAGCCGTAGACAGCATCGCCTGCGCCCAGGCCGGCGCTGAGCGTGGCGCCCACGGTTTGCGCGGCGGTCTTGGTGATGAAGTCGGTGCTGCTGGTGCCGGTGTCGGCCGAAAGGGTGATGCCGCTGAAGGTGATGGTGGGTGCCGAGGTGTCAAGCACATAGGCCTGGCTGGTAACCGAGCCGTCGTTACCGGCGCTGTCGGTGACCTTGAGCTTGAGCGTGTTGCTGGCAGAAAGTGTCACGCCGTTCCATGTCAGCGTGGTGCCACTGACATGGCTGGTGATGTTCGTCCAGGTGGCACCGTTGTCCAGCGAGCCGTACACGATGTCGCCCGCGCCCAGGCTGGCGCTCAGCGTGCCACTGATGGTTTGTGCTGCCGTGTTCGTGATGAAGTCGGTGGCGCTGTTGCCCGCGTCCGCCGAGAGTCCAAGATTGCTGAAGGTGATCGTGGGCGCGGTGGTGTCGAGCACATAGGCCTGGCTGGTGGCGGCGCCATCGTTGCCCACGCTGTCAGTGACTTTGAGCTTGAGTGTGTCGCTGCCCGCGAGGGTGACGCCGCTCCAGCTCAAGGTGGTGCCAGAAACCTGGTTGGTGATGTCGCTCCAGGTGGCGCCGTTGTCGAGCGAGCCATAGACGACGTCACCCGCGCCCAGGCCGGCGCTGAGCATGGCGCTGACGGTTTGCGAGGCGGTCCTGGTGATGAAGTCGGTGCTGCTGGTGCCGGTGTCGGCTGAGAGCGTGAGGCCGCTGAACGTGATGGTGGGTGCCGTGGTGTCGATGACGATGGCCTTGTTGGCGCCCAGCGAGTTTGCGGCGCCTGGCGTGGCCAGCGTGAGGGCGGCGCTCTGGTGCGAGCCGTTGACGTCGGTGATGGTGCCGCCTTGGAGGGTGAGGGCGCCCGTGCTGGCGTAATCGAGGTCGGCGGTGTTCTCGCCATTGCCCACGGTGTAGCTGAACACCAGCGTGTTGCTGCCTGAGCCGCTGGTATAGGTGGCCACGCCGCCATCATTGAGCACGAGGGTGGGCATGCCACCCGTGGTGTTGACGGTCACAGCCTTGCTGAAGGTCACGGTGATGTCGACGGTGTCGCCGGCCTTGTAGCCGCCATTGGCCGTGGAGGCACTGACGCTGGTCACATCGGGTGCGATCGCATCCACCAGCACGGCGGCGGTGCTGCCCACGCTGTTGAGCGTGGTGGTCAGGCTGTTGCCTGCGGCGTCCAGCATCGTGCCGCCATTGAGTTGCAGCGAGCCACTCACGGCAATGCCATCGCTGTCTTGCTGGCCGCTCAGTATCGTCGTGCGGAAGGTGAGCGCGTCGGTGCCCGAGCCCGAGAGGTAGCTGGCGTAAACGGTGGTGCTGCCGATCGTCAAGGCGATGCGAGGTGTGCCGCCTGTGGCGTCCACCGTGACGGCCTCGCTGAGGTTCACGGTGAAGTCGAGGTTTTGACCATCGTAGTAGGTGGCGTTGGCCGGTACCGCCACCGAGTTGACGACAGGAGCGGTGGTGTCGACCAGCACGTTGGTGGTCGAGCCCACGCTGTTGAGCGTCAGTGTCATGGCGTTGCCGGCGGTGTCGGTGAGCGTGCCGCCATTGGTTTGCAGTGCGCCCACGGCCATGCCGTCGCTATCGGTGTCGCCTGCCTGTACGGTGTAGGTGAAGACCAGCGCCGAGGTGCCCGACCCGGAGGCATAGCTGGCATACACCGTGGTGTTGCCCAGCGTGAGCGAGAGTCGGGGCGTACCGCCAGAGGTGTCGACCAACACAGCCTCATCGGTGTTGACCGTGAAGCTCAAGGTGTTGCCCGCTTTGTAGGCCCCATTGGCAGGCACGGCAACCGAGGTCACGGCGGGCCCGCTGGTGTCGATGGTGGCGCTCAGGCCTGACGAAGCCGACGACACATTGCCTGCCGCATCGGTGGTCTTGGCCGTGACCGTGTGCGAGCCCGCGCTCAGCGCCGATGAGGTGACGGACCAGTTGCCCCCGGTGGCGGTGGCCGTGCCGAGCACGGTGCTGCCATCCGTGTCATACAGCGTGACAGTGCTGCCTGACTCGGCCGTGCCGGTGAAGGTGGGGGTGGTGTTGGCGGTGATGTTGTCGCTGCTGGAGGTGCCGCTGTCTGTGCCCGTTGTCATGTCGGGTGTAGAGGGCGCATTGGGGGCGGTGTGATCGAGTGTGTAGGTCGACCCCGAGGTGTAGCCAGAGAGAATGGCCACGCTGCCGCCGTTCTGGATGCCCGTGCCGCTGCTGTTGAGGTCCAGCCGCAAGGTGCCGTCGCCGCTCAGTGTGTTGACCGTCACCGTATAGGTGGTGCCGCTGCCCGTGACGCTGGCCACGCTGCCTGAGGCCGTGCCGGTGGCGGTGAGGCTGAAGTCGCTGGTATCGACGCCAGTGACGGCCTGATCGAATGTGACGGTGTAGCTGACCGATGTGCCTGAGGCTGCGACCGTGGCCGCAGCCCCGCCGGTGCGCACGATGCTGCTGACACCGGGTGCATCGACCACCGTGAAGGTGAAGGCTTGATAAGCCGCGTTGCCCGCAGCATCCGTGGCCGCGACATAGATCTTGTAGGTGCCGGCCGTGAGAGATGCACCGCCCACCTTCAGCGAAGTGCCGGTGATGGTGAAGCTGCCGTTGTCGGCATCATTGGTGCCGTTGCCCACGGACAGGCTGTAGGTGATGGCGTGCGTGTCCGTGGCCGACAAGGTTGCGATGGTGGCAGTAGACGTGGCGCTGCTGGTGGTGACGGTGGTGGTGTTGAGCGCGGTACTGGTGGGGGCCGAGGTGTCGATGGCGACGCTCAGGCCCGACGAGGCCGATGAGACATTGCCTGCCGCGTCAGTGGCCTTGGCCGTGACGGTGTGAGAACCTTCGCTCAATGCGGATGAGCTGATCGACCAGTTGCCCCCGGTGGCGGTGGCCGTGCCCAGCACCGTGCTGCCATCGGTGTCGTAGAGCGTGACGGTGCTGCCCGCTTCGGCCGTGCCAGTGAACGTGGGTGTGGTGTTGCTGGTGAGGTCGTCGCTGTTGGATGTGCCGGAGTCGGTGCCAGCTGTCATGTTCGGCGTTGAGGTTGCCGCAGGCGCGCTGGTGTCAAGTGTGTAGGCCTGTGAAGAGGCCGTGCCTGTGTTGCCGGCGGCGTCTTGCAGGCGAACGCGCAGCGTGTTGCTGGCGCTCAAGGTCTGGCCGGAGAGCGACCAGGTGTTCTGGCCCACGGCGGCCGAGGCGTTGGCCCAGGTGCTGCCGTTATCCAGCGAGACCTGTACCGTTTCACCCGTCTGCAAATTGGCGGACAGCGTGCCCGAGATGGTTTGCGCGGCGGTGCTGGTGATGAAGTCGGTGCTGCTGCTGCCCGTGTCGTTCGAAAAGCTGGCCGTGCTGACGGTCGTGGTGGGTGCGACGTTGTCGACCGTGGCGTTGGTGGTGTCGGCGGTGGTGGTGGTGTTGCCCGCGTTGTCTGTCGCGGTCACGCTCACATTGCGGTTGCTGGTGTTGTTGATCGCGCCCGCCACGATGGTGTAGGTGGCTGTCCAGGTGCCGCTGGAGTTGGACGCGGACACGGCCGAGCCGCCGCCAAACGCGCTGAAGTCCACCGTCGCGCCGCTGATGGTGTCGGCATTGTTGTCGCCGCCGGCGGTGTTGTTCCAGGTGGCGGTGACGGTGTCACCAATCTTGTAGACGCCGCCATTGCCGCTGGCACCACTGATGCTGATCCTGGCGTCGGTGACCGTGGGCGCGATGCTGTCCACCGTGGCGTTGGTGGTGTCGGCGGTTGTGGTGGTGTTGCCGGCGTTGTCGGTGGCCGTGACCGACACATTGCGGCTGGTGGCGTCGATGGCACCGGAGGTGATGGTGTAGCTGGCTGTCCAGGTGCCGCTTGAGTTGGATGCGGAGACCGCCGAGCCTCCGCCGAACGCGCTGAAGTCCACCGTGGCGCTGCTGATGGTGTCGGCGTTGTTGTCGCCCGTGGCCACAGTGTTGTTCCAGGTGGCGGTGACGGTGTCGCCTATTTTGTAGGCGCCGCCTGTGCCGCTGGCGCCGCTGATACTGACCTTGGCGTCGGTCACGGTGGGCGCGATGCTGTCCACCGTGGCGTTACTGGTGTCGGCTGTGGTGGTGGTGCCGCCACTGTTGGATGCGCTGACCGACACGTTGCGGTTGCTCGCGTCGACGCTGCCCGCGGCGATGAGGTAGGAGGCCGTCCAGGTGCCGCTGGAGTTCGTGGCCGTGACCGCCGAGCCGCCGCCGAACTGGCTGAAGTCCATCGTTACGCCGGTGATGCCGGACTGATTTTGTCCACCGGCGGTGTTGTTCCAGCTTGCGGTGACGGTGTCGCCAATTTTGTAGGCGCCGCCGCTACCACTGCCCGAGCTGGTGATGCTGATGTAGCCATCGCTGACCGTAGGTGGTGGCACGTAGAGCTTGACGTCGGTGATGTCGAAGTCGTTGAAGTCTGCGAAGTTTGTGGACGTGAGCACGACTTGTTTGACGTCGTTGATGGCCGTACTGAAACTCGTCAGCGTCGACAGGCTGCTTGTGCTCACGCTGCTGCTGAAGGACGTGGTTGAGTTGTTGCCATAAGTCAGGGCGATGGAGACGCTCCCCGTGGCAGCGCCTGCCTTGAAGGACGAGAGATCGAAGGTATAGCCATTGGGGGCGGCGATGGTCAGCTTGACGTCGTTGCCGCCTGCAGTGCCTTCGTAGGCATACACGGCTTCAACGCCGTTGTAAGTGGTGTCGATACCCAGCCCGCCAATGCCAACGCCCCCCGAGAACGTGAAGGTCTGCCCGCCCGATGTGCGTGTGACCGAGGTGGTCGTATAGCCCATGTCCGGGTCGGCGCTGGAGAAGGAGGTCACCGCCAGCACTTGCGCATAGCTGTCGATCGACAAGGCGCGTGCATCGATCGTGCCGGTTTGGGCTTCAAGCGCCCAGTCGCCGCCTAGCCGGGCCGCGCCAGTGGCGTCGGTCGACGCGGCGACGTCGGTGCCTGTGGCCTCGGCCAGGGTGGTGATCAGGCGTTGGCCTTCGATGCCTGCACCCACATCGCAACCATAAAAGAGAATGTCGCCGCCCGTGTGCATGGCCTGGCCAATGATCGCCAGCTCGCCTTTCACCGCGTCGCTGGCCAAAGTGGTGGCATCCAGATCTGTTTTGCCCAGCAGCACGCGCCCCTGCACGCCGTGCGAGAGGATGTGCAGCGCGTCATAACCCGTTTGCACGCTGGCCCACTTCGCGATCTGTGCGAGCCCGTCTTGCGTGCCATTGAACTCGATGATGGCCTTGCCCGCGTCGATGCCTTGCTCCAGCACCTTGTAGTCCGTCAGCGTGGTGTCCACCAGCACGGCTTCCTTGCGCGTCACATCACGGGAGGGTGCGGCAGCGCGCACTTCCACGGCTGCGGGGGTGTCCACCAAGGCCCTGAGCGCGGCGGCCTCGGAGGCGGCTTGCGCGGCAGCATGGCTCGCGTCGGCCACGGCGGCACCGTCGAACATGAAGCGTTGCTCCAGCGCGCGCGGTTGCAAGGCGCTTCGCAGGGCCTTCGGGCCGGCCGGCTGGGGCGCGTCGGCATGCGTCAGGTCATGCTGGCTGAGTGGGTGAACCGTGGGCCGAGGCGTGAACTTGGTGCGCATGGGGATTCCTTCGAATGCCTGTGAGGCTCAGGGAGCAGAGGGAAAGCGGCTCAAGTGCTCGGCCACTTTCTTGTCCAGGTCGGGTTGCCAGGTCGCGGGCATGACGGCCAGTGCCTGCGCCTTGACCTCATTGGCGCGCTCGCGCCGCGTGGCATTGGGCTCGCGCGCGCTGGCCGCGGCCGACCAAAGGTAGACCTTGGCCAGATCACTCGGAGCCAAGGCCCCCGTGTCGGCTTGCGGGCTGGCGTTGCCGTACATCACGGCGGTGGGCAGGTAGGCTGGCAGGTAGCCCGCGCTGGCGGCGGTCTCCAGCCAATAGCGCGCGGCTTGGGCATCGGGCTCGCCACCTTCTGCCTGGGCCAGCATCACGCCCAGCCGGTACTGCGCCTCCGGCATCTGGCGTTTGGCCGCCTCCAGGTACCACTGCCGCGCAACCGTCGGGTTGGCGGGCACGTCGGTATCCTGGTCGAGGTATTGCGCCAGCCGCAACATCGCCGGCGCCGAGTCAGACTGGGCCGCACGCGCGCACAAGGCGAGGCCTTCGTTCACATCGCGGGGCGTACCCTGGCCTCGAATCAGCAGCTCCGCCGCGCTGCACAGCGAGAGCCAGTGGCCGTCCTCACCGGCGCGGCGGTACCACTGCAGGGCCTGGGCTGCATCCGCCTTGCCAGTCAGGCCTTGGGCCAGGCAATCGCCCCACAGGTGCTCGGCATAGGGGACATGGCCCATGGCCGCCTTTTCGAACCAGTGGCAGGCGGTGGTCTGATCACCCGGGCGGCCCCAGCCTTGCTGGTAGAACTGGCCGATCACGAACTGGGCGAGCGGGTTGTGTGGGGCCTGACGCTGGTAGAGCCGCCAGGCCTTGTCGAACTGGCCGGCCGCCAAGGCGGCTTGTGCCGGGGCCAGGGCTTGATCCAGTGACGCGGGCCGGCCTTGGGCCCACGCTGGCGCCGCAGCCATCGCGCTCAGCAGCACCATGCAGGCCATGCGCCAGCTTGTCATGATCGGGCCGCGCTCAGTTGCGTTGAGGGTAGATGCCTTGCGTGGCGATGAACACGTTCATGGCCAGGTAGGGCGGCATGGTGCTGACGGGGGCCATGGCGCCGGTGGGCGTGTTCATGTCCGTGTTGCCATTGACCGTCACGGCGGGTTGGCCCGACAAGGTCGTCGTGAGGTTGCCAGTCAGCGTCGTGGTGGGGTTGCCCGTGAACGTCACCGTTGCCGAGCCACTGATGCTGCCGCTGGCCATGGTCACATCTGGTGCGCTGCTGGCGTAGATTCGGTTGGCCGGGCTTTGTGGCGTGGCCAAAGAGCCGCCACTGGCCGATGCACTGCTGGCATTGCCGCTGGAGCCCTTGAGGCTCAGTCCCGAGGCGGATGCCGTGGCCGAGACGCCCGTCATGGTGGTGGTGGCGGTGAGGCCCGTGGGGGTGGTGGCAGCCGCAAGCGTGCCCAGCGTGACCACCGTGTGCACGCCTGCATTCAGGCCGTGGATGTGGGCGGGCAAGGGCACGTTGGCGGTGGTGAGCGTGACGCTGTTGGCGCCGCCCACCTGGCCTGGGGTGTACATCGGCAAGCCATTGCCCTGGCCTGCACCCACGATGACGCGGCCACGCAGATCCGGCAGTTGGAAGTTCTGCACGCCATTGCCGCCATAGGTGGTGCCGATCAACGAGAACAGCGCCTGGTTGCTGCTGACGGCGAGGAGCGCACCATTGGCTTGTTGGAAGCCGTTGAGGTTGGTCCAGGGCACGGCCATCACGCAGATCGAAGCCATGATGGGTTCACTGGAGCAGGCCTGAACGTTCAGGCTGATCAAGGCGCATGCGCTGCCTAAGGCCCATGCCTGGGCGACCTTCAAAGTGGAGGATGGCTTCATGTGTGGCTCCTGATTGAATCGTGGTGGTGACGATGGGCTTTACTGCGTTGCATGGCCTTGCCGCGAGCTTGGGCCGGGCGCATGAATGTGGTGAGCGTGATCAGGGCGCAGGCGGTGCCATCAGCACGCGCCCGCTCATGCCCGCCATGAGTTCATTGAAGCGGCCATCGACCACGGCCGACAGCTTCACCGATTGGCTGACCGGGTCCACCTTGGCGCCGATGCGCTGCACGCGAGCCGGGTAGGTCTTGCCGGTTTCATCGATCTGAACCTGAAAGCCCTGGCGCGGCTTGAGCCAGGCCAGCCACTTGCTGGGCACGATGAACTCCAGCTCCAGGGCCGAGTCATCGAGGATTTCCAGGAGGGGCTGGCCCGCCTGCACGAACTGCTGCTCGCGCGCTTTTTGCTCGACGACGCGGCCGGGGAAGGGCGCTGTCACGGTGCACTTGGACAGCACCACCTTGCCAGCGGCCACGTCGGCACGTGCCTTGGCCACCTCGGCTTGCGACACGGCCAACTCCACCTTGCCAACGGCGTTCATCTCTTCAAGCCGCTGGTTGGCCTTCCAGGTCTTGTCGGCGGCATCCAGCGTGGCTTCGGCCTTGCTCAGTTGCGCCTGTTGCAGCGAGCAGTCCAGGCTGATGAGGGTGTCGCCCGCCTTGAAGCGCGCGCCTTCTTCAAAAGGCAGGCGGCTCACCTTGGCGCCAATCTCTGAAGCCAGCGTGGTGTAGCGCCTGGGCAGCAGCTGCGCACGGATCTCGCGCCGGTCGAGCGCTGGCATGCTGGAGGGGGGCAGCGATGCCGGGATGATGTTCGGGGCGGCACCCGGGGTGCCACGCCCCGGCTCGGCCGCATGGGCGCCGGGCAGGGCCATGGTGGCCACAATGGACAAGGTCATGGCCAGGCTGCGCAGCCGGGCTGTACGGGGCAACAGACGGTTGGTCGTCATGGCCGTGCGATGTTCAAGGTTGCGTATCGGCGTGGGCCACGTTCTCGGTCGGGGTCAGCGAGGCCGCCACCAATTTCGTCAACTCGCCCAGCGAGAGCTGGTGGCCATCGGGCAGGGCAGGCTCCATGCCCAGTGTGGCTTGCAGCTTGCCGGCTGCGGCCTGCATCTGCGCGAGGGCTTGATATCGCCTGAGCTGGCTCAGGATGGCCGCCGTGTTGTTGCTGATGCGATCGAGTTTGGTCTGGGTCTGCGCCTGCTCGCGCATGGCCACCTGCCCGGCGATGTCCTGGTCCACCTTCCAGATCGCATCGGCGCGTTCGAACTGGTGCACCGCGTTGTTGAACTGCAGCCGCGCCACGTGCACTTGCGTCAGCAGGGCCATCTGCGTGGCCATGCGCTGTTGATCTGCCAGGGTCACGCCGGCATCGGCCAGGCGCATCTGCGCGGGAGCCGACAGCAGGCCCAGCAGGTTGAAGGAGATCTGCGCTGCGGCTTCCGACCAACTGCGGTTGACCAGGTAGTTGTCGTTGCTGCCATTGACGCTGTAGCTGAACGAGATGCCCGGAAACAGCTTGAGCATGGCGCGCCGCGTTTCAAGGCGGGCGATGCGGCTGTTGTAGAGGGCGGTGCGCAGATCGGCATTGCGGGCCATGGCCTGATCTTCCATCTGTTCGATGCTCAGGCCACGCAGTTCCTGGCCAGCCGTTTCGGACGGTTCGACCACCTTGATGGCCTGACCAAGCGGCAGGTTGGTGAGCGAGGCCAGCTCAATCTGGGCGGTCGACAGCTCTTGCTCGATGGCCTCGAGCAGGCGCAGGTTCTCCAGCAACTGGCGTTGGTAGCGCAGTGGCTCCAGGGGGCCACGCACGCGTTCGCCACTGGCCTTGCGGGCGTCGGTCAACGCGTCTTCGCCTTCCGAGATGGCGTTGTGCACAGTCTCACGCAGCTTCTGGGCGCCAGCGGTGCGCCAGAAGGCGGTGCGCACATCCTGCATCAGGTTGTGCAGGGCCTTGCGGCGCTGCTCGCCGGCCAGCAGCACGCGGTCGGCGTTTTGCCTGGAGGCGTAATAGCTCTGGCCGAAGTCCAGCAGGCTCCAGGTGAAGCTCAGGTCCGTGGCGGTGACTTTGCGTTCGCTGGAGATATAGGGGTTGGCCAGCGAGGGTAGCCCGGTGACCGAGTCGGTGCTGCGGGTGATCAGGTCCTTGTCGCGGTCGCGGTAGCCAGCCTGGGCCACCAGCTTGGGCAGCATGTCGAATTGGCTGACATCAAGCTGGCCTTGCGCCACGGCCTCGGCCATGATCTGCACGCGCCGGTTCAGGTTGTACTTGATGGCCCTGGCGATGGCCTCGTCCAGCGAGAGCGGGCCTTGCAGGGGCGCCACATCCTTTTGCAGCTGCGCGCGGTCGGCGGCACTGGCCTGGGCGATTTCGGCGGGAGTGAGGGGCGTGGGCTTGAGAGAAGCACAGCCACCAAGGAACAGGGCGGCACAGGGCAGCAGCACCCAGGCGGCCAAGCGTGGAGATCGAGCAGACATGCGACAGGTTCCTCTCCGCTTATGTGCCACGCAGCGGGTGAACCCGCATGGCTGTGGCAATTGATATCCGCATGCACAAGCAATTTGTGCAGTGCGGTAAGCCGCATCATGGCGGTTAAACGTAAGGAGAGGTAGTCTGGGGAAACTACGCGATTGACATCACGAGATCAGTGATTTGATTTGACGCAATCCCCTGTTTGGGTGTTTGGGCGATCAGGCAGAGAGCAGCTCCCAGCGTTCCAGCAAGCCCATCAACTCTTCGTCGATGACTTCGACGCGCGCGTGCATGGTGGCCACGTTGGCACCCTCCTTGCGGTAGATGTCCGGGTCGGCCAGTTGCTTGTTGAGTTCGGCCTGCTCGGTCTCCAGCGCCTCGATGCGGGCGGGCAGTTCGTCCAACTCGCGCTGCTCCTTGTAGCTGAGCTTGCGCTTGGGCTGTGCGACCACGGGGGCCGCCGGTGCAGCGGGCGCAGCGGTGTCTGCTGCCACGGTCACGGGTGTGCGGGTGCTGGCTTCCGGCGCCTGCTTGGCCGAGGTGGCGATGGTGGCCGCACCGGGCTTGCCGGCCGAGATGGCCTTGGCGCGGCGCGACTGGATCAGCCAGTCTTCCACGCCGCCTTCGTATTCGCGCCAGGCGCCGTCGCCTTCGGCGACCAGCGTGCTGGTGACCACGTTGTCCAGGAAGCGCCGGTCGTGGCTGACCAGGAAGACGGTGCCGGGGTACTCATCCAGCAGGTCTTCCAGCAGGTCCAGGGTGTCGATGTCCAGGTCGTTGGTGGGTTCGTCCAGCACCAGCACATTGGAGGGTTTGGCAAACAGGCGCGCCAGCAGCAGACGGTTGCGCTCGCCGCCGCTGAGCGTGCGCACGGGCGAGTTGGCGCGGGCGGGCGAGAACAGGAAGTCCTGCAGATAGCCCATCACGTGCTTGCGCGAGCCATTGATCTCGATCCACTCGCTGCCCGGGCTGATGAAGTCGGCCAGGGTGGCGTCCAGGTTGAGGTTGTCGCGCATCTGGTCGAAGTAGGCGACGTTCAGGTTGGCGCCTTGCTTGACGGTGCCGCTGTCTGGTTGCAGCTCGCCCAGGATCATCTTCAGCAGCGTGGTCTTGCCCGCGCCGTTGGGGCCGACCAGGCCCACCTTGTCGCCACGCAGGATGGTGCCCGAGAAGCCCTTGACGACCGCGCGGCCGTTGTAGGTCTTGCTGACGTTGTCGAGTTCGGCCACGATCTTGCCGCTGCGGTCGCCTTGCGAGACTTCCATCTTGGCGCGGCCCACCGTGTCGCGGCGGGATGCACGGGCGCTGCGCAGGTCTTCCAGGCGCTTGATGCGGGCCACCGAGCGGGTGCGGCGCGCCTCCACGCCCTTGCGAATCCAGACCTCTTCTTGCGCCAGCAGCTTGTCGAAGCGGGCATTGGCCAGGGCCTCGTCGGCCAGTTGCTGCTCTTTGAGCATCTCGTAGGCCGCGAAGTTGCCGGGGTAGGAGCGCAGGACGCCGCGGTCGAGTTCGACGATGCGCGTGCAAACGTTGTCCAGGAAGGCGCGGTCGTGGGAGATCAGCACGATGCTGCCCTTGAAGGCCACCAGCAGCTCTTCCAGCCAGGTGATGGCGTCCAGGTCCAGGTGGTTGGTGGGTTCGTCCAGCAACAGCACGTCGGGGCTGGCCACCAGGGAGCGGGCCAGGGCCACACGCTTCTTGGTGCCGCCCGACAGGCCATCGATGGGCAGGTCGGCGTCCAGGCGCAGGCGCTGCAAGGTCTCGTCGACGCGTTGCTCCCAGTTCCAGCCATTGCGCGACTCGATGAGGGTCATCAGCGCATCCAGATCGTCACCCTCGGCGTGGGCCTCGAAACGCTCGCGCGCGGCCTTGACCTCGGCCAGGCCCTCGCTGACGGTGCTGAACACCGTCGCACCATCTGAAAAGCTTGGCTCCTGCGGCACGTAGGACACCTCGATGCCACTCTGGATCTGCAGCTGCCCGTCGTCGGGTTTTTCCAGGCCGGCCATGATCTTGAGCAGGGAGGACTTGCCCGTGCCATTGCGGCCGATCAGGCCGACACGCTCGCCGGTTTCCAGCGAGAACGCAGTGTGGTCGAGCAGGGCGACGTGGCCAAAAGCCAGGCAGGCGTCGCTCAGAGTCAAAACAGCCATGTGAAATCCAGTCAGGGGGCAACCCGCTATTGTCGCCGCTCGGGTGACAATGCGCGCATGTTGGCTTGGAAGTACCTGCGTTGGGCGCTGCGTTCGGCATCTTGGCTGTGGCTGGCGAGCGTGTTGCTCTTGCCTGGCCTGGCTGGTGCCGCCTCCTTGCCAGGCCCTGTTCACGCGGTGGTGGATGCCAACACCTTGCCACCGGTTCCCGTGGCGGGCCACGAGGTCACCACACTGGAGGCGGCCTGCATCCTGCCCGGTAGCGCGATGCCGCCCGGGCCGCAGGCTGCATGGCGCCACGTCACGCTGCCCCATATCTGGCGCGAGACGCACGCTGACGAACAGGGTGCCATGTGGTACCGCTTTCGCGTGACCATGGCACATGCGCCCGATGCACTCTGGGCCATCTACCTGCCTCGTGCCGTGATGAACGCGCAAGTCTGGGTCAATGGGGTGCCCATGGCCTACACCGGCTCCATGAGCGCGCCCGTGACGCGCAACTGGTATGTGCCTTTGCTGGTGCAGGTGCCAACCGGCGCCTGGCGTGATGGCGACAACGTCATCCACATCAAGGTGGTGAGTGGCTTCATGAGCCGGGATGGCCTGGCCCCCGTTCAGGTCGGCCCCTTGACGCTGCTGGAGGCGCCTTACAAGACGCGCCTGTTCTTGCAAGTGGATGGTGCCTACTTTGCCAACACGGCCGTGCTCGCACTGGGTGTCTTCATGATGATCGCCTGGATGCGTGACCGTGATCAGGTCGCCATCGGTTTTCAAGGGGCCTCCGCCGTGTTGTGGGGCGTGGGCAATTCGGCCTACCTCGCGGCCCACCCTTTTTTCGGTGACGCGGTCTGGGCACCTTTGTCTGTGACCGCCATGGTCTGGTCGGCGCTGGCCATGGCGCTGTTCTTTCGGCGTTTTGTCGGCCGGCGTTCTCGGTTGGTCGAGCGGGGCGTCCTGGGGCTGATGCTGGTGACCCCCTTGTGGGCCTGGTTGAGCGCCTCTGTCCATCTGATCGTATTCGGCTATGGCGTGGCCTACGTGATCTTCATGGTCTGCATGGTTCAGGCGATCCATGGCGTGATCAAGTCCGATCGCCGTGATGGCGTCTGGCTGCTGGGCGGTTGTGCCTTGCTGGTGCCCGCGGCGGCTCATGATGTGGCCTTTCAGGTCAACTTGCTGCCGTTTGACGCCATCTACACGCTGCCCTTTGTGAGCCCGATCATGATGTCGTGCATTTTCTACGTGCTGGCTGGTGACTATGCCCGCTCGCGCCGCGCGCTCAACAGGCTCAACGGCAACCTGGCCGAGACGCTGGCCCAGCGTGAAGCCGCCTTGCGTGAAAGCTTTGCGCGCCTGGCCGAGCTTGAGCGTGCACAGGCGGTGTCGGCCGAGCGCAGCCGCATCCTGCGCGACATGCACGATGGCGTGGGGGCGCACCTGACATCGGCCTTGAGACAGTTGCAGTCGCCGCAAGAAAACAAGGTGGACCTGGGCCTGGTGACCCAGACCCTGCGCGATTCACTGGACCAACTCAAGCTCTCCATTGACGCCTTGTCCCTGCAGCCGGGCGATGTGGTGGGCCTGCTGGCCAGCTTGCGCTTTCGCATCACCCCGCGGCTGAAGGCGGTCGGGTTGGAGCTGGTGTGGGATGTGGCCGATCTGCCACCCTGGCCGCAAGGCCATGCGCCGGCGCTGCGCCAGCTTCAGTACATCCTGTTCGAGGGCTTGTCCAATGTGCTGCAGCACTCCGGGGCCACGCGCCTGACCTTGTCTGCCCATGCCAAGGCTGATTGCCTGGAGGTGAGCCTGATCGACAACGGGCGAGGCTGGAGCGGCGAGGGCGAAGGCCAGGGCCTGCAGGCCATGAGGGCCAGGGCCAGTGTGATCGGTGCGCGCATTGCGTTTCTGGCCCGCCCTGAGGGGGGCGCGGAGTTGCGCGTGAGCTTGCCTTTGAAGGCTGATTCCGGGCCTGATGCCGAGCTTGATTTATCCTCTGCAGCATGAGTTCATTGGCAGCACAAGAAGTCTGGCGCGTGGTGCTGGTTGAAGACAACCAGGCCACACGCACCTTCCTCGAAACTTGCGTCAAGGGGCATGCCCAGCTGAGGCTGGCCGCGTCCTTTGCAACCCTGGCGCCAGCGCGCGCCTGGTTTGCCGAGCAGGGTGCCGACCTGCTGCTGGTGGACCTGGGCCTGCCCGATGGCAGTGGCCTGGACCTGATGCGGGACGTGCGCCAGCACTGGCCGCAATGCGACATGCTGGTGGTCTCGATGTTCGGTGACGAGGAAAACGTGCTGGCCAGCATCGAAGCCGGTGCCGTGGGCTATGTGCACAAGGACGACGAGGCCGCCGACATCGCCGACACCTTGCTGGCGGTCAAGCGCGGCGCCTCGCCCATCTCACCCATGATCGCGCGGCATCTCTTGCGCCGCATGCAGCCGGCTCAGCAGGCGCTCAGGCCTGTCGAGCCTGCCGTGGTGGAGGTGGCCCCCATCAGCACCGAGGTGGACTCGCCCATTGTGCTCAGCCGCCGCGAGCAGGAGGTGCTGGAGTTCATCGCGCGTGGTTTTTCTTACGCCGAGATCGCACGCCAGCAAGGCATCACCGTGCACACGGTGCAGACCTACATCAAGAAGCTCTACGGCAAGCTGGCGGTGCACTCGCGCAGCGAGGCCGTGTACGAGGCCAATCGCCTGGGCCTGCTCAACCATTTCGGCAGCCAGTTCAAACCTCAGGCTTGAGGTTCTTGCGCTGCCTCAAGCCTGAATGCGCGCCTCCAGCGCGTCGATGAAGCGCTTGGCCACATCCCAGCCCGTTTGCCGTGTGATCTCCTGGAAGCAGGTCGGGCTGGTCACGTTGATCTCGGTCAGCTGCTCCCCGATGATGTCCAGGCCCACCAGCAGCAGCCCCCGTGCCGCCAGGATGGGGCCCAGGTGGCGCGCAATGGCCCAATCCGACTCGCTCAGCGGCTGGGCCACGCCCTTGCCGCCAGCGGCCAGGTTGCCTCGCACCTCGCCGCCTTGCGGGATGCGGGCCAGCGCGTAGGGCACCGGTTCGCCGTCGATCACCAGCACGCGCTTGTCGCCCTGCGCGATGGCCGGCAGGAACTTCTGGACCATGATGGTCTGCTGGCCGTCCTTGGTCAGGGTCTCGGCGATGCTGCCCAGGTTCAGGCCATCTTCCTTCACGCGGAAGATGCCCATGCCGCCCATGCCATCCAGGGGCTTGAGGATGATGTCCGTGTGCGTGGCATGAAAGGCCCGCACGGCCTCGATGCTGCGGGTGACCAGGGTGGGCGCGATGTAGAGCGGGAATTCGAGGATCGCCAGTTTCTCAGGGTGCTCGCGCAGGGCCTGCGGCTTGTTGAACACCTTGGCGCCTTCGCGTTCGGCCTGTGTGAGCAGGTGCGTGGTGTAGATGTACTCCGCATCGAAGGGCGGGTCCTTGCGCATCAGCACCGCGTCCACGCTGGCCAGCGCGAGCTCGGCGGCTTCCAGCTCTTCGAACCAGTCATGCTCGTCGCCTGTCAGGCTGATACGGCGCGATTGCGCCTGAACCTGGCCACCGCGCTGCCACACGATGTCCTGCGGCTCGCAGGCCCACAGCTCGTGGCCGCGCCCGGCCGCCTCGCGCATCATCGCGAAGGTGCTGTCCTTGTAGGTCTTGAAGGTGTGCAGCGGGTCGGCGACGAAGAGGAGCTTCATGGTGTGTCGGTGTCGTTGGCGGGGCGATGGTGGAAGTTTTCCACGAACAGCGTGAGCGTGCCAGCCACCAGCCCCCAGAAGGCCGAGCCCACGCCCAATATGGTCACGCCCGACAGCGTCACCAGAAACGTGATAAGCGCTGCCTCGCGGAAGCGGTCTTCACGCAAGGAGGCGGCCAGCCCGCTGCCAATGGTGCCCAGCAAGGCCAGGCCGGCCACGCCCATGATCAAGGCCGCCGGAAAGGCATTGAGCAGGCCCGCCACCGCGCCGCCCAGCAGGCCCATGGCGATGTAGAACAGCCCGGCCATCACGGCAGCCGTATAGCGTTTGGCCTGGTCGGCATGGGCGTGCGGGTTCAGCACGATGGCGGCCGTGATCGCGGCCAGGTTGAAGGTGTAGCCCCCGAACGGCGCCAGCAAGATCGTGGCCACGCCAGACCAGCTCATCAGTGGGGACACCGGCGCCGCATAACCTGACACCCGGATGGCCGAGACACCTGGCACTGCTTGCGAGGCCATGGTCACGATGAACAGGGGCAGCCCCATGCCGATGACCGCATGCCAGGACCATTGCGGCGTGACCCACACCGGCCTGGCCCAGCTCAGTGTGAGCACCTGGGTATTGAGCAGGCCCTGTGAAGCTGCCAGGGCGGTGCCCAGCACCAGCACGCCCAGCACCGCATAACGAGGCCACCAGCGTTTGCCGACCAGGTAGGTCAGCAGCATGGCCACCACCAAGGAAGGGTGGGTGGTGGCGCCGGCAAACGCCATCAAGGCGAACTTGGCCAGGATGCCCGCCAGCAAGGCCGAAGCCAGTGCCACCGGGATGCGGTCCATGATGCGCTCGAACCAGCGCGTGACGCCGCACAGCAGCATCAGCACGCCGCAGACCAGAAACGCCCCGGTGGCCTCACCCAGCGAGACACCCGTGGCCGCGCTGGCGATCACGGCGGCGCCGGGTGTGGACCAGGTGATCAGGATGGGTGCGCGCGTCCACAGCGACAGGCCGATGGTGGTCAGGCCCATGCCGATGCCCAGTGCCAGCACCCAGGAGCTCACCTGATCGGGTGTGGCACCCAGCGAGCGGGCCGCATGGAAGATCAGCGCGATGGTGCTGGTGAAGCCCACCAGCGTCGCGACAAAACCGGCCGATACGGCTGCGGGTGACAGGTCGCGCAGCGCGTGGGGGCTGGGGGAAGCAGACGGGTTCAGATCTCGACCTTGGAGCCCAGCTCGACCACGCGGTTGGTTGGCAGGCTCAGGAAGTCAGCGGCCCCGGCGGCATTGCGGTGCATGCTGGCAAACAGCTTTTCACGCCATGGCGCCATGCCGCTGCCAATGGTCGGGATCACGATGTCACGCGACAGGAAATAGCTGGTTTCCATGTCATTGAGCGCCACGCCGTGCTCTTTCAGGTGCGTGAGCGCCGCGGGCACATCAGGCTCGTTCTTGAAGCCCAGATGCAGCATCACCTGCCAGCAGTCATTGCCCAGGGACTCGATCTCGAGCTGCTCGCTTTGCTTGATCCAGGGCACCTCATGCGACTTGACGGTGACAAACAGGTTCTGCTGGTGCAGCACCTTGTTGTGCTTGAGGTTGTGCAGCAGCGCATTGGGTGTGGTGCCCGCGTCCGCATTGAGGAACACGGCCGTGCCGGCCACACGCAGAGGCGGGCTGGAGAACACGGCTTCCAGGAAGGGGTGCAGGTCGATGGCATCGGAGCGCAGGCGCTCGCTGAGCAGGTGGCGGCCATCCTTCCAGGTCATCATCAGGCTGAACATGATGAAGCCGATCAGCAGGGGGAACCAGCCGCCATCGATCACCTTGATCACGTTGGCACCGAAGTACACCAGGTCGATCGTGAAGAAAAAGCCGGTGGCGAAGATGCACAGGGGCAGCGACAGCTTCCAGGCAAAGCGGATCACGAAGAAGGTCATCACGGTGGTGATCAGCATGTCGATCGTCACGGTGATGCCATAGGCCGCCGCCAGCTTGCCGCTGGAGCCAAAGAAGATCACGGCCATCACGATACAGCCGTACAGCGCCCAGTTCACAAAGGGGATGTAGATCTGGCCGGTTTCGTTTTCCGAGGTATGCAGGATGCGCAGGCGGGGCAGGTAGCCCAGCTGGATCACCTGCTTGGTGACCGAGAAGGCCGCCGAGATCAAGGCCTGCGATGCGATCACCGTGGCGCAGGTGGCCAGGCCAACCAGCGGGTACAGCGCCCATTGAGGGGCCATTTCAAAGAAGGGGTTCTCGACGTTCTCGGGGTGCTGCAGCAGCATCGCGCCCTGGCCGAAGTAGTTCAGCACCAGCGAGGGCATCACCAGCCCGAACCAGGCCAGGCGGATGGGGCGCTTGCCGAAGTGGCCCATGTCGGCATACAGCGCCTCGGCACCCGTGGCACACAGGATCACCGCACCCAGGGCCACAAAGGCCAGGTGGGGGTGCTTGTACATGAAGCCCAGCGCGTGGTGCGGGCTCATCGCGGCCAGCACGGCCGGGTTCTCGGCGATGTGCTGTAGGCCGAGCACTGCCAGCACACCGAACCACAGCATGGTGATCGGGCCGAAGAACTTGCCAATGCCACCCGTGCCGTGCTTTTGCACCATGAACAGCAGGGTCAGCACGATCAGGGTCACCGGGACGACGGCTTTCTCCAGCCCTGGCGCGGCCACCTCCATGCCCTCGACAGCCGAGAGCACGGAAATGGCCGGGGTGATGACCCCGTCGCCAAAGAAGATCGCGGTGCCGAAGATGCCGATGGCCAGCAAACGGCCACGCAGTGCAGGCCGATCCTTCACCGCCGTGGACGCCAGCGCCAGCATGGCAATCAGCCCGCCTTCGCCGTTGTTGTCCGCCCGCAGGATCAGCGTGACGTACTTCAAGGTCACGACCACAGTCAACGTCCAGAACATCATCGACAGGATGCCGTAGATGTTTTCTGGCGTGAGCTGCAAATGCCCGTGGGCGAAGACTTCCTTGAGGGCGTACAGCGGGCTGGTGCCGATGTCGCCATAGACGATGCCGATGGCACCCAGGGTCAGGGCTGCCAGCTGGGAACCGCTGAGCTTGGCGTTGGAGCTGTGTGGCACGGAAAGTGGGCACGAATCAACAGAGCGTCCATTTTGCCTTTCTTCACACGGTTTTTGCTGCGCTGCAGTAGCGATATGACGTGAAGCCTGTCGCTATGCGGCGATTGACAGAACGCATTAGTTGTAGACCTCGGCGTTCGGATCGGTGGCTTCCAGCTCGTAACTGGCCGCCAACATCGCCAAACGTCCGATAACCCCATACATATAGAAGCGGTTGGGGGCGCTGACACCGGGTTTGACGCCAGGACGGGGCAATTGGGTGGGCTCGGCGAAAGCCAGGGGCGCGAAGCTTGAGCCCGGCGCATTGAGGTTCTCGTCGATGCCCCGCTCGGCGTGCACGCGGTAAAAACCGCCCACCACGTAGCGGTCGATCATGTAGACCACGGGTTCGGCCACGGCATCGTTGATCTGCTCATAGGTGGGCACGCCCTCCTGGATGATCACGCGGTTGACCTCCTGGCCGTCCTTGACCACCGACATCTTGTTGCGGGTGCGGCGGTTGAGTTCGGTCAACTCCTTGGCGTCACGCACCGTCATGATGCCCATGCCGTAGGTGCCGTTGTCGGCCTTGACGATGGCAAACGGCTTTTCGTTGATGCCGTATTCCTTGTACTTGCGGCGAATCTTGTTGAGCAAGGCGTCCACCTGCGATTGCAGGCATTCGGCGCCCGTGCCTTCCTGGAAGTTGACCTCGTCGCACACGGCGTACATGGGGTTGATCAGCCAGGGGTCCATGCCCAGCAGCTTGGAGAACTTCTTGGCGACTTCTTCATAGGCCTCGAAATGCTGGCTCTTGCGGCGCACAGCCCAGCCCGCATGCAGCGGGGGCAGCAGGTACTGCTCGTGCAGGTCCTTCAGCACATCGGGGATGCCGGCCGACAGGTCGTTGTTGAGCAGGATCGTACAAGGGTCGAAATGCTTGAGACCCAGGCGGCGCTTGGTGCGCACCAGGGGCTCGAGCGTCAGGGTGGAGCCATCGGCCAGCGTCAGGTCGGTGGGTTCGGTGATGGTGTCGTCCAGCGTACCCAGGCGGACATTGAGCCCGGCAGAGGTGAAGATCTGGATCAGGCGCTGGACGTTGGACAGGTAAAAGCTGTTGCGCGTGTGCTTCTCGGGGATGAGCAGCAGGTTCTTGGCCTCGGGGCAGATCTTTTCGATGGCGGCCATGGCCGCTTGCACGGCCAGCGGCAGCATCTCATGGGTCAGGTTGTTGAAGCCGCCCGGGTAGAGGTTGGTGTCCACCGGGGCGAGCTTGAAGCCCGCATTGCGCAAATCGACCGAGGTGTAGAACGGGGGCGTGTGCTCCATCCATTCCAGGCGAAACCAGCGCTCGATGGCGGGCATGGACTCGAGCATGCGCTGCTCCAGTTCATTGATGGGGCCGGTGAGCGCGGTGATCAGGTGTGGGACCATGGTGGAGCAGGGCGTTGTGGCTGTGTTTATGAGGGATCGTAGCAAGTTCGGGGCGGGTATGCGCTTATTCAAGGCTTGAGCGCATTGGTTCCGGCCATTTTGTGCCGGGTGAGCGGCGCGGGACGATTCGTGGCAGCCCCTGAGCGATCCCCAAAACAAAAAGGCTGCCCGAAGGCAGCCCCTTGTTGCACCACCGGAGGCAGCCCTTTCGGGCCACCTCGGCGGGCGATCACTTGTGATACGCCGTTTCGCCGTGCGAGGTGATGTCCAGGCCTTCGCGCTCTTCCTCTTCAGGAACACGCAGGCCGATCACCAGGTCAACGATCTTGTAGGCGATCAGGGAGACGACAGCCGACCACACGATGGTCAGGCCGACGGCCTTGGCTTGAACCAGCAACTGGCTCGAGATCGAGAACTCGGTCGGGGTGGTCATGGTCACCGTGACCCAGTCAGCCACCGTGGAGGGGCCACCCAGGTTGGGCGAGTTGAACACGCCGGTTGCCAGCGCACCGAAGATACCGCCGACGCCGTGCACGCCGAACACGTCCAGGGAGTCGTCTGCACCCAGCAGCTTCTTCAGGCCCGTCACGCCCCACAGGCAGATCAGGCCAGCCAGCAGGCCGATGATCACGGCGCCGCCGATACCGACGTTACCGGCTGCCGGCGTGATGGCGACCAGACCGGCCACAGCACCCGAAGCAGCACCCAGCATCGAAGCCTTGCCCTTGAGCAGGCTCTCACCCAGGCACCAGCCCAGCACAGCGGCAGCGGTGGCGACAAAGGTGTTGATGAAGGCCAGGGCGGCGAAACCGTTGGCTTCCAGTGCGGAGCCGGCGTTGAAGCCGAACCAGCCCACCCACAGCAGCGAGGCACCAACCATGGTCAGCGTCAGCGAGTGAGGCGTGAAGGATTCCTTGCCGTAACCAATGCGCTTGCCAACCATATAGGCACCCACCAGGCCAGCCACAGCGGCGTTGATGTGCACCACGGTACCGCCGGCGAAGTCCAGCGCGCCCCACTGCCAGATCAGGCCGGCCTTGCCGTTCATGGCGTCGACCACGTCCTTGGAGGCGTAAGCGTCAGGGCCCATCCAGAACCAGACCATGTGCGCGATCGGGGCGTAGCTGAAGGTGAACCACAGCACCATGAACAGCAGCACGGCCGAGAATTTGATGCGTTCAGCGAATGCGCCGACGATCAGGCAGCAGGTGATGCCGGCGAACGTGGCCTGGAAGGCAGCGAACACGATCTCGGGGATGTAGACACCCTTGCTGAAGGTGGCGGCAGGTGCGAACGTACCAGCGACGTTGTCCCAGATGCCCTTCATGAACAGGCGATCCATGCCACCGATGAAGGCGTTACCTTCGGTGAAGGCCAGGCTGTAGCCGTAAACGAACCACAGCACGACGATCAGCGAGAAGGTCACCATCACCTGCATCAGCACGGACAGCATGTTCTTGCTGCGCACCAGGCCGCCGTAGAACAGGGCCAGGCCGGGAACCGTCATCAGGATCACCAGCAGCGTGGAGACCATCATCCAGGTCGTGTCGCCCTTGTTGGGCACGGGGGCAGGTGCGGCGGCGGCCGACGCTGCTTCGGACGCAGCGGCAGGGGCTGCAGCGGGGGCCGACGCAGGTGCGGTGGCTTCAGCGGCCGCCGAAGCGGCGACGGGCGCGGACGCTGCGGCGTCCTGAGCGTGCGAGACGCCCAGTAGACCGAAGGCGGCCAGCCCCAGCGCGATGGACGCAATGAGCTTTCTCATGAAGATGCCTCTTGGAATCAGATAGGTGAGCACAGCACACACACCTATCAGGTGTGGGCCACAAAAAGGGGAATGGGGGTCAGGCGTGAGGCCTGGGGATCACAGCGCGTCCTGCCCGGTTTCACCGGTACGGATGCGGATCACCTGCTCCAGCGACGTCACGAAGATCTTGCCGTCGCCGATCTTGCCGGTACGGGCAGACGACTCGATGGCTTCGATCACGCGGTCGAGAATGGCTTCGTCGACAGCAGCTTCGATCTTGACTTTGGGCAGGAAGTCGACCACGTATTCCGCGCCACGGTACAGCTCGGTGTGGCCCTTCTGGCGGCCGAAGCCTTTGACTTCGGTCACGGTGATGCCTTGCACGCCGATGGCAGACAAGGCCTCACGCACTTCATCAAGCTTGAAGGGCTTGACGATGGCGGTCACCATTTTCATGGTTGGTTCTCCGGTGAGGTTGGCAAAAAATTCAGACAAGGTGTGGTCTGCATGATCTGTGCCAGCGCTCCAAATCGGGGAATGGCTCGGGTCGTACCGCGGGCCATGCACCGATATGGCATGGCGAACCTCGTTTCGCACGAATTTTGTGCAGCCACGTGTGCATTCCACACCTGCTTAAAAATTGTGCACAACATTGGTGCTTTTGCCTGTGTCCGGTTTCCGACCAATCGCTCTTCAGTGGGGCCCATCAGGGGGGCTTTGCGTCAGTCCTGGGTCAGGACAATTCGGCGGTTCACCGATATGACGCATCCATCCCATGTCACTGGCAATCGTTCACAGTCGCGCGCTTGACGGCCTGAAGGCGCCCGAAGTCACCGTTGAGGTGCATCTGGCCAATGGCCTGCCCTCGTTCACCCTGGTGGGCCTGGCTGACACGGAGGTCAAGGAGGCGCGCGAGCGGGTTCGGGCGGCACTGAGCAATTCAGGGCTGGAATTCCCGTTCAACAAGCGGATCACCGTCAACCTGGCCCCAGCGGACCTGCCCAAGGAATCCGGGCGTTTTGATTTGCCGATTGCGCTGGGCATTCTGGCCGCCATGGGGCATGTGGACGCGGCCAGGCTGGCCGAGCTGGAGTTTGCCGGCGAGTTGTCGCTGGGTGGCGAGTTGCGCCCGGTGCGGGGTGCCTTGCCCATGGCGCTGGCCTTGCGCCGCGCCGCCGGGGGCCCGCGACCACGGGGCCTGGTGTTGCCACAGGCCAGTGCGGCCGAGGCGGCCCTGGTGGATGGCGTGCGGCTTTACGGTGCAGCGCATTTGATGGACGTGGTCGAGGCCTTGCGCCCGGATGGCCAAGGCAATGGCGCCGATCTGGTGCGGGCCAGGGCCAATGAGCCCACAGCGTCGACCGTGATCGTGCCTGATCTCAAAGAGGTCAAGGGCCAGACCGCGGCCAAAAGGGCGCTGGAGGTGGCTGCGGCCGGTGGGCACAGCCTGCTGATGGTCGGGCCCCCAGGCACCGGCAAATCCATGTTGGCCCAGCGCTTTGCCGGTTTGCTGCCCTCGTTGACCGATGACGAGGCGCTGGAGTCAGCGGCCGTGCTCAGCCTGGCTGGCTGCTTTGACGCCCAGCGCTGGCGCCAGCGCCTGGTGCGCAGCCCGCACCACACAGCGTCTTCCGTGGCCCTGGTGGGTGGGGGCTCGCCGCCACGCCCGGGGGAGATTTCGCTGGCCCACCACGGCATCCTCTTCCTGGATGAGCTGCCCGAATTCCCTCGTGCCGCCCTGGAGGCCCTGCGTGAGCCGCTGGAAACCGGGCACATCACCATCGCCCGTGCGGCGCGCCGGCACGACTTCCCGGCGCGCTTTCAGCTGATCGGCGCGATGAACCCTTGCCCTTGCGGCCATTTTGGCAACCCGCTCAAAGCCTGTCGTTGCACGCCCGACCAGGTGGCGCGCTATCAGGCGCGGCTCAGTGGCCCCTTGCTGGACCGCGTGGACGTGCAGATCGAGGTGCCGGCCGTGGCGCCCGATGTCCTGGCCAACAGCCCGGACGGCGAAGCCAGCAGCGAGGTTGCAAAACGCGTGTCGCAGGCGCGTGAACGCCAGCGTGCGCGGCAAGGCGTGCTCAATGTGGACCTCACCGGCAGCTTGCTGGACGAGCACGCGCAGCCAGCACCTGCTGCCTCGGCCTTCCTGCAGGCAGCGTGCGCGCGCCTGGGGTGGTCTGGCCGCGCCTTCCACCGGGTGCTCAAGCTGGCGCGCACCATCGCGGACCTGGCCGGCTCGGAGGCCATCTTGCAGGCGCACATGGCCGAGGCCATCCAGTACCGGCGTGTACTTCACCTGCCCTGACTGTTGATATAGTGCCCCGCATCGGGCCGTTGAATGCGCGAGATGCGTGGGGTGGCAATGTGGGTGAATCACGGGTGAACATGGCAGGTCTGTCGCGTGATGGCCGACTTGCTGCTTGCCTCCTGGCGCTGAGCGGTTTCACGCCGATGTCGTCTGCGCAGGCCTTGCCCTCGAAGACCGCCCCCAATCCGGCGCCAGCGCATTTTGTCGCGTGCAGTTTGCCCCTGGCGCCACACACCATGCCGGATGCACGCGGCAAGCCCTCGGGGCATGCCACAGAGATTTTGCAAGCCGTGGCCTTGAGGCTGGGGTGGGCACTCGACATCCGATACATGCCGTGGGTGCGGGTGGTGGATCAGGCCAAGCGCGGCGACTGCGATCTGGTCTACACCGTGCTCAAGCGTGCAGACTACGAGACCTTTCTTGTCTTTCCGCAAGAGCCGGTGCAAATGCGTGCCAATGTGCTGGTGGTGCTGAAGGGGCGTGGCATTCAATATGACGGCAACCTGGAAGCCTTCATGCGGCAACACAGTGTGGGCCTGTACCGCGACAAGGCGGTGGATGAACGCTTCGAGGTGCTGCGGCGCGCGCCATGGGCTCATGTGGATGAGGCCAGCGATGCACGCTTGAACCTGATGAAGTTGCTGGCCGGGCGTTTTGATGCTGCCATCGAAAATGAGATGACCGCCGTGCACGAGTTGCGCGAGTTGGGGCATCTGGATGATGTCGTCTTGCTGGCCCCTCCCTTGAACAGAACGCTGGCGTATGTGGCCTTTCCCAAGGCGGGGCGTCTGGCCGGGCAGTCGGGCGACTTCGACCGGGCGATGAAAGCGTTCAAGCAGACGCAGGACTATCGTGAATTGTGGGATGCCTATGTGCGAGGGATGCCCACGCGTTACCGCTAGACTCTGGCGTCACCCCTTGTCACTTGGCAACCAGGAGCACTTCAGATGCATCGCCGCTCGCCTTCTCGTTTCCCTTCGTTCATGCGCGCCCTTGCGCTCGCGGCTCTGGCTGTGATGGCCGCTCCGCAGCACGCGCTGGCGGCCGGCAAGCCTGCTGCTGCCGTCAAGCCAGCTGAAGCCTTGGTGAAGGTGGAGGGGGCCTGGATCCGCGCCACCGTCAAAGGGCAAAGCGGCACGGGGGGGTTCATGAGCCTGACCGCGACCCAGCCGCTGACGCTGGTGGGCTTCAGCACCAGCGTGGCCGCCGAAAGCGAACTGCATGAAATGGCCATGGACGGCAATGTGATGCGCATGCACGCCGTGCCATCACTGCCTTTGCCTGCAGGCCAGGCCGTCGAGTTGCGCCCCGGCATGGACGGCCATCACCTCATGCTGATGGGCCTCAAGCGGCAACTCAAGGAAGGTGATGAAGTGGCGCTCACGCTCAAGCTGCGCGCCGCCGATGGCAAGCCCCTGACGCAGGAAGTCAAGGTGCCAGTCAAGTCGGGTTCGATGACGATGGCACCCGCAGCCAGTGGGGCCTCAGCTGCGCAGCCCGGCATGAAGCACAACCACATGCACCAGAGCCCGATGCACGAGGCTCACTGATCTTCCAGGCGCCGGGGCGGGTAGGTGTCCCAGCCCTGGCAGCCCGGGCATTGCCAGAAGTAGTGCTGGCTCTCGAAGCCGCAGGCGGCGCAGCGGTAGCGTTGCAGCGGCTTGGCGGCCGTGGCCATGGCCACCTGCATGCGCTCGATCTCGGGCTCGTCCAGCGCCACATGCGTGCTCAGGCGCTCGCGGATGAGGCCTTGTGCCGCTGACAGCGAAGGCTGTGCACTCATGTGGGCCATCAGGGCCTTGCGACGCGCAACCGGGTCGGGCTGCAGGCTGTTGAGCGCGAGCAGCACATCCACCGAAGGCACCTGGGCATACAGGCTTTGCAGCTTGTCCAGGGCGGCCTTGTCTTCACCGCAGGCCAGCGCCGATTTGGCGTAGTCCATGGCGATCAGCGAGAAGGCCTGTGGCTGCTTGGCCATCAGCTCGTCCCATGCGCGCAAGGCCTTGTCGTGTTGTCCTTGCCGAACCATGCGTTGGCCCTGGATGACCAATGGGCGAGCGGACTGTGGTGCGGCTTCTCGTGCACGCATCAAAGCCTGGTCGGCCTCTTCAACGCGGCCACGCGCATCGGCCTCCTGGGCGATTTCACACCAGTGATGGGCCATGCGCTGCGAGAAGGAGCCGGTGCCGGCGGCCTCCAGCTGGCGGGCCACTTCAATGGCCGGGTGCCAGTTGCGCGAACGCTCGTTGAGCGAGAGCAGGGCCAGTCGGGCGTCCGTGGAGAAGGCGGTGCCCTCCAGCGCCTTGAAGGCTTCTTCGGCACGGTCGAACAGGCCCGCTTTCATGAAGTCATGGGCCAGCGCATGCTGCGCACGTTCGCGCTCGTCGCGCTTGAGGTCGGCGCGCGCCAGCAGGTGCTGGTGCACGCGGATGGCGCGCTCGTACTCGCCGCGGCGGCGGAACAGGTTGCCCAGTGCGAAGTGCAGGTCGGAGGTGTCCGGATCATGCTGGACGGCTTCGATGAAGGCGTCGATCGCCTTGTCCTGCTGTTCGTTGAGCAGCAGGTTCAGGCCCTTGAAGTAGGCTTGTGGCGAGGCGCGGTCTTCCCGCTTGAGTTGCCTCAGGTCCAGGCGCGAGGCGCTCCAGCCCAGCAGGAAAACAATGGGGAAGGCCAGCAGCAGCCAGTAGAGGTCAAATTCCATCGGGGGTCGCTTTGCCGATCACAAGGTCCATCACTTCGCCGGCTTGCGCGGCGCGGGCATGTCGGGCGGGAAGGGCAGTTCTGCGGGCAGGGTGGGTGGGCCGGAGCGGGTCGTCGGGCCACTGTCGAACGGCGTGGGGGCGGCCTGCTTGCTGACTGGCTCGGGCAAGAGCAACTGGCGGTTGCGGGCCTCGCGGCGGTGGCGCCACCAGCTGGGCAACATGGCCAGCACGCCGGTCACGCAACCCAGTGCAAACACGCCCAGCACGACGAACACCATGGGTGCCTGCCAGCTGTAGCCCAGCAGCCATTTCAACTCCACCACATGCTGGTTGTTCAGCGCGAACGCGAACAGGATGAAGAACAACAGGCCGCGCCACAACCAGTTCAATGCTCGCATGGGGGTGTTCAGCTCTTGAGTGTGTCTTGTTGGACGAGAGTATCCACCTTATCCACGCCTTCGCGCAGGGCCTTGCCAGGTTTGAAGTGCGGCACCAGTTTTTCGGGGATCAACACCTGCTCGCCCGAGCGCGGGTTACGGCCCATGCGGGGCGGGCGGCGGTTGATCGAAAAACTGCCGAAACCACGGATCTCGATGCGATGGCCTTTGGCCAGCGCTTCGGACATCGCGTCCAGGATGGTCTTGACGGCGAATTCGGCGTCGCGTTGGGTGAGTTGCCCAAAGCGCTCGGCCAGTCTGGCCACGAGATCGGAACGGGTCATAGGGGGACGGCGGGAATTCGTGAGGCTGTGATGAGCATCAGCAAAAAGCCCCTTCAACCTGGCAGGACCAGGATCCAGGGCTTTGCCACGCTCATCACAACCCCCGATGCATCAGGCCTTGAGGGCCGTTTGCACGGGTGTTGCTGAACAAACGGATTAACCGTTGTTCTGGTCCAGCTTGGCCTTCAGCAGGGCGCCCAGGCTGGTGGTGCCGGCGCCTTCCTTGGTGGTTTCGCTGCGCAGGGACTGCATGGCTTCTTGCTGCTCGACGTTGTCCTTGGCCTTGATCGACAGTTGAATCGAACGGGTCTTGCGGTCCACGTTGATGATCAGGGCGGTGACTTCGTCGCCTTCCTTCAGCACGTTGCGAGCGTCTTCAACGCGGTCACGGCTGATTTCCGAAGCGCGCAGGTAGCCGATGATGTCTTCACCCAGGGTGATTTCGGCACCCTTGGCATCCACGGTCTTGACGGTGCCGGTGACGGTGGCGCCACGGTCGTTCAGGGTCGTGAAGTTGGTGAAGGGGTCGCTGTCCAGCTGCTTGATGCCCAGGGAGATGCGCTCACGCTCGACGTCGATGGCCAGAACGATGGCTTCAACTTCCTGGCCCTTCTTGTAGTTGCGCACGGCGGCTTCGCCAGGCTCGTTCCAGGACAGGTCGGACAGGTGCACCAGGCCGTCGATACCAGCGGCCAGACCAACGAACACGCCGAAGTCGGTGATCGACTTGACGGGGCCCTTGACCTTGTCACCACGGTTGAAGTTCTGAGCGAAGTCGTCCCATGGGTTCGGCTTGCACTGCTTCATGCCCAGGGAGATGCGACGCTTGTCTTCGTCGATTTCCAGGACCATGACTTCCACTTCGTCGCCCAGGTTGACGATCTTGTTGGGAGCAATGTTCTTGTTGGTCCAGTCCATTTCGGAGACGTGCACCAGGCCTTCGATGCCGGGTTCGATCTCGACGAAAGCGCCGTAGTCAGCGATGTTGGTGACCTTGCCGAACAGACGGGTGCCGGCAGGGTAACGGCGTGCAACGCCAACCCAGGGATCGTCGCCCATTTGCTTCAGGCCCAGCGAGACGCGGTTCTTCTCGGCGTCGAACTTCAGGACCTTGGCGGTCAGTTCCTGACCAACCGTCACCACTTCGGAGGGGTGACGGACACGGCGCCATGCCATGTCGGTGATGTGCAGCAGGCCGTCGATACCGCCCAGGTCCACGAAGGCACCGTATTCGGTGATGTTCTTGACCACGCCTTGAACGATCGCGCCTTCGCGCAGCGTTTCCATCAGCTTGGCGCGCTCTTCGCCCATCGAAGCTTCGACCACAGCACGGCGCGACAGCACGACGTTGTTGCGCTTGCGGTCCAGCTTGATGACCTTGAACTCCATGGTCTTGCCTTCGAACGGCGACATGTCCTTGACAGGGCGCGTATCGAGCAAAGAACCAGGCAGGAAGGCACGGATGCCGTTGACCAGAACGGTCAGGCCGCCCTTGACCTTGCCATTGACGGTACCGGTCACGAAGTCGCCAGACTCCAGTGCGGTTTCCAGAGACAGCCACGAGGCCAGACGCTTGGCCTTGTCGCGCGACAGGATGGTGTCGCCGTAGCCGTTTTCGATGGCGTCAACCGCCACCGACACGAAGTCGCCCACTTGGACTTCGATCTCGCCCTGGTCGTTGCGGAACTCGTCGATAGGCACATACGCCTCGGACTTCAGGCCGGCGTTAACCACCACGAAGTTGTGTTCGACGGCCACCACCTCAGCGGTGATGACTTCGCCCGTGCGCATATTGGCACGTTGCAGCGACTCTTCAAAAAGGGCGGCAAAAGATTCAGACATGGAATTTCCTGTGCCGGCGGGTGCCAGCGGTAACGCTCGGGTCGACAGGAACGACCAGAACGGGTTGGGTTGAAGAACATGACGTCCGGGCCGCTTTGCAGCAGCCCCGATCACTCAAGCGCCTGCCTGGCAGCATGCGCCGGAAGTCACAGCCTTTTGGTAAAGACCCCCGTGGCGTGTCAATGACTTCAGTCAGTGACGAACGATCACGTGAGGCCAGCCCTCGACCCACAATCCCAGCACCGTTTCCACCGATTGCTCGATGGTCCAGGCGGAGTTGTCGATCTTCTGGGCATCCGGGGCAGGCACCAGGGGCGATACGGCGCGGGTACGGTCCCGCAGGTCGCGCGCTTCTAGGTCTGCACAGATTTCATCGAGGTTAGCAGAAATCCCTTTTGAAATCAATTGGTTATAACGGCGTTCCGCGCGTTCTTTGACGGATGCCGTCAAAAACACCTTCAGCGCGGCGTCGGGAAAGATCACCGTGCCCATGTCGCGGCCGTCTGCCACGAGGCCGGGCAGGCCACGGAAAGCCTTCTGCAACTCGACCAGGGCCTGGCGCACGCCTGGGAAAACCGACACGCGGGAGGCGGCCTGCCCGATTTCCTCGCGGCGCACGGCTTCGCCGACATCGCGCTGGTCCACCCAGATGTGTTCCCGATCAAAACGCAGGGAGATGGCATAACCCAACTGGCGGGCCAGGGCCTCCAGGCCTTCGGCGTCGTCCAGGCTGATGCCGCGCTCCAGAGCCAGCAGGCCGGTGACGCGGTAGAGCGAGCCGGAATCCAGGAACTGGTAGCCCAGGCGGGTGGCCAGGGCGCTGGCCAGTGTGCCCTTGCCGGAGGCGGTGGGGCCATCAACGGTGATCACGGGGATCAGGTCCGGGTTGGTTTGCGCCACCTGGAACAGAGACTCGAAGTAGTCCGGGAAAGTCTTGCCGACACAGCGCGGATCATCAATGCGCACCGAGACGGGTTTACCGTCCGTAGCCGTGGGGGCCAGCGGGTTGAAGGCGGCCAGCGAAAAGCACATGGCCATGCGGTGGTCGTCGTAGGTGTGGATGCTGGCGTGCTGCCACTGCCCCGGGGCCGGTGGCGTGACTTCGATGAAGTCCTGGCCTTCGACCACGGTGGCACCCAGTTTGCGCAGCTCACACGCCATGGCGGCGATGCGGTCAGTTTCCTTGACGCGCCAGCTGGCGATGTTGCGCAGGCGGGTCGTGCCCTGGGCGTACAGTGCCATCACGGCCAGGGTCATGGCCGCGTCGGGGATGTGGTTGCAGTCCATGTCCACGGCCTGCAGTGGCCAATCGCCTCGGCGCACTTCCAACCAGTTCGGGCCGCTGGTGACCTGGGCGCCCATGGCCTGGGCGGCTTCGATGAAGCGGATGTCACCCTGGATGGAGTCTTCGCCCACGCCTTCGACGCGAACGGCCATGGCACGCCCTGCGATGGCGCCTGCCGCGATGAAGTAGGACGCCGAAGAGGCATCGGCCTCGACGTGGATCTCACCAGGCGACTGATAGCGGCTGCCTTGCGGGATGACAAAACGTTCCCAGCCCTGGCGTTCAACCTGGATGCCAAAGCGCGCCAGCAGGTTCAGGGTGATCTCGATATAGGGCTTGGAGATCAGCTCGCCGACGACCTCGATCGTCAGCGCTTGATCTTGCGAGACCAGGGGCAGGGCCAGCAGCAAGGCCGTGAGGAACTGGCTGGAGACGTCACCGCGCACCTTGATCGGGGCCGACAGCTTGAGCTGGCCGCCCGCCAGACGCAGCGGTGGGTAGCCTTCATTGCCCGTGCATTCAATGTGGCAGCCCAGGGGGCGCAGCGCATCGACCAGGTCGCCAATCGGGCGCTCGTGCATGCGCGGCACGCCCGACAGCGTGAACACGCCGCCTTGCGTGGCCGACAACAGGGCCAGCGCCGCAGTCAGCGGGCGCATGGCGGTGCCGGCATTGCCCAAGAACAGGTCGGCCTGCTTCACGGACAGCTTGCCGGCCAGCCCGGTGATGCGCACCGTGTCGCCATCCTGATCCAGATCGCAACCCAGCGCGCGCAGGGATTCGAGCATCACGCGGGTGTCGTCGGATGCCAGCAGGTCGTGCACGACCGTGGTGCCCTCGCTCAAGCCCGCCAGCAACAGCACGCGGTTGGAGATGCTCTTTGAGCCGGGCAGGCGCACGGTGCCGCCTGCGGACAGCAGCGGGGGGAGATCAAGGAAAGCGGTGGTGTACATGCAGGGCAGTTCGCGAGACAGGCTTATTGGCGCGTGACAGGGGGCTTGGTGCCCAGTTGCCACTGGCTGCGGGCATCGGACGCGGTTTGAATCTGTTCTTCGAGTGCGGGGCCGTTCCAGTCGCGCATCTGCCGCTCCATTTGCTCCAGCGAATGGCGGAAGGCCTCCGATTGCTTGAGCACTTCTTCGCGGTTGGACAGCAGGATGTCGCGCCAGATCGTGGGGTCGCCCGCGGCAATGCGGGTGAAATCGCGGAAGCCTGGACCGGCCAGCGACAGGTATTCCTGGCCCAGGGGCTGCTCCCCCATGGCGTTCATGTAGGCGAAGGCCAGCAGGTGGGGCAGGTGGCTCACGGCGGCAAAGGCGGCGTCGTGGTTCTCCGGCGTCATTTTGAGCACCTGGCAGCCGACGGCAGCCCACACATCGGTGGCCTTCTGGATCAGCACGGGATCGGTTTGCTGCAGGGGTGTCAGGATGACCTTGCGGCCCTGGTAAAGGGCGGCGTCCGCGTGCTCGATGCCGGCCACTTCACGGCCTGCGATCGGGTGCGCGGGCACGAAGGAGGGCAGGCGCTCTTTGAGCACCCGGCGGGCAGCGTCCACCACATCGCGCTTGGTCGAGCCCACGTCCATGAACAGCACGCCGGGGTCCACCAGATGGCGGATGGCCTTGAAGGTGCCTTCACTGGCTGCCACGGGCACGGCGATCAGCACGATGTCGGAGCCGGACACGGCCAGCAGGGCCGATTCGGCGGCCACGTCGATCACGCCCAGCCGGCGGGCTTTCTCGACCGTTGACGGCGATTTGCTATAGCCCACGACCCGCTTGACCAGGCCTGCCTTCTTGAGCGCCAGCGCGAACGAGCCGCCCATGAGGCCGCAACCGATCAGGCCGAGTTGGTTGAACATGATGCGAAAGTCCTGAAGAAGCGATCAGTGCACGTCCAGCGGGAAGCTGCCGAGCACTTTGAAGAGAGAGCATTGGGCGCGCAGCGCATCCAGCGCGGCAGCCACATTGTCCTGTGCCGGGTGGCCGGCCAGGTCGATGAAGAACACGTATTCCCATTGGCCCGAACGCGCCGGGCGCGATTCAAAACGGGTCATGGACACGCCGTGGTGCTTCAAGGGGACGAGCAGATCGTGCACTGCACCAGGGCGGTTGTCCACCGACACGGCCAGGCTGGTGCAGTCATGGCCGGTAGGCGCGGCGGGCGTGTGGGCGTCGGCGTGGGTCACCACGACAAAGCGGGTGCGGTTGCTGGCCTCGTCCTGCACGGCACGCTGCACCACGTGCAGGCCGTATTGGGAGGCGGCGCGTTCGCTGGCCAGGGCTGCGATGCTGTCGTCTTCGCCGGCCATGCGGGCGCCCTCGGCATTGCTGGACACGGCGCGGCGCTCCACGCCGGGCAGGTTCTGGCTCAACCAGCCCTGGCATTGGGCCAGGGCCTGCGGGTGGGCGGCCACCACCTTGATGCCATCGCGGCTCAGCTCCTTGCGCAACAGGTTGTGCGTGACCAGCAGGCTGGTCTCACCCACGATGGTCAGGGGCGATTGCAGCAGCAGGTCGAGCGAGCGGGCCACGACGCCTTCGGTCGAGTTCTCGATGGGCACCACACCGAAGTCGGCCGAGCGGGCCGAGGTCGCGCGGAACACCTCGTCGATCGAGGGGCAGGCCATGGGCTCGATGGACGAGCCAAAGTAGTTCAGGGTGGCCTGTTCGCTGAAGGTGCCGACGGGGCCCAGGAAGGCCACGCGCTGGCGCGCTTCGAGCGAGCGGCAGGCCGACATGATCTCGCGCCAGATGGGGGCGATGCTGTCAGCCAGGATGGGGCCGGGGTTGCGGTTCTTGACGCGGTCGATGACCTGGGCTTCGCGGTCCGGGCGAAACACGGGCGAGCCGTCGATCTTCTTGACCTCGCCCACGGCCTGTGCCAGCTTGGCTCGCTCATTGAGCAGCTTGAGCAACTGCTGGTCGACCACGTCGATGCGCACGCGCAGATCGGCCAGTTGCTCGTCAACAGGCCGGCCGTCGGGCTTGAAATGATCGGGGGCGTGATCAGCCATGGCTTGCTGCAAAGTCCTTCATGTAGGCGACCAGGGCCTGCACACCGGCAACCGGCATGGGGTTGTAGATCGAGGCGCGCATGCCACCCACGCTCTTGTGGCCCTTGAGCTGAACCAGGCCAGCCGCCTTGGCACCCGCCAGGAAGGCGTCGTTGAGTTCGTCCTTGGGCAGGAAGAAGGGCACGTTCATGCGCGAGCGGCAGTTGGCCGCTACCTTGTTCGCATAGAAGCCCGAGGCATCGATGTAGTCGTACAGCAGGTTGGCCTTGGTGACGTTGCGTGCCTCGATGGCCGCCAGGCCGGTCAAGTCACCTTCACGCTGGCGCTTGATCCACTGGAACACCAGGCCAGCCAGGTACCAGGGGTAGGTGGGCGGCGTGTTGTACATGGAGCCGTTGTCGGCCACGACCCGGTAATCGAAAGCCGAAGGCGTGATGGGCAGCGCATGCCCGATCAGGTCTTCACGCACGATCACCAGCGTCAAACCCGAGGGGCCGATGTTCTTTTGTGCCCCGGCATAAGCCAGGCCCACGCGCGACCAGTCCACAGGGCGCGAGACGATGTGCGAGGAGCAGTCGATCACCAGCGGGGCCTTGCTGCCCAATGCCGCCAGGTCGGGCAACTCGTGCATCTCGACACCGTGGATGGTCTCGTTGCTGCACACGTGCACATAGGCTGCGTTGTCGCTGATCTTCCAGCTGCCATAGGCGGGCAGGGTGGTGTGGTGGTCTGCCTCGTTGGTGGCCGACACATGCACTTCGCAGTACTTGCGCGCCTCCTTGGCCGACTTGACCGACCAGGAGCCGGTGATGACGTAGTCGGCCCGGCCGCCACGCGAGAGGTTCATCGGCACGATGGCGTTCTCGGCGATCGCGCCACCCTGCATGAACAGGACCTTGAAGTTGGCGGGGATGGCCAGGATCTCGCGCAGATCGGCTTCAGCCTGTTCGGCAATGGAGATGAACTCCTTGCCGCGGTGGCTCATCTCCATGACGCTCATGCCCGAGCCATGCCAATCCAGCATCTCGCTGGCGGCCTGTTGCAGGACTTCGTCCGGCAGCGCGGCCGGACCGGGGGAGAAATTGAATGGGCGGGTCATGAGCGGCTCAGAGGCGGATCAAGGGCGGAAACCGAAATTACTTTTTGGCGGCTGGTTTGGCTGCCGGGGCGGGCGCTGGCGCAGGGGCCGAAGCGCCGCCGCTGAGCTTGCCGCCCGTGGCCGTGTCCAGGATCTTGCGCACATTGGCGTCAAGCTGTTGCAGCTTGGTCGTGATTTGCGGACGGGCGTCGTTGACGACCTTTTCCATCAGGGCCTGGGTGGCTTCAGGCATCACGCCCTGGTACTTCTTGAAAGCGGGCGATTCCAGCAAGGCGGCCAGTTGCTTGAGCTCGTCCTCGGAGAACTTTTCCTCCAGGACGGGACCCACCACGCTGGGTGCCAGCTTGGTGGCCGAAGCGCGGAAGATGGGGGTGGCCGCTTCGATGTACTTCTTGATCTCGACGTCGATCTGCTTGGCCGTGGCGTCGCGTTTGTCCTCGGGCACGGCCTGGACCATGATCGGGCGCACGCCGGCGACCAGTTGACGAGCGGGCTGCTCGGCAATGGAGCGCGACACATCGTCAAAGACGCTTTGCTGCAGCGTCAGGACCTTCTGGACCAACTCCTTCTTGTCGGCATGTGCAGACAGGGTGGTCAGCGCCAATGTCGCGGCCACTGCCGTCGCCCATGCTGTTTTGCTCAATGTCATCGTCAGTCCTTTGGGTTTGCTCGGCCTGAAGGTCGAGTCGTCGGGATCAGTTCTCGGTGCCGCCTTCAGTATCGGCGGAGCCCGCGTCAGTGCTGTCACCAGGGGTTTCTTCACCGTCGCCCTCGGCTGCCGGGTTGGCGTCGTTTTCCACGATGCGCTGCAGGCCGATCAGCTTGGCGCCTTCATCCAGCGAGATCAGGGTCACGCCTTGTGTGGCGCGGCCCAGTTCGCGGATCTCGCTGACGCGGGTGCGCACCAGCACGCCCTTGTCGGTGATCAGCATGATTTCGTCTTCCGGACGCACCAGGGTGGCCGCAACCACCTTGCCGTTGCGCTCGGATTGCTGGATGGCGATCATGCCCTTGGTGCCGCGGCCATGGCGGGTGTACTCGACGATGCTGGTGCGCTTGCCGTAGCCGTTCTCGGTGGCGGTCAGCACCGATTGGGTTTCGTCTTCGGCCACCAGCATGGCGATGACCGACTGGCCTTCTTCCAGCATCATGCCGCGCACACCGCGGGCGCTGCGGCCCATCGGACGCACGTCTTCTTCGTCGAAGCGCACGGCCTTGCCGCCATCACTGAACAGCATCACATCGTGCTTACCGTCGGTCAGTGCGGCGCCAACCAGCACATCGCCCTCGTCCAGGCCCACGGCGATGATGCCGGCCTTGCGGGGGTTGCTGAAGTCGGTCAGCGGGGTCTTCTTGACGGTGCCCAGGCGGGTCGACATGAAGATGTAGTGGTCTTCGGGGAAGGTACGGAACTCGCCGGTCAGCGGCAGCACCACATTGACCTTCTCGTCCTTTTCCAGCGGGAACATGTTCACGATGGGGCGGCCGCGCGAGTTGCGCGAGCCCTGCGGCACTTCCCAGACCTTGAGCCAGTACACGCGACCACGGTTGCTGAAGCACAGGATGTAGTCGTGCGTGTTGGCGATGAAGAGCTGGTCGATCCAGTCGTCTTCCTTCGTCGCCGCAGCCTGCTTGCCGCGTCCACCGCGCTTTTGGGCGCGGTATTCGCTCAAGGGCTGGCTCTTGATGTAGCCGGTGTGCGAGAGCGTCACCACCATGTCGGTCGGGGTGATCAGGTCTTCGGTGCCCAGCTCTTGCGCGTTGTGCTCGATGGTGGAGCGGCGCTCGCCGACCTTGGTCTGGCCGAATTCCTGGCGGATGGCGGCCAGTTCGTCGCCGATGATGACGGACACACGCTCGGGCTTGGACAGGATGTCCAGCAGGTCGGCGATCTCGGTCATCACATCGCGGTATTCGCCGATGATCTTGTCCTGCTCCAGGCCGGTCAGGCGTTGCAGGCGCATCTGCAGGATTTCGCTGGCTTGCGAATCCGACAGGCGATACAGGCCATCCGGCTGCAGGCCATAGCTCATGGGCAGGCCTTCAGGGCGGTAAGCCGCGGCGCCGCCAGGCGTATCGGTGCCGACGCGTGCCAGCATCTCTCGCACCATGGACGAATCCCAGCCCTTGCTCATCAGGGCGGCCTTGGCCACGGGTGGCGTCGGCGAGGTCTTGATGGTCTCGATGAACTCGTCGATGTTGGCCAGCGCCACGGCCAGGCCTTCCAGCACGTGGCCGCGTTCGCGCGCCTTGCGCAGCTCGAACACGGTGCGGCGGGTCACCACTTCACGACGGTGCTCCAGGAAGACCGTGATCAGGTCCTTCAGGTTGCACAGCTTGGGCTGGCCGTCGATCAGCGCCACCATGTTCATGCCGAAGGTGTCCTGCAGCTGCGTCTGCTTGTACAGGTTGTTGAGCACGACCTCGGGCACTTCCCCGCGCTTGAGCTCGATCACCACACGCATGCCGGACTTGTCGGACTCGTCCTGCAGGTGGCTGATGCCTTCGATCTTCTTTTCGTTGACCAGCTCGGCGATGCGCTCCAGCAGGGTCTTCTTGTTGACCTGGTAGGGGATCTCGTCAACGATGATCGCCTGGCGGTCGCCCTTGCCGATGTCTTCGAAGTGCACGCGGGCGCGCATGACCACACGGCCACGACCGGTGCGGTAGCCTTCGCGCACACCCGACAGGCCGTAGATGATGCCGGCGGTGGGGAAGTCGGGCGCGGGGATGATCTCCATCAGCTCGTCGATCGAGCAGCCGGGGTTCTTCAGCGCATGCAGGCAGGCGTCGACCACCTCATTGAGGTTGTGCGGCGGGATGTTGGTGGCCATGCCCACCGCGATACCAGCCGAGCCGTTGATCAGCAGATTGGGCAGGCGCGTGGGCAGCACCAGTGGCTCTTGCAGCGAGCCGTCGTAGTTGGGCCCGAAATCGACGGTTTCCTTGTCGATGTCGGCCAGCATTTCATGGGCGATCTTCGTCAGGCGGATTTCGGTGTAACGCATGGCGGCGGCGTTGTCGCCGTCAACCGAGCCGAAGTTGCCCTGGCCGTCGACCAGCATGTGGCGCAGCGAGAAGGGCTGGGCCATGCGGACGATGGTGTCGTAAATCGCAGAGTCACCGTGCGGGTGGTACTTACCCATCACGTCACCGACGATACGCGCGCTCTTCTTGAAGGGGCGGTTCCAGTCGTTGTTCTGCTCGTGCATCGCGTACAGGGCGCGGCGGTGCACGGGTTTCAGGCCATCACGGGCATCAGGCAGGGCCCGGCCGACGATCACGCTCATCGCGTAATCGAGGTACGAACGCCGCATCTCCTCTTCGAGGCTGATGGGCAGGGTTTCCTTGGCGAATTGCGTCATGCGGGCTAAAGCGGTGAGAAGAGACGGCTCGGCCGCGAGGGCTTGAGGCCGTCAGGGGCTTCCACTGGCGCCAGCGCCCCCTGTCCTGACGGTTCACGGGCGCGCGAGCGAACAAAGAGAGGATTGTAATTGGCCGCCAATGTCGTCCACGCGCAACAATCGACCAGCTTCTCCGTGACCAAGCCCTGTCTTGCTTGAGCGGGAAAATGGCTATGGCACAATCGTTTTCGTTATGTGCCCTAGGGTTAACCTTGTGGGTACGTCCCCACCCCCATCAGGGGAGGTTGCCCTGTCAGGGCGTCCGCAGTGGAATGCTGCGTCTTTATCGTGAGGATTTGCATGAACAAACTCAACAAAGTTGCCGCCCTGTTCGTCACCGCAGCTCTGGCTGGCTCCGCTTTTGCGCAGGCTGTTGACAACTGGCGTGGTACCGACGGCACCGTCTGGAAGAACGGCTCCAGCGAACACTGCTGGCGTGACAACCCTTGGACGCCTGAAACCGGCGTGCAAGGTTGCGACGGCGTGCCGGCTCCAGCGCCTGCTCCCGCACCCGCTCCTGCGCCTGCACCTGCTGCAGCCCCGGCTCCTGCCCCGGCTCCCGCTCCTGCCGTGGTGCCTGCTGCCCCCGCTACCGAAAAGGTGAGCTTCGCTGCTGACGCCTTCTTCGACTTCGACAAGGCTGACCTGAAGAAGGAAGGCAAGGCCAAGCTGGACGACCTGGCTGACAAGGTCAAGGGTCTGACGCTGGAAGTCGTGATCGCCGTGGGTCACACCGACGCCAAGGGTAGCGACGCCTACAACCAGAAGCTGTCGGTGCGTCGCGCTGAAGCCGTCAAGAAGTACCTGGGCGATAAGGGCATCGAAGCCTCGCGCATCTACACCGAAGGCAAGGGCAAGTCTCAGCCCGTCGCCGACAACAAGACGGACGCTGGCCGCGCCAAGAACCGTCGCGTTGAAATCGAAGTGGTCGGCACCCGCACCAAGTAATTGGTCGGCTCACGCCACTGACACAAAAGGCCCTTCGGGGCCTTTTGTTTTGCCTGATCGCGGCGAGCCATCAACCTGGGCGGCCTGAGCAGGCAAAACAAAACCCCGCCAAGGCGGGGTTTTGTGCTTGTGAGGCCGAGAGCCGCGTCAGATCAGGCTGACGTCCTTGCCGGACAGGCGCTTGGCCAGGGCCGTGGCCAGGCGGTTGGTCAGGCCGTAGATGGACAGTTGCGGGTTGGCGCCGATGCTGGTCGGGAAGAGCGAACCGTCGTGCACCGACAGGTTGGACAGTTGCCAGTGCACGCCATCCGGGCGAACCACGCCTTGCTGCTCCGTGCCACCCATGCGGCAGCCGCCCATGATGTGCGCGCTGCCGCCACCCACGTAGTAGGGCTTCATCTCGTAGGCTGAGATGGCCGCCTTGGCTTCTGCCCAGTTGCTGTAGTAGTGCGCCTGCTCGTGCAGGGGCATGACCTTCTTGGCGCCGGCTGCGAACTGCACCTCTGCCATGGTCAGCAGCGCCTGCTTGAAGCCGGCCAGCACGTAGTCGGACATCGCGTAGTTCAGCAGCGGGCTGCCGTCGACGTTCAGGATCACGGTGCCACCGCTGGATTCCGGATGGAAGCCATCGCGCAGCAGCGCCAGCATCATCTGCGTGTTGGGGTAGTTCTGGAAGCGCTCTGCCAGGCCCTTGCCGTAGCCGCCCATCAGCACGGCGGCCAGGCCGGGGTGCATGGGGGTGGCTTCCAGCTTGTAGCCGATGGGGCCTTCTGGCGGGGCGTTGTGTACGAAGTGATCGGAGTAGATCGACTGTGGCGCACCCGCCCAGCCTTCAACGCGCTGTTCAAACACGCCGCCCGAGAAAGCCACTGGGTGCAGGAAGGTGCGGGTGCCCAGCAGGCCGTGCGGGTCCGGTGCCTTCGAGCGCTTGAGCAGCGCGGGCGAGTTGATCGCGCCACCGGACACCACATAGTGCTTGGCGGTGATGCGCAGCACCTTGTCGGAGGTCTTCTGGCCGTTGACCCGGATGGGCACGCAGATCAGGCCCTCGACCTTGTCACCCTTGATGATGAACTCCTGCGCGCGGGTCTGGTAGAACAGGCGCGCGCCGGATTCCAGCGAGGAGGGGATGGTGGTGACCAGCATCGACTGCTTGGCATTGGTCGGGCAGCCCATGCCGCAAGAGCCCAGGTTCCAGCAGCCTTTGACGTTGCGCGGGATCACCTCAGCCGAGATGCCCAGCTTCTTGGCGCCTGTGCGCAGCAGCTCGTTGTTGGGGTTGGGCGGGGCCTCTTCCCACTTGTGCATGTTCAGCCGCGTTTCGGCCTGACCGAACCAGGGTGCCATCGAGGCTTCATTGAAGTCTTTCAGGCCGAAGTTGTCTTCCCAGTACTTCAGGGTCGAGGCGGGCGTGCGGAAGGAGCTGGTCCAGTTGATGACGGTGGTGCCGCCCACGCAGCGGCCCTGCAGCAGGGTCAGGGCGCCGTCCATGGTCTTGCGGCCGCCGCCGTCCTGATACAGGTTGGCGTAGGCTTCGGATTCTTTCTGGTTGAAGTCCGTGCTGGTGCGCAGTGGGCCCTCTTCGACCAGCACGACATCCAGGCCGGCCTTGGTCAGCAGCTCGGCGGTGATGCCCGCACCTGCGCCGGTGCCCACGATGACGACATCGCATTGAACCTGCTCGGGCAGGCCTTGTTCGCCATTGGTGGCCTTCCAGCCACGCGCCAGGCCTTCGCGGAATGGATCGGGGAGTTTGCTCATATTTGGACGGGGCCGGGGTAGCCGGTCAGGGGCCAGTGGGCACTGTTGGAGTAGAAGGACATGCAGACCAGGCTGCGCAGGACCTGGTAGGTCAGGCGGGTGGTGGGCAGCGGGTTGAGCCGCATGGTCTCGATGGCCTGGGCAAGTTCGTCCTCGGTGGCTTCGCTCCACGAGGCGCCCATGCCAGTCAGCATCTTGCGCGTGGGGAAGTTGCCCAGCAGGCCCAGCAAGGCGTTGACCTCGATCTGCAGCACATTGGGCATGCCGTTGAGGAAGGCCTCGGTGTGTGTCAGGTGGCCTTCCATGATGGCCTCGCGCTGGGCCTTGTCCTTGGGCAGCATCGGGCCCACGATGCCCATGGTCAGGCCTCGAAAGACATCACGGCCGTGTTCAGTCAGCTTGCCGTTGCTCATGCCGCGGTGCCAGTAGACCAGTGCGCCGAGCGCGCCGCCTACGGCCCCGATCGCCAGCGCTGTCTTGAGAAACCAGCGTCGCTTGGGTTGAAGTGGGTGATCTATGGATCGGTCGACCATGTGTTTGGCTTCCGTGCGTAACTATTCCCAAATAAGGAAAGGTTGTGAGTCAGATTGCCGGGAGATTGTGCCTTGCGTGTGCAGCCCGGCACGCAGGCGTTTAACCTCTCGACGCTTGTTTTTTTCGGACTGTCGGAGGAATGAACAAGAAGTGCGGCGTTCTGACTTGAGGGAATACCCTTAGTCACGAATGTTGCAGAATTCATGCAGCGCTTTACGCGATTTCCCTGGGTGTCCGATTACCGGGTGTCCGCTGAACCTGATCCATCAAAGAGGATGACGATGACGATTTCGAAGCCATGGCTGGCCAGCTACGAACCCGGTGTACCGACCGAGATCAACCCGGGCGAATATGACTCGCTGATGGACTTGCTGGATCATTCGTTCAAGCAGTACGCCAAGCGCAACATGGCTGCGTTCATGGATGTGCACTGGACCTTCGAGCAGGTCGACGAGATGTCGCGAGTGCTGGCGGGTTGGCTCCAGTCCAAGGGCTTGTCCAAGGGCGCGCGCGTGGCCTTGATGATGCCCAACATCCCGCAATACATGGTGGCGATCGCGGCTGTGCTGCGTGCGGGCTATGTGGTGGTCAACGTCAACCCGCTGTACACCCCCCGTGAGCTGGAGCATCAGCTCAAGGACTCGGGCGCCGAAGCCATCATCGTGTTGGAGAACTTCGCCACCACGCTGCAGGAAGTCGTGGCGCGCACACCGGTCAAGCACATCGTGCTGGCGGCGATGGGCGACATGCTGCCTTTCCCCAAAGGCCTGATCGTCAACTTCGTGGTGCGCAACGTCAAGAAGATGGTGCCGGCTTTCACGCTGCCCAACAACGACAAGTGCAAGCTGACCAAGTTCAAGGATGCCTTGTCGCAAGGCCGTTCGGCCAAGTACACCCGCCCGACCATCAAGCCCGATGACGTGGCCTTCCTGCAATACACAGGCGGCACGACCGGTGTGTCCAAGGGTGCCACGCTGCTGCATCGCAATGTGGTGGCCAACATCCTGCAAAACGAAGCCTGGTTCAAGCCCGAGCTGGCCAAGCTGGGTGATCAGCCCCTGACCGTGGTGTGCGCCTTGCCGCTCTATCACATCTTCGCTTTGACGGTCTGCTACATGATGGGCGCGCGCATGGGCAGCATGAACCTGCTGATCGCCAACCCGCGTGACATCCCCGGTTTCATCGAGACGCTCAAGAAGTACAAGGTCAACCAGTTCCCCGCCGTGAACACGCTGTTCAATGCGCTGGTGAACCACCCTGAATTTGCCAAGATCGACTTCTCTGGCCTGAAGGTGTCCAATGGCGGCGGCATGGCTGTTCAGCAGTCCACGGCTGAAACCTGGAAGAAGGTCACCGGCTGTCCGATCGTGGAAGGCTATGGCTTGTCCGAGACCTCACCCGTTGCAACGGCCAACCGCCTGGATCTGGCCGAGTTCAACGGGGCCATCGGTTACCCGATTCCCTCGACCGAAGTGGCCATCCTGGACGACGACGGCAACCACCTGGATGTGGGCGGCGTCGGCGAGATCTGCATCCGTGGCCCACAGGTGATGGCCGGTTACTGGAACCGCCCGGATGAGACGGCCAAGGTCATGACGGCCGATGGCTTCTTCCGCACGGGCGACATTGGCGTGATGGATCCGTCGGGCTTGTTCAAGATCGTGGACCGCAAGAAGGACATGATCCTGGTGTCGGGCTTCAACGTGTACCCCAACGAGGTCGAGCAGGTCGTGAACATGCACCCCGGCGTGCTGGAGTGCGCAGCAGTGGGTGTGCCCGATGACAAGTCGGGCGAGGCTGTGAAGCTGTTCGTGGTGCGCAAGGATGCAACCTTGACCGAGGCTGCCCTGAAGGCCTATTGCCACGAGCAACTGACCGGCTACAAGTGCCCCAAGCACATCGAGTTCCGTCACGATCTGCCCAAGACCAATGTGGGCAAGATCCTGCGCCGCGAGTTGCGCGACGAGAAGAAGGCAGCCTGATTGCGTTGAGCGCTTCAAGCTGACGAATGGCGCCGCTGGTGTAGAGCCAGCGGCCTTTTTTTTGCCTCTTGGCTCGCTCGTTCGCCGAAACATTCCCCCCGCGGAGGGCGCCCTGATGGGGGGTTAAGAGCGCTTTAAGAATTGCTGAAGAAGCATTTACGAAACGGGAAAGCGCGGCGTCCCTACAGTCACTTCCATCATCAACAACGGCCTGGTGCAGCAAGCAGGGCCACAACAGGAAGTGACATCATGAGCTACATCACGCAAGAGATCCCCGTCGAGCCATTCGGGGCGCAACCCGGGGCACAACGCGGCAAGCAGTTGGTTGACCAGGCCCTGGATCACAGCCAGCGCTTCAACCTGTACCAAGGCGTGCACAAGGGGCTGCGCGCCTTCATGGCCGATACGCTGGTTCGTGTTGGCAGCACCGATTACACCGACGCGCAGGAGCGTCAGGAGGTGGCTGATGTCGTGCGGACCTTGCTGCACATCTGCGGCGAGCACCTCAAGCACGAGAACGATTTCCTGCACACCGCCATGGAGCGCCGCGCCCCGGGCAGCAGCGCCAGTTGCGCGCAGGAGCATGTCGAGCATGTGGCCAACATCGATGCCCTGAGTGGCTGCCTGAGGCAGGCCCTGGCCGCCACGGAGGTGCAGCAGGCTTCAGCCTGGCAGCGCCTGTACCAGTTGCTGAGCCTGTTTGTGGCGGACAACTACGAGCACATGTTGTTGGAGGAGCGTGAGCACAACGCCGTGCTGTGGCGTCACTTCAGCGATGAAGAGCTCATCGAAATCCACGATGCGCTGCTGGCCAGCGTGCCCGCGGACGAAATGGCCCACCACTTCCGCTGGATCCTGCCGCAACTGTCGCACCCCGAGCGCGTGGAGATGCTCAGTGGCATGCGCCAGGGCATGCCGCCCGAGGTGTTCGCATCCCAGCTGGACATGGCCCGCCCCTTGTTGAACGCCCGCGCCTGGCACAAGCTGCAAGCCGCCCTGAAGTCGGAGGTGGCTTGCCATGGCTAAGAACCTTTTGCGCTGCGCGGTGCTGTACGCGCTCTTCGGTATCGGCATGGGGATCGTGATGGCCGCTTCGGGCGACTTCACGAACAAGGGGGTGCACGTGCACATCAACCTGGTGGGTTGGGTGTCGATGGCACTGATGGCCACGGCCTACCAGGTCTTCCCGGCCATGGCGGGCAGCGTGCTGGCCAAGGTGCAGTTCTGGCTGCACAACCTGGGGCTGCCTTTGATGGCTGGTGGCATCTATGCGGTGCTGCATCACCTGCCCATGGCCGAGCCAGTGGTGGGCAGTGGCTCGCTGATCGTGGCGCTGGCTTTCCTGGCCTTTGCCATCAACGTCTGGCGCAATGCCGGGCGCTCGGTGGTGGCCGAGACGGCGCCCCGTCGGCAGACCACGGCGCTGGCTGCGGCCTGATGTGATGGGGCAGTCAGGCTGATCAGTCGGCTGATTGCAGCTTCAGGGGTTGCATCACCTGCAGCTGGAAACGGCCTCGGCCCGTCTTGTGCATGCGCACGCAACGGGTCCGCTCGGCCAGGCGGCGTTGCAGCAACACCAGACGGGCTTCGAGGTTGTCGGCGATATCCGGCAGGGACAGGTCCGGGGCCAGCCGCAGCTCGCGGTTGGTGAACTGGTCGCGGCCTTCGTGCTGGCGCACTTGCACCAGCTTCCAGAAGATGGCGCCGGCCACGCCCTTGATCAGGTAGTCCTCGTCAAGGAAGATGCTGTGGTCGGCCTTGAAATACCGTACCAGCACGGGACGCTCGTCACCGAGGGCTGGTGTGATGGTTGTCATCGGCGGGGCGGACACAGCAGTGACAGTGAACGACGCGGTTGATGCCGGCAAGGTTGGCGTATCCGTGGCTGGCTCTGCGGGGTCGGCGCAGGCCATGCTCTGCGCCATCCAGCCAAACTGCTGTGCCACGATCTGCAGCATGTCTTCATCGTCGTAGGTGAAGCGCAGGTCTTCGTGGCTCTCAACGTACAGCACGCCATACAGCGTGGCGCCCGCCGTGATGGGTACCGCCATCTGGCTGCGGCATTCGGGCAGGCCGGGCATGGGGATGGCCGTTTCAAGCTGGTGGTGCAGGCCCAGCGCCTCGGCGCTGTCACGCACGGCCTTGCCGTAGATGTACTCGCTGGTCATGTGCGAGATGCGGATGGGCGTGCGTTCGCGCGCGGCCACGCCGATCACGCCGTGCCCCATCGGGATCTCGGAGCCCACGCCGGACTGGTCGTACCCCCGGGTGGCCACGGTGAACAGGCGCTCGCCGCACTCGTCGAGCTTGAGGATCATCATGTGGCCGATGCCGCAGACGGTTTGCAGTGCGGTGAGGGTGTTGTCCAGCAACTCGTCCAGGTCGCGGCTGGCGTTCAGCATGGCGCTCATGTGGCGCAGCTTGGGCAGGCTGTCCTGAACAGCGGGCAGGATGCCGGGCATGGGGTGAACGATGGTTTCGACCCGCTCGACCTCGTAGATGTCCGAGCCCAGCAGCTTGAACACCTCGGTCATGCCGGTGTGCGAGGCGATGCCGGCCAGCTTGGCCTTCATGCTCTCGAACAAGGGGCCGCTGGTTTCGGTGCGCAGGTAGCGCACATGCAGCTTGTAGCCACTGCCGTTGAGCGGGTCCACGACCTTCAGCAAGGCATAGGGGTTGGCCAGGATGTTCTGCCGCGTCTTGTTGAAGAACTGGAAGGTGGTGGCCACGTGCTTCTGGTCCACGTACTGCACCTGCGACAGGTAGGCAATATTGGGCGTGCCATCCACCGAGCAGGTGGACAGGGCACTGGGCACCCCGCCTTCAAAGCAGTTGCGCAGATGGGCGATGCAGACAGCGTTCACGACGGCACTCATGGCTGGCTGCCCCCCATGCGCTTGCCGGCCATGGGCCCCGGTGTTTGCTCGAACACCTGCTCCGGGGTGAAGCTCAGGGCCACCAGTTGCCCGGCTTCGATTGCCATGTGGGACAGGCCGAATTCGCGCCCGTAGCCCAGGCGCACGATGCCATCCACAAAGGCGTGGCGGTAGCGTTCGACGCAGGCAACGTCGTCGGCATTGGCCGCAGACAGGCTGATCTGGCGCCCCTTGATCTGGATGGCGGTTTCGGTTTCTGGCAGGCAATACACCACGGCGATGACGTCCTGGCCGAGCACGTCCTGCAGCACCTGGCTGGCTTCGCCCCGGCGCACGAAAATGGTCAGGCGTTGCCGGTCGGGTGAGACGCGGCAGGCGAAGCCCCGGCAGGCGCTGGGGCGCAGATCCGATGAGCACGAGGCAACATCGATGGCCACCTCCCGCTGGATGAAGGCCACGGTGCCGTCGCTGAGCAAGGCTGGTGTCATGCTGCTGTTCGACTGAGACTGAAGCGGGAATGTCGCCGGATTGTAGGTGGCGACGGGGGGCGCCTCAATCCTTCAGAAACAGGGCTTGCAGATCGCTCAGGAAATCAAAGCCCCTGGCAGTGGGCCAGGCGCGGGCCAGATCGCGTTGCAGCAGGCCCTGGGCTTCAGCCTGGGCCAGTGGCTGCTGGATGCTGGCCAGGGTCAGTCCGGTGCGCTCGCCAAAACGCAACAGCTCGAAGCCGTCCTTCAGGCGCAGGGCGTTCATCATGAACTCGAAGGCGCGCGAGGACAGGTCCACCTCGGTGTCGTTGGAGCAGGCCAGGCCCTGGCGCGCTTTGTCCATGTAGGTGGCGGGCTCGCGCCAGCGCACCTGCCGCACGATGCGGTCAGGGAAGCTGATCTTGCTGTGCGCACCGGCGCCAATGCCCAGGTAGTCGCCGAACTGCCAGTAGTTCAGGTTGTGCTGGCATTGGTGGCCTGGGCGGGCATAGGCGGACACCTCGTAGCGCTGCAGGCCGGCGCCGGTGGTGCGCTCGATGAGGTGGTCCAGCATGTCGAAGGCGGTGTCGTCATCGGGCAGGCCTTTGGGCGGCTGCGTGGCGAAGACGGTGTTGGGTTCGAGCGTGAGGTGGTAGAGCGACAGGTGCGGTGGCTCGAAGGCCAGGGCCTGGCTGATGTCGGCGTCCAGATCGGCGGGGCTCTGGCCGGGCAGGGCGTACATCAGGTCGAGGTTGAAGGTCTCGAAATGCTGCTGGGCTTCTTCGATGGCGGCGATGGCTTGCGCGCGGTCGTGCACGCGGCCCAGGGCCTTGAGCTTGGCATCGTCAAAGCTTTGCACACCGATGGACAGGCGGTTGACGCCGGCCTGGCGGAAGGCCTTGAAACGGTCCTTCTCGAACGTGCCGGGGTTGGCCTCCATGGTGATCTCGCATTGCGGCTCCAGCGGCAGGCGCGCGCGGATGTCGGCCAGCAGGCGGTCGATGCTGTCGGGCGAGAACAGGCTGGGGGTGCCGCCACCGATGAAGATGGTGTGCACGCGGCGGCCCCAGATCTGCGGCAGGGCGGATTCGAGGTCGGCGCACAAGGCGTCGAGGTAGAGGCTTTCTGTCTGGGCGTTCAGCTGCCTGGAGGCGCTGGGCGCATCCTGGGCAATGGGGATGCTCGGGCCTGCTTTGCCAAGCCGAGTGACTTCATGCGAGTTGAAGTCGCAGTAGGGGCACTTCTTGAGGCACCAGGGCAGGTGCACGTACAGGGACAGCGGCGGCAAGGCCTGCAGGGCACCGGGGCGTTGCAGCGTGATCATGGGGTGTGTGGTCTTGTACGGTGCACTCAGCGCTGCCAGGGCCAGCGTGCATCGGTGTCGGCGTGGTTCACACCAGCCAGGCCCCACTGCGCTTCGATCATGTGCAGCATGCGTTGGCAGGCCTTGGCGCGGTGGCTGACGCCGTTCTTGATCTCGGGCGCCAGCTGGGCCGCGCTTTGTTGGTAGGCGGGCAGCCACAGCAGCGGGTCGTAGCCAAAGCCGTGTTCGCCCTGGCCAGCTTCCAGCAGTTCACCTTCCCAATGGCCTTCGGCGATCAGCGGCTCGGGGTCATCGGCATGGCGCACGGCCACCAGCAGGCAGGTGAAGTGGGCGCGGCGCTGCGCCTGCCCACGCATCTGATCGAGCAGCCAGGCGTTGTTGGCCGCGTCGATGGCTTCGCGCGGCAGGCCTTCGGCAATGCGGCCGGCGTCGACTGCATAGCGCGCCGAGCGCACGCCCGGTGCGCCCCCCAGGGCGGCCACGCACAGGCCGGAGTCATCGGCAATGGCCGGGCCTTGACCGATGCGCGCGGCATGGCGGGCCTTGGCCAGGGCGTTCTCGACGAAGGTGATGTGCGGCTCTTCGGCCTCGGGGATGCCCAGCGAGCCCTGCGTGACCAGGTCGACACCCAGCGGGGTGATCAAGGCCTGCAGCTCCCGCAGCTTCTTGGCATTGTTGGAGGCGAGGATCAGTTGCTTGCTCATGGTGCGCTCAAAAAGGGATCAGGCGGAGATCAGGCCAGAGTCAAAGGCTTGGCCAGCGCGGCGGCCTGGGCCGTGATCAGCTCGCGCACCCCCTTGTCGGCCAGGGCCAGCAACTGGTCCATTTCCTGGCGGGTGAACGCGACGCCTTCGGCCGTGCCTTGCACTTCCACGAAGTGTCCCGCACCTGTCATGACCACGTTCATGTCGGTGTCGCAGGCCGAGTCTTCGGTGTACTCCAGATCCAGCAGGGGCGTGCCTTCCACGATGCCCACGCTGATGGCGGCCACCGGGTGCAGGATGGGGCTGGCGGTGAGCTTGCCTTTGGCGATCAGCCCCGTGACGGCGTCCACCGCCGCGACATAGGCGCCGGTGATGGCCGCGGTGCGGGTGCCGCCATCGGCCTGGATGACGTCGCAGTCGATGATGATGGAGCGCTCGCCCAGCTTGGCCAGGTCGAACACGGCGCGCAGGCTGCGGCCGATCAGGCGCTGGATCTCCTGCGTGCGACCGGTCTGTTTGCCGCGTGCAGCTTCACGGTCGCTGCGCGAATGGGTGGCGCGGGGCAGCATGCCGTATTCGGCCGTGACCCAGCCTTCGCCGCTGCCGCGCTTGTGCGGGGGCACCTTTTCTTCGACCGAGGCGGTGCACAGCACCTTGGTGTCGCCAAAGCAGATCAGGACCGAGCCTTCGGCGTGCTTGGTGTAGCCGCGGGTGATGCTCAGGGGGCGCAGTGCGTCTGCGGCACGGCCTTGGGTGCGCTGGTATGCCATGGGGAGGCTCCTGGTAAAAAAACCAACCGGCCACAGCGGCCGGTTGATCAGTCAGACGGGGGCGGTGGCAGCTCAGCTTTTCTTGGCGGCGCTGGCCGAGCGGCGTATCGCTTCGTTGATCTCGCGGATCGAGCGTTCGATCTCGGCTTCATCCAGGTCGTCGGCTTCGACATTGTCGCCCGGTGTGCCGGTGCTGCCGACGCTGGCCTGGATGGTGGAGGCAAACACCTCGTCGCCCAGGTTGTCGGTGTGTACATTGGGCTGGTCGTCGTTGGTGGCGGACTCCCACTCCATGGCCAGCACGGTGACGTTGTCGCATTTGACGCCGCCATTGCGCAGGGCCACTTCGACCAGTTCCGGCACGGCGTCCGAGATGGTGCGGGTGGACAGGTGGCGGGTGATTTCTTCGTCCTCGACGGTGCCCCACATGCCGTCAGAGCACAACATGATGCGGTCGCCTTCCTGCATGATCAGCGGGCCAGCCGTGTCGACCACGGGCTTGCCAGGGCTGCCCAGGCAGGTGAACAGCACGTTGCGGTTGTAGCGCTCGTTGAGCGGCACCACGGTCGACAGCGTCTGCTGCAGTTCGGAATAGGAGTGGTCGCGCGTGCGGGCAATCAGCTTGTCGCCGCGGACGAAATACAGGCGCGAGTCACCGCAGTGGGCCCAGTAGGCCGCATTGCCTTGCAGGATGCAGGCGACGATGGTGGTGCGCGGCGTGTCCATCAGGCCTTTTTCGCTGGCATAGCGCAGCAACTGATGGTGCCCGGCCATCACGGCGTCCTGCAGGAAGCGGATGGGGTCCGCCAGCGTGGGACGCGCATCGCGTTGGTACAGCGCGGCCATGGTCTGCAAGGCCAGTTGAGACGCCATCTCGCCTTCGGGGTGGCCGCCCATGCCGTCTGCGAGCGCAAACAGGCCCGAATCCCGCGTGTAGCAATAGCCCATGCGGTCTTCATTTTTCTCGCGGCCGCCTTTACGGCTGATCTGGTAGACGGAGAATCTCATGGCTGCTTCATGCCCCGCTTATGCCTTTGCGCCCGATTTGAGGTTTTCAAGTTGCAGTTTGACCCGCTCAGCAAAGGTGAGCTTGGAGTAGCGTCTTTCGGTCTCGCGGGCCAGTTCTTTTTGCAGGGCGAAAACGCTCTGCGGCCGGGCCAGCGGGTCAAGTGACATGCACCACTCGGTCACTTCGATGAGGTTATCCGAATACACGTTGCGCAGTCGCGAGAGAGAAAGCCCTAAGCGGTCTTTTTCCAGGCGTTGGGGCGCATCGTTGGGGGGGTAGCCCTGCATGCAGGCATAAATGCACGCGCCAATCGCGTAGATGTCGGTCCAGGGGCCCAGCGAGCCGTCGCGGCGGTACATCTCGGGCGCGGCAAAGCCGGGCGTGTACATCGGGCGGATGAAGTTGCCTTCCTTGGACAGCACCTCGCGCGCGGCACCGAAATCCAGCAGCACCGCCTTGTTGTCGTTGGTGATGAAGATGTTGGCCGGCTTGATGTCCAGGTGCAGCATCTTGTGCTGGTGCACGATGCGCAGGCCGCGCAGGATCTCATCGAACAGGGAGCGGATGGTGGATTCGCGGAAGACCTTGTCGCGCTTGAGATCGCGTGCGGTGACGATGAAATCCTGCAGGGTATCCCCTTGCAGGTAGTTCATCACCATGTAGACGGTTTCGTTCTCGCGGAAGAAATTCAGCACCGACACCACACTGGGGTGGGCGATCTGGGCGAGCGAGCGGCCTTCTTCGAAAAAACTTTTCAGGCCCAGGCGGTACAGCGGCTGCTTGTCGGGCTTGACGCGGGGAATCAACTCGCCGGGGGCGCGTTCTGCCAGGGAGGCGGGCAGATATTCCTTGAGCGCGACGAGCCGTTTATCGGGGTCTTCACAAAGGTAAACGACCCCGAAACCGCCTGCGGCAAGCTTCTTGACGACTTGGTAGCCGCCCACGACGGTGCCCGAAGGCAACGGGGCAGGTTTCGGCTTTGACATAATCTAGTTTTGTCTGGTGTCAAGTAACCATGTCAGTCTACTCTATGACCGGCTTTGCCAGCGCGGTTGCGTCGGCTCCCGACCACGTCAGTGAAAACACCGATGAGGGGGATTCGTCCACTGCATCACGCGCTGGCGGTGGCAAGAGCGCCTCGGGCGGCGTGGGGGCGGAACTGCGCTCCGTCAACAGCCGCTTCCTGGATCTGAGCTTCAAGCTGGCTGACGAGTTCCGTGCGCTCGAACCTGCCTTGCGTGACCTGCTCACCGCGTCGTTCAAGCGCGGCAAGATCGAGTTGCGCCTGCAACCGCAGCGCGCGGCCGACGCCGGTTGGCCTACGCCCCAGCCCGACCAGCTCCACACCCTGGCGCGGCTGGAGGGCACGGTGCAGAACTGGTTGCCCAAGGCCACGCCGCTGTCGGTCAACGAGATCCTGAACTGGTGCCGTTCGGCAGCACCCTCGGTCAAGCTGGAGGACGCTGCCTTGGAGTCGGCCCGCCAGTGCATCGAGGCGCTCAAGGAGGCGCGTGAGCGCGAAGGCGCCCGCCTGGTGGGCATCCTCAAGGACAAGCTCAAGGGCCTGCTGGCCCTGGCCGAGCAGGCCACGCCCCTGGTGCCCCTGGCCGTGCAGCGTCAGCAGGAGCGTTTCGTCCAAAAATACCAGGAGGCGCTGCAGGCCGTGGGTGGCTCGGTGACGCCAGAGGCGGCACAAGAGCGCGCGCTCAACGAGGCCGCGGCCTACGCCCTGCGCATTGATGTTGACGAAGAGTTGCAGCGCCTGAAGGCCCACCTGGACGAAATTGGCCGCCTGCTGAAAAAGGGCGGCGAAGTGGGCAAGCGCCTGGACTTCCTGATCCAGGAATTGCACCGCGAGGCCAATACACTGGGCTCCAAGGCCGCGGCGCTGGAGTTGACGCAGATTTCGGTCGAAATGAAGGTTTTGATCGAACAGATGCGCGAACAGGTTCAGAACATCGAATGACGGCCGATAACCCTTCCCAAACCTCCACCATGTCCGCGGGCGCGACGCCGGCGAGTTCTGGAGACAACGTCATGGACTATCCCGGCAACCTTTTCGTGGTGTCCGCGCCCAGCGGCACTGGTAAATCCAGCCTGGTCAAGGCCCTGCTGGAGCTCGATTCGCGCCTGCAGGTGTCGGTGTCGCACACCACGCGGGCCCCGCGCGGGCAGGAGCAGCAAGACCGCGAGTACCACTTCACGACCACGGAAGACTTCCTGGCGATGGTCGAGCGGGGCGACTTCTTCGAGCATGCCGAGGTGCACGGCAACCATTACGGCACCTCGCGCCACGCCATTGAAAGCCGCATCAAGGGCGGGGAGGACGTGGTCCTGGAGATCGACTGGCAGGGTGCCTTGCAGATCAAGAAGATCTTCCCCAATGCCATCCTGATCTTCATCCTGCCCCCCAGCTACGAAGAGCTGTCGCAGCGCCTGAACCGCCGTGGCGAGGACAGCCCCGAGACCATCGAGCTGCGCATGGCCAATGCCCGCATCGAGGTCGGCCAGGCTCAATATTTCGATTTCATCGTCGTGAATGCACTTTTTGAATCGGCTTTGTTCGATTTAAAAGCCATTGTTCACTCACAGCGGTTAAAATATGCAGCTCAGCGCCGGAACAAGTCTGCCGTGTTCCGTGCCCTCAATCTGGTCTGACCGGCTTTTTGGCTGATTCAGACACCCTACCGGAGCGCCCACATGGCCCGCATCACCGTTGAAGACTGCCTGCAAAAGATCCCGAACCGCTTTCAGCTGGTGCTCGCTGCAACCTACCGTGCCCGCATGCTGAGCCAAGGCCACACGCCCAAGATCGAGTCGCGCAACAAGCCTGGCGTGACCGCACTGCGCGAAATCGCCGCTGGCCAGGTTGGCCTGGAAATGCTGCGCAAGGTCCCGACCTGATCGTCGTGTGTTCCTGTCGGGCTCGCGCTGCTGACTGACGGCGGCCCCGAACTTGCATCAAAGGCCCGTCTCGAACGGGCCTTTGCCATTTCCCCGTTGATTTCCGATTGATTTCCCGATTGGTTTCCCTGATTGATTCAGTCGGCCCCGGGGCTTTCTCAATCAAGCTACAGTCAACACATGACCTTGGCCAACGATGCTGCGGCGGCTTCCTTTGCTGCGCTGACCCACAAACTCGACTATCTGGACGAGGCGGACATTCGCCGCGTCCGTGACGCCTACCGCTTCGCCGACGAGGCCCACCTGGGCCAGTTCCGCGCCAGTGGCGAGCCCTACATCACGCACCCCATCGCGGTGGCCGGCCTGTGTGCCGACTGGAAGCTCGATGCCCAGGCCATCATGGCCGCGCTCATGCACGACGCCATGGAAGACTGCGGCGTCACCAAGATCGAGCTGATCGAGCGTTTTGGCGCGCCCACGGCCGAGATCGTGGACGGCCTGACCAAGCTGGACAAGCTGCAGTTCTCGACCAAGGAAGAGTCGCAGGCCGAGTCCTTCCGCAAGATGCTGCTGGCCATGGCGCGCGATGTGCGCGTCATCCTGATCAAGCTGGCCGACCGCCTGCACAATATGCGCACCATGGAAGCGATGGTGGCGCACAAGCGGGCCCGCATCGCCCGCGAGACGCTGGACATCTATGTGCCCATCGCGCACCGCCTGGGCCTGAACCAGACCTACCGCGAGCTGCAGGAGCTGTCCTTCCAGTACATCAACCCCTGGCGGCACTCGGTGCTGTCCAAGGCCGTCAAGAAGACACGTGGCAACCGCCGCGACCTGGTGGACCGCATCCGCAAGGAGGTGGAAGAAGCCTTCCGCGATGCCGACATGCAGGTCGAGGTCTATGGCCGCGAGAAGACCATCTTCTCGATCTACAACAAGATGATCGAAAAGCACCTGAGCTTTGCCCAGGTCAGCGACATCTTCGGCTTTCGCATCGTCGCGCGTGAGCTGCTCGATTGCTACCGCGCCTTGGGCGTGCTGCACCAGCTCTACAAGCCGCTGCCGGGCCGCTTCAAGGACTACATCGCGATCCCCAAGGCCAACGGTTACCAGTCGCTGCACACGACGCTGGTCAACCCGGTGGGCACGGCGGTGGAGTTCCAGATCCGCTCGCAGGCCATGCATGCGGTGGCCGAGAAGGGCATTGCCGCGCACTGGATGTACAAGGAGCAGGATGCGGCCGACGACGCCTCGCCGCAGCAGGCCGCCGTGTGGCTGCAGTCGCTCATCGACATCCAGCACGAGACCCGCGATTCCGCCGAGTTCCTGGAGCACCTCAAGATCGATTTGTTCCCCGAATCGGTTTATGTGCTGACGCCCAAGTCACGCATCGTGGCGCTGCCCAAGGGGGCCACGCTGGTGGACTTTGCTTATGCGATCCACTCCGGGGTGGGTGACCGCTGCGTGTCGGCCAAGGTCAATGGCGAGCCCGTGGCCCTGCGCACCGAATTGCGCAGTGGCGACGTGGTCGAGATCATCACGGCCGCGAGCGCCAAGCCCAACCCGAGCTGGTTGAACTTCGTGCGCACGGGCCGCGCCCGCTCCAAGATCCGTCACTACCTCAAGAACATGGAGGCCGAGGAGTCGCTGGAGCTGGGCGAGAAGCTCTTGATGCAGGCGCTGCGCGCTGAAGGCCTCACGATGCCGGCTGGCAACGAGACGACCGAGGGCAATGCCGGCGTGCTGTGGCAAAGCCTGATCCGCTGGGGTGGCAACCGCAGCCGAGACGAACTCCTGGCCGACATCGGCCTGGGCCGCAAGATCGCGACCATGGTGGCCAAGCGCCTGGCGCAGTTGATGGCCGAGTCGGGCTCCAAGCCCGATGCCTTGACCCTGACGCTGGGTCGCTTCTCGGATGAAACCCCGTCGCAGGGTTCGGTCATCATCGATGGCAGTGAAGGCGCGACGGTGCAACTGGCGCCATGCTGCTGCCCGGTGCCGGGCGACCCGATCGCAGGCTATCTGGGCCGTGGCGAAGGCCTGGTGGTGCACACGCAATCTTGCGGGGTGGGCAAGCGCCTGTTCGAGCGCGACAGCGAACGCTGGATCGACGTGAGCTGGTCCGACGAGCCCACCCGCCTGTTCGAAACCGCGGTGAAGGTGCTGGTGGCCAATGGCAAGGGCGTGCTGGCTCAGGTGGCTGCGGCCATCAGCAGCGCCGAGACGGACATCACCCACATCGAGATGGGTGACGAGCGCCTGGGCGAAACGGCCGAACTCAAGCTCACGCTGGCCGTGCGCGACGCCGAGCACCTGGCCGATGTGATCCGCACGCTCAAGCGCTGCTCGGTGGTGCTCAAGGCCGAACGCTTCAGTCAGTGACTGGTGGGCGGGGCGGGGTAGCTGACCTTGATGATCTCCAGGCGCTCCAGGCCGCCGGGGGTCATCAGCTGAACCTCGTCACCTTCACGTGCCTTGAGCAGTGCGCGTGCAATGGGTGAGATCCAGCTGACTTCACCTTGCAGATTGTCGACCTCGTCGATGCCCTTGATGGTGATGGTGCGTGACACCCCTTGCAGGTTCTCGTAGGTGACGGTGGCGCCAAAAAACACCTGGTCATGACCATGGTGCAGGCAGGGGTCGGCCACTTCGGCGATGTCCAGCCGTTTGGTCAGGAACCGGATGCGGCGGTCGATTTCGCGCAGGCGCTTCTTGCCGTAGATGTAGTCGCCGTTTTCCGAGCGGTCACCGTTGGAGGCGGCCCAGTGCACGATCTCAACGATCTTGGGGCGCTCGATGTCGATCAGGTTGAGCAATTCCGTGCGCAGGCGTTGGTAACCCTGCGGCGTGATGTAGTTCTTGCCGCCGGCTGGCAGGGGGGGCAATGACAGATCGTCATCGTCATCGCTCTCGGTTTCCTTGGTGAAGGCTTTGCTCATGGAACGCGATTGTGCCCAATCCTCTGACCGAGGGGAAAGCGTCATTTCTTCACGAGGGTCTCGCCTTTGTTCGCCAGCGCGTGTACCGAAGCGCATTTGAACTCGCAAAAATGAAATGGCTGCCGATAACAACCCCATTTCAACCGCCCGTTTGAGTCCCTGAAAGGCGCGAGATGTCGCAAGTGATCCCTCTGGGCCCCGCCGCCCGCATGTTGACCACACGTGAGGCCGCCGTGCGCCTGGGTGTTTCGCTGCGCACCGTTCAACTCTGGGTGGAAGCCAACATCCTGCCTGCTGCGCGCACGCCAGGCGGGCATCGCCGCATTCCCTACAACGCGGTGGAGGCCCTGGCCTTGAGCACGGGCCTGGGTGGCGAGCCGGTACCGCGCAGTGCGCTCAACCGGCACAACGAGCGCCCCTTGCTGGACGACGCGCCGGTGCCTTCTCTGCCTGAGCTGGGCCGTTCCGGCGCCCCGATGGATGTGTTGCTGGTGGCCGATGACCAGGATTGGCAGGCCCGCTGTGCGCAGGCCATGGAGCCCTATGGGGCGGCGGTCAAGCTGCGTTTCGCGGAGACGGGCTACCTGGCTTTGCTGCAGATCGGGCAGAAGGTGCCGGACTTGTTGATCACGAACCTGGAATTGCCGGGCATGGACGGCATGGCGATGTTGCGCACGCTGGAGCGCTGCGAATCCATTGCCAACATGCGCATCCTGGCGTTGACCGACAGCGGCGAGCATGAACTTGCGCGTCGCGGTGGGCTGCCCAGGTCTGCCGAAGTGATGCGCCTGCCCGTGACGGCCGAGGCCGTGGCGGTGCGTGTGGGCCGATGGCTGCTGGGCCAGCGCGTCTCCTGAGCCCACGCTACCCCCCAAGTCCCGGGGGATCTCACCGAACGCCAAGGTAAGCACCGGCTGACTTGCGCCAAATCTTGCCTCAAGATGCTGCTGCCTGTGGCAAGGACGGGGTGGCAGGCGCCCCACGTGAGACGGAGTTCGTTGTGAGTGACAAGCCTGTTGCAGCCTCAGGGCTGGCCTGGCGTTGGTTGGTGCTGGCGGTGTATGTGTCGATCCTGATCGGGTTGGCGCTGCTCTGGCGGCAACCCGATATGCGCCATTGGCTTGATCCTCAGTCGCTCAGTGAGCAGGGGCGGCAATTGCTGGCAACACCCCTGGGCCCGCTGGCGGTATTGGGTGGCTACGTGTTGGCTGTATTGCTGGGCGTGCCCGTGCTGGTGCTGATCACGGTCGGGGCGCTGGTGTTCACACCCTGGCCTGGCATGGCCTACGCCTTGTGCGGCATGGTCCTGGGCGCGACGGTGACCTACGGCATTGGCCGCTACACGGGCGCGCACACCATGGACCGGTGGAGCAAGGGGCGACTGGCGCTGCTGTCGCGCCACCTGCAGCGTCGTGGCCTGCTCACGATGATGGTCGTGCGGGTGATGCCGGTGGCGCCTTTCATCATGGTCAACATGGTGGCCGGGGCCTTGCGCGTGCGCCTGCGCGACTACGTGCTGGGGACCTTTTTCGGGCTCTTGCCCGGCACGGTGATGATCTCCCTGTTCATGGACCGCCTGGCCGAGGCCTGGCGTGCACCAGGCACTAGCAGCTACGTGGCCTTGGCCGCATGCGTGGTTCTGCTGGGCGTTGTTTTTTGGTGGGTCCGAAAAAGGCTGCTGCGCGCGGCTTGAACGCAACCCGATGAGCGGGTTTCCACGCGATTTCAAGGGGCCGAGGCCCCTTTTTTGTCGCCTTCAGCCTAGTCGTGAACGGTTCCCTAAGGGCTGCCACTTAAGGGGTTTCCTCGCCCTTCATTGGGGTGGTTTGAAGGGTCATGCGCTTGGCCTGCTGGGCCAGTCAGGTGCTTGTAACAAAGCCCGATGATTCGTCCACGCCGCAGCCTTGTCGTCGCGGTTTCGATGCAGACGTCGCATCGGGCCAACCGAACGGATTGATCACCTGGCAGGTTGCATGACAAGGCCGGCGAGAGACATTGACTCACATACACACATACCTGGAGTTCTACATGCAAGCTTTCAAACTGTCCGTCATCGCCCTGGCTCTGACCGCCGTGGCCGCTTCCGCTTCCGCCATGTCGTCCATCGACGACGCAGCCCTGAGCCAAGTCAGCGGCCAGGACGGCGTGTCGATCGCTGGTGACCTGAACATCAACATCGGTTCGTTCAAGTACACCGACACCGACGCCACCGGCGGTTCCGTGTCGTTCAACGACATCGGCATCAAGGGCATGTTCGTGATGACCGTGGACATCCTGAACAAGGCTTCCTTCGTGTCGACCGTGGCCAACTCCATCGGCGCACGTCTGGGCTACACCCAGGCTGACGCAACCAGCGCTGCTGCTGCCGCTGCTGGCCTGGGCCTGCCCACCGCCAACGGTGCTGTGATCGCCGGCGAACTGCAAAAGCTGACGACCGCCACGTATGACGCCTTCGGTGCTGCCACCGGCGACGCCATCTACGCTGGCTCCGACGTTGTGCAATTCGCTTTCCCCAACGCCAAGCTGAACTCGGC
>Ga0265327_10000428_pt1 | contig 76098 bp, 72 predicted proteins | sample 41621metaG_FD_202089 | JGI IMG/M metagenome (GOLD analysis project Ga0265327, IMG submission 202089) | Rhizosphere microbial communities from Carex aquatilis grown in University of Washington, Seatle, WA, United States - 4-16-21 metaG | ecosystem: Host-associated > Plants > Roots > Rhizosphere...
CCGAGCATCGGGCGCTGACTCAGGTCTCCGGCGGGCTGGGGGCCAAGGGCAGCCTGAAGGCGCTGATCGCCGAGCCGGGTTGGAAGGACGACCCTAGGCTGGCCGAGGCGTTGCAGGTGCCATTGACTCGATTGGCCGCCCGTTATGTCGTCGAGGTGAAGCGGCCCGACGGGCGCGCGCTCGACCCGGTGGCCCATTTCCATCTGTCCAACGGCGCGCGCATCGAACGCGTCAACTGGCTGGGCGACACCAGCGCCAAGGGGATGGCCCAGGCCTGTGGAATGATGGTCAATTACCTCTACAAGCTCGACGATATCGAGGCCAACCACGAGACTTACGCCGCCACTGGCAAGGTGGTGGCGTCGAGCGCGATCAAGGGCTTGTTGAAGGGGTAGGGGGCTGCGTTTCCCCCAGGGCCTAGGCCCCGGGGGAAACGCGCCTTGGTTCAGCCGGCGCGGATCTGTTGCAGGAACGACTGAACCTGCCGGTCCAGCGTGGTCGAATTGGTCGACAGGTTGGTGGCCGCCGACAGCACCTCGCGGGCGGCGCTGCCGGTTTCGGTGGCGGCGTCGGACACGCGGGCGATGGTGCCGGTGACTTCCTGGGTGCCCATGGCCGCCTGCTGGACATTGCGGGCGATTTCGTTGGTGGCGGCCCCCTGTTCCTCGACCGCCGAGGCGATCGAGCCGGCAATTTCGTTGATCTGGCCGATGGTGGACGAAATGCCGCCGATGGCGGTGACGGCGTCGCGGGTGGCGCTTTGCACCGCCGAAATCTGCGAGGCGATTTCCTCGGTGGCCTTGGCGGTCTGGTTGGCCAGGCTTTTGACCTCGTTGGCGACGACGGCGAAGCCCTTACCGGCATCCCCGGCCCTGGCCGCCTCGATGGTGGCGTTCAAGGCCAGCAGGTTGGTCTGGCTGGCGATGTCATTGATCAGCTTGACCACCTGGCCGATGCGGTTGGCGGCGTCGGCCAGGCTCTGCACCATCTTGTTGGTGCGGGCGGCCTCTTCCATCGCGCTCGACGCGATCTGCGCCGAACTGGCGACCTGACGGCTGATTTCGGAGATCGACGAGGACAGTTCCTCGGCGGCGGCGGCCACCGTCTGAATGTTGGTGGTCGCTTCCTCGGCGGCGGCGGCCACCGTCATCGACTGGCGCGAGCTTTCCTCGGCGGTGGACGACATGACCCGGGCCGCCGCTTCCATCGAGATGGCCGCCTCGGTCACCGAAGTGACCACGCCCTTGACGTCGCGCTCGAAATCGTCGGCCTTGGAGCCCAGTTCGCGGGCGATGATCGCCTGGGTATTGGTTTCGATGTAGACCGAGGTGGCGAGATCCATGTCGAGGAAGACCGCCTTGTTGACGGCGGCGATGATCTGCGCGGCGCGCTCGGGCTTCTTCCGCCAGTTGTCGACGATCAACGTGTTCATGGCGTTCAGCGCGAAACAGTACCCGGCGGTGTACCAGCGCGGCTCCAGCCCGACACGCTGATGGACCTTGCCCACCTCGGTCACCTGGGCAAAATAGCGGTCGTCGAAGGAACCGGAAAACACGCCGTCGAGCCAGTGCTGGCGCTGCATCTTGCGGGCGTGGGCCATCATCTCGCGGTTGCCGAATTTGGCGGCGGTGGCGGGGGTGCCCTCGACATGCCGGTAGAAGGCGTCGAGCAACGTATCCAGCTTTGGAGCGAGGAAGTCGCGAAACTCCTTCAGCGTGCGTCGGGTTTCGTCATCGATCTGCAAGAAGGCTAGCCGCCCGGCGCGGTCCAGGTCCATGGGGAGGGATCCTTTTAATCATCCAATCTCACAAGATATAGTCCCTGTGCGAACCTTTCGCAATCCGCAATGTTATCGCTTTTGTATGGATGGCGGTAATTGGATCCGGCCTCAGGCTGGACTGTTTTATCCTGCTTGACGGCCGAAAAATACAACTCAGATGTTGTTCCGGCGGCGAAAGACTGTGCGCATTTTTGTCGCGGCGGGTTCGTTCGGCGGGTGAGAGAATACCTGTATCCTCGTTCACGACTGTGTTATAGACACCCCTTCCGGCGGGCCGGCCCCTCCCCGGGGCGCGTTGCCTATGCGGGCGTGGTGGAACTGGTAGACACACTGGATTTAGGTTCCAGCGGCGCAAGCCATGGGGGTTCAAATCCCTTCGCCCGCACCAGTTTTCGCCGCCCCGCGTCCCAGCCTTTGGGAGACGGGTGCCGCCGCCGGGATTCACGACACCGACTCCATTATTCGATTGGCGAAAGACTAATGCAGGTAACCCAGATCGATGCCGACGGCCTGAAGCGCGAGTTCAAGGTTGTCATCCCGGCGGACCACCTCGAGACTCGGATGACCGAGCGTCTGGCGGAAATCGCCCGCACCGTGCAGATCGCCGGATTCCGGCCGGGCAAGGTGCCGCTTAAGCTGGTGCGCAAGAAGTACGGCCCCGCCGTGCTGGGCGAAGTGGTGGAGAAGGCCGTCAACGACGGCACCCAATCCGCCATCGCCGATAACGGCCTGAAGCCGGCGGTGCAGCCCAAAGTCGAGATCACCAGCTATAAAGAAGGTGGCGACCTCGAGATCAAGGTCGAACTTGAGGTGCTGCCCGAGATCAAGCCGATGGATTTCGCCGCGATTTCGGTCGAGCGCGAGAAGGCGGCGGTGCCCGAGGCGGAAATCGCCGAGGCCATCGAACGCATCGCCTCGCAGCATGGCGGGTCGGAAACGGTGGAGCGTGCCGCCAAAGACGGCGACGTTCTGCTCATCGATTTCCTCGGCAAGCAAGGCGGCGTCGCCTTCGCTGGCGGTGCGGCCGAAAATTACGAGCTGAAGCTTGGCAGCAACACCTTCATCCCCGGGTTCGAGGATCAGTTGTTGAAGGCCAAGGCTGGCCAAGAGAAGCTGGTCAAGGTCACTTTCCCCGAGACCTACGGCAACGCCGATCTGGCCGGAAAAGACGCCGAATTCGAGGTCAAGGTCCGCGAAGTGCGCCAGCCCAAGGCGGCGGTGGTCGACGACGAATTCGCCAAGACCCTGGGTCTGGACTCGCTCGACGCCCTCAAGCAGACCGTCCGGGAAGAACTCGGTCGGGAACTGGATGGGTTGGCGCGGGCTCGGCTGAAGCGCCGGCTCCTTGACATTCTGGCCGCCAATCACGACTTCCCGGTTCCGGGGTCGATGGTCGACAGTGAGTTCGAGGCGATCTGGAAGCAGCTGGACGAGGATCGTTCGGCCGGGCGACTGGACCCCGCGGACGCCGGGAAGAGTGACGAGGTGTTGAAGGCCGAATACCGGGCATTGTCCGAGCGCCGCGTGCGCCTCGGTCTGCTGCTCGCCGAAGTCGGTCGTGGCAATCAGATCGCCGTTTCCCAGGAAGACCTGAACCGGGCCCTGATGAACGAAGCGCGTCGCTTCCCCGGCCAGGAGCACATGGTTTTCCAGTACTACCGCAACAACCCCGAGGCTCTCGACGGATTGCGGGCGCCGATTTACGAGGAAAAGGTCATCGACTTCATCCTCGAACTGGCCAAGGTGACCGAGAAGGACATCACCCCGGCCGAGTTGCGCCAGGATCCCGACGAGGCGGCCGGCGGAGCGGAAACCGAGGCGAAGGCCAAGCCGAAGAAGAAGGCGCCGGCCAAGAAGAAAGCCGCCGAGTGATTTGTTCGGCAACGTGACTGATGCCCCGGTGAGGCTCTGACGAAAAGGACCGACCATGCGAGAGAGAGATCCGATCGACCTCTACATGAATACCTTGGTGCCGATGGTGGTCGAACAGACCAATCGCGGCGAGCGTTCCTACGACATCTATTCCAGGCTGTTGAAGGAGCGCATCATCTTCCTCACCGGGCAAGTCTTCGACGAGGTTTCCAGCCTGATTTGCGCTCAGTTGCTGTTCCTGGAATCCGAGAACCCCAACAAGGACATCTCGTTTTATATCAACTCGCCGGGTGGCGTGGTGACCTCGGGGCTGGCCATCTACGACACCATGCAGTACATCCGGCCGCCGGTGTCGACGGTGTGTATCGGCCAGGCTGCGTCGATGGGGTCGCTGCTGCTGACGGCCGGGGCCAAGGACAAGCGGTTCGCGCTGCCGAATGCCCGCGTCATGGTGCACCAGCCCTCGGGCGGGTTCCAGGGCCAGGCCACCGATATCGAGATTCACGCCCGTGAAATTCTTGCGCTAAGGGCGAGACTCAACAATATGTATGTCGAGCATACGGGCCAACCGCTCGAAGTGATCGAACAGGCGATGGAACGGGACAAGTTCCTGTCCGCGGCCGAAGCCAAGGAGTTCGGCTTGATCGACGAGGTGGTGACCAGCCGCCCGCCGGCCGAGCCGGAAACCGCCGAGGCGTAATTCGACAACGCCGGTTGAACGAAGGCCGATCTTCGTCCAACCGGTGGCCCCCCACCAGGGGCGAAGCGGCTTACGAATGGCCCGGATTCCCCCCGTCTCGCGCATAGCGGGGTTGGGGGAATTTCGTTGTCTGCCGCGTTCCGGTATGGCTAACATGGTCTTGCCCCGGCCGCGTTACCCAATGGAGTTTCGATGACCAAGTCCACCAGCGGCGATTCCAAGAACACCCTCTACTGCTCGTTCTGCGGAAAGAGCCAGCATGAGGTGCGGAAGCTGATCGCCGGGCCGACGGTGTTCATCTGCGATGAATGCGTCGAACTGTGCATGGACATCATCCGCGAAGAGCACAAGACGCACTTGGTGCGGTCGCGCGACGGCGTGCCGACCCCCAAGGATATCTGTGTGGTGCTTGATGATTATGTGATCGGGCAGGACCACGCCAAGAAGGTGCTGTCGGTGGCGGTTCATAACCACTACAAGCGCCTGCAGCACGGCACCAAGAACGCCGAGATCGAGATCGCCAAATCCAATATCCTGCTGATCGGTCCCACCGGTTGCGGCAAGACCCTGTTGGCGCAGACCTTGGCCCGCATCCTGGATGTGCCGTTCACCATGGCCGATGCGACGACGCTGACCGAGGCCGGCTATGTCGGCGAGGACGTCGAGAACATCATTCTGAAGCTGTTGCAGGCCGCCGAGTACAATGTCGAACGAGCCCAGCGGGGCATCGTCTACATTGACGAGGTCGATAAGATCAGCCGCAAGTCCGACAACCCATCGATCACCCGCGACGTTTCCGGCGAGGGCGTTCAGCAGGCGCTGCTGAAGATCATGGAGGGCACGGTGGCCTCGGTGCCGCCGCAGGGCGGCCGCAAGCATCCGCAGCAGGAATTCCTGCAAGTCGATACCACCAACATTTTGTTCATCTGCGGTGGCGCCTTCTCGGGGTTGGAGAAGATTATCTCGCAGCGTGGCCGCGGTACCTCGATCGGCTTTGGTGCCGACGTGCGCGGGCCCGAGGATCGGCGCACCGGCGAAGTGCTGCGCGAGGTCGAGCCCGAGGATTTGTTGAAGTTCGGTCTGATCCCCGAATTCGTCGGCCGCTTGCCAGTGCTGGCGACGCTGGACGACCTGGACGTCGACGCCCTGGTGGAGATTTTGGCTAAGCCGAAGAACGCCCTAGTCAAGCAATACCAGCGGCTGTTCGAGATGGAGGACACCCGTTTGTCCTTCTCCGAGGACGCGCTGATGTCGATCGCCGAAAAGGCGATCGCCCGCAAGACCGGGGCGCGTGGCCTGCGTTCAATCATGGAGGGCATCCTGCTCGATACCATGTTCGAACTGCCCAGTCTGACCTCGGTCGAAGAGGTGGTGGTCAACCGCGAAGTTTCCGAGGGTCGGGCGCAACCGCTCTACATCCACTCGGATCGCCGCGAGGACGTCGGCAGCAGCGCCTGAGGAGAGGCTGGGCGTCCTTGACAGGGGAAGGGGACGAGCCCAGCTTCATAGAGGAATTATAGAACAACTCTAAAGACGGGTGGGGGTACCCAGTCCCGCCCGCAGGCAGATAGAGGTAGCATGGTCGAAATCGCGCAAGGCGACGTCTTCCCCGTCCTTCCCCTCCGCGACATCGTGGTGTTTCCGCATATGATCGTGCCCCTGTTTGTCGGGCGCGAAAAGTCCGTGCGGGCGCTTGAGGACGTCATGCGGGATGACAAGCAAATCCTGCTGGTCGCCCAGAAGAATGCCGCCCAGGATGATCCGACCACCGACGACATCTACACTGTCGGCACCGTGTCGACGGTCCTGCAATTGCTCAAACTGCCGGATGGCACCGTCAAGGTTCTGGTTGAAGGCGGGCGCCGCGCCCGCATCACCGGGTTTACCGATAACGATTCCTTCTTTCAGGCGGTCGCCGAGGTGATCGACGAGAAGGAGGGCGACGCCCAGGAACTGGAGGCGCTTTCGCGCTCGGCGGTGTCGCAGTTCGAGCAGTACATCAAGCTCAACAAGAAGATTCCGCCCGAGGTCCTGGTTTCGGTCAATCAGATCGAGGACCCTGGCAAGCTGGCCGATACCGTCGCCTCGCATCTCAGCCTGAAGATCGCCGAGAAGCAGGAACTCCTCGAGATCGACACGATCACCGAGCGGCTCGAACGCGTCTATTCCTACATGGAAGGCGAGATCGGGGTGCTGCAGGTCGAGAAGAAAATCCGCAACCGCGTCAAGCGGCAGATGGAGAAGACCCAGCGCGAGTACTATCTGAACGAGCAGCTGAAGGCGATCCAGAAGGAGCTGGGCGAGGGCGACGACGGTAAGGACGAATCGGCCGAGCTGGAAGAGCGCATTCGCAAGACCCGCCTGTCGAAGGAGGCCCGCGAAAAGGCCCTGGGCGAGTTGAAAAAGCTGAAGAGCATGAGCCCGATGTCGGCCGAGGCGACGGTGGTTCGTAACTACCTCGACTGGCTGCTGACCATTCCGTGGAAGAAGCGGACCAAGGTCAAGAAGGATGTGCGGCTTGCCGAGGAAATCCTCAACCAGGACCATTACAGCCTGGAAAAGGTGAAAGAGCGTATCCTCGAGTACCTTGCCGTCCAGACCCGGACCGAGAAGGTCAAGGGCCCGATTCTATGCCTGGTCGGCCCTCCCGGCGTCGGCAAGACCTCGTTGGGTAAGTCGATCGCGCGGGCCACCGGGCGGAATTTCGTCCGCATGAGCCTGGGCGGCGTGCGCGACGAGGCCGAGATTCGCGGCCATCGACGGACCTATATCGGCTCGATGCCGGGCAAGGTCGTCCAGGGCATGAAGAAGGCGAAGTCCTCGAATCCGCTTTTTCTTCTCGACGAGATTGACAAGCTCGGTGCGGACTGGCGGGGCGATCCGGCCTCGGCATTGCTTGAAGTGTTGGACCCCGAGCAGAACGCGACCTTCAATGACCATTACCTCGAGGTCGATTACGACCTGTCGGACGTGATGTTCGTCACCACCGCCAATACGCTGCGTATGCCTCAGCCGCTGCTGGACCGCATGGAGATCATCCGCCTGGCCGGCTACACCGAGGACGAGAAGGTGGAGATCGCCCGGCGGCATCTGATCGACAAGGTCGAGAAGGCGGCGGGGCTGGTGGCCGGCGAATGGTCGATTTCCGAGGACGGCCTGCGCGATCTGATCCGCTACTACACGCGCGAGGCCGGGGTTCGCAACCTTGAGCGCGAGTTGGCGAATTTGGCCCGCAAGGCCACCAAGGAGATCGTCGCCGCCAAGAAGAAGAAGGTCTCCGTGACTCCGCGCAACCTGGAAAAGTATGCCGGGGTACGGCGGTATCGCTATGGCGAGGCGGAGCTTGAGGATTTGGTCGGCGTCGTCACCGGACTGGCCTGGACCGAGGTGGGCGGCGAGTTGCTGTCGATCGAGGCGGTGACCATGCCGGGCAAGGGCAATTTCAGCCATACCGGCAAGCTGGGCGACGTCATGCAGGAATCGGTGCAGGCCGCCCGTTCCTACGTGCGCTCGCGCTCGGTGGTGTTCGGCTTGAAGCCGGTGATGTTCGAGAAGAAGGACATCCACGTCCACGTTCCCGAGGGCGCCACTCCGAAGGATGGCCCGTCGGCCGGTGTCGCCATGTGCACGGCCATCGTCTCGGCCATGACCGGCATTCCGGTGCGCAAGGAATTGGCCATGACCGGCGAGATAACGTTGCGCGGCCGAGTGCTGCCGATCGGCGGCCTGAAGGAAAAGTTGATGGCGGCGCTGCGCGGCGGCCTGTCTACCGTGCTGATCCCCAAGGAAAACGAAAAGGATTTGGCCGAGATCCCCGACAACGTCAAGAAGGGGCTGGATATCGTGCCCGTCGCCACCGTTGACGAGGTGTTGCAGCGGGCGTTGGTGCGTATGCCGGTGGCGATCGAGTGGGATGAAACCCCGGCGGAGCCTGCTCCGTCGACGGCGGAACCGGAAGTGTCATTGGTTACCACGCACTAGGCGCTTTACTTGCAAAATTAATTCAACGGCCGTCGCGTCTCGCGGCGGCCGTTGTCGTTTGACGATCCCCAGGACGGGCATCTCCCGAATCGACACGCGGCGATAAATTGGCGGAATTCCGCGATTCTAAGGGTTTTGCCGGTTGACGGTTCCCCCGGCACCGAATTACACTCCCGTCATCCTTTTTGGTAGCTGGCTTGGCCGGCTATCCCGATTGACATAACGAAGGGGGCCCTCAGGTGAACAAGAACGATCTCGTGACGGCCGTGGCTAGCAGCACCGGTCTGTCGAAGTCCGATGCCGCCAAGGCCGTTGACGGCGTGTTTGATGCGATCACCGGCGCGTTGAAGGGTGGGGACGAGGTCCGGCTCGTTGGGTTCGGCACCTTCTCCGTTGCGGCTCGTGCCGCCTCGGAAGGCCGCAATCCGCGGACCGGTGAGAAGATTGCCATTCCGGCTTCGAAGCAGCCGAAGTTCAAAGCCGGCAAGGGCCTGCGCGACTCGATCCAGTAAGCCCCTGGTTCAGGGGATGCGAAAATGCCGGCTGCGCGATCGCAGTCGGCATTTTTTGTCGCCAATCGGCATCCACCGGGCTATGAAGGCTGTCGGTGGGGCGGGCGGTTAGCTCAGCTGGGAGAGCGCCTGCTTTACACGCAGGATGTCGGCGGTTCGATCCCGTCACCGCCCACCAAACGCCGTGTCGCATTTTCGCGCGGCGTCCTAACGGGGCTTGGCCCTCTTCAATTTCCTCGGAAAATCAGTCGGGGCGTAGCGGCGATGTTGTGCGCATCGGCGGCGGCCAATGATTATGCGACATCGGGTAGGTGGTCGCCACCCTAAATGCCTTTCGTGTTGGCGTAATTCGCGCCAAAAAAACACGGGTGTTCAGCCGTGCTGGCTTGACTTCACCTATGGCCTGGATTAAAGGTCACCTACCCGCGCGGGTGGCCGGAGGACGAGGGGTGTTGGTCGGCATGGTGCCGATCGATGGTCTTAGGGTCACGCGGAAATGGGGCTCGCCCGACGTTTTCGAGGGTGGCGTCCCAGAGCGGTAGAGGATATTGTCTGCATCCGAAGACGGGGCTCCCGGAGGACTTGCCAGGACAGCCGCGGCCTTTCATTTCATCGACGCCGATTCCACGTCCGTGGGCCCTTCGGCCAAGAGAAATTGGTGAGGTTGGCGCCAGCGGTGCCAAGCGGTGTCTTCCAAGTAGCCCCAGACGCTTATAAAGGCGGGGACGATGGACGCATTGCTGTTCGAATATCTGCCGATCCTGATCTTCCTTGGCATCGCCTTTGCCTTGGCCGTGATTTTTGTCGCGGCATCGTACTTGGTTGCCAAGCAAAATCCCGACTCGGCCAAGTGTTGCGCCTACGAGTGCGGTTTCGATGCCTTCGGCGACGCCCGCACGAAGTTCGAGGTTCGCTTCTATTTGGTCGCCATCCTCTTCATCATTTTCGATCTCGAGGTCGCCTTCCTGTTTCCGTGGGCTGTGGCGCTCGGCAAGATCGGCATGTTCGGCTTCTGGTCGATGATGGTGTTCCTTGGCGTGCTGACCATCGGCTTCATCTATGAATGGCGAAAGGGAGCCTTGGAATGGGAGTGACCTCTTCGGACTTGGTGTCTCTCACCCACGAACAGCCGTTGCCTCCCGGTCCCGCGCAGGACCAGGTGTTGCGACTTGTCGCCGATGAGATCCAGAACAAGGGCTTCGTCGTCGCCTCGCTCGACAAGGTGGTCAACTGGGCCCGCACCGGTTCAATGTGGCCGGTCACTTTCGGCTTGGCCTGCTGCGCGGTGGAGATGATCCACGCCTACTGCTCGCGCTACGATCTTGATCGCTTCGGCGTGGTGCCGCGGCCCAGCCCGCGCCAGTCGGACGTGATGATCGTCGCCGGTACGGTGACCAACAAGATGGCGCCGGCCCTGCGACGGGTTTACGACCAGATGTCGGAGCCCCGCTGGGTGATCTCGATGGGGTCGTGCGCCAACGGCGGCGGCTACTATCACTATTCCTACTCGGTGGTGCGTGGCTGCGACCGCTTGGTGCCGGTCGACATCTACGTTCCGGGGTGTCCGCCCACCGCCGAAGCGCTGGTCTACGGCATTCTGCAATTGCAGAAGAAAGTTCGCCGCACCGGCTCCATCTTCCGCTGACCTTACAAGGGACGGCCAGACGACCATGACGCAAGCGCTGAAGGACCTGGGCGACTACATCGCCGCCGCCCTGCCCAACGACGTGCTGCGCACCGAGGTCAATCGCTGCGGCGAGCTGACCATCAACGTGCGTACGCCCGCCATCCAGAAGGTTCTCACCTTCCTCCGGGACGACCCCGCCTGCCTGTTCAAGCTGCTGGTCGATGTCTGCGGGGTGGACTGGCCGGGGCGCGAATCGCGCTTCGACGTGGTCTACCACCTGCTGTCGATGAAGCATAACCAGCGCATCCGCGTGAAGGTCGAGACCGACGAGGAAACGCCGGTGCCGACCGCCACCACCGTCTTCAAGTCGGCCGGTTGGTTCGAGCGCGAGACCTGGGACATGTACGGCGTCATTTTCGCCGACCACCCGGATCTGCGCCGCATCCTCAGCGATTACGGTTTCGAGGGCCATCCGCTGCGCAAGGACTTCCCGCTGACGGGGTATGTCGAGGTGCGCTACGACGACGAGCAGAAGCGCGTGGTGTACGAGCCGGTGAAGCTCACCCAGGACTACCGCAGCTTCGATTTCCTCTCGCCGTGGGAGGGCCAGACCCTTCCCGGCGACGAGAAGGCTGAAGGGAGCCGCTGACCATGGCCGAAGCGACGATCCAGAGCTACAACATCAATTTCGGTCCCCAGCATCCTTCGGCTCACGGCGTGCTCCGCCTGATCCTTGAGCTGTCGGGCGAAATCGTCGAGCGCGCCGACCCCCATGTTGGTCTGCTGCATCGCGGTACCGAAAAGCTGATCGAGAACAAGACCTACGCCCAGTCGACGCCGTATTTCGACCGGCTCGACTACGTCGGCACGATGAACCAGGAGCACGCCTTCGTGCTCGCCGCCGAGAAGCTGCTCGGCCTGGAACTGCCGCCCAGGGCAAAATACATCCGCACGCTCTTCGCCGAGATGAGCCGGATTCTCAATCACATCCTCAACGTCACCTGTTACCTGATGGACATCGGCGGCATGACGCCGATGCTGTGGGGCTTTGAGGCGCGCGAAGAATTGATGGAGTTTTACGAGCGCGCCTCCGGCGCCCGGCTCCATTCGAACTACTTCCGCATCGGCGGCGTGGCCTTCGATCTGCCCGACGGGCTGCTCGAGGACATCGACGCTTGGTGCGACAAGTATCCGCAGCTGATCGACGACATGGAAACGTTGATCACCGAGAATCGCATCTTCAAGCAGCGCACCGTTGACATTGGTATCGTCACCCCCGAGCAGGCGCTCGATTGGGGCTATACCGGGGCCAACCTGCGCGCCTCCGGCTTCGCCTGGGATCTGCGCAAGGCCCAGCCCTACGAAGCCTATGCCGATATGGACTTCGACATTCCGGTGGGCAAGCAGGGCGATTGCTACGATCGGTACCTGATCCGCATGTGGGAAATGCGGGAAAGCGTCAAGATCATGAAGCAGTGCATCGCCAAGATGCCGGGTGGCCCCTGCAAGGTGGATGACCGCAAGGTGTCACCGCCGCCGCGGGCCGAAATGAAGAGCTCGATGGAAGCGCTGATCCACCATTTCAAGCTGTTCAGCGAGGGTGTCCGCATCCCCGCCGGCGAGGTCTATGCCGCCACCGAGGCGCCGAAGGGTGAGTTCGCGGTCTACTTGATCTCCGACGGCAGCAACAAGCCCTACCGCTGCAAGATTCGGCCGCCGGGCTATGTGAGCCTGCAATCCCTCGACCTTCTGTCCAAGGGGCACATGTTGGGCGACGTTTCGGCCAACATCGGTTCCATTGACGTTGTTTTCGGCGAGATCGACCGATGAGCGAGACCCTTCCGACAAGCTTCACCTTCACCCCGGACAATCTGGCGACCGCCAAGCAGGTGATCGCCCGCTATCCGGCCGGCCGCCAGCAGAGCGCGGTGATGCCGCTCCTTGACTTGGCCCAGCGCCAAGAAGGGTGGTTGCCCATCGCCGCCATCGAGGCTGTCGCCGAGATGCTGGAGATGGCGCCGATCCGTGTGCAGGAGGTCGCGACCTTCTACACCATGTACAACCTGAACAAGGTCGGTACCAACCATGTCCAGGTCTGCACCAACATCTGCTGCCTGCTGAAGGGCTCGGACGAAATCGTGCGCGCCGCCAAGGAGGCGTTGGGCGTCGATTGGGGCGAGACCACCGCCGACGGCCGCTTCACGCTGTCCGAGGTCGAGTGCCTGGGCGCCTGCGTCAACGCGCCGATGATGCAGATCAACGACGACTACTATGAAGATCTGACGCCGGAGAGCACCAAGGCGGTGCTGGATGCGCTCAAGCAGGGCAAGACTCCGAAGCCCGGCTCGCAGAGCGGCCGTCAGAATTCGGCGCCCGAGGGTGGCCCAACCACGCTCACCGAGCTGTCCTTTGGGGAGAAGGCCTGATGCTGCGCGACCAGGATAGGATCTTCACGAACCTCTACGGCATCCATGACTGGCGCCTAAAAGGCGCCAAGAGCCGCGGCGACTGGGACGGCACCAAGGCCATTCTGGCCAAGGGGCGTGACGCCATCATCGAAGAGGTCAAGAATTCCGGCCTTCGCGGCCGTGGCGGTGCCGGCTTCGGCACCGGCATGAAATGGTCCTTCATGCCCAAGGAGATCGGCGCCCGTCCGCACTATCTGGTGATCAACGCCGACGAAGGCGAGCCGGGGACCTGCAAGGACCGGGAGATCATGCGCTTCGACCCGCATAAGCTGGTCGAGGGCGCGCTGATCGCCAGTTTCGCCATCGGGGCCAAGGCCGCCTACATCTACATCCGCGGTGAATTCATCCGCGAGGCGCAAAACCTGCAAGCTGCGGTCGACGAGGCCTATGCCGCCGGGTTGATCGGCAAGAACGCCAGCGGTTCGGGCTGGGATTTCGATCTCTACGTCCATCGCGGCGCCGGCGCCTACATCTGCGGCGAGGAATCGGCGCTGATCGAAAGCCTGGAAGGCAAGAAGGGCCAGCCTCGCCTGAAGCCGCCGTTCCCGGCCGGCGTTGGCCTCTACGGCTGCCCGACCACGGTGAACAACGTCGAATCGATTGCGGTGGTGCCGACCATCATGCGGCGCGGCGCCGCTTGGTTTGCCGGCATCGGCCGACCGAAGAACAGCGGTACCAAGATCTTCTGCATCTCGGGGCACGTGAACAAGCCGTGCAACGTTGAAGAGGAGATGGGTATTCCGCTGCGCGAGTTGATCGAGAAGCATGCCGGGGGCGTGCGTGGCGGCTGGGACAACCTGATGGGGATCATCCCCGGTGGCTGCTCGGTGCCGGTGATGCCGAAGTCGGTTTGCGACACCGTGCTGATGGATTTCGACAGCCTGCGTGAAGTTCGCTCCGGTCTCGGCACCGCCGCGGTGATCGTCATGGACAAGTCTGCCGACATCGTCCGCGCCATCGCCCGGCTGTCGAAGTTCTACTCCCATGAATCCTGCGGCCAGTGCACGCCCTGCCGTGAAGGCACCGGCTGGATGGCGCGGATGATCAACCGCATGGTGACCGGCGACGCCGAACTGGCCGAAATCGACCTGTTGGAGGAAATCACTCGTCAGGTCGAAGGCCATACCATCTGCGCGCTCGGCGATGCCGCCGCGTGGCCGATCCAGGGCCTGCTTCGCCACTTCCGTCCGGAAGTCGAGCGCCGCATTCGCGAGCGCCAGGCGTCCAAGTCGCGCGCGGCCTGAGGGAGAGACGAGACATGCCCAAGCTTTCCATCGACGGACGCGAGATCGAGGTCGAGCCCGGCACGACCATCTTGCAGGCGGCGGAGGAGCTCGGAATCGAGATTCCGCGCTTTTGCTACCATGAGCGTCTAGCCGTTTCCGGCAACTGCCGCATGTGTCTGGTCGAAGTCGAGAAAATGCCCAAGCCGGTGGCGTCCTGCGCCATGCCGGTCAACGAGGGCATGGTGGTCAAGACCAACACGCCGACCATTCGCAAGGCCCGTCAGGGCGTCATGGAATTCCTGCTGATCAACCATCCGCTGGACTGCCCGATCTGCGATCAGGGCGGCGAGTGCGATTTGCAGGACCAGGCGATGGCCTACGGTTCGGACCGTGGCCGCTACAAGGAAGCCAAGCGGACAGTGAAGGACAAGGACTACGGTCCGCTGATCAAGCCCTTCATGACCCGTTGCATCCAGTGCACCCGTTGCATCCGCTTCATCACCGAGATTGCCGGTGTGCCTGCCCTGGGTGGGCTGTATCGTAGCGAACACCTGGAAGTCACCACCTACCTCGGCAACGCGGTCAATTCCGAGCTGTCGGGCAACCTGATCGACCTTTGCCCGGTGGGGGCGCTGACCAACAAGCCGGCGTCCTACACCTATCGCGCCTGGGAACTGAAGAAGACCGAGTCCATCGACACCATGGACGCCCTGGGGTCGGCCATTCGCGTCGATACCCGTGGCAACGAGGTCATCCGCATCCTGCCGCGCATCAACGACGACATTAACGAGGAGTGGATCTCCGACCGTACGCGCTTCGCCTGCGACGGCCTGAAGGCCCAGCGCCTGGACCGCTGCTATGTGCGGCGCGATGGTCGCTTGCAGCCCGCGACCTGGCCCGAGGCTCTGGCGGCGGTGGCCGCTAAGCTCAAGGGCGTGGCGGGTGGCAAGATCGCCGCCATCGGCGGCGACCAGACCGACGCCGAGACGTTGATCGCCGCCAAGGATCTGCTCGCCAGCCTGGGCTCGACCAACATCGACATCCGGCAGGACGGAGCCAAGCTCGAAGCCGGCTGCCGTGCCTCCTATCTGTTCAACTCGGGCTTGGCCGGCATCGAAAAGGCGGACGCGTTGCTGTTGATCGGCAGCAATCCCCGCAAGGAGGCGGCGGTTCTCAACGCCCGCCTTCGCAAGCGGTGGGCGGCGGGTGCCCTTAAGGTGGCGTCGATCGGTCCGAGCGCGGATTTGGCGTTCAAGCACGAGAGCCTGGGCGACAGCCCGGCGGTGCTTGCCGATATCGCCGCGGGTAAGCACCCCTTCTTCGAGGTGTTGAAGAATGCCAAGAATCCGGCTCTGATCCTGGGGCAGGGGGCATTGGCCCGCGAGGACGGCGCCGCCATTCTGGCGCTGGCCCGCAAGCTGGCCGAGGCCACCGGCATGGTCACGGACGGCTGGAACGGCTTCAACGTGCTGCACACTGCGGCGTCTCGCGTCGGCGGTCTTGACTTGGGCTTCGTGCCTGGCGCCGGCGGCAAGGACGTTGCCGGAATTTTGGCCGGTGCCGTCAAGGGCGACATTTCGGTGGTGTTCCTGCTGGGCGCCGATGAAATTGACGTCAAGGGATTGGGCGAGGCCTTCGTCGTCTATCTCGGCAGCCACGGCGATGCCGGCGCCCATCGCGCCGACGTCGTGTTGCCGGGAGCCGCCTATACCGAAAAGTCGGCCACTTGGGTTAATACCGAGGGCCGTGTCCAACGGTCGTATCTGGCGGTGTTCCCGCCGGGTGAGGGCAAGGAGGACTGGAAGGTCGTCCGGGCGCTGTCCGATGCGGTCGGCAAGCCGCTGCCCTACGATACGCCGAAGCAGATTCGCGAGCGTCTCGCCACCGTCAATCCGGTCTTCGCCGCCGTCGGCGAAGTCAAGCCGGCGGCGTGGGGCTCGTTTGGTACCGAGGGGACGTTGGCCGCCGCGCCGCTCGCCTCGGCTATCGAGAACTTCTACCAGACCGATCCGATCAGCCGTGCCTCCAAGACCATGGCGGAATGCACGGGGGCGTTCGGCCCGGGTTGCGGTTGCACTCAAAAGAAGACGGGGACCCATGGTTGAGCAGCTTCTCGCAGGCTTTCTGCCGCAGGTGATCGCGCACGTCGTCTTCATCGTGCTGTGTATCCTGGCCATCGTCGTGCCCTTGCTGGTCGGCGTCGCCTATCTGACCTATGCCGAGCGCAAGGTGATCGGCGGCATGCACCGCCGCAAGGGCCCCAATCGGGTCGGTCCCTTCGGTCTGCTGCAGCCCTTCGCGGATGGCCTCAAGCTGTTCTTGAAGGAAACCATCATCCCGACGGCGGCCAACAAGGCGGTGTTTTTCATCGCTCCGATGTTGACCTTCGCTTTGGCGCTGGTGGCCTGGGCGGTGATCCCGTTCGGTGAAGGCGGTATGGTGCTCGCCAACATCAACGTCGGCGTGTTGTACCTGTTCGCCATCTCGTCGATGGGCGTCTACGGCATCATCATGGCCGGCTGGTCGTCGAATTCGAAATACGCCTTCCTGGGCGGCCTGCGGTCGGCGGCGCAGATGGTCTCCTACGAAGTCTCGATGGGCTTCGTGATGCTCACGGTGCTGATGACAGTCGGGTCGCTCAACCTCTCCAAGGTGGTCGAGGCGCAGAGGAACCTGTGGTTCATCGTCCCGCACTTCCCGATGTTCGTGGTTTTCCTGATCTCGTGCATGGCCGAGACCAACCGCGCCCCCTTCGACCTTCCCGAAGCCGAAGGCGAACTGGTGGCGGGCTATTTCGTCGATTACTCGGCGATGGCCTTCGCACTGTTCTATCTCGGTGAATACGCCAACATGTTCCTGGTCGCCGGCATGACGTCGGTGCTGTTCCTGGGCGGTTACCTGCCGTTGCCGTTCCTCGGCTTCCTGCCGATCCCGGGGGCGATCTGGCTGATCCTCAAGATCTTCGCCGTGCTGTTCGTCTTCCTGTGGGCGCGCGCCACCTTCCCGCGTTTCCGTTACGACCAGTTGATGCGTTTGGGATGGAAGGTTTTCCTGCCGTTGTCGCTGTTCTGGCTGGTACTCACCGCTGGCGTGCTCGTCGCCACCGGTTGGGTTCCGAACCAGGGCTGAGGAGGCTTTGCAGATGTCGATCATCGACCGTACCGCACGGGCGTTCCTGCTGACCGAACTGCTGCAGGGCATGGCGCTGACGTTCCGTTACCTGTTCAAACCTTGCGTCACCATCAACTACCCCTATGAAAAGGGGCCGCTGTCGCCCCGCTTCCGCGGCGAGCACGCGTTGCGGCGCTATGCCAACGGCGAGGAACGGTGCATCGCCTGCAAGCTGTGCGAGGCGATTTGCCCGGCGCAGGCGATTACCATCGAGGCCGAGCCGCGGGACGACGGTTCCCGCCGCGCGCGGCGCTACGATATCGATATGACCAAGTGCATCTACTGCGGGTTCTGTCAGGAAGCCTGCCCCGTCGACGCCATTGTCGAGGGGCCGAACTTCGAGTATGCGACCGAGACCCGCGCCGAGCTGATGTACAACAAGCAAAAGCTGCTTGCGAACGGCGATCGCTGGGAACCCGAGCTCGCCATGCGCATCGCCGCCGATGCGCCCTACCGGTGATTGGGGGAACGGCATGATCACGGCTCTCGTTTTCTACATGTTCGCGCTGCTCGCGGTGGCGAGCGGGGTGATGGTGATATCCTCCCGCAACCCGGTGCATTCGGTCCTTTTCCTGATCCTGTGCTTCTTCAACGCGGCCGGGCTATTCCTGCTGCTTGGCGCCGAATTCCTCGCCATGGTTCTGGTGGTGGTCTACGTCGGTGCGGTGGCGGTGCTGTTCCTGTTCGTCGTGATGATGCTCGACATCAACATGGTCGAACTGAGGGAAGGCTTCCTTCACTACCTGCCGACGGGGGCCATCATCGGCTTGGTGCTGCTGGCCGAGCTGTTGGTGATCTTCGGCGGCTGGGCCTTCGCTCCCGATGTCGAAGCGCTGACCGCGTCGCCGACGCCGGTGTTCACCCAGGTGACCAACACCGAGGCGCTGGGGCGGATCCTCTATACCAACTACGCCTACCTGTTCCAGGCGTCCGGCTTGATCCTGCTGGTCGCCATGGTGGGCTCAATCCTGTTGACCCTGCGCAGGCGGGAGGGCGTGCGTAAGCAGGTCATTCCCGATCAGATCGCCCGCTCGCGGCACACGGTCGAATTGCGCAAAGTGCCCACCGGGGGAGGCATCTGATGTTCGAGGTAGGTCTCGCCCATTACCTGACTGTCGCGGCGATCCTGTTCACGCTTGGCGTGTTCGGCATCTTCCTGAACCGCAAGAACGTCATCATCATCATGATGTCGGTCGAGCTGATGCTGCTGGCGGTCAACATCAACTTCGTGGCGTTCTCGTCGTTCCTGAACGACATGGTGGGGCAAGTCTTCACCATGTTCATCCTGACCGTCGCGGCCGCCGAGGCGGCCATCGGGCTCGCCATCGTCGTCGTCTTCTTCCGCAACCGCGGTACCATCGCGGTCGAGGAAATCAGCCAGCTTAAGGGGTAATAGCGATGTACGTCGCCGCCGTTTTCCTGCCGCTGCTGGGCTCGATCGTAGCCGGCCTGTTCGGCCGCTTCATCGGTGACCGCGGGGCGCAGATCGTCACCTGCCTGCTGCTGGGCTGTTCCGCCGCCCTGGCCGTGCCGATCTTCCTCTCCACCGGCCTCGAAGGCCATGCGGTCACCGTGCCGCTGCTGACCTGGATCCAGTCCGGTACGGTCGACGTCGCTTGGTCGTTGCGCTTCGATCCGCTGACCGCGGTGATGATGATTGTCGTCACCTGGGTGTCGTTCATGGTTCACGTGTACTCGGTCGGGTACATGAGCCACGACACTTCGATCCCGCGGTTCATGAGCTATCTGTCGCTGTTCACCTTCGCCATGCTGATGCTGGTGACCGCCGACAATCTGGTTCAATTGTTCTTCGGCTGGGAAGGCGTCGGTGTGGCGTCCTACCTGCTGATCGGCTTCTGGTACGAGAAGCCCTCGGCCTGCGCCGCGGCGATCAAGGCGTTCCTGGTCAACCGCGTCGGCGATTTCGGTTTCGCGCTTGGCATCTTCGGCGCCTACTTCCTGTTCGACAGCGTATCGTTCGACACCATCTTCGCGGCCGCGCCGTCGAAGGCCGGGACCATCGTCCATTTCTTCGGCCGCGACTGGGGCGCGATCACCATCATCTCGTTGCTGCTGTTCGTCGGCGCCATGGGCAAGTCGGCGCAGCTTGGCCTGCATACGTGGCTGCCGGACGCGATGGAGGGCCCGACTCCGGTTTCGGCCCTGATCCACGCCGCCACCATGGTCACCGCCGGTGTCTTCATGGTCGCCCGCATGAGCCCGTTGTTCGAACTGTCGAACACCGCGCTGACCGTGGTGACCCTGATTGGTGCGGCCACCGCCTTCTTCGCCGCCACCGTCGGCTGCGTGCAGAACGACATCAAGCGGGTCATCGCCTACTCGACCTGCTCGCAGTTGGGCTACATGTTCTTCGCCATCGGCGTCTCAGCCTATCCGGCGGCGATCTTCCATCTGTTCACCCACGCCTTCTTCAAGGCGCTGCTGTTCCTTGGCGCCGGTTCGGTGATCCACGCCATGTCGGACGAGCAGGACATCCGTCGCATGGGTGGCATCTGGAAGCACGTCAAGGTGACCTGGATTCTGATGTGGATCGGCTCGCTCGCCCTGGCCGGCATCCCACCCTTCGCCGGTCACTACTCGAAGGACGCCATTCTTTCCGCCGCCTGGGCCGCGGAAACTCCGGTGGGCCACTTGGCCTTCTTCCTGGGGCTGGCCGCCGCCTTCATGACCGCCTTCTACTCGTGGCGCCTGCTGATCCTGGTTTTCCATGGCAAGCCCCGGGCGGACGAGCGGGTGATGGCCCATGTGCACGAATCGCCGCTGGTGATGGTGCTGCCGCTGGTGGTGCTGGCGGTGGGTGCCGTCTTCGCCGGCTATGCCGGGGCGGAGACCTTCGTCGGCCATCATTTTGCCGAGTATTGGCGGTCCTCGATCGCCATCCTGCACGGGCATGACGCGCTCGAGAACATCCATCATGTGCCGGATTGGGTCGAATTCGCCCCGCTGGTGATGGCGATCTCGGGCATCGCCCTGGCCTATCTGCTCTACACCATGGCGCCCTCGCTGCCCGGCCTGTTGGCCAGCGGTTTCCAGGGCGTCTACCTTTTCCTGCTGAACAAGTGGTACTTCGACGAGCTCTACGACTGGCTGTTCGTCAAACCGGCCTTCAAGCTGGGGCGCGGCCTGTGGCAGGGCGGCGACGGGGCGCTCATCGATGGTCTTGGCCCTGATGGTGTGGCGGCGGCGACGCGCGTCATCGCCCGCCGGGTGGCCAGGCTGCAGAGCGGCTACCTCTACCACTACGCCTTCGCCATGCTGATCGGCGTGGCGGCGTTCGTCAGCTGGTACATGTTCAACGCGCGCTGATCTCGGGAAGAATTGTCCATGGACAACTGGCATTTGCTCTCGCTGACGACGTTCCTGCCGCTGGTGGGCGCGCTCTTCATCCTCCTCATCCGCAGCGATGATCCCAAAGTGCTGGCCCGCAACGCCCGGAACGTGGCGCTGCTGACCGCGTTGGCCACCTTCGTGGTGTCGCTGCTGATCATGACGGTGTTCGATCCGCACTCGGCCGATTTCCAGCTCAAGGAAAATGCGGCCTGGTTGCCGGCGGTCGGGCTGGGGGCCAACATCAACTACGCGATGGGCGTGGATGGCATCTCGGTCTGGTTCGTGCTGCTGTCGACCTTCCTGACGCCGATCTGCATCCTGTCGTCCTACGGCGCCGTGCAGAACAGGGTGAAGGAGTACATGATCGCCTTCCTGGTCCTTGAGACCATGATGGTCGGCATGTTCTGCGCCTTGGATCTGGTGCTGTTCTACGTGTTCTTCGAAGGCGTGCTGATCCCGATGTTCATCATCATCGGTGTCTGGGGCGGCCAGCGGCGCGTCTACGCGGCCTTCAAGTTCTTCCTCTATACGCTGGCCGGCTCGGTGCTGATGCTGATCGCCATGCTGGCGATGTATTTCGAGGCGCACTCGACCGATATTCCCACCCTGATGGGGCATTCTTTCCCGGCGGCCTTGCAGACATGGCTGTGGCTGGCCTTCTTCGCTTCGTTCGCGGTGAAGGTGCCGATGTGGCCGGTGCATACCTGGCTGCCGGACGCCCACGTCGAGGCGCCAACCGCGGGCTCGGTTATCCTTGCCGGTGTGTTGCTGAAGATGGGAGCGTACGGTTTCCTGCGCTTCTCGGTGCCGATGCTGCCGCTGGCCTCGGCCGACTTCACGCCGCTGGTCTACACCCTATCCATCGTCGCGGTGATCTACACCTCGCTGGTGGCCCTGGTGCAGGAGGACATGAAGAAGCTGATCGCCTACTCGTCGGTGGCCCATATGGGCTATGTGACGGCGGGCATCTTCTCCATCACCACCCAGGGGCTGGAAGGGGCGCTCTACCAGATGCTGTCCCACGGCATCGTCGCCTCAGCGCTGTTCCTTTGCGTCGGCGTCGTCTACGACCGCCTCCACACTCGCGAGATCGCCCGGTACGGCGGCCTGGCCAGTCGGATGCCGAAGTACGCGCTGACCTTCATGCTGTTCACCCTGGCCAGCGTCGGTCTGCCCGGTACCTCGGGGTTCGTCGGTGAGTTCCTGGTGCTGCTGGGCCTGTTCCAGGTCAACACCTGGGTTTCGGCCTTCGCCGCCACCGGTCTGGTGCTTGGCGCCGCCTACATGCTGTACCTGTACCGCAGGGTGGTGTTCGGCAAGCTGGTCAAGGACGATCTGAAGGGCATGCTCGACATGGATGTGCGCGAGGTGGTGGTGTTCGTGCCGCTGATCGTCGTCGTGCTGTGGATGGGGATTTATCCCAACACCTTCATGGAGCCGATGCATGCGTCGGTGGCTAAGCTGATCAACGATTTCCACCTCGCTCAGGCGGCGCAAGCCGGCCTGTCGGTGGCGGCCCGCTAGGGAGATAGACGGACCATGACCCTCGACCTCATCCCGTTCCTCCCCGAACTGCTGCTGATTGCGGCGGCGGTGGTTCTTCTGATGGCCGGCGTCTTCCGTAAGAGCGAGGGCGCGGCGGGTTCCACCGTGTTCACCGTTCTTGTCCTGATCGTCGCGTTTGCGGTGGTGGCGGGCATCGGCGGTGGCCGGCAGGCGATCTTTGGCGGCATGTTCCTGCTCGACGGCTTCTCGGTGTTCTCGAAAGAGCTGGTCCTGCTTGCAACAGCGCTGACTGCGGCGATGTCTTACCCCTACCTCGAACGGGAGAAGATCGCCAAGTTCGAGTTCCCCGTGCTGATGCTGTTCGCCACCATCGGCATGCTGATGATGGTGTCGGCCAACGACTTCCTGTCGCTCTATCTGGGCCTGGAAATGCAGAGCCTGTCGCTCTACGTCCTGGCCGCCTACCACCGCGACAACCTGCGCTCCACCGAGGCGGCGCTGAAGTATTTCGTGCTGGGCTGTCTGGCGTCCGGCATGCTGCTCTACGGCATCTCGCTGATTTACGGCTTCGCCGGAACCACATCGTTCGACGCGTTGTCGAAGCTGTTCGGTTCCGAGCATCTGGCCCACCCGCGTCTCGGCGTGATTGCTGGCGTCGTCTTCATCCTGGCCGGTCTCGCCTTCAAGATTTCGGCGGTGCCCTTCCACATGTGGACGCCGGACGTCTACGAGGGCGCTCCGACCCCGGTGACCGCTTTCTATTCGATTGGGCCGAAGATCGCCGCCTTCTCGCTGTTGATCCGCGTCCTCAACGGCCCGTTCGGTGATCTGGCGCACCAGTGGCAGCAGGTGGTGGTGTTCATTTCGCTGGCCTCGATGGGTGTCGGCGCCTTCGCCGCCATCCAACAGACCAACATCAAGCGTCTGATGGCCTACAGCTCCATCGGCCATGTCGGCTTCGCCCTGGTCGGTCTGGCTGCCGGCAAGGAGTTGGGTATCCAGGGCGTGCTGGTCTACCTCGCCATTTACCTGTTCATGAATGTCGGTACCTTTGCGGTCATCCTGTCGATGCGCCAGAAGGGGCGGATGGTCGAAAACATCAGCGACCTGGCCGGTCTGGGCAAGACCAATCCGGCCATGGCCGCAGTGATGGCGGTGCTGATGTTCTCGATGGCGGGCGTGCCGCCGATGGCTGGCTTCTGGGGCAAGTTCTACGTCTTCATGGCGGCAGTCCGCGCCGACATGTGGACCCTGGCCATTCTCGGCGTGTTGTCGAGCGTGGTGAGCGCCTTCTACTACCTGCGCATCGTCAAGGTGATGTACTTCGACGAGCCGACCGAGGCGTTTGATCGCCCGGCCGACAAGCCGATGCGTCTGGTGATGGTGGTTGCCACCGCCGTGGTCCTGCTCTTCACCTTCGTCCCCGGCCCGCTGCTCAATAGCGCCAAGGCCGCGGCCCAGGTGCTGTTCCCCGCGGCGGGATGACCGTTCGCGGTCTGCCGTTGCCGTTCAGCCTGATCGCGCTGGACCGGGTCGGCAGTACCAACGATGAAGCTCGGCGGCTCGTCCCGGAAGGGCGTGCCGCCGATTTTCTGGTGGTAACGGCAAGGGAACAGACCAGCGGGCGGGGCCGTCGCGGTCGCGCCTGGGTCAGCCCCCCCGGAAATCTCCATTGCTCTGTACTACTGGAGATCGGAGCCCTGGCCGAGGCCGCCCAGTTGGGCTTTGTCGCCGCCGTGGCGCTGGTAGACGCTTTGGGCGGGTTGGTGCCCGGTGCGGAGTTTCGCTGCAAATGGCCGAACGACGTATTGGCCGATGGTCGCAAGATCGCCGGTATGCTGTTGGAACCCGCCGGGAGCGGGTGGCTGGTGCTGGGGCTGGGGATCGACGTCGCTGCCGCGCCGCCGCCCGAACAGGTTGCCTTTCCCGCCATTTCACTGGCTGAGTTGGGTGGGTTGTGCAATGCCGAGGCGGTCCTTGCCGCCTTCTGCGCCGATTTCGGTCCGTGGGTAAGGTGCTGGCGGGAGCGGGGCTTCGCACCGGTGCGCCAGGCTTGGCTTGACCGTTGTCGCGGTTTGGGGAAGCCCATATCCGTACGGCTGGAAACCCATACGGCCGAAGGTCTCTTCGCGGGGCTTGACGCCGATGGCGCGCTGCTCTTGGATCAGGCCGCCGAGGGCGTCACGCGCTTCATGGCCGGGGATGTCTTTTTCCCCGCGTCACGCTAACCAACGACAGGTCCAAAGAGAACGGCAATGCTGCTCGCTATCGATTCCGGCAACACCAATATCGTCTTCGCCGTCTATGACGGCGATCAGGTGCGCGGGGAATGGCGAGCCTCTACCGACGCCGAGCGCACCGCCGACGAATTGGGGGTGTGGCTGACCCAGTTGCTGTCGATCGAAGGGATGTCGCGCACCGACATCAAGGCGGCGATCATCGCCAGCGTGGTTCCTGCCATGGTGTTCGGGCTCAAGACCTTGTGCCGACGCTATTTCAAGTGCGAGCCGCTGGTGGTCGGTGACGAAGGGGTCGATCTCGGCATCGGTATTTTCCTCGACCGCCCCGAAGAGGTCGGCGCCGACCGCTTGGTCAATGCGGTTGCCGCGCATCAACGTTATCCGGGGCCGCTGATCATCATCGACTTCGGCACCGCCACCACTTTCGACGTGGTCGATAAAGGTGGAAATTACTGCGGTGGGGCGATCGCGCCGGGGATCAATCTGTCGCTCCAGGCGTTGCACATGGCGGCGGCCAAGTTGCCGCGCGTCGCCATTGGCCGGCCGCGCCAAGTGGTGGGCAAGGCGACGGTGCCGGCGATGCAATCGGGCATTTTCTGGGGGTATGTAGGATTGATCGAAGGATTGGTGAGGCGGATCAAGGACGAGGTCGGAGAGGAAATGCTGGTGGTCGCCACCGGCGGTCTGGCGCCGTTGTTCCTTGAGGCGACGCCGGTGATCGACCGTTTGGACCCCGACCTGACCTTGCGCGGCCTGTTGACTATTCACCGCCTCAACGCCACGTCGAAGCCATGACAAGCGATGGCGAACTGTTGTATTTGCCGCTCGGCGGGGTGGGCGAGATCGGCATGAATCTCAGCCTTTACGGCTGGGCGGGTAAATGGCTGATGGTCGACCTCGGTGTCTCGTTCGGCGACGAAACGATGCCGATGATCGATGTGGTGATGCCCGATCCCGCCTGGATCGAGGAACGCCGCAAGGATTTGGTCGGTCTGGTGGTCACCCACGGCCACGAGGACCATCTTGGGGCCATCCAGTACCTGTGGCGGCGCCTGGGGTGCCCGGTCTACGCCACGCCCTTCGCCGCCGCCATTCTGCGCGCCAAGCTGCACGAGGTCGGCCTCGATACCATCGTGCCGTTGCACGTCGTCGACCTTGGTTCGCGCTTCAAAGTGGGGCCCTTCGACGTCGAAATGGTGTCGCTGACCCATTCGATTCCCGAGCCCAACGCCGTTGCCATCCGTACGCCCGCCGGGATGGTGCTGCACACCGGCGACTGGAAGTTCGATCCTGATCCGTTGATCGGTCTGCCGGCCGACACCGACCGTCTGCGCCAGTTGGGGGGCGAGGGGGTGTTGGCCCTGGTTGGCGATTCGACCAACGTCTTCACCCCCGGCGAGACCGGTTCGGAAGCGGCGGTTCGGGCCAGCCTGATCGAGTTGATCGGGCGTTACCCGACCGGCAAGGTGGCTGTCAGTTGCTTCGCCACCAATTTGGCCCGACTGGAAAGCGTTGCCATCGCCGCCCATACCTGGGGCCGTAGCGTCGCCCTGGTTGGACGGTCGTTGTGGCGCATCGACAAGGCGGCTCGGAGCCTGGGGTATCTTGCCGATCTGCCGCCCTTTCTTGATGACCGCGATGCCGCCGAACTGCCGGACGAGAACATCCTCTATCTCTGCACCGGCAGCCAGGGCGAGCCGAGGGCGGCCTTGGCGCGCATTGCCGCTGACGATCATCCTCACGTCAGCATGGGCGAGGGGGATGTGGTTATTTTCTCGTCCCGGATTATTCCCGGCAATGAGAAGGCCATTTTCCATTTGCAGAACCAACTGGTGAAGCTGGGCGTTCGGCTGGTTACCGAAAAGGATGCCTTTGTTCATGTCTCCGGCCATCCGGCGCGGAAGGACATGGTCGAAATGTACTCCCTGGTGCGGCCCGGCATCGCTATTCCGGTTCACGGCGAGGCTCGCCATTTGCTCGAGCACGCGGCTCTCGCCCGCGAATGCCAGGTGCCTGAGGCGTTGGTCATTGAGAACGGCGCCGTGGTGCGGTTGGCGCCGGGGCCGGCCGAGGTCGTCGATTGGGTTCCCACCGGCAGGTTGGGGGTGGACGGCAGCGGCGGTGCCGATGGCCCGCGGCTGGCCCGCCTTGACGGCGAGATGCTGCGTAGCCGGCGGCGTATGGTGTTCAACGGCTCGGCGGTGGTGACGCTGGTCCTTGATCGTTCCGGCAAGCTGGCGGGCGTCCCTCAGGTGACGGCGCTCGGCCTATTGGACGTCGAGCACGGCGCCGAGGAACACGCGGCCGTGGTAAATGCCGTGCGCGATGCCGTGGCGGCGTTGCCGCAGAAGGTGTTGCTGGACGATACGGTGGTGAAGGAAGCCGCACGGCGGGCGGTTCGCCGCTGCTGCAAGGAAACGCTCGGTCACAAGCCGGTGACCGACGTGCACCTGGTAAGGATTTAGGCCGCCAGGGCGCCCTGGAAACGTTCGATCAGCTCATTGCGGGCGAGCAGCCAGATGCGCGAGCCGCGCGCCGCTTCATCGGCGATGATTTGACGCAACACCGATACCGGGACGTTGCGGATCCATTCTTCCAGCATTGTCACTCTCCAAACTCCCCACAGTCTATACGCCCATTGTTTTTGAATGGATAGCGGAGCAATTGCGGGGGGTGCATGCGAATGACGCATATTGGGATGACGACACCGTGATTATCCTGGCTGGAGTGACTTATTATTTCAGGAAGACTGTGGTCGCCGAAACAATCGATCCAGCCTAGATCTTTTCGACCTCAATGCCATGCCGCTTGAGGGCATAGCCGATCTGCCGAGGGGTGAGGCCCAGCAGGCGCGCCGCCTTGGCCTGAACCCAGCCGCAACGCTCCATCGCCTGGATCAGGCGTTCGCGTTCGACCAACCGACCGCCATCGTCGCCGCCGGCATCCGAGGTCGACTCTGACGCCAGTGCCTCAAAAGGGGCGGCGATGGGGGGGGGAGGCACGGCCGCCGGTATCGGCGGTGTGGGAACCGGTACAGGCACCGGTACGGGGCGCTTGTTCCACAACACCGACGACAGGCAGGAATCGCGGCGGCAGGCGAGATCAAGATCGCCAATGACATCGCCACGAGTCATGGTCGCGGCGCGGGTGACGCAGTTTTCCAACTCGCGGACGTTGCCGGGGAAGGCGCAACTTTGCAGGACGTGAAGCGCCTGGTCCGAGAACGACAGGTTGCGGGCGTTTTCCTCGTTGAAACGCTTGAGAAAATAGAGCGCTAGCAGCGGGATGTCGCCCTGGCGGTCACGCAGCGGCGGCAGGAAGATCGGCACCACGTTCAGGCGGTAGTAGAGGTCGGCGCGGAAGTTGCCTTGCTGAACCGCGGCCTCCAGATCCTTGTTGGTGGCGGCGACCAGACGCACATCGACCTTGAGGGTCTTGTTGCCACCCACCCGCTCGAACTCGCCTTCTTGAAGCACACGCAGCAGCTTGGCCTGGAAGTTCTGGGAGATCTCGCCGATCTCATCCAGGAACAGGGTGCCGCCGGTAGCCAACTCGAATCGGCCCTTGCGCTCGCTGGTGGCACCGGTGAAGGCGCCTTTCTCGTGGCCGAACAACTCGGATTCCAGCAGGGTTTCGGACAGCGCCGCGCAGTTGACCTTGACGAACGGCTTCCCCGAGCGGGGGCTGAGGATATGGACGGCGCGGGCAACCAATTCCTTGCCGGTGCCGCTCTCGCCTCGCAACAGCACCGTTGCCTTGGCGGGGGCGGCCTGCTGCACCTGGGCGAATACGCGGGCCATCGCGGCGGAGTTGCCGACCACGTCCTGTAGACCGCCACTAGCCGCCGGAGCCGGATGGACCTCGGCCATTTGCTTATGCAAACGAGCATTCTGCTCCATCAATCGCTCACGGTCGGCGCTGACCTTGCGGTGCAGGCTGACGGTCTGGGCGATCAGGGTGGCGACCATGGTCAGGAAGCGCAAATCGTGCTCGAAAACCATACGGGCGCTGCCATCCCAGCCACGCTCCACCGAAAGGGCGCCGAACGGGCGGCCGGTGGTCTTGATCGGAACGCAGAAGAACGAAATCTTCTCGTCGTCGACGTTCATCGCCTGCTCGGCGTATTCCGCCAGCAATTCGTCGTCGGCGGCATCGGGAACCACCAGCGGGATGCTGGTGGCGACCACCTTGGCGACTGCTGAGATGGGGTAGGGGATGCTGCCCGAGCGCACCAGTTTCAGGGACATGCCTGCGACAGCGGTGACGGCGAGACCGTCCTCCTCCTGCAACAGGATGGCGCCATGGCGCATGTGCAGGTACGACGACAAGATGTTGAGGACGTCGTGAAGGGCGCGGTCGAGATCGAGGGTAGAGCCAAGGACCTTGCTGATCTCGTAGATCCCGATCAATGGCAGGGCGGTGTCGCCGCCTTCCTTGAACATCCTTGCCTCTTCACTTGCCATGGCAGGCGAACTCCACACGCCGGCTCCCCCACCGGACGAGTTGCCTCCCCTTACTTGGTGTTTCCACACTCAATAAACCAGTCGCCGTCGACACGCCAGCCTTGATCATTCGGCGTAGACGTACTTGCCGTTCTTCCAGACATAGACGACGTAGGTCGGTCCCACCACGTCGCCCTTGGCATCGAAGCCGATCTGGCCGATGGCGGTGTCGAACTTGTCGGTCCTCAGCACCTCGGCCACCTTCTTCCAATCGGTGGTCTTGGCCTTCTCGACCGCCTGTACCCAGGCCTGAATGGTGGCGTAGGTGTAAAGCGTGTAGGCCTCGGGCTCGTAATTCTGGGCGCGGAAATATTTCACCAGCTCGACATTCTGCGGCAGCAGGCGCGGGTCGGGGCTGAAGGTCATCATCGTGCCTTCGCCGGCGGCACCGGTGATCGCCCAATATTCCTCGGTCACCAGGCTGTCGCCCCCCATCAGTATGGTGGCCAATCCCTGGTCACGCATTTGGCGGACGATCAGGCCGCCCTCGGTCTTGTAACCGCCCAGGTAAAGGACATCGACCTTGGCCGCCTTCAATTTGGTGACCAGTGCCGAATAGTCCCGGTCGCCGGCGGTGATCGATTCGTGGAAGACGGCCTTGATGCCGGCGGCGGCTAGGCCTTTCTCGAACTCGTTGGCCAGCCCCTGGCCATAGGCGGACTTATCGTCGACGATCGCCACAATTTTGCCGGGCAACTTGGCGGCGACGTGGGCGGCCGCCACCTTGCCCTGATTGTCGTCTCGGCCGCAGGTGCGGAAGACGTTGGGCAAATTGCGTTCGGTGAACATCGGGTTGGTCGAGGCCGGCGAGATCTGCAGGATGCCGTTCTCAAGATAGACTTCGGAGGCCGGGATCGACGAGCCGGAGCAGAAGTGGCCGGCGACGAACGACACCTTCTTCGAAGCCAATTCCTCGGCCACCGAACGGGCCTGCTTGGGGTCGCAGGCGTCGTCGCCCAGCGTGATACTGAGCTTGCGTCCGAGCACGCCGCCATTGGCGTTGATGTCCTCAATGGCCTTGACGCCGCCACGCTTGAACTGCTCGCCGAAAGCCGCCTCGCTGCCGGTCATCGGTCCGGCGACGGCAATGGCGACATCTCCGGCGGCGACGGGAGCATCGGATTTCGGCGAGAACACCCTGAGGCCGATAAAAACCGCCAGCACGACAATGGCCAGCAGGACCGGAATCTTCAGGTTGTTCATGGCGATGTTCTCCTCGATCGCGAATCTGCGACGCAGTTTACCAGGGCGCGCGGCAAGAGCCACGTGGGTTTTGCTTTACGGCGCGGCCTCTTCAACGACGCCGCCTTCCAGGTAGTGGGTGCGGATTTCCGCATTGGCCAGCAATTCGCCGCCGGTGCCGCTCAGCATGATGCGGCCGTTGACCATGACGTAGCCGCGGTGGGCCAATTTCAGGGCGTGATAGGCGTTTTGTTCGACCAGGAAGACCGTGACCTTTTCCTCTCGATTGATCCGGTCGATCATGGTGAAGATGTCGCGGCAGACCATCGGTGCCAGGCCCAACGATGGCTCGTCCAGCAGCAGCAGGCGGGGTCGGCTCATCAGCGCGCGGGCGATCGCCAACATTTGCTGCTCGCCTCCGGACAATGTGCCTCCGCGCTGGTCCAGTCGCTCCTTGAGGCGAGGAAACAACGTCAATACCCGTTCAAGGTCGTCGCTGAACCACCGGGGGTCGGCGACGACCGCGCCAAGCTGGAGATTCTCCAACACGCTCATGCGTGGAAAGATGTGGCGACCCTCGGGGCAGTGGGCCAGTCCCAGGCGGGCAATGCGGTGGGGGGGCAGGCCGGTAACGTCCTCGCCATCAAGCAATATCCGTCCCAGAGTCGCTCGGGGAGTGCCGCAAATCGACATCAGCAATGTCGTCTTGCCGGCGCCGTTGGCACCGATCAGGGCGACGATCTCTCCGGTCCGGACCGACAGATCGACGCCGTGCAGGGCTTCGATGCGCCCATATCCCGCGTGAAGGCCCTCAATGGTGAGCATCAACCCAACTCCTTGAGGTCGATCGCGACTTCCGGCGGCAACGCCTCATCGTCGTCTTCGCCAAGATAGGCGCGGATCACCGCCGGGTCTCGACGGACCTGTTCAGGGGAGCCTTCTGCGATCTTCTTGCCGTAATCCAGCACCACCACATGGTCGGAGATTCCCATCACCACCGACATGTCGTGCTCGATCAGCAGAAGGCCGATGCCCTCCTGATCGCGGATGTCGGTCAGCAAGTGGTTGAGTTCGGCGGATTCACGGGGATTGAGACCGGCGGCCGGTTCGTCCAGGCAGAGCAACAGCGGATCGGTGCAGAGCGCGCGGGCGATCTCAAGGCGGCGCTGCGAGCCGTAGGGCAGGGATCCCGCCTCCTCGTCGGCGTGGGCGGTGAGAGCGACTTTATCGAGCCAGTGACGTGCCTTCTCCACCGCTTGCCTCTCGGCCTGGGCGTAGCGGGAAAGCCCCAGCAGGCCGGCCAAGCTAAACAGGCTGGCTTGCATCAGCTTGGTGTGCTGGGCGACGATCAGATTTTCCAGCACGCTCATGCGGCCAAACAACCGGATGTTCTGGAAGGTGCGGGCCACCCTGCCGCGTCGGGCGATGTCATAATCGGCCATACGCTCCAGCGCCATCGGCCCTTTGGGATGACGCAGGGTCAGTCGGCCGTTCTGCGGCCGGTAGAATCCGGTGATGCAATTGAACAGCGTGGTCTTTCCGGCGCCGTTGGGTCCGATCACCGCGGTAATAGCCTTCGACCGGGCGCTGAACGACAGATCGTTGACGGCGAACAATCCGCCGAAACGCATGCTGACGCGGTCGACCTCCAGCAGCAAACCAGTCATCGCCCCTCCAGCGTGATGGTGGGGGCGCGCGACGACAACAGGCCTGAGGGCCGCCACAGCATGATCAACACCATGGCGCCGCCGAAGGCCAGCATGCGGTAAGCCTGCAATTCGCGAAACCATTCCGGCAAGCCGACCAGCAACAGGGCGGCCAGGACCACGCCGATCTGGCTGCCCATGCCGCCCAAAACGACGATGGCCAGGATCACCGCCGATTCCATGAAGGTGAAGCTTTCCGGGCTGATGAAGCCCTGCCTGGTGGCGAAGAAGGCGCCGGCGAAACCGGCGCACATGGCGCCGGTGGTGAAGGCGGCGATCTTAAGCGTGGTGGGATTGAGTCCCAATGATCGGCAGGCGATCTCGTCCTCGCGCAGTGCTTCCCAGGCTCTGCCGACCGGGAGCCGACGCAGGCGGAGGGCGAACAGGTTGGTGAGAAGGGCCAGCGCCAGGATGATGAAATAGAGGAAGATTACCCGCTGTTCCGGCGCGAACGAGAGGCCGAACAGGGTGGGGCGGGGAATACCGGAAATGCCGCGCGGACCTCCGGTAAGGCCCTGCCAGTTGAGCAGGATGACTCGAACCATCTCGGCGAAACCGAGGGTGACAATGGCCAAATAGTCGCCGCGCAAGCGCAGCACTGGGAAGCCCAGCGTCAATGCGAAAATGGCGGAGAACAAGCCGGCGAGTGGCAGGCAGATCCAGAACGACAGATGGAAGTTCTGCGCGAGCAGGGCATAGGAGTAGGCGCCGACGGCATAGGAGGCGACAAAGCCAAGATCCAGCAATCCGGCGAGACCGACCACGATGTTGAGGCCCCAGCCCAGCATCACGTAAATCAGCACCATTGTCGCCTTGTCGATGACGTTGCGATCGACAAAGGGCAGGACGGGCAATGTGGCGGCGATGAGGATCAATGCCCAGCCGGCTTTGGGGCGGATGGCGCCGAACCCGGCGCCAAGCGTCCGCAAGCTCTCTGGCACCCGCAATTCGCGCCCCGCGAAGATGTGGCGGAGCAGACCGAGACCGAAACGTCCCGCCGCCACCGTCACGGCGGCAATGAGCACCCAATGGAACCGGCTGGCAAGCGACAGGCCCTGCGAGGAATCGACCAGACGGAATCCCAGCATGGGGAGCGACATGGCGGCGGCCACCAAGCCACCGAGCAAAGCGTCCACGGCCAGGCGCCGGAAAGGGAAAGCCGCCACGACGGGCATGTTTCAGATCTTCTCCACTTCGGGACGGCCCAGAAGGCCGGTGGGGCGGAACAGCAGTACCAGGATCAAGGTGCTGAAGACCGCGACGTCCTTGAACTCGATGGAGAAATAGCCCGACCAAAAGGCTTCGATCAGGCCGATGGCAAGGCCGCCGAGCATGGCGCCGGGAAGCGATCCGATGCCGCCCAGCACCGCGGCGGTGAAGGCTTTGATGCCCGCCAGGAAGCCAATATAGAAATCGATCACGCCGTAATAGAGCGTTACCATCAGTCCCGCCACAGAGGCCAACGCCGCGCCGATGACGAAGGTCAGCGATACCACCCGGTCGACGTCGATGCCCAACAACGCCGCCATCTTCATATCCTGCTGGGTGGCCCGTTGGGCCCGTCCCAGGGATGTCCGGGTAATGATGAAGGTGAATGCCGCCATCAACGCCACCGTCAGCAGCACGATGGCGATTTGCAGCCAACTTAGTTCGACCCGGAAGCCATTGCCCTCAAGGACGGTGACGCCGCCGTGGATCACCGGGGGAAGCGGCTTGACGCGGGCTCCCTGGGTCAACTGGGTAAAGTTCTGTAGCACGATCGACATGCCGATGGCCGAGATCAGCGGCGCCAGGCGCGGCGCGTTGCGTAGCGGCCGATACGCCAGCCGTTCGACCGCCCAGCCCCAAAGCGACGTGAACAACATGGTCGCCAGCAGCGCCGCCAGCAGGCCGAAGGCGACGCTGCCGCCCCCCAGCGTGGTGGCCGCCAGATAGGCGATCAGCGAGATGAACGCGCCCAACATGTAGATTTCGCCGTGGGCGAAGTTGATCATGCCGATGATGCCGTACACCATCGTATAGCCGATGGCGATCAGGCCATATATGGCGCCCAAGGTGACGCCGTTGATCAATTGTTGGAGAAAATACTCCATTCCCCCGCCTTGGATGCCAAACATGTCTCGCCGAAGTTGGGAAACCCTACTCGCGTGGTCGTCCCTGTCAACGGGGATCGGCGCATCGGCGAAAAGACCCTGCGGCCGATCACCGTGTTTGCTAGGATGGAGTCGATAACGCTAGGGGGTGGGCCGGGATGCCTGACAGCTCGACGGACGACGTGATCCGGGTGCGGATCGATACCCAGGGGGCGATCGCATCCTTTGTCGCCATGCTCAAGGAGCAGGCTGCCGCCGGGGAGACCGACGCACCTGCCAATCCGCCCAATCGCGCCGTTTTCCGTGAGCTGGCACCTTACCGTTTGGTCGAATACGAGTATGTCGACAATTCCGTGGGCACGGTGGAGGGGGCCTATATCGGCTTTCCCGACGGCACGGTCTATGCGGTGGCGGAACTTATCCCCGAGGAGGCGGTCGACGCTTTGGTCGTCAGCCAGCCGGTGGCGCCACTCTACGTCTACGTCGTGTTGAAGGTTGCCGCTTCGCTGGCCGAAATCGACCGATATGTCGCCGCTCTGGCATCGCATATCGGCCTGCCGCAGGTGGCGGTTGCCGCCGGAACGGCGCGCATCCACTGGGGTGACGCGCCTCTGGACGACGAAACCCGTCATCGGATCGAGGTGGCGAGTGCGGAGGCATTGAGCGAAACGACGCGGCATTTCACCAAGGAGCGCCTTCTGCGACTTCACGCCGGGCGCAGTTCCTTGCCGGATGGGCGGGCCTATGCCCAGGTCACCTACGGATTCATCCGTCATGTTGTCGAATTCCCGTCGGCCTCGGAACGAGACGACTTCGTCGCCTGGACGGACAAGCTTTGCGAGATGATCGCCGCCACCGCGGCGACCTGGGAGGAGTTCGGTGTCGACCAATTTTTCCGTCCGGCTCATGCATGTAATGCGCCGCCGGTCGGGGCGCGAACGGTGGTCTTGCCGGTTCCTGGCGCGGTCGAAGGTGGGCGTCCTTGGGCGGCCTTTGGTGGGGCCGATGCCGCTACCGCGAAAAATTACGGCGGGACGGCGGTGGAAGAGGGCGAATTGCGGCGTTCGGTCGCCATCGCGCTCGAATATTGGCGCGGTGTGACGGCGGTGCTGGCGAGGGAGAACGCCGCGATCCGTCAGGTGCAGGCGGCCAAAAACGACGTCTAGCCGTTGCGCTTCTTGCAGGTGTCGCCGTCGAAGGGGGTTTCGCTGAGCTTGACGCCGTCCTCCACCTTTAAGGACTTGGCATATTGCTCCCGCCACTCGCGATCCGTCTGGCCCGATTTCTTCCTGGCCTGCGCCTTTTTGACGCACTCCTGGATCATCTTGTCCATGGCCGAAAGCTTCTTGGGCTGTTCCTTGGCCTTGGCGGGCCGTTTGGCTTTAGGCATGGTCGGCTCCGTCGGTGATTGGGGGGACGGTCAGCTCTTGAGCGCGGCCTCGATCGCGGCCAACAGGGTATCGACCTCGAAAGGCTTTTCCAGAATGGCGACGGCGCCCAGTCGGCGCGCGGTTTCCAGACCTTGCGCCTTCTCTAGGCGGGCGCTGCCGCCGGAAATCGCGATTATCTTGGCTTCCGGCTGCAGGGTCTGGATTTCGAGAATGGCCTGAATGCCGTCCATTTCGGGCATGATGATGTCGGTGACGATCAGGTCGAAGCTACCCCCCTCGGCCACCAGATCGACAGCCTTGGCGCCGTCGTCGGCGGTGACCACCTCGTGTCCCACCGATGTGAGAACATCGACCAGGGATTCACGCATCAACCGCGTATCTTCGACGATCAGTATCCGGCTCATTCAGCCAATTCCACCATTGCCGCGCCGATTAAGTGAATAGACGTTTTCCGTTGCCCCGGCAAGCCGCTGTCAGCCTTCACCGGCGCTCTCCAGCAGAGGCAGCGCGACCCGGAAGGTCGTTCCCGAGCCGAGTTCGCTATCGACGGCGATAGCCCCCCCCATCGCCTTGACGATGCCCTGCACCACGCTCAATCCCAGCCCGGTGCCCTGGCCCACGGGCTTGGTGGTGAAAAATGGGTCGAAGATTCGGGCCTGCACGGACGGTGGCATGCCGCCACCGGAATCCGCCACTAGGATTTCGACATGTGGGCGGGTCGGGTCGAGGGTCGTGAAGGGATTCGGGGCGTTGGACTCATGCTCCGCGTGGATCGCGCCACGTTCCGCCGTCGGACTCGATGTCGTCAAATCAAATTCCGACAGTGGGCGCAGAGTCAAGGTTAAGGCGCCGTGGCCGTTCATCGCATCGCGGGCGTTATTGGCGAGGTTTAGGAGGATTTGCTGCAATTGAGTGGCCTCGCCAAGGATCTTGGCTTGCCCGATTTCGATGCGACTTTCCACCCGGATGGACGGGGGAAGCGTCGATGTGGCCAAACTGACGAATTGGCCGAAGATGGAAACCAGATCAATTTCGGCCAAAGCCTTCTGCTCGTTGCGGCAGTAGGCTAGGACGTTGCGGACAATGTCGCGACCGTGCTTGGCCGCTTCGACGATGCGGGCGCAGCGTTCGGCGTTACGGTCGTCCAGCGGGATGGAGCGTTGCAGCATCTCGGCGGCCATCAGGATTGGCCCCAACATATTGTTCAACTCGTGGGCGACCCCACCTGCCAACCGGCCAAGCGCCTCGAGCTTATGCCCCTCCTGCAACGCAAGTTCAAGCTGGCGGCGAACTGCGGCGGCGCGAGTCTGCTCAGTGATGTCCTCGATCAGAAAAAGCAGCGAAGGGGCCGCCGCATCGGGGCTGGCGGCAAACCGGGTGCCGGTAATGCGCCAGTGGCATTCCGCCTTATTCGGCAGTCGCGGGGCGTAGTCCATGCAGAAGGATGGCCCGTATTCCGTAGCCGACGGGCCGGCAATCGGTAGGTCGGTGTGGTCGATGAAATCAAAGAAGCTGGCGCTTTCAACCGGTGCGTTGCCGATCATGGCGCGAAAGGCCGGATTGCTCTGCTGAATGGCGCCGTCCAATCCTACGACGACGATTCCGAGCGAGGCGGCGGCGAAAGCCAGGCGGAATCGTTCCTCGCTCTCACGGACGGCGGTCTCGGCGCGAATGCGTTCTTCGGTCTCTTCCGTGACGTCAAGGATCAAGCCGTCCCATTCGACGGTATCGCCGCGAAATCTGGGGCGCGATTGCCCCCTCAGCCAGCGCAGCCGTCCATGGGGGTCGACGACGCGGATGTCCTCGCCGACCGGATCGAGGGAACGTTCCGGATCGCGCAGCACGTCCATCAGTCGCCGACGGTCGGCCGGAATGATGGCGTCGTGGAGGAACGAGGGGTCTTTGACGATATCCTGGGGGGCGCAGCCCAGGATCTCATGGATTCCCTCGGAAATGTATGGATAACGGATGGTGCCATCGGCGCCCATACTGCGTTTGAAGACGACGCCCGGTAGGTTGGCGGCGATGGTTCGCAGGCGATGTTCCGTCTCCGCCAGTTTTGCTTCGGTGGCGCGACGCTCGGTGATGTCGCGGCCGATGACGATCAGCGACAACCGTCCATCCGTCCGCAACTCGGACGTCGTCATTTCGAAGGGAAAGGTCGTTCCATCCTGACGGGCGGCTTTGACTTCACGTTGGCCCAGCGGCACACAGGAGCTTGGCTTGCCGACGGGGCAGGGGGCGGACGGGTCGGTCGTGGCGCATTCGGCGGTGCCGATCAGAGCGGAAAGGCAGCGGCCATTCAGTTCCGCCATTTCGTAGCCGAACAGGCGTTCGGCGGCGGTGTTCATCCAGTCAACGCGGTGCCGGTCATCCAAGGTGAAAATGGCGTCGGCGGCATGTTCCATGACCGTGTGAAACTGGTTTTCGGCTCGCATCCTGGGCGAGATATCGATCCAGGCGCCATCCCAGACGACCAGACCATCAGACTCTCGCCTCGGCACCGCCGAGCCCCGAAACCAGCGGGTCTCTCCGCTCAGGGTGATGGCCCGAAAAGTCTCATCGCAGGGGCAAAGGTCGCGGCCGGATTGGTGAATGGCCTCGACATGCGCGTCGCGATCCGCCCAATGCACCGCGTTGAGTGCGCCTTTGGGGGTCACCGTCATCTCGTCCGCCGAGATGCCGAGGATATCGATCACGTTATCGGACACCCAGGGATAGCGAACCTCGCCCCCCGGCAGCATTTCGCGCCGGAACATGACGCAGGACAGAGCCGACAACACGTTGATTGCGCTGGCGGAAAAGGCGGTTTCCCGCTCCCGTGAGCCAGCAATTGAACCGGTTGTCGACGTCAACGGGGGCTATCCATGATCGGAAGGGGTGACCAATTCGTCGGATAGTGTAGCATGGCGCCCGGCCAACGGGAGCAGCTATGTCGGAAGACCGCAGGTCGGCGCGTGGGAACGCCCACGTCGTCGTGATCGGCAACGAGAAGGGAGGGTCTGGGAAGACCACCGTCGCCATGCATTTGGCGATTGGATTGATCCGCATGGGATTCCGGGTCAGCTGCATCGACCTCGACTACCGTCAGCAATCGCTCGCCCGCTACATGGCCCACCGCGAGGCCTGGATCGCCCGTACCCGAGTGCCGCTGCCGCTGCCGCCGTTGGAGGTTCTGTCGCCGTCGAAGGCCGAATTGAAAAGCCAGGCCATCGCCGAGGAGCAGGCGAATTTCGATGCGCGGCTGGCCGGTCTCGCCGAAACATCCGACTTCATCGTCGTCGATTGTCCGGGGTCGGACGTGGCTTTGGCGCGCCATGCTCACACCCATGCCGATACCCTGATCACGCCGATCAACGACAGCCTTCTCGACCTCGATCTTCTCGGCCGCCTCGATCCGATCAACTGGGAACTGAAATCGGCGGGCGTCTACGCCAGCCTGGTCTGGGATCTGCGGCAGGAGCGACGGCGGGCGCACCGTTCCGGCATCGACTGGGTGGTGACCCGTTCGCGCCTGTCCGCCATCGCCGACCGCAACAAGATGAAGATGGCCGAGGTGTTGCCTCGGATGCAGCGTGTTCTTGGCTTCCGTCTGGCGGAAGGGTTCGGCGAGCGCGTGATCTATCGTTATCTGTTCCTATGGGGGCTGACTGTTCTCGACCTGTCGCAATCCGGCATCGATATCGAGATGACCCGCTCCCATCAGGCCGCCCGCGCCGAGGTCGTATCTCTGTTGGCGAATCTGTGGCTACCACGGGTCAGCGAGCGCCTGGACCGCATCGCACAAGGCGGATAACGCTCCTCGCTCAGGTCAATCCCTTACACACTTCGGGCAGCTATATCCGATGGCGGCGTTCGGCTAACCTCCTGTGCGGATGGGGGGACGCCTACGGAGGGAATGCATGGGACAGGCAATGTTTCCAGCGCTCGACGTAAAGACGGCCCGCATGCTGGCGGGTTCACTGGACGACGTGGCGAATCGCTTGGGATGCGCCGACAACCCGGACGCATTTCTGGCTGCACTCGAAGATAACGGGCATGTCTGGGAAAAGGTGCGGCGGGCCGCTTGGCGGTACGGCTGGCGCCTTCCGAGCCGGTTGCTGGATTTTTCGCTGGCGTCGGCGGCCAGGGCGCGGCGCGGACTGTCCGATCACGACGTTGAGTCGTTGATCGCCATCAATCGGCAGGTTTCCTCGGTGATCCGTTCTACGTCGGCTCCGAGTATTCGGCCCGGGTGATGCCGTGCTTCTTGAGCTTGTCGTAGAAGGTCTTGCGCGGCAGGCCAAGCGCCTCGATCGTGGCGCCGACACTGCCCTTTTGCCGCGCCAATTCCGTTTCCAGCACGATCTTTTCGAAGAGATCGACGCGCTCCGGCAAGGTCAGGCCGGGGGACGCGTCGCTGGCGTCCTGGGTATTCTCCAATAGTCCCAGTCCCAGCACGAAGCGGTCGGCGGCGTGCTTCAATTCCCGGACGTTGCCGGGCCAGTCGTGGGCCATCAGGCGGTCGAACGCGCCGGCGGCGAGTGGCGCCGCCTGGCGGCCATAGCGCGTACAAGCGTTCTGGACGAAGTGCTGGAACAGCAGCGGGATGTCCTCGCGGCGGTCGCGCAGCGGTGGAATAGTCAGGACCACCACGTTTAGGCGGTAATACAGATCCTGGCGGAAGCGCCCGGCGGCGCCGGCCTGGCGCAGATCCACCTTGGTGGCGGCGACCACCCGGAGGTCGATCGGAACGACGTCGTTCGACCCCAGGGGTTCGACGTTTCGCTCCTGGAGGACACGGAGCATCTTGACCTGGATGGCCGGCGGCATGCTTTCGATCTCGTCGAGAAAAAGCGTGCCGCCGCCGGAATGCTCGATGCGGCCGACCCGGCGTTTGCCGGCGCCGGTGAAGGCGCCCGCTTCGTGACCGAAGAGTTCGCTTTCGACGATGGCTTCCGGCATGGCGCCGCAATTAAGGGCAACGAAGGGCTTGGCTTGGCGCGGGCTGGCGGCATGCAGGGCGCGGGCGACCAATTCCTTGCCGGTGCCGGTCTCGCCCCATACCAATACGTCCGCATCGGTGTCGGCAACCTGGGCAATGGTCTGGCGCAATCTTTCGATCGCTGGTGTTCGGCCGATGATGACGTGTTCGCGGGCGCTGGCCAGTTCCGCCTCCAGGCGGCGATTTTCCACCACCAGCCGGCGGCGTTCGGCGGCGCGGCGCACCACGTCGGCCAATAATTCCGGCGGGGCGGGCTTCTCGACGAAGTCATAGGCGCCCTCGCGGATCGCCCGGACCGCCATGGCGACGTCGCCATGGCCGGTAACCAGCACGACCGGCAATTCCGGGTCGACGGCGCGCACCGCGGCCAGCAGGTCCATGCCGCTCATCCCCGGCATGCGGACATCGGTGACGACCACGGTCGGCGCCACTTTGCCCAACACCGACAACGCCTGTTCGGCACTGGCGCACGAGACGACGCCGAAGCCAGCCAGTTCCAGCGTTTGTTCGGTGGCCATCAGGACCGGACGATCATCGTCGATCAGCAGGATGGTTTCCGGGGTCATGGGCTCTCCGCTTGCGGCAGGATCAGGGTGAAGATGGCCCCGCCTTCGGGACGGTTGGTGGCGGTCAAGGTTCCGCCGAAGCCGCGTACAATGGCGGTCGCGATCGACAGACCAAGCCCTAAACCCTCGCCGGCGGGTTTGGTGGTGACGAAGGGGTCGAAGATGCGTCCCATGGCCTCCGCCGGAATGCCAGGACCGCTGTCGGCAATTGATATCGTGACTTTGCCCTCGCCCGCCCCGATGCGCAATGACATGGCACGGTGCTCCGAGCGGAGCATGGCGTCGATGGCATTGGAGGCGAGGTTGATCAGGACCTGCTCCAGCCGAACCTGTTCGGCCTGGACAGCGAGACCTGGGGGCCCGGGATCGATGGCGATTTCGACACCGTATTCGCGCAGGCGCGGCCCCAGCAGGGCCAGAACCCGGTCGAGCGCCGGTGCCACCGCTACCGGCTTGGTCGTTTCGGCGGGGCGGCGGGAAAAGTCCTTCAGCCGACGGGTGATGCTCGCCAGGCGTTCGACCAGGGCCGATATCTCGGTAAGATTGGCTCGCGCCTTGTCTTCACGCCCAAGATCAAGGAAGCGCGCGGCGTTGTCGGCGAAGGCCTCCAGTGCCGCCAGCGGTTGGTTGATTTCGTGAACCATGCCGGCGGCCATCTGGCCGATGGTCGCCAGCTTGGCGGCTTGAACGAGTTCCGCAGTACGGACTTTGAGTTCTGCTTCCAATTCGTTGCGGGCGCCCCGCTGCATCAGGTCCCACGCGCGGGCTTCATGACGGCGCAAGGCCAGGGTATAGGCGATCACGATCACCACCAAAGCGGTCGAGCCCCCCACCGTGCCCCATTCGAGGGCTCGGCGGCCGGTGCTGGAGAGTGGTTGCGCCAGATACAGCCTCCAGCCCTGCCAGGGTAGTTCCAGGGTGCTGGCGAGGGCGGGTAAGCGGCGGCCATTTACCGAAATCAGCAGGTGGCCGCTTTCATCGACCGGCGGCATCGGTTTGAAGCGTAGATCGGGCAGATCGGATAGCAGGACCTGGCCCAGCCTGTCGCTCAGCAAAAGGCGTTCCGGCGCACCGTCGGCCAACGCCTCCAGCCGGGACAGCGCCAGCTTGGCGACCACCGCTCCGACCACCCGTCCGGAATTCCGCACGGGCTGCGACACATAGTAGCCCGCCACGCCGGACGTCGAGCCGAGAGCGAATTCCCTGCCGGTCACCCCGGCCATCGCCGAAGCGAAGTAGCCGCGGAAACCGAAATTATGACCGACGAAACTGCCGGTCTCATTGGCGTTGCTGGCGGCGACGGTGATGCCGTCGCTGTTCATCAGATAGACGTCGGTGAGGCTGGCGGTCGCGGCCAACTCGCCGAGCAGGACATCGAACCGTGTGGCGGCGGTGTGGTCGCCAAGGACCGCCGCCTCGGCCAACGGGTCGCGAGACAAGGCCAACAGGAGGTCGGCCGGGCGTTCCAATTCACGAACGATTTGCTCGCGATAGAGCTGGGCACGGGTTTCGCCGACCGCCGCCAACTCGGCCAGTCCCAGACGCTGACCCAGCATGGCGGCGTTGCCGGCGATCAGCGGCACCAGGATCAAGGCGGCCACCAGCCAGGGCCTTGCCCGGGGGCGCGCGGCCAGTGGCGGCGCCTTCACGGCAATTTCCTGTCGCGCCACCACCGTCCGGCGGAAACAAATCCGACGAAGCCGGGTGACCTTCGCAACTTATTCCTCTCGTGTGCGGAATTACGCACGCCTCAAATCCTCTTTGTGCGGGGCGCCGCCCATGCCCAGCCGAACAGGTGGCGGTTTTCCTCGCCCTAGGGGTTGGCATGAGGCTTGCGAACAGTGGGGCAATTGCCCGTCCGCAGGGCTTGCCTCAAGGGAGAATGCTGCAATGAGCCTGACCACATTACCCGCGACGAAAAGCGCGAAGAAGGGCAAATTGTACACCGATCTGACCTTCCAGGTCCTGGTGGCGATCATCGTCGGCATCCTGATGGGCCATTATTGGCCCAGCTTGGCGGTCGACATGAAGCCGCTGGGCGACATGTTCATCCGGATGATCAAGATGGTGGTCGGTCCGGTGATCTTCCTCACCGTGGTTACCGGCATCTCTGGCGTCGGCGACATGAAGAAGGTCGGCAAGGTCGGCGTGAAGGCGTTGATCTATTTCGAGGTGGTCACCACCTTCGCGCTGGGCATCGGCCTGGTGGTGGTCAACATCCTTAACCCCGGACACGGCCTCAATGCGGTCGCTGGGGGCACGGTTTCCGCCGAGGTGACCAAGTATGCCGCCGCCGCCCACAACACCACCGCCATGGATCACATCCTGAAGGTGGTTCCCGACAACGTGATCGGCGCCTTCGCCTCGGGCGATCTGTTGCAGATTCTGTTCTTCTCGGTTCTGTTCGGCGCCGCGCTGTCGATGATGGGCGAGGCTGGCAAGCCGGTCGAGGATATGCTCGAACGCGTTTCCGCCGCCTTCTTCGGCGTCATCAACATGGTGATGCGCTTCGCCCCCATCGGCACCTTCGGGGCGATGGCCTACACCATCAGCAAGTTCGGGCTCGACTCGCTCAGCCAGCTGGGCCAGTTGCTGGTCGCCGTGCTGCTGACCATGGTGTTGTTCATCGCCATCGTGCTTGGCGGTATCGCCAAGTACTACGGCTTCTCGATCTTCCGCTTCATGCGCTACCTGAAGGACGAACTGCTGATCGTGCTCGGTACCTCGTCGTCGGAATCGGTTCTGCCGCGCATGATGGTCAAGTTGCAGCGTTTGGGTTGCTCGAAGCCGGTGGTTGGACTGGTGATTCCCACCGGCTATTCCTTCAACCTCGACGGCACCACCATCTATCTGTCGATGGCGGCGATCTTCATCGCCCAGGCCTACAACATCGATCTCACCCTGTGGCAGCAGATCTCGATCATGCTGCTGCTGATGTTGACCTCGAAGGGCGCGGCGGCGGTTACCGGCGGTGGTTTCATCACCTTGGCGGCGACCCTGTCGGCCAGCGGCCAGTTGCCGATCGAGGGCTTGGCCCTGCTGTTCGGCGTCGATCGCTTCATGTCCACCGCCCGCGCCTTGACCAACATGATCGGCAATGGCGTCGCCACCATCGTCGTCGCCAAGATGGAAGGCGAATTCGACGCCGCCCAGTCCGAGCGCGAGTACCTGCACCAGTTCAACGGCGTGTCGGCCGTTCCGGCCGAATAGGGTCCCCCGTCCGCGGTCTTCTCCCCAACCCTGACCGCGGACAAAGGAGAACCCCCCTCCCTTTACGGGGAGGGGGGTTTTTCATGCTCGAACGCTACTCGCTAGCGGTTGCCGTCTTGGCTTCCGTTCCTTCCTCCACCGGGGTGCGGCGGAGCCGATGCTCGCCAAGGTGCAGGAGGATGGGGGCGGCGATGAAGATCGACGACGAGGTGGCCAGGACCACGCCGAACAGCAATACCCAGGCGAATTCCCTGAGCGCCTCGCCGCCAAAGAGGGCCAGCGGGATGGTGGCCAGGAAGATGGCCAGGGACGTGCCGATGGTTCGCGACAGGGTCTCGTTGATGCTGCGGTCGATCAACTCACGCAACGGCATGCGGCGATACCGTCTCAGGTTCTCGCGAACGCGGTCGTAGACCACCACCTTGTCGTTGATCGAATAGCCCATGATGGTCAGGATCGCGGCGATGGCGGTGAGGTTGAACTGCATGCCGGTGATGGCGAAGAACCCGACCGTTTTGGTAACGTCCAGGACCAGGGTGACGACGGCGCCGACACCGAACTGCCATTCGAAGCGGAAGGTGATGTAGATCAGCATCGCCACCGCGGCTAGGCCCAGCGCCAGCATGCCGTCGTGGAACAGTTCGCCGCTGACCGAGGCACCGACCGACTCGACCCGCTTGATGCTGCTACCGGGGAAATCCCGGGCCAGGGCCTCGGCCACGGTCTTCACCGCCTTGGCCTGGGCCTGGTCGCTGTCCCCCTGGCGCTCGAAACGGATCAGCACTTCGGTCGGCGCGCCGAACTCCTGCAACTGCACCTGACCCAGCCCGAGCTTGCCCATGCTGTCGCGCAGGGCGGGGAAGTCGGTCGCCTTTTCCGTCCGCACTTCGACGACGGTGCCGCCGGCGAAATCGACGCCGTAATTCAGTCCAGGGTGGAAGAACAGCACGATTGAGGCGACGCTCAGGATCACCGAGACGATGAGGCCGGCGTTGCGGCCCTTCATGAAGGCGATGTTGGTGACGTCGGGCACCAGGCGCAGACGTTCGGGCATCGGCAACGCCTTCGGACGCGTCCAGCGGAACCAATGGGCCATCATCCAACGGGCCACCACCGTGGCGGTGAACATCGAGGCGATGATGCCCAGGCTGATAGTGACGGCGAACCCCTTCACCGTGCCGGCGCCGACGGCGTACAGCAGCAGCATCTTGATCAAGGTCGTCAGATTGCTGTCGATGATGGTCGAGAACGCCTTGCGGAAGCCGGTTTCCATCGACATCACCGGGGTGTTGCCGTTGCGGACTTCCTCGCGGATGCGCTCGTTGATCAGGATGTTGGCGTCCACCGACATGCCCAGCGTCAGCAGGATGCCGGCGATACCGGGCAGGGTCAGCGTCGCCCCCAGCAGCGACAACGCGGCGATGGTCAGGAACAGGTTGAAGATCAGGGCGACGTTGGCGAAAATTCCGAACAGGCCGTAGGTAAGGGTCATGTACGCGACCACCAGGCCAAGGCCCACCAGGCAGGCGATCATGCCGGCGCGGATGGCGTCGGCGCCCAAATCGGGGCCGACGGTACGCTCTTCGACCACGGTCAGCGGCGCCGGTAGGGCGCCGGCGCGCAGCAGCACCGACAATTCGTTGGCGGATTGGACGGTGAAATTGCCGCTGATCTGGCCTTGGCCGCCGGTGATCGGCTCCTGGATAACCGGAGCGCTGATCACCTTGCCGTCCAGCACGATGGCGAAGGGCTTGCCAACATTGGCGCGGGTGATCTCGGCGAAACGCTTGGCACCGGCATTGTCGAAGGCGAAATGTACCACCCAGCGCCCGGTCGAATCGTTGGTGGCCGAGGCGTCGCGCAGGCGGCCGCCGTCCAGTTCGACCCGATTGCGGACCAGCACCTTCTCGGGACGGCCGGGGTCGGCCGACGGCAGGTATTTGGTGCCGGGCGGCGCCACACCGCGGGCGCCGGTGTCGTCGCCCAAAAGGTGGAACGTCATCTTGGCGGTCTGGCCCAGCAGGCGCTTGATCCGCTCGGGGTCGTCGATGCCGGGCAACTGCACCAGGATACGATTCGATCCCTGGCGGGCGATGATCGGTTCGTTGACACCGGTCTCATCGATGCGGCGGCGAACGATCTCGATGGATTGCTCGACGGCGCGGGTTTCGTTGCCGCGAACCGCCTGCTCGTTCAGCACCATGCGGAAGCGGCCGTTCTCGCGGCTCAATTCGTAGTCGCGGGCCAACGGGTTGCTGCCCAGCAGCGGCTGGACGGCGGTACGCGCCGCTTCCTCTTGGCTGGGATCGGCCACGGTGAAATTGACCGCGTTGCCGCTGGCGGCCAGGTCCTTGTAGCCGATATGGGCCTCGCGAAGCGCGGCGCGGACGGCGTCGACCGTGGTCTCCAGCCGCTCCTTTACCAAGGCGTCGATGTCGACCTGCAACAGCAGGTAGGCGCCGCCCTGGAGGTCCAGGCCCAAATGAAAGCGCGACTGCGGAACCCAATCGGGCAACGTGCCGGGTTTGATCAGGTTCGGCAGGCTGAAAAGAACGCCGAGGGCGCAGGTCACCCAGATCAACGTCGTCTTCAGTTTGGAAAAGTGAAGCATAGGCATCCTCAAAGGCACCGTGGTCGCGGCGGATCATGGTCCGCATCCCCACCCCTTGCCAAGCGGGTTTTCGAGTATTGGCATATTCTGGGCCGGATTCAGCCGACAGGCTCTGGCGCAGCCCGGCCAATTTGGGGTATGAGCTTGCCGACGCAACCCGGAAAGCGATGGGAATCATTCGGTGACTGCCTCGGCAAAACGCAGTTCGATGAAGGTCGACACCATGCGGGCGGTGGATTACTGGGTCGGCGTGCCGCTGTGCGCGCTGTCGACCCTGCTCCTCGCGGTCCTGCGGCCGATCCGTCGGCTTGGGGGCGCGCCTCGGAAGGTGTTGCTGGTCGAGCTGTCGGAAATGGGCAGCGCCATCCTGGTCGACCCGGCCCTGGAGGAAATGAAGGCCCGGGGCGCCGAGCTGCACTTCGCCATCTTCAAGCACAACAAGGCCAGCCTTGATCTGCTGAAGACCGTGCCGACGGCCAACATCTTTACCATTCGTGCCGACGGGCTGCTGCCGTTGTTGATCGACACCGTGCGCTTCTTGGCGTGGACGCGGATGCGCGGCATCGACACGGTGATCGACCTTGAGCTGTTCTCGCGCTACACCGCGCTGCTCGCCGCCTGGAGCGGGGCATCGCGGATCGTCGGTTTCTACCGCTTCCATAATGAGGGGCTATATCGCGGCGAGCTGCTCAGTCACCGCGTCATGTACAACCCCCATGTCCACATCACCCGCAACTTCTTCTCGCTGGTCGATGCCGCCTACCGCGCCGAGCCGGAATGGCCGGCGGCCAAGATCGCCACGCCCGAGGCCAAGCTGGCGCTGAAGCGGGCGGTGATCGATCCGGCCGAGGTGGCGCTGGTGCGGCAAAAGATCGTCGCCCGCGCCGGTGCCGTCGATGGTCGCCCCATCGTCCTGATCAACGCCAACGCCAGCGATTTTCTGCCCCAGCGTCGCTGGCCGCAGGAGCGTTTCGCCGAGCTGATCCGCCAGGTTCTGGCGCTCCGCGATGATGCCGTGGTTCTGTTGACCGGGGCGCCGGCCGAGCGGGAGGGGCTGGAATTGCTGGCCCGGCAGGTGAACGATGGCCGCTGTGTCAATTTCGCCGGCGAGGTTAGCTTCGCCCAATTGGTGGCGCTCTATCACCAGAGTCTGGTGATGGTCACCAACGATTCCGGTCCTGCCCACTTCGCGGCCGCCACCCGCATGCCGACCATCGTTCTGTTCGGCCCCGAGACACCGGCGCTGTACGGCGCTCTCGGCCGCACCGAGCCGGTCTATGCGGCGCTGCATTGCAGCCCCTGTGTTTCGGCCTGGAATCATCGCCGCACGCCCTGCAGCGATCCCAAATGCCTTCTCGCCATCGGCGTCGATGAGGTCTTCGGCCTTCTCCGTCGCCACCTCGATGCCGTTCCGCGCGGCCAGTCGTTGCCGGCCGGCGAATGAGTTTGATCCGCCTGCCGGTCCTGAGCACCGGGCAACGGGCCATCGCCCTGTTGCTGGTCTGCGCCCTACAGGCGCTTTACAACGCCACCCTGCCGCTCAGCGGCGACGAGGCCTATTACTGGGTCTGGGCCAAGACGCTTCAGGCCGGCTACCACGACCACCCACCGGGCATCGCCGTGCTGATGGCGTTGACCACAGGCCTATTCGGCGACGGTGTTGCCGCGGTGCGGCTGGTGGCGGTGCTGTGCATGGGCGGCGCGATCTTCTACCTTAGCCAGATGGCGCGCGAGGTCTTCGGCGCGGCGACGGCGACGCTGGCCTTGGTCCTGGCGCTGGTATTGCCCGGCAGTGCCGCCGGATTCACCTTGGCGACGCCCGACAGCCCGCTGGTGCTGTTCTGGGCGGCGGCAGCCTATCATGGTCGGCAGGCGGTGGCGGGCGAGGGGCGGTGGCGGGATTTCCTGTTGGCCGGCTTGTGCGTGGGATTGGCGCTGGCTTCGAAATACACCGCCGTCCTGCTGCCCGGGGCGATCGTGGCCTTCATGCTGTTGCGGCGGCGCGACCTGTTCCTGTCGGCGAGGACCTGGGCGGCGGTGGCGGTGGCCCTGGCGGCGTTCTCGCCGGTCGTGTGGTGGAACGTCGTCCATGATTTCGAGAGCTTCTCGTTCCAGTACAAGCATGGGGCCGGCAAGGCCCCCGGAGCGCAATGGCAGTGGCTGGCCGAGTTCCTCGGCGGGCAGCTCCTGATCCTTTCGCCGGTCCTTTTCGCCCTGCTTTTCGCCCGAATCGCTAAATGGCGGGAATGGTGGGGTGACGATAATCGCGCCTATCTGATGACCTGCTTCCTGCTGCCGGCGCTTTTCTTCTGCTATAAGGCGCTGTTTACCAAGATTCAGATGAATTGGGCGGTGCCGATCTATGTTTCGGCGGTCCCCTTGATCGCCGACTTCATTCTTACCCGTCACCTGAAGCGGATCGCGGTGGCGGCGGTGCTGGTGGCCATCCTTCTCGGCGCCGCCTTCAAATGGCCGCTGGCCTTCGGCCTGACCGGCAAGCAAAACCCGCACAATCGTCTTCATGGACCCGAGACCGCCGCCGCCGTCGTCGAGACCTTGCGCCGGCCCGGGGACGCGTTGTTCTCGGACCACCTGCAACGGGCATCGTTGCTGCGGTTCCTGCTGCCCGATCACCCCAGGGTCTACATCCCGGTGCCGTCGCGTTTCAGCGAATACACGCGCTGGGACCTGGGAATCGACTTTCGCGGTATGCACGGCCTGTATCTGGGCGAGTCGCAACGGCGGGACGAACTGATCGCCGTCTTCGGCGCGGCGGAACTGGTGCGGGAAGTGGTGGCCGAGGACAAGGGCTTCCGCACCGAGCGGTACTACGTGTACCGGGTGGGGGCGGCGGACTGAGCCCGCCTATTCCGCCTTTTTCAGGTAGTCGCGGATCAGCAGATCGCTCTTGATGATGTGATCGATCAGCCAGTGCTTCAGCAACTCGGCGACCATTTGAACCGTGGCGGCGGTGATCGGTCGCGACTTGTCGACGAACAGCGCCTTGATCTCGTCGGCGACGGTGTTCAGCAACTCCGCATGCTGCCGGCGATGGTCGTCGAGGAAGGGAAAGTCGCAGGCGGCCTGGATCGCCTCCTCGCGCTCGAAGTGCCAGCGGGCATAGCTCTCCAGCCCTAACAGAGCTTCTTGGATGACGCTTTCCGCCGGCCATTTGGCGACGGTGTTCTGGAAGTCATTGATGATGGCGATCAGGCGCCGATGATCGTTGTCGATTTCGGGGTGGCCAACACTCAGATCGTCGCGCCAGACCAGTATCGCCATCTTCGTCAATCCACCGCGACGCCGACCTGGGCGCATTTGCGTTTCAGCCAATCCCAGGTATGTGGGTCGATGGGAATGCCCTCGACCAGACGCCGGGCGCGGCTGCGATGCTCGGGTTCGCCGGGATAAAGGATCTCCTCGGTTCCGGGCGCCCGCCGCGAGCTCTTCATGTGGTCGATCATGCGGCCGACATTGCCCTTGAAGGTGTCGAGCGGCACGAAGGCATCGATGCGGATGGCGGTATACCAGCAGGCGTTGCCGTGGCGATCGGAAACGCCGTCCGAGCAGGGCGAGTCCGACAGGCCGCCGGCCAGCCCTTCGACCGCCATCGACAGGGCATAACCCTTGTAGGCGACCGGGCCGCCGAAGGTCAGCAGCGACCCCACGGGGTCGTTATAGAAATCCCAGGGGTCGGTGGTGGCGCGGCCCTCGTGGTCGATGATCCAGCCGTCCTCGGCCGGCTTGCCCAGATTGCGGCGCACCTGCAGCTTGCCCTCGGCGACCACGCTGGTGGTCATGTCCATCAGGAAGTTGGGCTGGCGATCGGTGGGGAAGCAGATCGAGAACGGGTTGGTGGCCAGCCGGCGCTCGACGCCGCCGAAGGCGGCGACGCAGGGGCTGGCGCCGTTGAGATTGACGCAGCCCAACCCGACCATGCCGGCATCCGCCGCCATGGTGGTGTAGTAGCCGACCCGGCCCATGTGGTTGGCGTTCCGGACGGTGACGCAGCCGATGCCGTGTTCCTGGGCCTTCGCCACCGCCAGCTTCATGGCGGTGCGCGATACCGGCTGACCGAAACCCCAGCCACCGTCGACCACCGCCGTGGTCGAGGTCTCCCTCACCACTTCGACCTTGGCGCCGGGAATCAGTTCCTTGGCGTCGATCTTGTCCATGTACCAGGGCGCGCGCAGGGCGCCGTGGGAATCATGGCCGGTCAGGCTGGCTTCCATCAGCTGGCCGACGACCTCCTCGGCCTCGTCGGCCGAGGCGCCGTAGCCGCGGAAAGCGTCGGTCAGCAATTGGTGCAGGCGGGGAACGGGAACGACGATCACGGACGGAACTCCTTAAGGAACAGCTTGGCGGTCCAGCCAATCAGCGTGGTCTCGTCCATCTCGACCTCGTGCGGCTCGGGGCGCTCGTCGGTGCAGCGCAGGGTATAGAGATGCTCGGCGATGGGCAGGATACCGACCTTGTCGCCGACCAGGGCGCCCTTCCGGACCACGGAGGCGCGGGTGGCGACGCCCAGGCTGTACAGCGACCGGTAAAGCCGGGGGCGGTCGGCGGCGGGACGCTGGCTTTCGGTCAGTCGCTCGAACTGGCCGGCGCGCGGGCAGACCCAATGGTCGTTGTAATCGACATAGCCGGGGAAGACGGTATCCAGCCCCTTGTAGTGCAACTCGGTCGCCAACTCGTCGAACAGGCCCGGCGGCCGGAACGGCGACAGGTAATTGGCATAGAGGATGGTCTGCGGATAATCGCCCTCGGCTTCGATCCGCTCCAGGGCGTAGCGCAGCACCTGGCCCAGCGGAATATCGCGCGAGCGCAAAGCCTCGGGCCGATGGATGAATCCGGCGCCGAAGCGCTCGGCGGTCGTCCGCACCTTGTCGCTGTCGGCCAGGGCGTAGACCTTGCGCACGGTGGCCGCCTGGCCGACCTGACGCATCAGGTCGGTGAACAGGTCGCCGCCCTGCAATTCGCGCGGCTCGCCCAGCACCGGAGCGATCACCACCACATTGCAATTCTCGGGGCGCAGCATCTCGGGCAGGTCGGCGATCAACTCGCTTTCCAGCGAGTCGAGGATGCTGGAGACGCCGGCGGCGCGGGTGGCGTCGCCGCCCTGGTTGATGCCGTGGTGGTGGTAGACGGCGGCTTCCGGCTCATACAGCAGGCGCCAGCCGGCGGCGATCACCGCCTTGCCCCACAGGCGGTCCTCGATGTTGGTGACCTTCTCGTCGAAGGGGAAGGCGTCCCAGACGTCGCGGCGCAGCATCGAGTTGGCGTTATGGAAGAAGTAGTCCTTGACCTGGATTCGGCGGTCGAGGCCGAAGGTGGTCAACAGGTCGCGCTTGTCGTGCTCGCGCGAGAAGACCAGCGGCAACTGGCGGCCATAGACACCGGCGATCGAGGGATCGTCGAAGTCCTTGACCATGGTCGACAGCCAGTCGACCCGCTGCGGGATGCAGTGCGACGACAGGCAGGCGATGAGCTGACCGGTCGAGGCGCGAATGCCGATGTTGAGCGATTCGCCCGGCAGGTACTTGTCGATGGTCACCAGCTTGGCCACCGGATAGCGCCCGACGATCTCCAGGGTGTGGTCCGTCGAGTTGTTGTCGACGATGATCACCTCGACGTCGGGGTGATCCTGCTTGAACACCATGTTGAGGCAGTGGTCGACCCACGCCTCCTCGTTGTGGGTGCGGATGATGACCGAGACGCGCGGTGCCACCATGCTCAGGCCCTTCCAGGCAGTTGCGCCAGCATTTCCTCGTAGGCGCGGCGCAGCATGGCGCCGTCGACGCACAGGGTGATGAAGCGCAGCCCCATGTCGAGCAGCGGCGGCACGGCCGCGGCGGTTCCGGCATAGCCGCCGACCGCCAGGCCGTGGGCGCGGATGCGGCGCACGGCGTCGCGATAGATGCTCTGGAACTCGGGATTGTCGAAGCCGCCGGGCAGGCCCAGGCTCTGCGACAGGTCGTAGATGCCGATGAAGACGACGTCGAGGCCGGGCAGGCGGCAGATGTCGTCCAACTGGGACAGCGCCGTCTCGTCCTCGATCATCAGCAGCTTCAGCACCTGTTCGTTCTGGCGGGCGAAGTGGGTCTTCTCGTTCTTGTAGTCGAACATCGAACAGCGGGTCAGGGTGGCGACGCCACGGTTGCCGGACCGGGTGCCGTAGGACATCGAGTCCAGGTAGGCGGCCGAGGCCTCGGCGCCTTCGACATGCGGCACCATCACGCCCTTGGTGCCGGAATCGAGCACCCTCAGGATGTTGGAGTTGCCGCCCGAGGGGACGCGGGTGATCGGTACCAGGCCGCGACCTTCGGCGGCGGCGTAGAGCGCGGGGAGGTCCGAGAACGAGTGCGGCCCGTGCTCGAGGTCGAAGACGACGAAATCCAGTCCGGCGGCGCCGATGATCTCGACCACGGTGGTGTGGTCGAGGTGCGACCAAGTGCCGTAGACCGGCTTGTCGGCCGCGAGGCGCGCCTTGATTTCATGAACGTCCAATGGCTTTCCCCTTTTAGAGAACCGCGCCGCCGGCGACGCTGATCACCTGGCCGGTGATGTAGCTCTGCTCGTCCGAGGCCAGGAACACGCAGGTCGAGGCGACGTCGGACAATTGGCCGGCGCGCTTCACCAGGGTCATTTCGACGATCTTGGCGCCGGCCGGGCTGTCCAGCTCGTCGGCGGTCTGCTCGGTCCGCATGATGCCCGGCGCCACCGCGTTGACCAGGATATTATGCTCGGCGCCATAGCGGGCGACCACCGCGGTCAGGCTGTTGAGCCCGGCCTTCGATACCGCGTAGTGCACGGTCTTGGGGCCGTGATACTGGCCGGCGACCGAGCTGATGTTGACGATGCGCCCGCCTTTGCGGGCGATCATGTGGGGGAACACCTCCTGGGAGCAGATGAACGGTCCCTTGAGGTTGACCTGCATGATCTGGTCCCACTCGTCGTCGGTGGTCTCCAGGAAAAAGCAGCGATTGTTGATGCCGGCGTTGTTGACCAGGATGTCGATGCCGCCAAAGTGCTTGGCCACCTTGGCGAAGCCCTCCTTGATGCCGGCGCGGTCACGGACGTCGAGCTTGACCGCCAGGGCGCTGCCGCCGGCCTTTTCGATCTCGGCCACCACCTCGGCGGCGCGATCCGCCTTCTCGCCGTATCCGACCGCCACCTTGGCGCCCTCACGGGCGTATTCCAGCGCGATGGCCCGCCCGATGCCCCGGCTGGCGCCGGTAATGACCGCCACTTTTCCCGCCAAACGCATAATCTGCCGCTCCACGTCGCATTGACGTCGGAACGAATAGTACGTTATCCAGAAGGCGCCAACTGCAAACTGCGCAGGGCTGCCGCGGGACGTGTCGGTGAAGCGATGACGTCGGTCCGTCCCGTTGGTTTTGGAGTGATCGGACGTTGGAATCTGTCGCGGCCCCGTTTGACGAGGCAACCTTCATCGCCACGCTTTCGCCCATCCTGTCGCGCCTGTTGGGCGGCGACGGCAAGGTCGAAGTGGTCGACAGCGTTTCCGGCAACATCAATCGCGTGCTCAAGCTCAGTTACGGCGGTCGCCCGCTGGGGGCGCGGATCGCGCTGAACACCCACCGCTTTCGGTACGAGCGCGGCATCGTCAAGGAGGTGTTCGCCGTCCTGCTGCTGGCCTATGGCGCCGGCCGCTTCGGCGATGCCCGCCTCCGGCAGATCGTCGACGCGGTGCTGCACCGGCCCAGCGGCAGTCATGTCAACCATCACTGGGTCCGGCCGATCCTGTGGTACGACTGGTCGCTGGCGACGCTGCCGTATCCCTTCTTCATCTTCGAATGGATCGACGGCACGCCGTTATGGCAGCGCCCGACCCCCGAATCCTATGGCCAGGCCGGCGCCGAATTGGCGCGCCTGCACCGTCTGGTGTTCGAGCATTTCTACGAGGATATCTTCGCCATCGATCGCCGGGCGATGGAATGGCGCGAACGCTTCCGCGCCGCCTGGACCAAGGAATTGGCCGAGGCGGCCCCGGCGCTGCCGGCCGAGGTGGCGGGGCGGCTGGAGGCCTTCGACATTTCCGGGATTTCCGCCGGCCTTCCCTGCATGGTCCACAACGACTACACCGGCGCCAACATCCTGGCCGAGCCGAGTGGTGGGCTCAGGGTGATCGACTGGGACAACTGGGTGGTGGATTGCGCCGAGTTGGATCTGGTGAAGATGAAGTATTGGACCGCCATCGGCCCCGGCGGTCTGCTCGCCCCCGACGCCGCGCTCTACGGAGCGTTCCGCGACGGCTATCATGGGGCCGCCGAGCACCCGATCGACGCGGACCGCCTGGGCGCCTACGAGCGCCTGTGGTTGATGCGGACCTTCAATTTCGAACGCACCCGCGACGGCGGCGACGCGATTTCCTGGCAGGCGGTCTATCCGCGGGCCGAGGCCTATCACCGTCTGCTTGCCGACCTGGCCTGACAAGGGAGTAAACACCAAGCCATGGACATCGCCATCGTCATCCCCGCCCGCTACGGTTCCCGGCGCCTGCCCGGCAAGCCGATGTCGCTGATCCGCGGCCGTTCGCTGTTGAGTCGGATGTGGAACATCGCCAAGGCGGTGAAGAACGTCGCCGCCGTCTATGTCGCCACCGACGATGAGCGTGTCGCCGACCATGCCCGGAGCTTCGGCGCCGAGGTGATCATGACCGATCCGGCCTGCGAAAACGGCACCGAGCGCGTCTATCAGGCGATGAGCCGCATCGACCGCAAATTCGACGCCGTCGTCAATCTCCAGGGCGACGCCGTGCTGACGCCGCCGTGGGTGGTGCAGGGGCTGGTGGACGCCTTCCACGCCGATCACAGCACCACCATGGTGACCGCGGCGGTGCGGCTGACCTGGGAGACCCTGGCCGACCTGGTTCGGCTGAAGCAGGGCAGCCCGACCAGCGGCACCACCGTCACCATGGATAAGACCGGGCGGGCGCTTTACTTCTCGAAGGGGATCATCCCCTACCTCCGGATCAAGGATGAGACCAAGCCGCCGCCGGTTCATCGCCATATCGGCATCTACGGCTACAACATGGACATCCTGACCCAGATGGCCACCCTGCCGCAGACGCCGCTGGAGATCGCCGAGCAACTGGAGCAGTTGCGCGCCCTTGAGAACGGCATCCCGATCAAGGTGGTGCTGGTCGACTACCAGGGCCGTACCCACGGCTCGGTCGACGCGCCCGAGGACATCATCGAGATCGAGGCGATCATCGACCGCGAAGGCGAACTGGTGCCATGACCGACACCATCCTTTTCGCCCGCCACGGCAATACCTTCGGCCCCGGCGACAAGGTCGTCTGGGTCGGTCGGCGTACCGATCTGCCGCTGGTGGAGCGGGGGATCGAGCAGGCGCACGAGGCGGCGGCGGCCTTGGCCAAGATGGGCTCGGTGCCGACCAGCGTCGTCTCGGCCAGCCTGAAGCGCACGCGCGGGTTCGCCGAAATCGTCTGCCGCGATCTTGGCATCGCCGAGCATCGCATCGACGATCGTCTCGACGAGATCGATTACGGCGCCTGGGAGGGCCTCTCCAGCGAGGAGATCGTCGCCCTGCCGGGCGGTGCCGCCGCTCAGGAGGCTTGGCAGAAGCGGGATGTGTGGCCGGAACAGGCCGGATGGCGAACCACCCGCTCCGAGTTGGAGACCGCCCTGGCCGGCGTGCTGGCCGATTTGCAGGCGGGAAAGGGCGGCGCTCGGCCGCTGGTGGTCAGCAGCAACGGTATCCTGCGCTTCGCCCCCGGTTTGCTGAAGGCGCCCACCGAGGGGCCGTTGCAATTGAAGACCGGGGCGCTCGGATGCGTCGAGCGCCGCGAGAAGGCTTGGTCCGTCCGATATTGGGGGCTCGCGCCCAAGGACGTTTGACATTTGATGGGGGCATGGCGGCGGCTCCGGTGGTATCGTTGGCTTATCAACGGGAGGCTGCCATGCTCGATCCGTTTCTCACGCGGCTTCGTGGCGATCAATCCGGTGCGACCGCCATCGAGTACGCGCTGATGGCGACCCTGGTCGCCCTGGTCATCATCGGGGGCCTGACCGGAATCGGTTCCGGTCTTTCGGCGTTTTTCACCTCCGTCGCCGGCAATCTTTGATCCCTCCGTGACTAACTCACTGACCGGCAATGTCGCTCGGACATAGCTTGTCTGCGGGGTTCGGACTTGCCCGCGCCAATATTTCCGAACATCCTAATATTGCGGAAACCAGCCCAGGGAATGCACGCCCATGCCTTCACCGTCTCCGGCCAACGATATGCCCGTCATTCAAGCGGCCCAGGGCAACGTGCCTTTCTACAAGGAGCACGGAACCAACCATCCCCGCGGCGTTCATGGGACCTTCCGGCGGATCAAGTGGTGGGCCACGGTGGTATTGCTGGGCATCTGGCACTTGGCGCCATTTCTGCGCTGGGATCGTGGCGCCGGTGTCCCCGGTCAGGCGATCCTGATCGACATGCCGGGGCGGCGCGCCTACTTCTTCGCCATCGAGATCTGGCCGCAAGAGGTCTATTACCTCACCGGCCTGTTGCTGATCGCCGGCATCACCCTGTTCCTGATGAGCGCCCTGGCCGGCCGCGTCTTCTGCGGGTTCATGTGTTGGCAGACGGTCTATACCGACCTTTTCGTCCAGGTCGAGCGGTGGATCATCGGCGACGGTGGGCGGCGTCAGGAATTCGCCCGCGCGCCGATGAGCCCGGCGAAGCTGGGCCGTCTTGCCGCCGTCAATGTGGTATGGGTGATGATCGCCGCGGCTTGCGGCATGGCCTTTACGCTCTATTTCGGCGACGCCTTCGACACGCTTGGCGAGATCTTCACCGGGAGCGCCGGCGTCGCGACCTATCTCTTCATCGTGGTGATCGGCGGCTTTTGCTATCTGCTGGCCGGCTATGCCCGTGAGCGTGTCTGCGTCTACATGTGCCCCTACGCGCGCATCCAGTCGGCGATGTTCGACGAGGATTCGCTGATCGTTTCGTACGAGGGCTGGCGGGGCGAACCGCGTGGTCCGGCGGCCAAGGGGCAATCCTTCGAGGGCCGGGGCCATTGCCTTGATTGCGGCGCCTGCGTGCACTCCTGCCCGACCGGTACCGACATCCGTTTCGGCAATCAGTTGTCGTGCATCGGATGCGCGCTCTGCATCGACGCCTGCAACGCGGTGATGGACCGCTACGACCTGCCCAGGGGGCTGATCTCCTACGACTCGAATGCCAACCTGACGGCGCGAGAGCGGGGAGGGGCCTCGCGATTCCGGCCGCTGCGGCCGCGCACGCTGGTTTATTTCATCCTGCTGGGCGTCGTTGGCGGCATCATGCTGACGACTCTGCTGCTAAGGAGCGGTACCGACGTCAACATCCTGCACGAGCGGGCGCCGCTGTTCGTCGAATTGTCGAACGGCACCGTCCGCAATGGCTATACCTATAAGATTCTCAACATGGTGCGCGAGGACCGGGCCTTCCAATTGCGGGTCGACGGCATCAACGGCGCCACCATGGAAATTGTCGGCGGCGACGCCGGTGTCGCGGCGACCACGTTAACGGCGGCAAAGGACAGCGTTGCCACCTACAGGCTCTATATCGACGCGCCGAGGGAATCGCTGAAGGGCATCCGGACCCCGGTTTTCCTGCTGCTCACCGATCCGTCCGGTCGCGTCATTCGCAGCGAGACGCTGTTCGCCGGCCCCGAATGATTAGGGCTTGATGGCGAGGCGGACGGTGCCCCAATGCTTGCCGGCGACGGTGATCGGGGCGTCGAATTCCTTGAGGACGACGATGTTGCCGCCGCCCATGTCGCGGGGATAGGTCTGCACGAAGCCATGCGTCGTATTGCGGGCGGCGACGATGCCGGCGCGGTCGTCGAAGATGCGCCGGTTGCGGCTGTGGACGGTGTTCCAGGCCTTGTCGCCGGGCCTTTGCGGCTCCGAGTACTTCTTGTTGTGGGTGGCGATGTAGCCGTTGCGGTCACAAACGCAGCAGAAGACGATGCGGGCGTCGCGTTCGAGCGGCGGTTCGATTTCGCCCTGCACCACCTGATCGGCCAGAAGGGTATGCTGGGCCTCGAATTGCGGCGGATCGGTATCGGCGATCGGTTCGTAATGAGTGTCGAACAGGGCGTCCTCGCCGATCCGTCCGTCGTGGATGGCCTTCTCGAAGTCGACGGCGACCTTGGCGGCGACCTCGGCGACCAGGGCGGTATAGGCGCCGTCGTGCTCCTTGGCGTGCCGTTGGACCGCTTCGATTTTTAGTCGGTCTTCGCCGCTCGGGGCTCGGAACTTGGCGTGCAGACCGAGAACGCTGGCGGCGACGACGGTCGCCGATACCCGTCCGATCTCCTGGATATCGAGCTCCAATTCGGTGCCGATTCTCGCCGTATCGGACGGTACCGCCAGCAAGACACCGGAAATCGAGATGTCGCCGGTCTGCCCGGTAAAGGTATGTTGGCCGTCCTGGGCGGTGAAGGACAGGGCGATGGCCACCCGCTCGGCACCGCGGCGGTCGCCGGCGGACGAAGAGCGCAGGATGATGCTGAGGCGGCGCTGGAGATCGCCGACTTCGCGGCGAAGCACCAGGGACAAGGAATTAACCCAGTGTGCCGTCTCGCCGGTCCGGTTGGCGACGTCGAGCACCGAGCGGGCATGATCGGCCACCGCGCGGGTTTGCTCGGCGGCGCGGTTGGCGCCGCCCATGATCTCCGAAGTGGCGGCGCGCTGCTGCTCGCTGGCTGACGCCACCTGCTGGGCGATGGCGTCGATGTCGCGAATCGAGGCGGCGATGGTTTCGACCGCCTCGACCGTGCTGTCGGTCGCCCTGCCGATTTCCTGGGCCTGGCGGTTGACGCCGCCGATGCCCTCGTCGGTCTGCCGCGCCAGACGCTTGACTTCCTCGGCGACGACGACGAAGCCCTTGCCGGCGTCACCGGCCCTGGCCGCCTCGATGGTGGCGTTCAGCGCCAACAGCCGGGTCTGGCCGGCAATCGATCGGATCAGCCTGACGACGTCCTGGATGCGTCCGGTGGCCTCACGCAAAGACGCCACCGTTTCGGCGGCCTCCTCGGCCTTGGTCCTGGCCGCGTCGGTCAGGGTCGAAGCCCCGTGCACCTGGGTCGAAATTCCCCGGCTGGATACTTCCAACTCCTCGGCCGCCCCGGCGACGGTCCGAACGTTGTCCGACGTGGTATCGACAGCGGCTGCCACCGCCTGGGCGGCATCGGTCAGGGTCTGGGCGACGCCCATAAGTTCCTTGGCGCCAACGGTCAGCTTATCGACCTGTTCGCCGATGTCGGCGACGGTAAAGCCCACCTCGCGCTCGATGACGTTGGAAAGGGCCAGCATCTCGCGCTTCATCTTCCCGGCTTGGCCGTGCTCGATATAGGTCGAGACCGCCAAATCCATATCAAGGAACGTGGCACGCAGCAAAGCGTTGGCCCGTCGTTCGAACTGCTGCTTGTCGGAGGTCTGGTGAAGCTGCGCAAGCAACCGCTCGAGGACAAAGCAATATCCGCCTAGGTACCACCTCGGCTCGAGCCCCGCCCGCTCATGAGCCGCGCCAACGGATACCGAGCGGTTGAGGGTGGCGTCGTCGAAATCACCCTTAAGAAGATCAATCCAGTGGGCGCTCTGGGCCTGGCGCAGATGCTCTGTTTTGGCCTCGTCGCCAAGCAACTGGCGAAGTTCCGGCCATTCGGCAAGATAGGTATAGAACTTGGCCGTGATATCGGGGAGGCATTTCTCGACGATCGGTGCAATTTCGGCCAGGGAAGCGGCGGCGCCGTCGTCAAGGCGGAGGAAACGCAAGCGTTGCGCACGTTGAGTGTCGCCAATCTCGTCCGACATGGTGCCTCCCTGGAAGCGAAGCCTTCACTCCCTCGCCGGTTCAAGCCGGCGAATATTTGGTCCTAGGATGGACAGTGCTGTGCGCTTGGTCAACTGAAACCGGGACGTTGAAAAGAAAACGGCCGCCCCGAAGGGGCGGCCGCATCTGAAAATCGAACCGGCGTCGATCAGAAGATCGAGACGGGGAGCACCAGGTCGACGCCGGCAGTGAACTGGCCGGTCGAGGTGCCGCCGTTGTAGGCGCCGACGCCGTTGAGGGTGCTGTCCCACCGCAGTTCGGGGCGCAGCATGGTACCGGTCAGGCGCTCCGGCAGATCCGGAATGGTGATGTTGGCGCCGAGCGTCAGCGAGCCGTAAGTGGCGCCCGAGGCGGCGGCGATGGAGTTCTGGTCGAGGGTCATGCCACGGGCGGCCAGGATCGGGTCGCGGTTGCCCGGATAGGCGGCAACGAAGTAGTTCTGCTTGTCGGCGAACACCTCGGCGCGGCCGACCAGCGACAGCCAGGAGTTCCAGGCGTAGATGCCGTACTGGGCCAGGCCGAAGGCGTGGGCATTGGCCTGGGTGGTGGTGGCGGCGTCTTCGCGGACGTAGGCGCCTTCGGTGATGAAGGTCCACGCCGTGTCGGTCGGCTTGTAGGTGGCGACCACGTCATACAGATAGCGGCCATGATCCGCCGACTTCGCCGTACCGTTGGGCGTGCCACCGGGGGCCTGGGCGCCGAAGTGGCCGAGGGCAAGGATGGTCAGCTGACCGTCCATCAGGTTGTTGAGGCCGAAACCGGCAAGGGCCGAGGGGCCGCCGTGGTTGACGGTACCGCGGGCGCCGAAGGTCTCGTTGAAGCCGGTGTCGGCGCCGGTGATGATGTCCAGCGTCGAGTTGACGTGGGTGGTCAGATAACCACCGGTGTGCTTCAGCGGCAGGGCGAAGTTGAAGATGTACGAGTGCGAGTACAGGTAGTTGCCGCTGGCGGCGATCACTTCGGCGCCGATCGGCGTCGAATAGAAGCCGACCTTGGCGTCGATGCCGCCCTCGGTCAGCACCGGCAGGTGCGCCAGCAGGTTGGCTTCGGTGATGTCGAACTGGTTGCGGTCGCTGGTGTTGTGGTCCCACAGGCCGACGAAGTGGGTGTAGCGGGCGTCCGAACCGTAGAAGCCCTGCAGCTTGAAGCCCCAATCGAAGCCCTCGGCCTTGGGGTCGAGGTCCTTGTTGAGGGTCAGCGACGCCTGGTTCAGCAGCAGCTGATCGGTCTTGTCGGTGAGCAGATGGCCGTAATTGACGTTGTTGCCCTTCGAGGTGTTGGCGAAGGTGGCGCCGGTCTCGATCAGAGCCGTGAACTTGATGGCGCTCGGATCGGCGGCGGGAGCGGCCTCATCCGCCATGGCGGGGGCCAGCGCCGCGGAGGCGCAAAGGACGGCGCCGGCGACAGTCGACTTCAGCAGGGTCTTCCGGCTGGCGTGGTTCTTGATTGCCCTCATCATTCAACAACTCCTATTCGTTTGGTCTGCTCTCCGTCTGGCCAACGGTGGTTTTGGCGGACGGGCTCCATCAAATTTCACAGCGGCGGGACGACGCGTTGCTGTATCGGTCACCGCCGACTTGGCGATATGCGAACCCCATGCCAGCAAGCGCGGCCGAGGAAGTTAGCCGGATTATGGTTGCCGATGGTGTTGATGTAAAGCCGGTCTGCACAGAGTTCAGGCAGTCGACTGGGGCGTGGTCGAATTTTGAGCGGCGAGTATGGCAATTCGGCAACAGTGTGCTTGGCGCCATCCAGGCCGCCGCGCCAAGGCGGTGCCGATGGCCGGTTGTTGACGGAGCCGCTGGCAAAAAAATCGAATAAATCCCTATCGCATCAATGGATTGGCGTGGCCCTGCGGCGCCCGCCTGTGTCCATCCGGACCAAGTTGTCGGCGATCAATCGCGGGCTGATTGGCGCCTGCCTATAATTTGAGCGGCCATCCGGGGAGCGGGCCGGACCCGCTCCCCTCCGTGGGTCAAGCGACTCCGGCCAGGGTTGTCCGCAAATCGGTCTCGCGCCGGTTGAGCTCCGTCCAGTCGGCATCGGACGGTCCGTCGGTACTCTGATGGACGCTCAAGGCCCAGACGACGAATTGGGCGATGTCCTCGCCGGCTTCGACCACGGCCGGGACCAGTTCAAGGGCGGCGACGATGAAGTCCATGGGAAACTCCTTATCGAATGTTGTACAGGGCGAGGATCGATTGGGTGGCGGTGATGGCGTCCCTGGCCGCCGTCGTCGCCGCCGTCGCGTCGAGTTCGGGATGCTTGCGGACGACATCCTCGGCGGCGTCGAGCGCCGCCTGGGCCGCGCCGTCGGCCTTTCGCAGTTGCTCGACCGCCCCCGGTTCGGCGCAGGCCAAGGCATTCGGCTGCGGGCAACGGGGAAGGGCGGCATATCGGGCGGCCGGCACCAGGACGGCCGCGTCGTAGGCGGCGCGCAGTTCGAAGACGGTTTTGGGCGGTGTCTCGGCGCATGCCGTCAGGGCGATCGCCAGCATGGCGATCATCGCGGCCGCCGGCGCGGCCCCGCCCGGCGTGGGCGGGGGCGGGGCGGGTGGCGGCGGGGTAGGGGTACCGGTTTCCTTGGCTTTCAGAATATTCAAGGCCAGCAGGTCGATCAGGCGATACAGCCTTCCCCAAACGGTGGCCGGGTCTGGCGTGGGAATCACGGCCGCCAAGGCCGAGGCGACCGCGACCACATGGGCCGGATCGGCCAATAGCCAATCCAATAGCGTTTCGATGAATTTCAGCGTGGTCATGGATTCTCCTTTCAGGCATGAAAAATGCCGCCGGGCGGTGGGCCGGGCGGCTTTGTCGGGATGGTGGGGCGGGTTACGGCGCGTCTTCCGTGGAAGGCGGCGGCGGTCGACCGAGCAGCCGTTGTACGGTGCTCGTCTCGAAAATGCGGATGCTTGTCCAGATGATGGTCAGCAGCGCGGCGATCGCCGGCAGCACCTGAGCCAAGGTGCCGAGCAGGATGGTGGCCGAGGTCAGGTCGCCGGCCGCCTTGATGGCGTCGGGAAGGGCTTTCATCGCGCTATTTCTCCAGCGAGGCGCGGATCGCGGCGATTCTGCGATCGAGATCGGCCATCCAACCGATCTGGTCGCCGTTGGGCTGGGTGACCTTGGCTTCGGTGCCCAGCATCGCTTCGCGTAAGCGGCGGTCGCTTTGCTGCGCTTCAAGGTTGGCGATCGCCGCGCGGCGGACGTCATTGCGGGCGGCCTTCAGTTCGTCGTCGGTCTTGGGCCGGCTTTGCCAGATCTCGGTGGGAGTGCCGTCGATCAGTTGAATGTCCCGCCCGCCGACAAGATTGCTGCAATCGTCGGGGCGGGCGGCTTCGCCGACGCGAACCAGGGGGGTGATTTCCTCCTTCGGGAAATTTCCGGGGAACTGGGTGCCGTCGGCCAAGCAGACCGGAGCGCCGTCGTCGATGGTTTGGCGAATTTCGCCGTCCTTGATTTCCGCGTACATGCTTCCTCCTTACGAAATGGGGCCGTGGCGTGTGCCGGTGGCCGCCCACGTCACATAGCTGTTGCCGGTCAGGCAGGCGCCAGCGGCGCCCCCGCTTCCTCCCGCGTTGTCGGCAGATTGCCCAGCGGCGCCCGCCAGTCCGGGACCGCCGCCGTACCCCCCACAGCCGCTTGCTCCGCCAGCGGTTAACGTCCCGGCATATCCTGCGCCACCATCGCCCCCAGCAACTCCGCCAGGGCCAGGGGGGCAACCAGCGCCGCCGCCGCCACCGTCTTCACCACCATTACCGTTTGTGCTGCCCGCACCACCGCCACCACCGCCACCGCCTTGAATGGCGCCGTTGTTGGTGATGGTCACCGGAACGCCAACGCTGAGCGCCGTGGAGCCGGGACCTCCGGGGGTTCCGGGGTTGCCAAACATGCCCCCGTCACCGCCATTTCCCCCACTGCCGCCCGCTCCGCTGATCGTCCCGTTGTTGACCAGGGCGAGTTGGGAACCGGCCGGAAAGGTGCTTGAAATCGACATCACACCGACCACGGCACCGGAGGCCACCGTTAGGGTGCCGATCAGCGGCGAGGCTCCATCCCAGCCGCCGGCCAGCATCTTGGTGCGAAAGTCGACGCCGTAAGTCGTGCCCGTCAGGGTGACGTTGATTGTCTGCGGGCTGACGCCGCCCATCAGTTCGCCGCCGACGATCATCACTGCACCCCCTTGACGCAGGCGGCGACGATGTGGGTGGCGTCGAGCACCCAGTAGGCGATGACGTCCTTGGCGTTGGCGGCGGTCGACAGCGTCGGCACGCCGGCCGTGCCGAACTTCCAGTAACCGCCGTAGGCCAGCGTCCGCGAGCCGGTGGCGTCCTGGCCGACGGCGATGTGGCCCGATTGGCCCGCCACCAGATTGGTGGGATTGGCGAGCGTCCGGTTGCCGCCCAGCGTCACCGAGAAATCATTGTTGGCCGAAAAATCGGGGGTGATGGTGGCGCCGTCCGCCAGCGCGGTGGTCGAGGCCCGTTGCGGCCCGCTCCAGGCGTTGGCGCCGTTGAGCAACGGAATGTTGGCGCCGCTGGTACCGGTGTTCTGCGAAGCCGCCGTGCCCAGCGTCGGCTTGCCGGTCAGGTCGGCATAGGCGCCCGAAATCGCCGCCGCCGCCAGGGCCGGACGGCCGGATAGGTCGGCATAGGCGCCCGACGCCGCCACCGCCGCCAGGCCGAGATTGGCGCGGGCGGCGCCGGCGCTGACGAGATCGGAAAGATTGTTGGATCTCAGCATGTCGCCGCTGCCCGATCCGCTTGGACCTTGGATGCCCTGCGGCCCTTGTGGGCCCAGGGGGCCCTGTGGGCCGGTGGCGCCGGAAACCGACAATTGCCAATTGGCGATGGTGCCGGATCCGCCGCAGGTGCCAATCGTCGCCACCAGAGTGGTGCCGGAATAGCTGGTCACCTGACCGGTCATCCAGTTGACCGTCGGGTTGACCGCGTCGGCGGCGGTGATGAATTGCCCCGGATTGAATTGCTTGCCGGCCTGGGTGACGAAGGTGCGCGAGCCGTTGCCGATGGCCAGCGCCGAGGTCGAGGTGGCGGAAAGCGCGGCGGCATAGGTTTGCGCGGTCCCGGCCGCCGTGGCGGCCGATGCGGCGGCGCCGGCGGCACCGGCCGCGCTTGTCGCCGCCGCCGTGGCGCTGGCCTGGGCGGCATTCTCGGACGCCGTCGCCGCCGTCGCCGCGGTGAGTGACTGGGTGGCGGCCGCCGAGGCGCCATTGGCGGCGGTCTGCACCAACCCAAGATAACCACCGGGATCGATTCCCGAGCCGACCGGGACCTGGACCGCCCGCGACAATTCCTCGGCCAATTGCTGGGTCTGTTCGGTCAGCCCGTCGAGGGCATGCTCGACGATCTCGGGATAGAACGTCGCCTGATTGGCGAAGGTGGTGTTCTGGACATAGGCGACGATCCGGCGGACGGTGACGGTCTGGCCGGCGGGCAGGGGTGGGCCGGATAATGGCAGGGTGACAATGCCGCCGGTCGGGTCGCCGATGCCGCTCACGCCATACTCGGATGGCGCGAGCGTCGTCGCCACCGGGGGCGATTGGGTGTTGTCGGTGACGGTGACCGTCAAATCGGCGTCGGCCGAAACCGGGAATGCAAAGGGAAAGCGGGTGGCGGCGCCGTTCGTCTGGTAGGAGACGGACGAGCTGGTGGACGAGATGGTCATGTGACCTCCCTGCGATTGGATCGGCGAATGGCGGAAGAAGGGTGGCTGGCGTTTAGGCCAGGCGCTTGGAATAGACGTGTTCGATCGGCCGGAAGCCGAGGCGGACGAACAGCGGGCCGACGTCGTGGTGGATTTTCACCCGATTGACGATGCGGCCCACCCCCGCCGCGACCAGATGGTCCTCGGCGGCTCGCAGCAGCCCAAGGCCGGCCGCTCCCCGGCGATGCTCCCTCGACAGGAAGAAGACATCCGAATCGGCGACGCTCAGGCTGCGATAATGAAGGCTGGGGGCGACGATGTAGCAGGCGTAGCCCACCAGCCGGCCATCGTCGCGGGCGGTGGTGACGTTGAGCAGTCCGGCCTGTTCCAGGCGCCGGTATTTCTCCCAGTCGGGCTCGAGCGGCACGGTGTCCTTGTCGAGGGCGATCTCGTGCCAATGATCGACCAGCAGCGGCTGGGCCTCGTCGATGGCGTCGGAAAAGCGTTCCTGTTGGAAGGTCAGCATGAATGGCTCCCGCGAAGAGGGGGTTGAATGGGGCCGGGCCGCGTCAGGCGTCGGCGAAGTAATGGGCGACGTTCGAGCCCATGCTCTCGGAGGCATTGAGCAGCGTATTGGTCTTCTGCCATTTCGCCTCCTGGCCGATGGCGGCGGCCTGGGCGCCGTACAGGCCGGCGCTGGCCTGGTCGTCCATCGCCTGGACTTGGTAGCCATAGGCCTGGTGCTCGCCGGAATTCTCGGCGCTCAAGGCGTTGAGCTCGCCCATCGTGGCGTCGTCGCTTTGGATATCGAGCGGCGAGCCGCTGTCCAACTCGACCCCGTGGGCCGCCATCTGGGCGCGCGCCGCGCCGATCAACTGGGCGGTCTTCTGCCGCTGCTGCTCGTCGGCCGCCTGCCCCTGCGACAGGGCGTACTGGGCCTGCTGGTCGGCGGCGATCCGGTTGTTGTCGGCCACTTGCGCTTGGTAATCGGCCAGCGCCTGCTTGGAATCGGCCTGTTGCTGTTGCTGGCTGACGGTCATGGCGGTCGAAACGACGGCCATCACCGCGGCGGCTGCGGTAAATCCCATGGGTCACCTCGGTCGGTTAAGGAAAGTTCAAACGGATGGAACGGCATGGCCAGGGGGCCGAAAGGTTCGGGCGGGCCGACGGAAAAGCCCAGCCAGCCGAGCCAGCGCAGCGCCAAGGCGTTGCGGGCGTCGACCCGGTTGGACAGGCGGCCGAACGCCTGCAGCATCAACCGCACATGTCGCCGGTTGCGGCGCAGAAAGGCGATGGCGTGCCCCTCGACCGCGTCGGTGGCCAGCAGCCACGGGCAGGCGTGTCCGGCCAACACGCTGGAGGCGGCGGCGCCGAACATGCAGACCGGCATCCCGTCGACCAGCCCGGTCCAGGCCAGCGGCGATTGCGCCAGCGATCGGCGTAGCGCCTCCTCGGGCGCCGCCGCCGCCGCCGCCCATACCTCGTCGCGGTCGGCCTGGCGCATGGCGGCGGCGATGGGCGGGATATGGCCCGGTTCGGCCGCAACCACCTCAACCCGGGGCATCGCCGGCCCACAATTCGGGAATTACCGCCAGTACGGTGCAGGGCAGGGGCGAATCCTGGCGGATCAGGATCGAGCCGTGGCAGTCCCACAAAGGCGGCAGCACCATTCGCTCGTCGCCGGTGCGAAGCGCGGTGGCCTGGGAATAACCCTCGGTCGAGCGTTCCTTGACCGGGGTCAGGGTATCCTCGTCGTGCCCGATCGAGATGCCGCGGCTGTTCTCCAGGCGCACCGTCACCGCGCTGATCTTTTTGCGGCGGCCCTGGAGAGTGGGATCGCCGGCCTCGATGTCCAAACTGCGGAGTTCCGCCACATAGGGTAGGCCGACGGTGACCACCGAGGCGGGATGGGACAGCGTCACCGCGCCACCGGTCACCGTCTGGGGCGGCGACACGCCGCCATCGGCCAGGATGGCGACGGTGGCGCCCTCCAAATGGCCAAGACCGCTGATTCTGCTCGCCGGGGCGCCAGCGTACTGTAGCCCGCAATCGACGAACCAGGCCTTGGCGATATCGGCGTCGCCACCGGTCAGCAGGTTGCGGCTGGCCAGCCGTTCGACGGTGACGACCGGTTGGCCGCCGTTGACTCCCGGGATGGTGCGGCTGACGACGAAATAGACGGCGTTTTCCATCCCCTCGGACACCGACGCCACCGACAGGAAGGCGCCCTGAGTGTCGTGGCGGCACCAGGCCATGACGTCCTGGTTTTTCAGGTAGGTCAGGCTGAGCAGGGCGCCGTCGTCGCGGACCGCCCAGACCAGCTTGAACGGTTCCTCGGCCCAGCACCAATCGACCAGCCGGTGGCCGAAGAACAGGTGGGGCGAAAGAACGGTGATGTCGTTGCCGGTATAGAGGTCGGCATAGAAGTTGTAGGAAAGGTCGCGGACGGTGCTGCCCTTGGCCTGGACGTAGAGGATGTCCGATTCGATCACCAGCGGCGGCAGGTCGGCACAGCCGTTGTAGGATTGGGGGGTGACGATGGTGGCGCTCGGCGTCAGCACGCCGGTCTGCGAGCCGGCCGAAATCTTGAAGGCGCCGCTTTCGGTCAGCACCAGCAGGGCATTGACCGAGACCAAATTCTTGATGGCGTTGACCTGCTGGGCGGCGATGGTCAGGGTGATCGAATCGTCGTCGCGGGTCGGCGCCGAGAAGTCCATGTTGCGGAAGTTGCCGGGCTGGGTCATCCAGATGCTTTCCGGCTCGATCGACGACCCGGCGAAGACCTTGCGCTGCTGGTAGTAGCCGACGCAGCCGGGATAATTGTCGTCGGTCGCCACGGTGGCCGAGAGGACGGCGCCGGTTCCGGCGGAATCGCTGATCACCACGGTCGGGTTGGTGTAGCCGGCACCGCCGTTCTGGACGTAAACGCTGGCGATGGCGCCGCCGCTGGTGGCCGCCACCAGCACGGCGCCCGCGCCGGTGGGATCGCTGACGGTAAGCGAGGGATTGGTGTAGCCGCTGCCCGAGGCGGTGACCGTCACCGTGTCGATCGGCCGGGTGGCGAACGGGTTCTGGCCCTGCGGAGGCGTCTGGGTGGCGTCGGCCTCGATGTTGGCGTCGTCGAAGCTGATTCCAGTGGTCGAGCCGATATAGCCGTAGACGGCGCCGGCCGGCACCGGCCCGGTGGTGCCGATCGGTCCCTTGTAGACGTGGTAGCGCGAGGCGCCGTTTACCGGCGACCAGCCGATGGTGTTGATGACGCCGGTGTTCTGGTTGAGCGCCGCGTTCTGGCAGCCGGCGGCGACCGAGGGCAGGCTTTCCTCGCTGGGGGCGTCGGTGACGGCGGTGACCACGTAGGCGTAGTACTGGCTGCCGCCGCCATGGGCGGTGGCGCTGGTGCCGTTGGGGGCGGCGATGGCGGCGCGGAAGGCGACGGTGGACAGCGTCCACAGCCAATGCTGGGTCCGCGACAGATCCGTCGGCGGATAGGACGGATGGCACAAGGTCATCACGTCGGCCGACTGGGTGTATTTCAGCCGGGCGAGATCGGCGCCGTCATAGGGGGTGGCCAGGGTATAGACCCGCGCCGCCGTGCCGCCGCCGGCATAGGCGCCGAACTCGGTCGCATCGACGGCGACGCCGTCCAGCGTCAGTAATTGGAAGGTCGAGGCGGTCGCCGCCGCCACCCGGAACCGCTCGCCGGTCAATCCGCCGCCGATGCCGGCCAGGAACACCTCGTCGCCGTTGGCGTAGCCGTGGCCGGGCGCGGTGACGACGCAAGGGCTGGCAAGGGCGATGGCGGTGACGGCCACCGTCGGTTCCAGCACATGGCCGCCGTTCATCACCACCCGCAGGTAATGGTGGCCGAATTCCAGCACATAGGTCTGCACCGTCGAGAACTGGAAGGGGATCAGTCGCACCGGATGGGCGCCGTCCTTGACCCGGCCGACGAATTTGGTGCCGGGCCGGTTCGAGGCGCCGCCCGAGGGATGGACGAAGAAGTTGCGCAGGGTCTTGGCGCCGACATGGTACTTGGCCTGGTCGACGCGGGCCCACAGGGCCGGCGCCAGTTCGCCGCCGGCGAACGACGCCTGGATGACGGGGATTGCCATGGGGAGTGACTCCGGTAGGATAGAGGAAATGGTTGTTGATCTGGCGGAAAATGAAGCCGTTGATAGCCGCCCTTGGCCTGCTTCCTCTGCTTGCGGGTTGTGCCGCCAGCAATGGCGATTCATCGATTCGCACCACCTCGGCGGAGGCGAACATGCAAACGACCCTTGGCCTTGCGTATTTGATGGGCGACGGGGTCGTGCGGGATTTTGCCGAAGGCGAACGCCGACTTACCGCGGCGGATACACCTTGGGCCCATTACTGGCTTGGGCGCATGCGCTCGGGTGACGGCCCGTATCCCTTTGATTCAGTAGTCGCCAAATCTCATTTGGAAAAGGCGGTCGAGGGTCAGGTGGGCGCGGCGGCGGCATTGTTGGCCCGGATGTACCAGGACGGCCGTCTGCCGAGCGCCGATCCCGCCGAGATGGCGGCACTATGGTTTCAGTTTGGCGTCGATTGCTTCTGTATCGAATGCGCGTTCGAGGCCGGCCGCATTCGCGCCGATCAGGGACGGTGGCGTGAAGCTTATGTGCTCTGGCTATGGGCCGCGGCTGAGGATCGAAATTACCAGGCGATGGAGGCGTTGGCGGACGCAATTCTCGTCGGCGACCTGCCCGCCGAAAATCCCAAGGTCGCGGCGCTGGGATGGTTGGTCGCCTATCGCTTGGCGGGCTATGGCGATGGAAGAGCCGAGGCCTTGGAACAAGACATGTCGGCGGCCGAGGTCGCCGAGGGCGAGACGTGGGGGCAAGAATTTTTTGCCACATATTTCGGCGACGAGCGATTGCGCTACCGGGTGCGGCGGGTGCTTCAAAGCTCCGGCGGGTGATTATCGATTGAGAACCCGTTGCCACCAGGGAACGCCATTGAGTTCATCGATTTCGTTTTGGCATTGCCGTTTGGCCTGTTCGAGTTGGCTGATGGTGTTCGCGTTTTTTGGGCCCCCAGCCCTCAGACGTTCAATTTCGATTTCCAGGCGGTGAATTTCTTTCTCAAGGTCTCGAATGCGTCGTTCCCTCGCCGCGTCTTCGCCGGCAGTCGTGGATGATGCGTTATTCGCGGCGCCTGTGGGGCCGATCGGCCCCACGGGGCCCTTATCCGCCCAGTCCGAACGCTGTGAGGGACGAATCCCAGCGGCCGGAGGCCGGGCCGCAATCCTGCCGCGACCCGCTCACCCTTTTCTGACCGTCTCGGCGCCCCTGGCCGCCAGCCATTCCACCGGCCGTTCGCGGCTTTCGGCCGCCTCGTTGGCGTCCAGCGCTTTGGCGCCGGCAATGGCGGCGGCGGCGGTTTGCAGGCAGGCCTGGGCCAGGCCCTTGTCGCCGGTCAGCGCCACCGCCAGTTCGGCGGCGACCATCCAGCTCAGCGCCTCGACGAAGGCCGGATTGAACAATCCCGGCTGGGTGATGCGGGCGCTATAAAGCAGCACCGCCTGGGGCTGGTCGGTAAGGATGACGCGAATGGCGTTGCCGCCCTGGTCCTGATCGCCGGCCACCTCGAAGGGGATCGGCGGCAAGGCCGCGTCCGGGCGGTCGATGGCGCGGGCCAGCAGGCAATCGGTGGGATAGGCGTAGCGGAACAGCCAGGGCGTCGGCGGCGCGCCCAGATCGGCCAGCGCCGCCCGCCGGGTGGCGAAGCCCCAACGATACTGGGTTAACAGGGCGTCGCGGATGGTCGGATAGATCAGGGCGCAGGCATTGGCCTCGGCGCTGCCCTCGCCGAGCGAGGCGATGGTCGAGCGGGTGCCCAGACGCAGCAGGGCCAGATTGCAGATGTCGATGTCGGACGCCATGGCGGCTTCTCCTCGCTGGAAGTCGGAAAGGAAGGGGCCGCCCCTTGGGAGGGGCGGCCCGCAACGGGACCCTAAGCGGCCGCCTCCGCCGGCCGCTGGGTCAGGGATTCGACCGGATCGACCTTGGCCATCCGCTGGCCGGCCGCCTTGACCGCCTTGCGGGCGGCGTCGTCGCGCGGCTGCATGTGGGGACCGGGCACGAGATCGTCGGCGACCTCGATGATCGCCTCCTCGGCCACCAGCCGGTCGTTGATGTAGGAGGTCTCGGTAATGCGGTAGCGGGCCATGTCGTCCTCCGTCAGTTGGCGGCGTTGAAGCCGCTGGCGTAGGCGGCGAATGCCTGGCGGTCGAGCACCAGCTCGGCGGTGATGGCGCCGGCGGTCATCGGGCCGGTGGCGACGACGTAGTTCAGCCGGATGTAGCGCTGGATGCCGAGCGGCAGGCCGATGCGCAGCAGTTCGGTGCCGGCCGTCAGGCTGGCCACCGGGATCGCGTCGGACTGGGCCAGGGTGGTCCAGCTGGCATTGTCGGCCGAGGTCTGGAACTGCACCTGCAAGGTCGCCGCGCCGGCGGCGGTGAAGGCGGTGACCACGGTGCAGACCAGCTGCAGGGCCGGGTCGCCGCCGTTGGCGATGTCGCGACTCTGCGACAGGTCGATGGTGTTGTTCGACGCCGCGGTGCTGGTGATCGCGGTGCCGCTGTCGAACTGGAGGAATTTGTCGATGATCATGGAATCTCGTCTCCTGGGAGGGGGGACGGGCGGGCATGAAAAAAGGCGGGTCAAGGCCCGCCCGTCCGGTATGGATTTCGACCCGGCGTCAGACCACGCGGGCCTCGGTGTTCAGCAGGGCGTCGACGGTCCGCACCGGGACGCCGCGGAAGGTGGTGACCGGCCGACCGTCGAATTCATCGACGCGCAGCAGCACGTTGGTCTTGGTGGTGGCCTGGATGTCCAGCCAGGTGCGGATGGTGCGGTTGCAGTAGATCGCCGTGTTGCCCATGGTGACGCCGGCATCGGCCGCATCCGACTTCTGCTCGCCGCCCGCCGTCACCGGCTGGGTCGGCAGTCGGTGCAGGCCGCGGATCAGTCCCTTGATCAGGTCGGGGGCGGAGCCGCCCGACAGGGTGTTGACGTCGATGTTGGCCAGACGCACGACGTAGCGCCAGTCGCGGACGCTCAGGCCGCAATCCCATTTGTAGTGGGTGCGGTAGCCCTGGTAGAGGCCGCCCGAGCCGTCGGTCAGCGTCCATTCGCCCAGATCGCGGTGCTGAAGCCCGGTCTGGCCGCCCTTGGGGAAGATGCCGTGGACGGAATTGGGGCCCCACACCACGATCCACATCGAGGTGTTGGTGGACCCGGTGCCGCCCATGTCGATGACGTTGGCGGCGGTCTGGGCGGTGGCGGTGCTGACGGTGGAATAGCGGGGCGCCAGGCCCAGGAAGCGCTCGGGGTTGACGGCGGTGTTGCCGTAGAACAGCGTCTGCGCCATCTGCTGGTTCATGCCCTCCAGGAAGGCCAGATCCTCGGACAGGCGGAAGGCGCCGCTGTTGCCGTTGAGATCGACGATGTCCTTGTCGATCTCGGAATAGACCTCGAGCATGCCGCAAGTGTCGACCACCTGGGCGGTGGTGCTCTTGGCCTTGGGGACGCCGTAGTTCAACAGGCGCCAGGCCGCCTGGGGCAGGCCGGTGCGCACGGTGGTCTTGTGGCCGGTCGGCAGGTTGCCCTCCACCACCAGCATGTCGTCGAGGACCTCGTTGGTCTGGGACAGCAGGTTGATGATGCGGGCGACCTTGCCGTCGTCGTCGATGCGCTTGGCCCAGTCTGCGTAGGTCAGCGCGGCGGTTCCGATCATGGTCATTCAGGTGCCTCTCAGTTGTTGTGGTCGGGATAAAAGATCTCGGCGTAGGACTTGGTGGAGCGCGCCGCGCGCGGCGCGACCATGCCGTCCTCGGAAATCGCCTTGCCCACCCGATAGAAGAAGCGGACGACATCGGGGTGGTTGCCCGCCCCGGTGATTTCCAGCGCCCGGCGCAGGTCGGGGCCGCCGAAGGCGTCGATGGCCTTGCCGGCGGTGGCGATGTTGCGGGCCAGCCCAAGGCCGCCCAATTCGCGGTCGGCCTTGACCTGCTTCTGCCACTGCGATTGCTGCTCCTGCCACAGGCGGGTGGGGCCTTCGGCCGCTTCCCGTGCGCGTTCGGCGTACAGATCGACCAGCCGCTGCGCCCCTTCCTGGGGCAGGCCCAGTTCCTTGGCCAGGGCCTTGAACTCGGCGGAAAGCTGGGTGTCGGGCTGGACGCCCTCGGGCAGGGCGAAGTCGGCATAGGCGTCCGGCGTCGCGGCGGCGGGCCGCCGTTCGGCTTGAGGCTGGGTGGGCTGGGGCTGGGCGCCGAAGGGACGGCCGGCTTCGCGGGCCTCCTTCTCGGCGACGGCCGTGGCCGCCACCTTGTTCCACAGCCCCAGCGCGTTGGCCGGGGTGTCGCCGGGGGTGGCGGAAACGGGGGCCGAAACGGGTTGCTGCGCTCCTGAGTCGGTGTTCTGGGTCAGGATGGTGTCAGACATTGGAATCCTCTTTCGCTTCGGTGAGCATGACGATGTACTGCTCGGGGCAGGCGGCGTTGATGTCGGCGATCAGGACAAGGCCGACGTTCCGCTGCCCCTCGTTGAAAAAGGTGGTGGAATTGCCGGTGAAGCTGGTGCGGAAGATTCCGCACTGCTCCAGCAGCCACCACACGTACTGGCGGCCCTCGCGGGTCGCCATCACCGCCCGGAAGGCGGCGATTCGGGAATTCTCATTGCGCTCGGCCTTGCGCTTCTTGCGGCCGACCGATTCGGGGTCGGCGGCGTTGAATGCCTCGGAGGCGTCGATCATGGCGGGGTTCCTTCGCGCTGGGGGAAACGCCCACACCGCCGGGAAGCGGGCGGGAATGTTGGTCGAGGGGCAAGGTTGGCGCGACGCTCCGTCCCGGCCTTGACGATGGGGGCGTGACGAAATGCCGCGCGCTGGTTCCGGTGCTGATGCTGTCCGCCGTTTGCCGCGCGGACGGTGTGCCGCCGGGGGATTCCCCGGACGTCGGGCGCGACGCCCCCGCCAAAGCCGTCGGTAGCGAGGGCTCGGCATTCGCCGACAAGGGCAACAATGCCCACGATCGCAAGGACTACGCCGAAGCCTTGGGTTGGTACCGAAAGGCCGCCGCCCTCGCCAGGGACTGGATCGACCGCCTGCGGGCAAGGTCGGGTTGTTCGCGCCACTGAACCTGGATTCCCAGATTACGCTGGCCGAACAATGCCTCTTCCCTATTTCATATTGAAGCTGGAGCCGACCTCGCAGCGAACACCGTCGATCAACCAACGATGATTGGCAAAGATCAATCTGTAGGTCGCCACCGGGGCGGGATTGCTAATCCATCTGTATGTTACAAGCGCCTCGTCTTTCGCGATATCTTCTGATTTGTATAGGTATCCGTTGTCAGAAGAATCCTGTGAGCAAGTAAATGTATTGTAATCAAACCCGCATAGCTGCCCATTTTTATATGTGCCATCACAGTTTTCTTTGACGAACGCGGTCTCCGCTCTGGAAAAATCTCTCAATAGTCCGGGTGTAAATATCCCGTCGTACTTACTGTCTTCACGATTGTCCCGAGGGGCGTTAACCAAATATGAAAATAAAGACGGCCCATTTTCGTCGCTGTCCGATAGCTTTATTACCGCGTCCAACGTCTTTTCCGCGGCGGCTAGTGGAGGGTGAAAGGCGCTGCCGCCACTCAGCCCAGGTTCGGCCGTCTGTGCGCCGGCACACGGCGCACAGACGCATAACCATAGACTAAGGATGGCGGTAGATCGTGTACGCATTGGCAGTAGCTACTTGACCCGGATTTCCCAGATGGCCGAGCCATTTTGTGACGGCCGTCGCTGATTCTGCTATACAAATCAATGTAATGACGGCGTCTGGAGCGGATCAAAATGGAAGTGGTGGCGGGTGAAGCGGAACCGGC
>Ga0265327_10000429_pt1 | contig 76072 bp, 73 predicted proteins | sample 41621metaG_FD_202089 | JGI IMG/M metagenome (GOLD analysis project Ga0265327, IMG submission 202089) | Rhizosphere microbial communities from Carex aquatilis grown in University of Washington, Seatle, WA, United States - 4-16-21 metaG | ecosystem: Host-associated > Plants > Roots > Rhizosphere...
AATTTACTGCAAGCAGCGCGCAGGCTGCACTACAGGCAGCGTACGCAAGAGATGAGAACGATGAGTTCGTCAAAGCCACTGCCATCACTCCCCCTGGTAAGCAAGCGGTCACCATTCAGGATGGCGATGTGGTCGTATTCATGAACTTCCGTTCTGATCGCACACGCGAACTGACTACTACCTTGCTGGATGCCAATTTTGACGGCTTTGCCAGATCCCGCGTTCCCAAGCTGGGCGGTTATTACACGTTGACCCAATACAGCTATGATTATCCGCAAGCGAAAGTAGCGTTCGCTCCTGAGGATATCCACAACAGTTTTGGCGAATATATCTCCGGGCGGGGCTTGAAGCAGTTGCGTATCGCTGAAACCGAAAAATATCCTCACGTCACCTTTTTCTTTAACGGCGGCAAAGAGACCGTATACCCTGGAGAAGACCGTATTCTGGTGCCATCACCCAAGGTAGCAACCTATGATATGCAACCGGCAATGAGTGCACCGGAAGTCACCGACAAACTGGTAGAGGCCATTGCAAGCCGCAAGTACAACGCCATCATCTGTAACTATGCCAACGCCGATATGGTTGGGCACACTGGCGATCTGCCCGCTGCGATCGAGGCGATAGAAACGCTGGACACCTGTATCGGCAGAGTGGTCAAGGCAATGCAGCAGGTAGGCGGGGAAATCATCATCACCGCAGATCACGGCAATGCGGAGGCCATGGCTGATCACGTCCATCATCAACCACACACGCAGCATACGACCAATCTGGTGCCGTTCATTTATATCGGGCGACCGGCACGTATCGCCACAACCGGAGCACTAAAGGATATAGCACCTACGCTGCTGCATTTGATGAATGTGCCACAACCTTCGGAAATGACGGGGAAATCGCTTGTTGAGTTTATTTAAGACTTTTTTTTTCCTGCTATTGCTTCTTTGGGGACTGAGCCTTCAAGCTGCACCTACCAAGGCATCCCTCAAAGACTTACAAGATCGTATTGAAAGCCTGAAGCAGGAACTGGATCGCAACGAAGGTGCCCACGATGAGGCCGCCGATGCATTAAAGCAAAGCGAACAAGCAATCAGTGAAGCTAACCTCAAGCTGCTTGAATTACGCCAACAACAGCAAGCCAACATTTCTACGCTCGGCATCCTAAATCAAAAGCAATCTGCACTGCAAACTACGATAGCTGAGCAACAACGTCTGCTGGGTGAGCAGTTTTACCGTCAGCGCCTCGCCGGAGAACAAGGTTATTTGCGTATCCTGTTGGAGCAAAAAGACCCAAATACGGTAGAGCGCAACCTGCAGTATTTTCGCTATATCGCCAGCGCACGTAGCAAGATGATTGCCGAATTGCGCAAGAATCTGGGACACGTTGCCGAACTGAACAACAAGACCGAAGCAACGCTCAAGCAAGTCGCGCAACTTAAATCAGAACAGGAAAATGCCAAGCAGGATTTACAAAAAGAAAAAACCGAACACAAGATCGTCATGCAAAAGCTTGCGGCAAAGATACAGGCGCAACGCGGCGAAATCTCAAAACTGCAACGTGACGAGAAGCGTCTTTCAGACCTGCTGGAACGATTAGCTAGAATCGTTCCCAAGACGCCAAAGAAATCAAAGAAAAAATCTGACCAGAACAATTCAATACCGTCTGCGGAACCGGAATCCACGCAACACAACGATGCCGTCCCAGACGAATCACAGGACAGTGGTGTTTTTGCAGCGCTACGCGGTAAGCTGAGACTACCCGCCAAAGGTGAAGTAAGCAATAAATTCGGCGCTGCACGGGCAGAGACCGGTATCTCATGGAAAGGCCTGTTTATCAAAGCAACTGAAGGCACCGAGGTTCATTCCATTGCCAACGGACGTGTCGTGTTCGCTGACTGGTTACGTGGCTTTGGTAATTTATTGATCGTTGACCACGGCGATGGTTACATGAGCCTGTATGGCAACAACCAGGCCTTATTGAAACGTGTAGGTGATGAGGTCAAACCCGGCGACACTGTGGCCTCTATCGGTAATAGCGGTGGCAATGCGGAATCCGGCGTATATTTTGAACTGCGTCACAAAAGCGTACCGCTGGATCCGCTAGCATGGTGCGTAGTTAAATGAATTTTCTTTGGTACCGACACCCGGAGTCCCTTGCAGGGGCAAGGCTAATTGCGTAATCTGGCGGCTGATTATTTAAGCAATAACAGTGGAGAACAGCAACATGCATCAGCAATTTGACATTCTCGTCATCGGTAGCGGACCTGGCGGCAAAAGAGCCGCGATTCAAGCCGCAAAGCTAGGTAAGCGCGTGGCGATCATCGAAGGCCTCAAAGTCATTGGCGGCGTCACAGTACATACCGGCACCATCCCCAGCAAAACTCTGCGCGAAGCAGTGCTCTACCTCACCGGATGGACTCAACGAGGGCTGTATGGTCATAGTTACCGTCTGAAAGCGCATCTGACCATAGACGACCTGATGCAGCGGCTGGAGATTACCATCCGCAATGAAGTCACGGTGATCGAGCATCAACTGGCGCGCAATGGCGTGACCACTATCCATGGTTGGGGATCGTTTGTTGATGCGAACACAGTGGAAGTAGCCACTATTGACGGCGATTTCGTCAAATATACAGCTGACCGCATCGTCATCGCGGTCGGTACCAGGCCATTAAGGCCGAAAACCATTCCTTTCGATGACGAAACCATTATTGATAGCGATGGCATACTGAAACTGAAAAGGATACCGCGCAGCCTTACCATTGTCGGTGCCGGGGTGATCGGGGTGGAATACGCTTCGATATTCAGTGCCATGGATGTGCATGTCAACATCATTGATGGACGTCCCAACATGCTTGAATTCCTGGATCGTGAGATTGTGGATGAGCTCGCCCACGGTTTGCGGCATCGAAACGTTACCCTGCGCCTGGGAGAAACCGTCGCAGAGATCAAAAAAGCAGCTGATGGTGATGTCGAAGTCAGGCTGGAAAGCGGAAAAGTCATCAAATCGAATCTGGTGATGTACGCCGCGGGACGAACCGGCTATACGGACGGACTCAAACTGGAGAATGCCGGCCTATCCGCAGATAGTCGTGGACGTGTCAAGGTAGACGCAAACTTCGCTACGGATGTACCCCACATCTACGCGGTTGGGGATGTGATCGGTTTCCCCAGTCTGGCATCAACCTCAATGGAGCAGGGCCGTGTAGCTGCTTGCCATGCGTTTGGCAAACCTGCTTCTGCAGTGCCCAATCACTTTCCTTTCGGTATTTACAGCATACCGGAAATAAGTATGGTCGGCTCCACCGAACAGGAACTCACCGCCGCCAATATTCCTTATGAAGTGGGTATTTCGCGCTTTAGGGAAACCGCGCGCGGGCAGATATTGCGTCTCGAGGATGGCTTGTTAAAGCTGTTATTCGGCCTGAAAGATCGCAAGTTGCTTGGTGTACATATCATAGGTGAGGCAGGTACTGAGCTGGTGCATATCGGTCAGGCAGTATTGGTACTGGGAGGCACGCTGGAATACTTCGTCAATACCGTATTCAATTACCCTACCCTGGCAGAAACCTACAAGATCGCAGCCCTGGATGCATACAACAAGATGCCCATCGTCGAATAGCTGCAACTGGGCTAAATAAGCATACTAAACATGTATTAAAAAATACCCGCTATAAAAGCGGGCGAGGGGGGGAGGTAAAATTGTCTTCTTTGAATCTACTTCATGAAATGTTCTGCATAACGTGGATTCATGCGTGAAATCGGCAACATCACCAGAAAATCTGCCGTATTAAAATCGGCATCCCAATGCGGGTCGCCGCAAATGTAAGCGCCCAGGCGTAAATAGCCTTTCAGCAACGGTGGGCAAGCCGCCGCTACATCCTGTTGCAACGCTTCCAAAGGCAACGGGCAGTGAGGGAATACGCGATACTCCAGTGGTGCCAGATACTTTTCCTTGATGGAGCGATACAGGCTTGCTGCCTGATGTCCGCCATCCGCCATCCCCATGCTGGCGCAACCGATCAGGTACTCATAATTGTGTGTCAGCATGTACTTGGCCAACCCCGCCCATAACAAACTGATAGTTGAGCCGCAACGATAATCGGGATGGACGCAGGAACGTCCAACTTCGACCATGGAAGGCGCCAGATGCATCAGGCGTGACAAATCGAATTCGCCAGCAGAATAGTAACCACCGGCCTCATTCGCCATATACGGATCCATGATGCGATAAGTACCTACCACTTCGCCACTATCCGAATCACGCACCAGCAAGTGTTCGCAATAGGCATCGAAGCCATCCCTATCCAGGCCATCATGCCCGTCCAGCTGTGCGCCCATCTCTTCTGCAAATACCTTGTAACGTAATCTTTGCGCCTCAGCCACTTCGGCTGGCGATCTGGCAAAACTGAAATACAGTGATGGTTTTTCGTGCTGTAAGGCAACCTGTGAAATTTGCTGCAACATACGGTGTCCCTTCTCTAACAATATGTGTGCAATTTAGCTGGGGCAAGTTACAGAAAGGTTAACAACGTATGAAGCTTTAGCGACAAAAAAGCCCGCTACGAGAGCGGGCTTTTAGGTGCACGGCAAACACCGAGCTGTCGAGCTATATTGCGATAACCTGTTATTAGAACTTGTAAGTCAGGTCCATTTGATACAGGTTGTAGTCGTCGATGTTAAGATTGATGTCGTTACCCGCGCTGGTAGGCGCTGACAGATTCTTATTCTTACGGCTGGCATGACCTGCGGCTACATTCAGGAATACGTTCTCTTCAACGTTATACTGAGCTTTGAACACCACACCTTGCATGTTCAGGCGCGAATCCATGAAGTCGGAATCCACTGTATTCGGGTCAACCGAGTAGATGCCGACATCCTGCCACCAGATCCTGGCTTGCCAGTCGCCTGCGGCAGGTTCTTTACCCTGAGCGTACTTCAGGCCTGCACCCAACAACCAGGCGTTATCATCCGTTCCGGCGTTACATATTGCAGTTCTGTTTGCTGCGGAAAATCCAGCACTCAGAGTAGCAGTACATGCTGCATTTTTACGATCATCGCCTTCAAGGTTATGCACAAAATCACCGAAACCCGAGACAGTATAATTGCTAGAAGCTTTGTAGTTCAGCTCAAACGGAATTTCAAGAGGCATCAAATTATTGATCGCGCCTAGGTTTTGTCCAGCAGCAGTTGCACTATTAATGGCAACATTACCCAGACCTGGCGTAAAAATCCTATTAACCGAAGCCGCGCCACCTGCTACGGCATTCTTATCGTGCGTATAGGTGTAAAGAGTCACAGCAGCTTTGGCAGATAGTTCATCGCTAATCTTATACTTGGCACCACCCTGCCACGCAAATAAGAAGGCGCTTGGCGTATCCACACTACCGGCGGCGCTAAAGTTTATCGCATCGCCTGTGTACAGGGACTGTCCAAAGTTACCGAACAACTCTGCATTACCCACGGTGTAATTGAGTTGTTCCGTCAAACCTTCCAGGTTCAAATCTTTGTCCCACACCATTTCAGTCGTGTACAGCGGGTTTGCCACGCGACCGGCTTCAACGGTCAACCAATCCAGCCCGTGCCAGCCCAGCACGGCACGCTTCAGATAAATTACTTCTTTGTTATCGGAACCAGCAATGGCTGCTGAACCAGGAACAGCAGATGTACCAAATGTAGCATTGTCCGAACGACCTCTCTGACCCATAGCCAATGCAAGGTCAGTGTAGAAGAAGTTGGTAGCTTCGGTCTTGATACCGAGTGTGATTTTGTAGCGACCACGATCACGATCTTCTTTATTAGCGACAGGAGCAACATCGTCTTCACCATCACGGTGTTCGTAACGAACACGGATGTCGCCGTAGATGGTAGCGTTATCAATAAAGCTGCCGATCTTGATTTTGCCTTTGTTTGCGGCTTGTTTTGCGCTTGCGCTTTGAGCCTGCTCCGTATCACGAGTGGCATTGAAATCGTCGTATTCTTGATCATTCAAGATGCCCTTGTCGTGCAGCTTTTTCAACAGATCATCGGTAGAGTCGGCCTTGGCAACAGTTGCCAGACCAAGCAGAAACAAGCTGGTTACCGCTACCGCAATAATGCGCGGCTTGGAATTAAATTGCATTTTGTTACCCCCTAAGTAAAGAAATGGACAGCGAACCGTTTCGCATGCGTCGCATTTTGGGGGGGTAATATGACAACTAGATGACAGCAGGCAGTTTTTCAGCCCGGTGTTGCAAGAATACAACACCGGGCTGGCCCGCCCGAATTTACTAGGCTGATCGAGCTAAATTTTCGTTTAAAACAGACTTATTCGGGCCGCATCTGTGGGAACAGGATGACATCGCGAATGCTGGGAGAATCCGTCAACAACATCACCAGCCGGTCTATGCCTATTCCGCAACCACCGGCAGGCGGCATGCCGTACTCCAGCGCACGTATATAATCAGCATCGTAGTGCATGGCTTCCTGGTCGCCCGCATCTTTGGCTTCCACTTGTTTGCGGAAACGCTCCGCCTGATCTTCCGGGTCATTCAACTCGGAAAAACCATTGGCGATCTCGCGTCCGGTGATAAATAGCTCAAAGCGTTCAGTGATGTCAGGATGAGTATCGGAGGCACGCGCAAGCGGAGATACCTCAACCGGGTAGTCAATAATATAGGTTGGCTCCCACAATTGGGATTCGGCAGTTTCTTCGAACAGCGCCAGTTGCAGTGCACCCAGCCCCGCATGCGCCAACGGCTCGACCCCGAATTTTTTCAGTTCAGTCTTGATGAAAGCAGAATCTTCAAGTTGAGCAGTGCTGTAATGTGGAGCGTATTTCTGAATGGCACCGCATATGGTCAAACGTTGAAACGGTTTGGCCAGGTCGACCTCACGCCCTTGATATGTCACTGTCGCAGCACCCTGAGCGGCGATGGCTGCAGTACGTATGCATTGCTCGGTAAAATCCATCAGCCACTGATAGTCGGTATATGCAGCATAGAACTCCATCATGGTGAATTCAGGGTTATGCCTGACGCTCAACCCTTCATTTCGAAAATTACGGTTGATCTCGAACACACGTTCAAAACCGCCGACTACCAGGCGCTTGAGGAACAATTCCGGAGCGATGCGTAAAAACATCTGCATATCCAGCGCGTTGTGATGAGTCATAAATGGCTTGGCGGCTGCACCACCGGGGATGGCGTGCAACATCGGCGTTTCCACTTCCAGGAAAGCGTTTTGCAGCATGAATGCCCTGATTGCTGCGACCACTTTGCTGCGTGATATAAAGGTATTACGTGTTTCCTCGCTCATCATCAGGTCTACATATCGCTGGCGATATTTGGTCTCCTGGTCGCTCAAACCATGGAACTTCTCCGGCATCGGACGCAACGATTTGGACAACAGGCGCAGCTTGTCCACTTTCACCGATAATTCACCGGTTTTGGTCTTGAATAGCACACCCTCGCTACCCAGGATGTCGCCCATATCCCATTTTTTGAAAGCATCGTAGATTTCTTCGCCGATGGCTTCTTTGGAAACGAACAGCTGGATGCGACCGCTCACATCCTGCAATGTAGCGAAGCTGGCCTTGCCCATCACCCGCTTTAACATCATACGGCCGGCAACGGCCACGCGGATGTGTTGTGATTCCAGCTCTTCGCTGGCTTTTTCGCCATGCTCGGCATGTAAATCGCCCGCCAGATGCGTGCGCTCGAAGTCGTTGGGAAAAGCCACGCCCTGTTCGCGTATCGCCTTTAGTTTCTCGCGGCGTTCGGCGATGACATGATTCTCGTCTGGTACGATTGATGGTTCCGGTTGCTCGTTCAATTTAAACCCCTTGTTTCAAACTTTCGCTGATGAACGGATCGAGATCACCGTCCAGCACCGCTTGTGTATTACCGATTTCAACATTGGTACGCAAATCCTTGATACGCGATTGGTCCAGTACGTAACTGCGAATCTGATGCCCCCAGCCGATGTCGGTCTTGGCATCCTCCAGCGCTTGCTTTTCTTCGTTACGCTTGCGTAACTCTAACGCATATAACTGTGCTTTCAACATGGCCATGGCTTCGGCGCGGTTGCGGTGTTGCGAGCGGTCATTCTGGCATTGCACCACCGTGTTGGTAGGGAGATGGGTGATGCGCACAGCGGAATCGGTTTTATTGATGTGCTGACCACCGGCACCGGAAGCGCGATAGGTATCTATACGCAGATCGGCCGGGTTGATATCGACTTCTATCGAATCATCCACTTCAGGAAAGACTTGCACGCTGGCAAACGAAGTATGGCGTTTGGCATTGGAATCGAAGGGCGATTTCCGCACCAGACGGTGCACCCCGCTTTCAGTGCGTAAAGTACCGTAGGCATAATCTCCTGAAACCTTGATAGATGCGCCTTTTATTCCGGCAATATCGCCTTCGGTTTCTTCTAATACCTCCACGGTAAAACCTTTGCGTTCACAGTAACGCAAATACATACGGAATAGCATGCCCGCCCAATCCTGTGCCTCGGTACCGCCGCTGCCTGATTGAAACTCCAGGAAGCAATTGTTGGGATCCATGGCATTGGAAAACATGCGGCGGAATTCCAGCTGCGCCACTTCCTTCTCTATTAACTCAGCATCGGACTTGATCGCCAGCAAGGTTTCATCGTCATCTTCTGCACGCGCCATTTCAAATAATTCTTGCGCGTCTTTCAAGCCGTTTGCGACTTTCTGCAAAATTAATACGACCGCTTCCAGCGATTTTTTCTCGCGCCCCAGATTCTGGGCCTTTTCTGCGTCATTCCAAATTGCCGGGTCTTCCGCAAGTTGATTGACTTCGGTCAATCGCTCCTGTTTGCCATCGAAGTCAAAGATACCTCCGTAGATCGGCACTACGAGTCTGCATATCTTGCAGATGATTGGCGATGGCGTTTGCTTGTTCGGCTTCCATGAAAATTCCGCTCAAATTCAAAAGAAGTGATTATACCAGCCCGCACATACTCGTTCTTGGGAGACGCGACACCTTGGGCAGAATCTTTCGCATAACCCAACTGAGAAATTTTCACAAAAATGTCATAATTGAGGAATAGCATGCATGACATCTAAAACCAGTAGGAGTTTTCTAAATGCGAAATATCGTACGTGTGCTTTCCGGTGCCATTGCAATGACCGGTCTTGTTTTTGCAATGAATGCCAATGCCGTTGAAATTACCGGTGCCGGCGCAACTTTTCCTTACCCTATCTATGCCAAGTGGGCTGAAGCTTACAATGCCAAAACTGGCGTTAAGCTGAATTATCAATCGATTGGTTCCGGCGGTGGTATCAAACAGATCGAGAGCAAAACAGTTGATTTCGGTGCTTCCGACAAACCGCTCACCCCGGATGAACTCGACAAAAACGGCCTGATGCAGTTTCCGGCAGTGGTAGGCGGTATCGTTCCAGTCATTAACATCGATGGCATCACCTCCGGAAAAATCCGTCTGAACGGCGAAGTATTGGCTAATATCTTTCTGAAGAAAATCACCAAATGGGATGACCCTGCTATCAAGGCACTCAACCCAACCGTTTCGTTGCCATCAGCCAATATTACCGTTGTACACCGTTCCGATGGTTCCGGTACCACCTTCAATTTTGCCAATTACCTGTCCAAGGTAAGCGAAGAATGGAAAACCAAGGTAGGTGCTGATACTTCTATCTCCTGGCCAGCCGGTGTGGGCGGCAAGGGAAACGAAGGTGTTGCTTCTTACGTACAACGTATCAAAGGTTCCATTGGCTATGTAGAATTTGCCTACGCTAAACAAAACGGTATGACTTATGTTTTGATGCAGAATAAAGAAGGTGAATTCGTTAAACCTGGCCTGGCAAGTTTCCAAGCTGCTGCGAAGTATGCAGATTGGGCTAAAGCTCCTGGCTTTTACGAGATTATCACTAACGAGCCAGGTAAAGAATCATGGCCGATCGCAGCTGCAACTTTCATTCTGATGCAAAAGGTTCAAGACAATCCTGCATCCGGCAAAGAAGTACTTAAATTCTTCAACTTCGGCTTTACCGAAGGTGACAAGATGGCTCAGAATCTTGACTATGTTCCGTTGCCTGACAGTGCAGTCAAGCAGATTCACGACCACTGGAGCGCCAATTTAAAAGGCAAGGACGGCTCTGCAGTAGCACCTTAAAGCATAGTAATTCAGAACTATCTAGCTATAAAATGACGGGGGCGAAACTGCCCCCGCATTTATAATGAATATATAAATATCTGTGCCCAAATAACCTCAGTATGGCTTAAATAAAATGACCACAGCACAACCGACCATGAATCAGAAAAGTACGAACTGGGGTGCTTTTTGGGATAAAGTATTCCGTAATACCACGCGTTTTTTTGCTTTCCTCGTTTTCTTCCTGCTTTTCGGCATTCTGCTGACGTTGCTGATAGGCAGTATCCCTGCACTTAAAGCTTTCGGTTTTGGCTTTATCACTAACGATGCATGGAATCCTGTCACTGTTCAGTTTGGCGCACTGGTGCCTATCTATGGAACATTGGTGACCTCTGCGATTGCCATGATCATAGGCGTTCCCGTTAGCTTCGGGGTCGCATTATTCATTACCGAATTGTGTCCTAAATGGTTGAAAAGACCTCTAGGCATCGCCGTGGAGCTGCTTGCCGGCATCCCCAGCATTATTTACGGCATGTGGGGCCTGTTCGTGTTCGCTCCCTGGTTCGCCGATAATATCGAACCCTGGTTGAATGATCATCTGGGCGGTCTGCCCCTCGTTGGCCCGATATTCCAAGGCCCGGCGATGGGCATAGGCATGCTCACCGCAGGCTTGATTCTGGCTGTGATGGTCATACCATTTATTGCCTCGGTGATGCGAGATGTGTTTGAGATCGTGCCGCCATTGTTAAAAGAGTCTGCCTATGGGCTAGGCTCTACCACTTGGGAAGTGGTGTGGAAAGTGGTACTGCCTTATACCAAGATTGGTGTAGTTGGCGGAATCATGCTCGGTCTTGGCCGCGCTTTGGGCGAAACCATGGCTGTCACCTTCGTCATCGGTAATGCACACGATCTTTCAGCTTCATTGTTAATGCCCGGAAACACCATTTCTTCAGCGCTGGCGAATGAATTTACCGAAGCCGTAGGCGATGTTTACAGCTCATCGCTGATCACTCTCGGGCTGTTGCTATTCGTCATCACTTTTATCGTTCTGGCACTGGCAAAACTACTGTTGATCAAACTGGCAGCACGAGAAGGTAAACAATCATGATCATCAACAAAAGTCTTTACCTTAAACGTCGCATCATCAATGGCGTTAACCTGACTCTCTCCATGCTCACGGTAGGAATCGCGCTATTTTTTCTCTCCTGGATATTGTTCACCTTATTCAGTCACGGTTTCGCCGGGGTCACTGTCAAGACCTTCACCATGAACACGCCACCACCGGGTAGTTCCGGGGGCTTGCTCAACGCAATCTACGGCAGCTTGATGATGGTTCTGGTGGCGACACTGATTGGTACGCCTACTGGTATTCTTGCCGGTACCTATCTTGCAGAGTTTGGCCGGACAGGCTGGCTGGCTCCCGCAACACGCTTTATCAACGATATTCTGTTATCGGCACCCTCTATTGTCATTGGCCTGTTTGTTTATTCGGTCATGGTGCACCGCATGGGACATTTCTCAGGTTGGGCAGGTGCAGTCGCGCTTGCCTTGATCGTGCTGCCTGTGGTGGTTCGTACCACTGAGAACATGCTGCAATTGGTTCCCAGCAGTCTGCGTGAAGCAGCAGCAGCACTCGGCTCACCGCAATGGAAAGTAGTCATGATGGTTTCCTACCGCGCAGCCCGTGCAGGGATTTTGACCGGCATCCTGTTGGCTGTGGCCCGTATCTTCGGGGAGACTGCACCGCTGTTGTTCACTGCGCTGAATAACCAGTTCATGAGTACCAATATGAATGGCCCGATATCCAGCTTGGCTGTCATCATCTTCCAGTTCGCCATGAGCCCTTATTCGGATTGGCATGATCTGGCTTGGGCCGGCGCGTTGCTCATTACTTTATTCGTGCTCGGACTGAACATCCTGGCAAGATCTATATTCAAGAGCAATACCGGTAACTAGTACTGGAATTTAACCTCTTATAACTGCATTTCAGGGAATTATGATGGAAAACAATACCCAAATCTCGATCCAGAATCTGAACTTTTACTATGGTAAATTTCACGCGCTGAAGAATATCAATCTGCAAATTCCCGGCAAACAGGTAACTGCTTTCATCGGTCCATCCGGTTGCGGCAAATCAACTTTGCTAAGAACCTTTAACCGCATGTATGAGTTGTACCCAAACATGCGAATAGAAGGTGAGATTATGCTGGATGGGCGCAATGTGCTGGATAAGAAAGAGGATCTCAACCTGCTGCGTGCCCGCGTAGGTATGGTGTTCCAGAAACCAACACCGTTTCCCATGTCTATCTATGACAATGTAGCGTTTGGCATCAAATTGTATGAAAACCTGTCCAAATCGGAGATGAATGACCGTGTGGAATGGGCTTTGAATAAAGCTGCCATCTGGAACGAAGTGAAAGACAAGCTGGACCAGAACGGCACCAGCCTCTCCGGCGGGCAACAGCAACGGCTTTGCATTGCTCGCGGTATTGCCGTTAAGCCAGAAGTGTTATTGCTGGATGAACCATGTTCAGCACTGGATCCTATTTCCACAGCACGAGTGGAAGAGTTGATCCATGAACTCAAATCTGAATACACCATCGTCATCGTCACCCACAACATGCAGCAGGCTGCGCGCGTTTCCGACTATACTGCCTATATGTACCTGGGCGAACTGATCGAATTCGGCAATACCGATACCATGTTCACCAAGCCTAGCCGTCGCGAGACGGAAGATTACATCACTGGCAAATTCGGCTAGGAAACTCGCCTACTTCAGCTTCATCTTTGCGTCACATTCATACGGCATGATTGTCTTCCCGCGACAATCAGGCTTTATGTATGAATTTCGCTACGCCCATTATTGAATTCCTCCCCAGCCAAGATGCTGAAGAGACTTCCTTATGCGCTGAGTTAACTGAAATCCTGCATGCACAGAATTTAAGTGCACTGTTCCAGCCCGTCATAGACATCAACAAAGCTTCCATTATCGGCTATGAAGGGTTGATTCGAGGCCCTTCCGGCAGTGTGTTGCATTCCCCGGCTACGCTATTCAAAACCGCCCGTATTTGCGGACAATCGACCGAGATCGAATATCTGAGTCGGCGCGTGATACTCGGCTCATTCGCCAAGCTTTTTGGCAACGGCAAAATATTTCTCAATATCAGTCCTGACATTCTGCTGCAGCAGGGCTTCAAAACCGGAGAAACACTCAGGTACATAGAAGAGATAGGTTTATCCCCTGAGCAAGTCATCATCGAGATCACAGAGAATATCCCCACAGTTGACTACTGCCAGTTGCGCGAAGCCGTGCTCCACTATCGGAATATGGGTTTTGAAATCGCCATTGACGACCTCGGGGAAGGTTTTTCTGGCTTGAGGTTATGGTCTGAGTTGCGTCCTGACTACGTGAAAATAGACCAGCACTTTATTCAAGGGATCAATCTTGACCCCATCAAACGTCAATTTGTACATTCTATCCAAGAGATTGCTCGCAAATCAGGTGCCAAGATCATTGCCGAAGGCATAGAGACTGAAGCCGAATTGCTGATAGTGCAGGAGATTGGTATTGCGTTCGGCCAGGGATATCACATCGCCAGACCAAATGCGGAGCTGGTACTCACCATGCCATCAGACGTATATAAAGCGCTCACTAAAAACCTGAGGCATGAGCAACAACATATGCACAGCTCTATTGTCACTGTAGAGCGGTTATTACGTCATGTTGCGCCGGTGAGGCCGGATTGCCTGAACGATGAAGTATATGAAAGGTTTGAAAAATCTTCCGATCTTAATTCCATTCCGGTGGTGATTAATGAACGACCGGTAGGCCTGATAGGCCGATTTAACATGATAGATCGCTTTGCGCGCCCCTTTCGGCGAGAGCTATATGGCAAAAAAACCTGTGAGATGCTAATGGACAAATCGCCATTGATGATCGATAAGTCGGTCGATCTGCACGAGCTAAGCGACTTGATCCTGCAAAGCGAATCTCACCATCTTGCCATTGGCTTCATTATCACCGATAACGACAAGTATGTAGGCATGGGCAGTGGTCACGATCTGCTACGGCTCATTACCACCATGCAGATCGACGCAGCACGCTATGCTAATCCGCTGACCCTGCTTCCGGGCAATGTTCCCATCAACGAACATATCGATGGCCTGCTGGATGCGGCATTACCTTTCGTAGCCTGCTATTTCGATCTGGATCATTTCAAGCCTTATAACGATGTCTACGGTTACCAAAAGGGCGACGAAGTGATACAAGTCACCGGACGCCTGCTTAAAGATATCTGCAATCCGAAACTGGATTTTCTGGGGCATGTTGGTGGTGACGACTTCATTATCCTGTTCCAAAGCGATGACTGGGAGCAGCGCTGTGAGAGCCTGCTCAAGATATTCGGCGAAACCGCGCCTACGCTATACAGTAGCAATGATAGAAAAAAAGGCGGTATCAAATCCGAAGACAGACAAGGAAAGAAGATATTCCATCAACTGCTCAGCATTTCCATCGGTGCCGTAATCGTTGAGCCCAACCAGTTTGACTCCTATCATCAAGTCTCATCTGCGGCAGCCGTGGCTAAAAAACTTGCCAAAAAGATTGAAGGCAACAGCCTATTTGTTGAAAGACGTCAGATATAGAACTGCGATTATGACTGGTCAGAGTCTATAGCTGCCCATCATGATTTACTGGCATGCGTTGATAAAATGTTTTGATAGAAGGCGATCATGCGCTCAGCCTGCGCCGATGCCGACCAGCCGTGTGCATATTGGCGGCCGATATCTCCAAGGGTCTGCCGAGCTTCTTTATCTCGTAACAGGCTGGTGATCTTGGATGAAAAATCTCCGATTTCTTCGCGTGCAATCAGCACCCCTTGACCTTCTTTCAACACATCCTTGGTTCCCATTTCTGCGATAGAAACAACTGGTACGCCTTGCGCCATTGCTTCAAGCAGTACCAGTCCCTGTGTCTCAGTACGCGAAGAAAATACAAAGATATCGGCAGCCCGGTAACAGTTATTAAGTTCGGTATTACGATCCAGATAACCTAAAAATTTAACGTTATTTGCCAAACCCATTTTTTCTGCAGATTGCTCGAGCCCGGCACGCGCAGGGCCTTCGCCAGCGATGAGTAGCAGTACATCTGGGATTTGCTGACGTACGCTTTGCAACACTTCCAGCAGGAACCCTATATTTTTCTCGAACGCCACGCGTCCCACAAACAGCATCATCGGTCTATCCTGCGCGATTCCATAACGCTCGCGGAATCCGCTGCCGTCGCCCGGGTTAAAGCTTTCCGGTTCCAAGCCTGTTGGAATGATCTCGGCTGGCGAGGTCACACCATATTCGCGCAATACATCCAGCATAGGTCGTGACGGAATCACCATGCCATGCAAGCTATTTCCCTGATGGCGGGAGAATTTACGCGCGCCCATACGCATCAGGCCTTTGGGCAAAAACGGCACATAGTGATACAGATATTCTTCAAAAAAGGTGTGATAAGTTTCTACGCATGGAATACCTAGCAGCCGAGATAGTTTCAGCCCCAGGTAATGTGCGACGAACGGCGTTTGAATATGGACGATGTCATACATCTCGCCGCGAAATTGTGGCAGATGTTGCATGGCATGGCTGTACTTCATCAAGCGGTCTTCCGGATCCATCGGCAGGTAACGCGAGGAAATGCGCAGAATTTCGCTTTCGTCACCGCTAGGCGCATAATAATCTGGTGCCACCAGATGTACGCAATGACCTAAGGCACGCAGCTCTCGCCGGAAAGTCTGAATTGAAGTTGAAACACCGTTTATTCTGGGAAAATAGACATCCGACAAAAAGAGTATCTTCACTCACGACCTCACACTGTTGTTTTGGAAACCTGCGGTTCAGGCATCCTAAACGCGATATGTGACAGTTCAATGAAATGTCATAAACGGGATGAATTACTCAATTTATTAGCAAAATAAGCCAGCAACTCGCAGCCTCAGCCAAGCAAAATCAGGCTCCAGACCATGGCCATATTCACCAGGCCTATGAGCACTGCAGCGCTACCGATATCCTTGGCACGTTTGGCCAGGCGATGATGATCCAGAGAAATACGATCTACGGTGGCTTCAATCGCAGAATTAAGCAGCTCAACTATGATCAGCAAAAGCACGCTACCCACCATCAACACCCTCTCTACTGCACCATGCTGCAAATAAAATGCCAGCGGGATCAAAACGATTGCGAGCAGTACTTCCTGACGAAAGGCATCTTCATTCTTATATGCAGTTCTAAGGCCCGCGCAGGAATAGCTGAAAGCATTGATCAGCCGTGTTAACCCGGTTTTACCTTTGTATGGACTTTCCATCACATTTATTCTCCAAAATAATTGCAGCGATTATAACAAATCAATGTATACGAATAATGTCATTATAAAATCATAATGTTGTAACTATTTCTTAATGCTATTACGGCATATTCCCTGCCATGTATAAGCAATATTACAAATTTTTCTGGCTCGCCCCGCTGGTATTGCATAGCATTAATGCACATGCCTGGGGTTTAGTCACTCATATCTATTTTGCCCAGCAATGGCTCATCTGGAGTATGCCGCTGCTTGATCCACGACTACGCCAGGCAGTACAAAAATTTCCTGAGCTCGTCATGGCTGGCGCATGCCTGCCGGACCTGGCGCTGGTTTCTCCCAGCTTCCGACATACCCACCAGTGGGAAACATGCAGGGAAATGTTGTTGTCTGCAGCCAGCGATGAAGAGATCGCCATCAGCGTTGGGTATGCAAGCCACCTATTCGTAGACGTCGTCGCCCACAATCATTTTGTTCCCGCACACGAAGCGATGTGGTTCGAGAAAACATTAATCACACATATAGCCAGCGAGTGGGCTGTGGATGCACACGTAGCCACTCTCATTCAAAACCCAAAACAAAGCACGCCACATCAACTGTTACACCGGCACCGTAGCGTGTTGATCCCATTTTTGGCTCAGCGCTTCCGTTGTGGCGAGAAACGCTCGATTTCGGCACTTGACCGCCTTGCTAATGCCGACCGTTTCTTGCGCACCATACGGCTGCCGCAAGCTATTTACTTCAGCCTTAAGCGGCTCGATAACAAGGTATTCCACAATTTTGAGTATTACGTCTCGCTGACTCAAGACATGCTGCCACAAATGGATAGCTTGCTGAATGGCTCCAGACCATTGTGGGAAGCGGATCCGTCACTGGATAAGGCTAGCTTGAGCGAATGGCGCCAGCACTGTCTGTCACATATGAAACAACGTCACCCCAAGCCTATCGCCCACTACTCACCTGCACCCATCCTGTGTCAAAACATCATGGACAGTTTGGCAATGATGCCGCCAAGCAAAGCGCCCACGAGTACATCTGTAGGATAATGCAAACCAAGCACCACGCGCGACATTGCAACCAATAAGGTAAATGGCACGAGTACCCATGCCAGAGCAGGATAGTAGGAAATTACTACCAGTGAAAATACAACCGCATGTAAGGTATGGCCTGATGGAAAGCTGAAGCGATCCAGCGGCATCATACCCAATTTGATTGATTGGATCACTTCGTAAGGGCGTGGACGAGATGCTCTGCCCTTGATGCTTTTGTATGTCAATGTCGCAGCCAATCCGGCAATCGCCATATGCAATACCGGCACGATCCCAGCCGCCAGTTGTGTGGCTAATATGCCGGCCATCAATGTATACCAGAACACTCCATCTCCCAGCCTGCTTACCATGCGGAATGGCAAGCGCACCCAGCTATGGCGGCTGGTACGGTTGAAAGTCACGCACAGGTATTCATCAATCTCGTTAAACCGATGCAGATACATATTTATACGCTGATACATAGCGCTTCTCCTTTCACGGCAGCTTGCAACAGGGATTCGAATTTCATACAAACTTCATCCCAAGGTTGATCTTCTATTGCCTTGCGTGCAGATGCTCCAACCGACTTGATAGCCCTTAAATTTCCGGTTAAAGACTTCGCTTGTTGCTGAAATTGCTGCAAGTCTCCAAACTCGGCAAGCAAGCCGCTTTTGCCATCGCTGATGTAGGTTTCGGCCGCCGCGTAGCGATAAGCCACCACTGCCAGTCCGCTAGACATTGCTTCCAGTACCACATTGCCGAATGTCTCGGTCATACTGGGGAACAGGAACATATCTGCGGATGCATAATGTTCAGCCAGTTCAAGTCCTAATTTGGAACCGGTAAAAATATGGTTCGGGTGGCGTTTGCTGATGGATTTCAATTGCGGACCATCGCCCACCCACACCATTTTTGCATTGGGCTGGGTGAGGACGATTTGATCGAATGTATCAGCCGCAGCCTGCAGATTCTTCTCCGCTGCGATTCTGCCGACATGAATCACCACCAGATCGTCAGGCGATGCACCCCACTGTTTGCGTAAAACTTCGCTGCGATGACGTGGATTAAACAGATCTGCATCTATACCCCGCCCAACAGTATGAACATTGCGATAGCCTTCCTGGCGTAGCGATTGTGAAAGCGCCTCGTTGGGTGTCATGGTGCAGCTGGCCTGATTGTGGAACTCGCGCAAATAACGCTCCACCGAGCGACGGATACCGCCCAGGCGATAATGCCGGCAATAGCGATGGAAGTTGGTATGAAAACTGGTGGTGATGGGTAACTGTAGCTTTTTTGCCACTTTGAGTGCTGCCCAACCCAATGGCCCCTCAGTCGCAATATGCACCACATCGGGACGTTGTTTGGTCCACAGTCGCAACAAGGTATTGCGTACCGGCAAACCAAAACGTAAACCCGCGTAGCCTGGGATAGGCAACCCCGGTACCAGAATATGTTCATGCTGATCTGTGGCTTCTACGAGTTGGCGGGGTCTGACCAAGGTGACTTTCCAGCCGCGCAAGCTCAAACCTTGCGCCAAACGAGAAAGCGTCATGGCGACACCGTTGATTTCAGGCGGCCAGGTCTCGGTCACTAGTGCGATGTTGGGTGGTGTTTTTAGAGGCTGAGCGGGAAAATCGTCCATGCCGCGAAGCATGGCGCTTTTATGTTGCAGAATTGTTTAGCTTATATGTATTTCTGGTGAAGAATACATTTTCACATCATAGGGATAGCTTAAGTTTCTTAGAAACTGCTATTAATTAACGTGCAGAACTCACCGCTTCGGCAATTCTGGCAGCCAGCATTTCGACCTGCTGGCGTTGTTGCCCTTCCACCATTACCCGGATCTTGGGCTCTGTGCCGGAAGCCCGCAGTAACACGCGTCCCGTTCCGTTCAGCTCCCGTTCTGCATTTTGCACAGCGGACTGAATCTTGGGATTCCCGTCCAGATCGATCTTATTTTTAACCGTTACATTCACCAGAACCTGAGGGTATAAAGTGAGCTGTGCCGAAAGCGTCTTCAAACTGCTGTTGCCTTCGCGTATGGCTGCCAGCACTTGCAATGCGGCTATAATGCCATCACCGCTGGTATGTTTGTCCATGCACAGGATATGGCCCGAGTTCTCCCCTCCCAGCAACCATTCCTTTTCATTCATGGTTTCCAACACATAACGATCACCAACCTGCGCACGTACAAAGGGGATACCCAGTTTGGCAATGGCATGTTCGAACGCCAGATTGGTCATCAGCGTACCCACCACCCCACCCTGTAACCGTCCGGAGTTTTTCCTATGCGCGGCAATGATGAAAAGCAGTTCGTCGCCATCCAGCAACTTGCCGGTACTATCAGCCATGACCAGCCTGTCGCCATCGCCATCCAGTGCGATGCCCAGATCGGCATCGTGATCCAGCACCGCCTGCAGCATGGCCTGCGGGTGTGTAGAGCCGCATTCGTGATTGATATTGAGGCCATCGGGCTGCACCGCCAAACTCACTACTTCGGCACCTAACTCGTGCAACACATGCGGTGCAATGTGATAGGCAGCACCATGGGCGCAATCCACCACGATCTTCAGACCGCGCAGATCGAGATCATTGGGAAATGTGCTTTTGCAGAATTCGATATAACGCCCGACCGCATCGTTGATACGCCGTGCTTTACCCAGTTTGGCGGAGGGTTGTACCGGCATGGGCTGATCAAGTGCGGTCTCGATGCTGCACTCGATGTCATCGGCTAACTTGGTACCAAACCCGGAAAAGAATTTGATGCCGTTATCTTCAAACGGATTATGCGAGGCAGAAATGACGATACCCGCCTGGGCCCTTAAAGCGCGTGTCAAATAAGCGATAGCCGGAGTGGGCATGGGGCCGGTAAGCAATACATCAACACCTGCAGCCGACAAACCTGCTTGCAAGGCGGACTCCAGCATATAACCGGAAATACGCGTATCTTTGCCGATGACGACTGCAGGATGCGCACCTGCCGCCAGATGACCATCAATGCCGGTCAATACCCGACCGGCGGCATACCCCAAGCGCATCATAAAGTCCGGCGTAATAGGCGCCTCACCCACGCGCCCACGAATACCATCGGTTCCAAAATATTTTCTGCTCATTGCCTGTTGTCCAAATTCATATCCATCGCCTGCAATACCTTGAGTGCATCTGCGGTCGCCTTCACATCATGTACCCGGATGATAGCAGCACCTTTCATCGCTGCGATCATCGCTGCTGCGATACTGGCGGCTAGCCGGTTTTCGACTTCACCCCCCGCGATCTGTCCCAACACTGACTTGCGCGATAGACCCACTAGCACAGGGTAACCCAGGCCACACAGTTGCGGTAGTTCCTTAAGCAAAGCAATATTGTGACAGCTTCTCTTGCCAAAACCGAATCCGGGATCTATACAGATGCGATTTGCTGCCAGACCGGCATCCAATAAAGCCTGTGCTCGCGCTTGCAGAAACGCTGCCACTTCCGATACCACATCGTCATAGTTCGGATTATCCTGCATATTTTGTGGTGTGCCCTGGGCATGCATCAAACAAACGCCGACATCACTCTCAGACACCACGTCGAGCGCACCCGGTTCCTGTAAAGCACGCACATCATTGACGATGCTGGCACCTGCAGCAATGGCAGCTCGCATGACTTGTGGCTTGTAACTATCTATGGAAATGGGAATGCCTATCTGCTGCCTCAAACCTTCTATCACTGGCAACACTCGCTGCAACTCTTGTTCCAACGAGACCGGACTTGCACCCGGACGTGTGGACTCACCCCCTATATCCAGGATATCCGCACCTTCGGCCACTAAACTCAGGCCATGAGTAATCGCCGCCTGCGTGCTGACATAGCGCCCGCCGTCTGAGAAAGAATCGGGTGTGACATTGATGATGCCCATGATCAATGGGCGAGTGAGTTCGAGCTGGAATTTTCCGCAGGAGAACATAGGAGCTAGGGGCCTGAGGTTAGGGGCTAGGAGAAGAACTTTGCCTAATCCCCAGCCTCTCCCCCAGTCCCTGTCTAGGTTCCCTGTGCGGGCTTACTGGAAATGCTCACGGTGACCCCTGAAGCATCATTATCAGAAGGAGGCACAGTAGGCTTCACCGGCACCGGCTTGGGAGGACGCGGTGCATTACCTGCCATGATGTCGCTAATCTGTTCTGCATCCAGCGTTTCCCATTCCAGCAATGCTTTGGTCATGGCTTCTACCTTATCGCGATTGTCTTCCAACAGTTTGCGTGCCAGTGCATATTGCTCGTCGATAATGCGGCGAATCTCAGCATCCACTTTCTGCATCGTTGATTCCGATACATTCTTTGTGGTGGTGACGGAGCGTCCAAGGAACACTTCGCCTTCGTTCTCGCCGTACACCATAGGTCCTAACGCTTCCGACATGCCATAACGCGTCACCATATCCCTTGCCAATTGCGTGGCACGTTCAAAGTCATTGGATGCGCCAGTGGTCATCTGATTCATGAATATCTCTTCTGCAATGCGGCCGCCAAACATGATGGCGATGCGATTCAGCAGAAACTCTTTGTCATGCGCGTAACGATCTTCCTCAGGCAACTGCATGGTCACACCCAACGCCCGACCGCGCGGAATGATAGTAACCTTATGTACCGGATCAGCCTTGGGCAATAATTTGGCGACCACAGCATGACCAGACTCGTGATATGCCGTGTTTTTCTTTTCGTCCTCGCTCATCACCATGCTGCGGCGTTCGGCGCCCATCATGATTTTGTCTTTTGCTTTTTCAAAATCAAGCATATCAACCACGCGCTTGTTAAAGCGTGCGGCAAACAGGGCAGCTTCGTTGACCAGGTTCGCCAGATCGGCTCCCGAGAACCCGGGAGTACCACGCGCGATGATATCGGCCTTAACATCGGCATCAATCGGCACTTTGCGCATATGCACCAGCAGAATCTGCTCCCGACCGCGTATGTCAGGCAATGGCACCACAACCTGCCGGTCAAACCGACCGGGCCGCAATAACGCTGGGTCGAGAACGTCAGGCCGGTTGGTCGCTGCAATGACGATCACGCCGACGCTGGCCTCAAAACCATCCATTTCCACCAGCATCTGGTTCAATGTCTGCTCGCGCTCATCGTTTCCGCCACCCAAGCCTGCTCCGCGTTGACGGCCTACTGCATCGATTTCATCAATAAAGATGATGCAAGGGGAGTTTTTCTTGGCTTGTTCGAACATATCGCGCACACGTGCAGCGCCTACGCCGACGAACATTTCGACAAAGTCAGAACCGGAAATACTAAAGAAAGGTACTTTGGCCTCACCCGCAATGGCACGTGCCAGCAAGGTTTTACCGGTACCCGGATTACCCACCATCAACACGCCGCGCGGGATACGTCCCCCCAGCTTCTGGAATTTGGTAGGGTCGCGCAGGAATTCGACCAATTCAGACACTTCTTCCTTGGCTTCATCGCAACCTGCTACATCGGCAAAAGTCACCTGGTTATTCTCTTCATCCAGCAAACGCGCTTTGCTTTTGCCGAAGGAGAACGCACCGCCCTTGCCGCCGCCCTGCATCTGGCGCATGAAGAATACCCATACCCCGATAAGCAGCAACATGGGGAACCAGGAGACAAAAACATTCATCAACATGGAAGGCTCTTCCGGCGGCTTGGCATCAACGGTGACATTGTTCTTGAGCAGATCAGAAATCAGCCACATATCCTGAGGCGCAAAAGTGGTCAGAGTTTTGCCGCTGGTTTCTTTACCATGCAGCACATGACCTTGAATGGTAACGCTGGAGATGTTGCCCTGTTTGACTTCATTGAGAAAGGCAGAGTAGGTGATCTCTTTGGCATCCGTGTTGTGCTGCAAGCCGAACTGGTTGAACACGGACATCAGCACCAGTGCCACCAGCACCCAGATAGCGATATTTCTTAATATGTTGTTCACATTATGCTTTCAAAATTGAAATGTACGATCTATTCTAAACCGAATACAGTTTGTTTGCTTTGTTGCACTCACGTCACCATTGCAACTACATCAGCGTATTAGCTCATCGTTGTATTACGTCCCAGCCCCAGCAAATAGACTTCACTGCTACGATCCCGCGAGGCTTTGGGTTTGCGCGTCATCACCTTATCAAAATAGCGGCGCGTGGTCGTGACAGTCTCATCGAATCCACTACCGATAAAAGTTTTGACCAGGAATCGTCCATTCGGTTGCAACCACTGCACTGCAAATTCCAGTGCCAGTTCTGTAAGATGAATCGCTCTTGCCTGATCTACCAGCTCTACCCCACTCATGTTGGGGGACATATCGGAAATTACAAGGTCTATCTTGGTGCTATTAAGAGATTGCTCCAGTTGTTTCAGCACTGCGCTCTCAGTGAAATCGCCTTGAATGAACTCTACACCTCGCATGGGCTGCATTTCCAGCATATCAAGCGCAATGACTCGCCCATTGCCATGCAGTCGTTCCACCACCACCTGCGACCAGCTACCTGGGGCTGCACCCAGATCTACCACTGTGATACCGGGTTTGATCAGTTTGTCTTTATCGTCCAGCTCCATCAACTTGTAAGCAGCACGCGAGCGGTACCCCTGCTTGTTGGCAAGTTTAACGAACTCGTCGTTTAGATGCTCACGCATCCATGCTTTGCTGGTTCTGGTTCTTTTCATTTTGGATTTCGACCGTTTGTTATAATGCCTCTTTATAGAAAGAAGCACATGTTAAAACTTAACTCCAAGCAAATCAGTTTTTTACGCGCTGCAAGTCACGCGCTCAATCCAGTGGTCATGATAGGCAACAAAGGCTTGTCGGAAGAAGTGTTGAAAGAGCTCGATGTGAGTCTGAAAGCGCACGAACTTATTAAAATCAAGGTACTAAGCGATCAACGCGAAACCCGTGCACAAATCTTACAGCAAATCTGCGAACAGCTAGGGGCAACTGCAGTACAGCATATCGGAAAACAACTGGTAATTTACCGGCGTGCGGAGAAACCGCACATTATCCTGCCCTAGTCTTCAGTACCAGAGCACCGCCGAGTATGCATTCCACCAGATAAGCAACGCTGGCTATGCCGTGCCAGTGCTTGAAACGATCAGCGAATACACTTTGCATCACATCCACAGCACCCGCCTGCGATTTAAGATGTGCCAGTATCGGTTGTATGCCGAACTGCCCGGCCAATATCAACACCAGCATGGCCACCAGGATCCAGAAATAGGCTTGCTTGAGTGCTTCTATGCCGAAGTTGAACACCCGATGTATCATCAGAATGAACGCGGAGATGATGCCGAAATAGGAAAGCCAGGTAAACATCTTGCCTGCCAGTGCGCCGGCGATGGCATGGTCCAGATTACTGAACAGCACCTGCACAGCAAGAGCGCCGATCGCCCACAACGCGCCCACCCAGGCGGTGGTCAACAACAGTGCAAACTGATCAAACAAGCGCTGCATGTCGGCTCCTAGATATAATGTACTTCCACGATCTCATAAGAACGAATTCCTCCCGGCGCATTCACTTCAGCCACATCGCCCTCTGATTTCCCGATCAGGGCACGCGCAATAGGAGAACTAACAGATATCTTGCCCTGTTTGATGTCTGCTTCGTCTTCGCCCACAATCTGATAAGTGACCGTGTCGCCACTTTCCACGTCTTCCAGATCTATGGTTGCGCCAAAGACGCAACGCCCATCCGCGTCCAATGTGGAGGGATCAATGATCTGTGCGCTTGAGAGCTTGGCTTCAAGCTCTGCCAACCGTCCTTCGATAAAGCTCTGACGCTCTTTTGCGGCATCATATTCCGCGTTTTCCGACAAATCACCGTGAGATCTGGCCTCGGCGATCGCCGCAATCACCTTCGGGCGTTCCACGCTACGCAAGTTTTGTAATTCGGCACGCATCAATTCCACTCCACGCACCGTCAACGGTATTTTATTCACTGCCATTTCGTTCCCCAGAAATAATGCTGTTAAGACAGCTTTTTATGCAGGTTCTGCAAGCTCTCTACAGTCAAGTCCTGAATATGTCTCATACCCGCGCATGCCGCCTTGGCTCCGGCCAAAGTGGTGTAGTAAGTGACTTTTTGCTGCAAGGCGCTACGCCGTATCGCATAGGAATCCTGCACCGCACGTTTGCTTTCCACCACGTTGACGATAAAACTGATATCGCCATTTTTAATCATATCCACAATATGCGGGCGACCTTCCGTCACTTTGTTCACCGGTGTGACACTGATGCCCGCATCCGCCAAAGCTTCCGCAGTGCCGGTGGTAGCGACCAATTGGAAGCCCAGATCCACCAGAGACTGCGCGATCTCGATGACTTTTTCGCGACCTTCACGCCGCACGCTGATAAATGCCTTGCCACCTGTAGGCAGTTTGGTGCCAGCGCCTAGTTGCGACTTCACAAAAGCTTCGGCAAATGTCTCTCCGACACCCATGACTTCACCGGTGGACTTCATTTCTGGGCCCAGTATGGTATCCACACCGGGGAATTTTATGAACGGAAACACCGCTTCTTTCACTGAATAATAAGGTGGAATGATCTCCTGGGTGACGCCTTGTTGCTTGAGCGTTTTACCCGTCATGCAGCGTGCAGCGATTTTGGCCAACTGCAAACCGCATGCCTTGGACACGAAAGGAACTGTGCGCGAAGCTCTCGGATTCACTTCCAGCACGAATACCGTTTCACCCTGGATGGCGAACTGCACGTTCATCAATCCCACCACGCCCAAAGCCTTGGCCATCTGTACCGTTTGCACCCGCAACTCATTCTGCAGCTTTGCAGAGAGACTATACGGCGGCAATGAACAGGCCGAATCGCCGGAATGTACGCCCGCCTGTTCAACGTGCTCCATGATGCCGCCTATCAACACATCGTGACCATCGCAAATGGCGTCCACATCAACTTCTTTGGCATCGTTGAGGAAACGATCCAGCAGCACCGGCGACTCATTGGAGACTTTGACTGCCTCACGCATGTAGCGCTCCAGCTCGGATTGTTCCTGCACGATCTCCATCGCCCGTCCGCCCAATACATAACTTGGACGTACCACCAGTGGATAACCGATCTCATTCGCTGCGCGCAACGCCTCCTCCGGAGTACGGGCAGTACGGTTAGGTGGCTGCTTCAGATTCAATTTCACCAGCATCTGCTGGAAGCGCTCGCGGTCTTCGGCCTGGTCTATGGCATCCGGCGTGGTGCCGATGATGGGCACACCTGCTTTTTCAAGGTCACGCGCCAATTTCAGCGGCGTTTGCCCACCGTATTGCACGATCACGCCGACCGGTTTTTCAATATTGACGATCTCCAGCACATCTTCCAGAGTCAGCGGCTCGAAATACAGGCGATCGGAAGTATCGTAATCGGTAGAAACCGTTTCCGGGTTGCAATTGACCATGATGGTTTCATAACCGTCCTCACGCATGGCAAACGCAGCATGCACGCAACAGTAGTCGAATTCTATGCCTTGGCCGATACGGTTGGGTCCGCCGCCCAACACCATGATCTTCTTGCGAGCGGTAGGTTGTGCCTCGCACTCCTCTTCATAGCTGGAATACAGATAGGCGGTCGCCGTGGCAAACTCCGCTGCGCATGTATCCACACGCTTATAAACTGGCCTTACATTCAGGGCATGACGATAGGCGCGCACTGCATGCTGGTCGGTGTCGAGCAATTTTGCCAGGCGACGATCAGAGAAGCCTGCTCGTTTCAGGCTGAATAACTCGACTTTATCAAGACTGCTCAGGGTACGGCTTTTGACCATATTCTCGCGCAATACGATATCTTCGATCTGTGCCAGAAACCATGGATCTATGCTGGAATGTCCAAATACCTGTTCGCGGCTTAAACCGGCGCGGAAAGCATCGCCCACATACCAGATACGCTCCGGCCCCGGCGCTCCCAATTCCTTTTCGATCAGATCCACATCGCTGGTGATCTCATCAAGACCGTCTACGCCTACTTCCAGACCCCGCAAGGCCTTCTGAAACGACTCTTGGAAGGTACGACCAATCGCCATCACTTCACCTACGGACTTCATTTGTGTAGTCAGGCGCGAATCGGCCTGAGGGAATTTTTCAAAGGCAAAACGCGGTATCTTGGTGACTACGTAATCGATTGAAGGCTCAAATGAAGCCGGCGTAGCACCACCGGTAATGTCATTCTTTAACTCATCCAGCGTATAGCCTGCCGCAAGCTTCGCCGCCACTTTAGCGATGGGGAAACCGGTAGCCTTGGATGCCAATGCGGACGAACGCGACACGCGAGGATTCATCTCGATCACGATCATGCGGCCATCTTTGGGATTAATGGCAAACTGCACATTCGACCCTCCGGTGTCCACGCCGATCTCACGCAATACCGCAATCGAAGCGTTACGCATGATCTGGTATTCTTTATCCGACAAGGTCTGCGCCGGGGCTACAGTAATTGAGTCGCCGGTGTGTACTCCCATAGGATCGAGATTTTCGATAGAGCAGATAATGATGCAATTGTCCTTGCGGTCACGCACCACTTCCATCTCGAACTCTTTCCATCCCAGCAGTGATTCTTCGATCAGCAATTCCTTGGTAGGTGATGCATCCAGCCCACGCTCGCAAATAGTCACGAACTCTTCGCGGTTATAGGCTATACCGCCACCGGAACCACCCATGGTAAAAGAGGGGCGGATGATCGCCGGAAAACCGATGCCGGCTTGTACCTGTAATGCTTCTTCCAGGCTATGCGCCATGGCAGAACGCGCAGAACCAAGACCGATCTTGGTCATTGCTTCTTTGAATTTTTGCCGGTCTTCGGCTTTGTCTATGGCTTCTTTGGAGGCACCGATCAGCTCAACGTTATATTTTTTCAATACGCCGTGCTTATCGAGATCTAATGCGCAATTCAGTGCGGTCTGCCCGCCCATGGTAGGTAGCAGTGCATCGGGGCGTTCCACAGCGATGATCTTTTCCACCATCTGCCAAGTGACTGGTTCAATGTAAGTGGCATCCGCCATTTCCGGGTCGGTCATGATAGTGGCCGGATTGGAATTCACCAGAATGACGCGATAGCCCTCTTCTTTCAGCGCCTTACAGGCTTGCGCGCCGGAATAGTCGAATTCACAGGCCTGGCCGATGATGATAGGGCCGGCACCGATGATGAGGATGGATTTGATGTCTGTACGTTTTGGCATGTTTAAAAAAGCTGTTAATTAGCTGTTTTTCTCTCCTGCATCAGATTGATGAAGCGATCAAACAGATAACTCATTTCGTGTGGACCTGGGCTGGCTTCAGGGTGACCTTGAAAACTGAACGCTGGTTTATCGGTACGCGCGATCCCCTGCAAGCTACCGTCAAACAACGAGATATGCGTTGTTTTCACATTACTGGGCAAGGTCGTTACATCCACCGCAAACCCGTGGTTCTGGCTGGTGATGAAAACGCGCTTGTCATCCATATCTTGCACCGGATGGTTGGCCCCGTGATGACCGAATTTCATTTTCATGGTTTTGGCACCGCTCGCCAATGCCAACAACTGATGGCCGAGGCAAATACCAAAAGTAGGTATGCCGGTTTCCACCAGGGTTTTAATCGCACTGATGGCGTAGTCGCAAGGCTCGGGATCACCGGGGCCGTTAGACAAGAAGATACCATCGGGCTTGTAAGAGAGTGCTTGTTCTGCCGTTGCTTGCGCAGGCAACACAGTCACTTTGCAACCTCTGGCAGCCAGCATGCGTAAAATATTCTGTTTCACACCGTAATCAAATGCCACAACATTGAATTTGGGCTCAGACGGCGTGGTATAGCCTTGCCCCAGCGTCCATACACCCTTATTCCATTCGTAGGCATGCTGGCACGAAACCACCTTGGCCAAGTCCATGCCTGCTAGCCCAGGGAACGCCCGGGCCAATTCCAGCGCTTCTGCCTCATCTACTTCACCAGCCATGATGCAGCCTGCCTGTGCACCTTTTTCACGCAACAGACGCGTCAATTTACGCGTATCGATATCGGCGATCGCGACCACTTTGTTAGCTTTCAGGTATTCGGTGAGCGATTGAGTAGAACGCCAGTTGCTCGCCAATAAAGGCAAGTCGCGAATCACCAGCCCGGCGGCATATACCTTGTCGGATTCCACATCTTCGGCATTGGTGCCGTAGTTTCCGATATGCGGATAAGTTAGCGTGACGATCTGTTCGGTATAGGATGGGTCGGTCAGAATCTCCTGATAACCGGTCATGGCCGTATTGAAGACCACCTCGCCCACAGCCGCACCGGATGCCCCGATAGCAATGCCTTTAAACACGGTTCCATCTGCGAGAACCAATATTGCAGACTGCATGGCTGGCGTGTGTTGCGGCACTGTTAACCCCTTGGTTTTATTGCATTTGCGCTTTTACGGCGGTAGACATACAAAACGGGGCAAGCTATTCGCTCACCCCGCTTTCGATCATTGAGATTATAGCTTAAAGACCGGTCGCTATCAACGCAGGGCCAACACATCCTGCATATCGTATAAACCATTTTTTTTGCCGGCCAGGAATTTGGCGGCACGTAATGCACCCATGGCAAAAGTAGCGCGGCTGCTGGCTTTATGTGTCAATTCCACGCGTTCGCCGGTACCGGCGAATAATACGGTGTGATCGCCTACCACATCACCGCCACGCACTGTAGCAAACCCTATGGTACTCGCGTCACGCTCACCCGTAATTCCTTCGCGCCCGAACACCGCGCAATCGGTTAAATCACGGCCTAGTGCGGAAGCTGCGGCTTCGCCCAGGCGTAGCGCAGTACCCGAAGGAGCGTCAACCTTATGTCTGTGGTGCGCTTCGATGATCTCGATGTCATAACCTTCAGACAGCACCTTTGCTGCGGACTGCACCAGATTGATGAGCAGATTCACGCCCACGCTCATATTGGGCGCGAACACGATCGCGATGTCTTTGGCAGCTTCTGCGATGAGCAGTTTTTGTGCGGCGGAAAAACCGGTGGTACCCAGTACCAGCTTGCAGCCATGCTGGCGACAGGCAACGAGATATTCCATGCTTGCTTCCGGACGTGTGAAGTCTATGAGTACGTTGCCACTGTTCAAGACCGACGTATCGGATGTGATTTTGACGCCGCTGCTTCGTCCGAAAGGCTCGCCTGCATCATGCCCCAGTGCCGCGCAATCGGCACTATCAAGCGCTGCTTCAAGATGCAGCTCAGGGTCGTTCAACACCGCTTCCAGCAAGGTGTGTCCCATACGGCCTGAACTACCTGCAATGACGATATTCAACATAAGCACCTCTTTATTAGAAGCCTATCTTTTCCAGCATGCGTTCAAAATAGTCCGGTGCGTCTTCCGGCGGCAGATCTTTAGGCGTGGGCGCAACTTTCTCTGTCGCAGGCGCTGGCTTGGCTGGCTTAACTTCCGCCTTGGGTTGTGGCGCCACCTCAGGCTTAGGCGCAGGTTCTGGTGCTGCTTCAGGTTTAGGCGCAGGAGCAGCGACTGGTTCTGGTGCAGCCTCAGGTTTAGCTTCCGGGACAGGTGCAGGCTCAGGCGCCGCTTCCGGTGCAGCCACGGCCGCGGGCTTAGGTTCTGATACAGGTGCAGACTCAGACTCAGGCGCTGGTTCAGGCGCGAGTTCTGGCTTCGCTTCCGGAGCAGGCGTGGCTTCCGGTGCTGCTTCGGGTGGTACAGGTGGAGGCGCAGGCGTTACCTCAGGCGCTGGAACTGGCGCGGGCACGGGCACCGGCGCTACTTGCGGTTTTTCGTCGCTGCTTTCCCAGAACTTCAACTTATCCAGCCAGCCTTTCTTTTCTGGCGCTGGCTTAGCCGTAGGCTTTTCTTCTTGCGCGTTGGCTGGCGCAGGCGCCGGTGCTGCTACCTGTTCTGAACCAGGGCTGGCTTCCGGTTGGGCTTCAACCTTGGGTTCTGCGGCTGGCTTGGTTTTCTCGTCATCGCCCCAGAACTTCAGCTTATCCAGCAAGCCTTTTTGATCACGCTTAGGTTTGCCGTCGATCTCCAGATCGGCTTTAGGCTCATTGATAGGTTTCACAGTCAAGCTGTTATCGCCTTTACCAGTAGGAATCACATCACCGTGTATATGGCTCAGGGCATCGCCATCAAACTCCAGTATGATGCGGCGCTGATCCAGTACCTTGCCGTCTCTGGTCATTTGATAGAAATAATCCCAACGATCAGCATGAAAGCTGTCAGTCAGCAGTGGCGTACCCATAATGAAACTCACTTGCGCCTTGGTCATGCCGGGGCGCAATTGCAACATCATTTTGGGGGTGACCACATTGCCCTGCTGAATATCCAGCTTATATGGGCTGAGAAAAGAGAGGGCAGAAGGCATGCTCGGCTTATAAGACGCACAACCGGTAACAAGGAGTGCCAGAATGAGTATGAAATAACGCATGAGAATAATTGAATGTGCTGAAAGCAAAAATGGCGTTAATATTAACATATCAATTGCCATCCCTATGCGAGAACGAGATGAGTGAACCCCAAGAACTTAAGAATGCAGGGCTAAAGGCGACATTACCTCGGCTGAAAGTATTATCCCTATTTGAAAGCAGTGATCGCCGCCATCTTTCTGCTGAAGATGTTTACCGCATGCTACTCAGTGGCGGCGAGGATGTCGGACTGGCTACCGTATACAGGGTTCTGACCCAGTTTGAACAAGCCGGCCTGCTGGTCAGGCATCACTTTGAAAGTGACAAGGCGGTATTTGAGCTAAATCAGGGCGGGCATCATGACCATATCGTCTGTCTGCAATGCGGTCGTGTGGAAGAGTTTTGCGATGAAGAGATTGAAATGCGTCAGAAAAAGGCGGCAGAAGAACGCGGCTTTACCATCCACGAGCACTCCCTGTATATTTATGCAGACTGCGTGAAAAAACCTTGCCCGCACAAGGTTTGAACAATCGCTGAAAAAGCAGGTGCCTAGGCTGCTACTTCAGCAATCGGGATAATCTTCTTCGGTGCATAAATCTCCATCTGATCAAAATTCAGATAGCGATATATCACATCAGCATCCTTGGAAACCTTATCCCCTAACACCTGCATATACTCCTGCATCGTCGGCATCTTGCCCATGCGTGCGCATACCGCAGCTAGTTCCGCAGAACCGAGATAGACCCGGGCTTCCCTGCCCATACGGTTATCGAAGTTACGGGTACTGGTAGAGAACACCGTGGCTTTGTCCGCCACCCGCGCCTGATTACCCATGCACAATGAACATCCCGGCACTTCGGTTCTGGCGCCGGCACGCCCGAATACGCCGTAAACACCTTCTTCGCGCAATTGAGATTCGTCCATGCGCGTAGGCGGTGCGATCCACAAGCGAGTAGGGATGATGCCTGCATCTTCCAGCACTCTTGCTGCAGCTCGATAATGGCCGATATTGGTCATACAGCTACCGATGAATACTTCGTCTATCTTGTCGCCTACTACGGCAGACAAAGGTTTGATGTCGTCCGGATCATTAGGACACGCCACCAGCGGCTCTTTGATCTCGTTGAGATCGATCTCAATGACTTCGGCATATTCGGCATCCACATCCGCTTCCAGCAATTGCGGGTCGGCCAACCACTCATTGATATGGTCGATACGACGACGCAATGAGCGTGCATCCTCATAACCGCTGACGATCATATTCTCCAGCAAAGCGGCATTGGAACGCAGATATTCGATCACAGGCTCTTTATTCAGACGCACCGTACAGCCATTGGCTGAACGCTCGGCAGAGGCATCGGCAAACTCAAAAGCCTGCTCGATCTTGAGATCCGGCAGACCTTCGATCTCCAGAATCCTGCCGTTGAACACATTCTTCTTGCCTTGCTTGCCTACGGTCAACAAACCTTTCTGAATGGCCGCATAAGGAATCGCATTCACCAGATCACGCAAAGTGATGCCGGGTTGCATCTGCCCTTTGAATCGCACCAGCACAGATTCCGGCATATCCAGTGGCATGGCGCCCATGGCTGCGGCAAAAGCCACCAGGCCGGAACCCGCAGGGAATGAGATGCCGATAGGGAAACGCGTGTGCGAGTCGCCGCCTGTACCAACTGTATCCGGTAGCAACATGCGGTTTAACCATGAATGGATGATGCCATCACCCGGACGTAGCGTTACTCCGCCACGGCTGGACATGAACTCAGGCAATTCATGTTGCAGCTTGATGTCCACCGGTTTTGGGTAAGCCGCGGTATGGCAAAAACTTTGCATCACCAGGTCAGCCGAGAACCCCAGGCAAGCGAGCTCTTTAAGCTCGTCGCGCGTCATGGCGCCAGTAGTGTCTTGCGAACCTACAGTAGTGATTTTCGGCTCGCAATAAGTACCGGGGCGTATGCCCATACCTTTCGGCAGCCCACAGGCATGACCCACCATTTTCTGCGCCAGAGTAAAGCCGGATTTGTTTTCTGCCACCGGATGCGGGTTGATGAAAGCGGTTGAAGGCGGCAAACCCAGTAGTGTACGCGCCCTGGTAGTAAGCCCGCGACCGATGATCAACTGTATGCGGCCACCGGCTTGCACTTCGTCCGGCATGGTAATAGGTGCCAGCTCAAAAGTACTGATGGTTTCCCCAGCGGCATTGGTTACTTTGCCTGCGCGCGGATGAATGGTGATGACATCGCCCATATTCATTTTGGAGACATCGCACTGTATCGGCAGCGCACCTGAATCTTCGGCGGTATTAAAGAAAATAGGCGCGATTTTGGTGCCTAGCACGATGCCAGCGGTGCGTTTATTGGGGATATACGGAATATCTTCGCCCATGAACCATTGCACCGAATTAATGGCGGATTTGCGTGAGGAGCCGGTGCCCACGATATCTCCCACGTAGGCCACAGGCAAACCTTGAGCGCGCAGTCTTTCTATGGTCGCCAGCCCGTCCGGCATCTTGCTCACCAGCATGGCCTTGGCATGCAGTGGGATATCCGGGCGCGACCAGGCTTCCTGTGCCGGGGAAAGATCATCGGTATTGGTTTCGCCGGGCACTTTAAACACCACACAGCGTATGGTTTCCGGTAGCGGCTTATGGTGGGTGAACCATTCCGCATCAGCCCAGGATTGTATTAACTTCTTGGCCGCCATATTGCCTGCTTTGGCTTTTTCCTCGACATCGTGGAAAGCATCGAACATCAGAATGGTGTGGGACAGAGCCGCCACTGCGTGATCTGCAAGACTACCATCCAGAAGTGCCACCAGTACCGGCACGTTGTATCCGCCGAGCATAGTTCCGAGTAACTTGACAGCATGCTCCGGGCTGACGAGTGGAGATTTGGCTTTGCCGTTCGCCAGATCGGCCAGAAACGCCGCCTTAACATAAGCAGCCTGATCCACACCTGCAGGAACACGGTTCTCCAGCAAGTTCAACAGTATCGCTTCCTGACCTACGGGTGGCGTTTTGACTAAATCCACCAGCTGCGAGGTTTGCTCCGCATTGAGTGGAAGTGGTGGCAATCCAAGCGCGGCGCGCTCGGTGACATGGTTTTGGTAGTCGGTCAGCATGGCAATAAAATCACAGTGGATTGTTTAATTTCTGGCTCTAATTTAAGGTGTAAGTATAGCGCTTAAAAGCAGTCGCCGTCAGCGCGCCGTCATAGTTTAAAGCAGCAAGAACTATGCCTGTTGGCAGCCGCTGTCATTCGAGATCGCGGGTAAAAGAAGAGCCGCAACTTTTGGCGTTGGCGCGTTTTTCCATCAACTCCAGCAAGTCCTTTTGGTAATCCGCCCCATATTTTTTCTGCAGATACGCCTTGATCTCAGTGACGCTGACCTGGCCGTCGTGGTCGGCATCCATGGCGTGGATATTATCCGCCACACTGGGCTCATTTCCCTGCTCATCAGGCGTTGCAGCCAATGATGGCAATGTACACAACATGAGCGCGACGGCAAAAACTCTCATCTAGTTCATCACATCTTCCAACGCCGTCAAGCAGATATTCACGTTGCGCTCGTTCGCTGCATGCCCCATCAAACCGATGCGCCAGATCTTGCCTGCCATGGCTCCCAGACCTGCGCCTATCTCCAGGCCGTAATCCTCAAGCAATGACCTACGCGCGACGGCGTCATCCACACCATCCGGAATATAGATCGAGTTCAATTGCGGCAATCTATCCTGCTCTTTCACCACAAAACGCAAACCCAATGCCTCCAGCCCTTTTTTCAGTTCCACATGGTGATGTTGGTGGCGTGCCCAGGCATTTTCAAGACCTTCTTCCTGCAACATCACTAATGCTTCATGCAGGCCATAAAGGGCATTGATGGGTGCGGTATGGTGATAAGTGCGTTTGGCAGCGTTACCCCAATAGGCAGTCACCAGCGTTAGATCCATAAACCAGCTTTGTACCTTGGTCTTACGGCTCTTCACAACGTCCATCGCGCGTGCGCTGAAACTGATCGGAGACAGTCCGGGTGTGCATGAAAGGCATTTTTGCGAACCGGAATAGATTGCATCTATGCCCCACTCATCGACTTTGATCGGCGTGCCTCCCAAAGAAGTCACCGCATCCACGATGGTCAGTACATTGTATTTTTGCGCAAGTGCACACAAGGTTTTGGCATCAGACTGCGCACCGGTAGAGGTTTCGGCATGCACGAACGCCAATATCTTGGCATCGGGATTGGCTTTTAACGCGTCTTCCACCTTGTTGGCATCAACCGCATTACCCCAGTCGTCCATCACCATCACGGCGATGCCACCGCAGCGTTCCACGTTTTCTTTCATGCGCCCGCCAAATACACCATTCTGGCAAACAATGACCTTGTCGCCCGGCTCCACCAAGTTGACGAAACAAGTTTCCATGCCCGCTGATCCTGGCGCTGAAACCGGCATCACCAGTTCGTTCTTGGTCTGAAAAGCATATTGCAGCAGAGTTTTCATCTCGTCCATCATGCCGACGAACACCGGATCGAGATGGCCGATAGTGGGGCGTCCCATTGCCGCCAATACCCGAGGACTGACATCCGAAGGACCCGGCCCCATCAATATTCTTTGCGGAGGATGAAATGATCTAATCATGTTATTTCCTATGTTGTATGACTATCTTTACGCCAGTGACAAAGCAATCATAAAATTGACCAATATTACCATTCATCTTGCCTGCAAGCCATTTACCCGACAGCTATCAGTGTGGGGTAAAATCACATCCGGCAGGGATGTTACCCTCCATCTTTTGACATTCTGTAACAGGCGCACACCATGCAATCCAAGACAGTGAAATCTAAGGCTGCAAAACCCCAGACTGTGGAACTTACCGCACTCAACGCCCTTTCTCCCCTGGACGGACGTTACCAAACCAAGCTCGACATTTTGCGACCTTACTTCAGTGAATATGGGCTTATCCGCCATCGCACCTTGGTAGAGATCGAATGGTTGAAAGCACTGGCAGCGAGTAAAAAGATCAAGGAAGTCGCACCATTTTCGCAAAAAACCCTGAAACAGCTAGACGCTGTAGTAACGAGTTTTGGCGAGAGCGAAGCCTCAGCGGTGAAGGAAATAGAAGCCATCACCAACCATGATGTCAAAGCGCTGGAATATTGGCTGAAAAAGCGCTTTGAGTCGAATCCGGAAGTCCACAAAGCTTCGGAATTCATACACTTCGCCTGCACCTCGGAAGACATCAACAATCTATCGCACGGCTTGATGCTGAAATCTGCACGCGACAACGTCATGTTGCCTGCTCTGGACAATGTCATTCAGCGTCTGACCGAATTGGCAAAGCAGCTGGCTGGCTCGGCCATGCTGGCGCATACACACGGCCAGCCCGCCTCACCCACAACATTGGGCAAAGAGTTAGCCAATGTGGTTTATCGCTTGCGTCGTCAGCGCAAGCAACTGGCGAGCACCGATATCCTGGGCAAAATCAATGGTGCGGTGGGTAATTTCAATGCACATTTATCTGCCTATCCCGATGTAGATTGGGAAGCATTTGCCAAGAATTTTGTTGAACAACTTGGTTTGGTCTATAACCCCTATACCATCCAGATAGAACCGCACGATGCGATGGCTGAGCTATTTGATGTGATGAAACGCATCAACACTATACTCATCGACCTGAATCGCGACATATGGGGCTATATCTCCATGGGTTACTTCAAGCAGAAGGTCAAGGAAGGGGAGATCGGTTCTTCCACCATGCCGCACAAGGTCAACCCCATCGACTTTGAAAATTCCGAAGGTAATCTCGGGTTAGCCAATGCCGTGCTCGGCCATTTGTCCGAAAAACTCCCCATTTCACGCTGGCAACGCGATCTTACCGATTCCACTGTATTACGAAATATGGGCGTGGCCTTTGGCTATAGCTTGCTGGCATATGATTCGTGCCTGAAAGGGCTTAACAAACTGGAAGCCAACCCGTTGCGATTGTCGGAAGATCTGGACGCAAGCTGGGAAGTGCTGGCTGAACCGATACAGACCGTGATGCGCCGTTACAGCGTGGAGAACCCATACGAGCAGTTGAAAGCCCTGACACGGGGAAAGGGTGGCATTACCAGGGAAGCATTACATGAATTCATCAACGGCTTGGCGATTCCTAAGGAAGCCAAGAACAGCCTGCTACAGCTGACGCCTGCCAACTACATCGGCAAGGCCTTGGAAATGGCCAAAAAGATATAGTCGGCGCAGTTACCAACCCTTGCCGCTCAACGACCCCCGGTTGTAATCCTTATCTCCTGGGGGAATGCAACGCCCAAAGCCCCAGCCACCCTTCCAACCTGCCGGACAACCTTGATTCTCAGGATAAGTCTTGGCGATCTCTTGAGCCGCCGCCGCCTTGGCCGTATCCACAAACTCCCAACGGCCATTAGGGTGCAGGATAGCCTTGTCGCCGGAGGGTGTCGTTACCTCTATATCCTGACCCACTGGGTCTGCCATGGCGGGTGCAGATGGGAGCATAGCCAGTAAGATAACAAAACCCGGTAGTGTGAATTGGCGCATGGACATAATTCCTATGATGAATAGTTGTGATATGCAGGATTCTATCTCTGAATCCAGTAAAATGCGCGCATGGCTGACATTCTTGTACTTTATTATTCACAAAACGGCGCAGTGCGTGAGATGGCGCAATTGGTAGCGCGCGGAATAGAAATGGTGGAGGGTACCAGCGCACGGTTGCGTACCGTGCCCAATATTTCAGCGGTATGCGAAGCTACTGAACCTGGCATTCCGGATTCCGGTGCGCCCTATGCTGAAGCCCACGACCTGGAACAATGTGCAGGATTAGCACTGGGTAGCCCAACGCGATTTGGCAATATGGCCGCGCCGCTAAAATATTTCCTTGATACCGCCACCACCGGACTGTGGCTCAAAGGTGGGCTGGTGGGCAAACCTGCAGCAGTGTTTACCTCTACCGCGTCCATGCACGGCGGCAATGAAACAACGCTGATTTCCATGATGCTACCCCTGTTGCATCAGGGCATGATCATGGTCGGCCTGCCCTATTCGGAACCCGATCTCACCAGCACCACCGGCGGCGGTACGCCTTATGGTGCCAGTCGCGTGGTAGGTCAGAACCATGACAAAAATATCAGCGATGCCGAGAAAAAGCTGTGCATCGCATTAGGCAAAAGACTGGCAGAGACCACCTTGAAATTGTCGGCATGACGCAGGCTAACACTACTCGCCGCCTGCAGTTAGTTGCCAGCATCAGCCTGGTGGTTCTCATTTTGTTAAGCCTGGGCTGGGAGATGTGGTTCGCTCCGCTACGCCATGGCGGTTCGTTGCTGGTGTTGAAAGCAGTGCCGCTGCTGCTACCGCTGTTTGGCATTCTTAAAGGTAATCGTTACACCTACCAGTGGGCTTGCATGTTCATATTGCTGTATTTCACTGAAGGCGTGGTACGCGGCTGGGCCGACAGCGGGCTGTCGCAAAAACTGGCATGGCTGGAAATATTGCTGACATTGATTTTTTTCACGAGTACGGTGTTGTATGCGCGGGATACCGCGCCCAGCAAAATGTCGCAACAGGTATAATCGCTCCGTTTTCTGATGAATTAAACTCCAATGCACATTCTGCTTTCCAACGATGATGGCTATTTTGCCCCCGGCCTCCAGATACTGGCCGAAGCATTGAAGCCGCTGGCGGAGATCACCGTAGTCGCCCCTGAGCGCAACCGCAGTGGAGCCAGTAATTCATTGACGCTGGATCGCCCGCTCACCGTGCGCCGTGCGGATAACGGCTTTTTTTACGTGAACGGCACGCCGACAGACTGTGTACATCTGGCGGTAACCGGCTTGCTGGCTGATCTTCCCGATATGGTGATCTCTGGCATCAACGATGGTGCCAACATGGGCGACGATACCATTTACTCGGGTACTGTCGCGGCAGCCACAGAAGGATTCTTGTTAGGTATTCCGTCACTGGCGATTTCGATGTCTCAACACCATGCCACACACTTTGAGACAGCAGCCAATGCGGTTGTTGAGATAGTGAAAAGATTTCAGCAGAACCCTTACGCCGAGCCCATTCTGCTCAATGTCAATGTGCCGGATCTACCGCAGGAGCAAATCAAAGGGATGACCGTCACGCGTCTGGGACGCCGCCACAAAGCAGAACCGGTGATACGCTCCACCACGCCGCGTGGCGAGACCGTATACTGGGTAGGTGCTGCAGGTGCGGCACAGGATGCAGGTGCAGGTACGGATTTTGATGCCGTAGAAAATGGTCAGGTTTCGCTCACGCCATTACAGATTGATCTGACGCAATATGCACAAATAGACGCCCTAAAAAATTGGATGCATAAATGACCACCAGAATCTCTGGCATAGGTATGACCTCACAGCGCACCCGCGATCGCATGATCAATCGCCTGCGCGAACAGGGTATTAAAGACGAGCTGGTGTTGGCTGCGATGCTGGAGATACCGCGACACATATTTCTGGACGAAGCGCTGGCTACGCGCGCCTATGAAGATGCCTCGCTACCCATCGGCCATAAACAGACTATTTCGCAGCCATACATCGTGGCGCGTATGACTGAGCTGCTACGTGCCGGGGGTGCCTTGGGCAAGGTGCTGGAAATCGGCACCGGATGTGGTTATCAGACTTCCATCCTGTCGCGGGTAGCGCAGGAAGTGTATTCAGTGGAACGCATCGCGCCTCTGCTGGAAATCGCCAAGGGACATTTTCGCGAGCTGAAACTACGCAATGTCAAAGTGAAAAAAGCGGATGGTCATTTCGGTCTGCCGGAAATGGCTCCTTTCGATGGCATCATGGTTACCGCCGCGGCCACCCATATTCCTGAAGATCTGCTACGGCAATTGGCAGTGGGCGGGCGATTGGTGATTCCCGTCGGCGCCTCAGAACAAATGTTAACCCTGGTCGAGCGCACTGCGGATGACTATCGTAAAACCGAACTGGAAACAGTGAAATTCGTACCGTTGCTGGGAGGGACAGCGTGAAGTATTTAACACAATCAACCCTTATCGTTGCACTACTGCTATTGACGGGCTGCGCTGGCACTCTGAAGGCGCCAGTGATCGAACGTACTCAGTCCAGCGCAAAACCTGCAGTTCAAACTAGCAAGTCTACAATCGCAAAAAAAGCAGCTTCCGAGAAATCCGCAGACTGGCGTCCTGATACTTACATCGTTAAAAAGGGCGATACTTTATATGCTATCGGCCTTGAATATGGCTTTGATTACAAAGATATCGCGCGTTGGAACGAAATTACAGCGCCTAGTTACACCATCAAGGTCGGACAAGCGCTCAAGTTGAAGGCACCTGCTGGGACAGAAAGCAGCCCTGTTGCCACGGCAGCCGTTTCTGTTCCTAAACCTACACCTGCTCCCGCACCTGCTGCTACAGAAGGAACAGTAGTCAGCGCCATCAAGACCGAAGCGCCGCCGCAACCAAAACCCCTGGACGAACCGGTGAGCGCAGCTGCAGAAGCCAAGTCAGACGCAGCAAAACCTGCTGAGAAAACAGTAGACGATAATGCCGTGGAGTGGGGTTGGCCTGCTGTAGGAAAAATCCTGACGAAATTCAGCGACACCAGCAAAGGCCTGGATATTTCCGGCAGCATAGGTCAGCCAGTACTTTCTGCTGCATCAGGTAAGGTGGTGTATAGCGGCAATGGGCTGCGCGGCTATGGCAAGATGGTCATCATCAAGCACAATACAACCTACCTTTCGGCTTATGCACACAATAGCCAGATCGTGGTGAAAGAAGGGCAGGACGTGGTCAAAGGGCAGAAGATCGCAGAGATGGGTAATAGCGATACCGACAGCGTCATGCTGCACTTCGAGATACGTAAATTAGGACAGCCCATCGACCCGGAAAAATTCCTTCCGACCAATGCTACGATGAATTAGTACGACTCGATTAGCAGAGCACAGAAATAACACCGCAATGCTGTGTGCGCCTTCGAACCTTATTTCTTCGCTGGCGTATCGGTCTCTTTATCCTGGTCTGCGTAATACTGATGCACCGTCTTCATATCGTACTGGCGTGCCCAGTTGATGATCTCGGCGAGTGCCGGTGCACCAAGTTCCCCTACTTGCGCCAAGATGCTGGCCTGATCGCGGACCACCATAATGCCGGGGATCTTGTCGACATTGAAATATTCAGCGATCTCGCCGTCGATCTCGGTGTTGACCATGCCGAACACTACGTCAGGATTGGCTTCTGCTGCTGCACTAAAAGTGGGAGTGAAATTCACGCAGGGCTCACACCATGGAGCCCAAAAATCAACAATGACAAAACTATTCTGCTCTATGGTGTCCTTGAAATTTGCTTTGGTAAGTTCGATAACTGCCATGCTGAGGAATTCCTAAATTTCGAAAAGCCGCATTCTATCAGACATTATCGATGGAACGTTTACCCCAGGTTCCGGCAAAAAACAGCTCGTTCAATTCGCGTCTTTGCCGAGGCGCAAATTCGCGCCCTTTCAGTTCGTCATTGATTTTTTCCAACGCTGCCGGATAACCCACGGATAACATTGCCATCAATTGATATTGCTCTGGAACAGCCGCAACAATACGTGCCTTATCCACATCGAATCCTCCCATCTGATGCGCTTTCAAGCCCAACGCTTCGGCTTGCAGGCATAGATTCTCTGCCGCCGCGCCGGTGTCATATTGCCCCCAGCGATTGGGTTTACCATTATGGGTAAACAGGCTGTCAGCGGTAACCAACATCAGTAACGGCGCATCCTGTACCCACGACTGGTTACCCGGAACCAGACATTCCAAAGCCTGTTGCCAGCCGGTTGGGTCCGTGGCCTTGTTCCAGATCACAATCCGCCAGGGCTGATCGCCAAAGCAAGAAGGTGCCCAACGTGCCGCTTCCAGCAGAGCAATGATCTGCTCTTGAGTAACCGACTTGCTGGCATCGTAAGCGCGACTACTCCAACGCTCGGCCAATAATGGATGAATGTCTACCTGGGTGATTGCCGGTTTTTTCATATGGGTTTCTTTATGGGGTTTTCTCAAGCACTGGATAATCAGTATAACCTTGCTCGGCTCCGCCATAAAAGGTGTTTTGGTCGGGAGTATTGAGCGGGGCGTGCAGCTTGAATCTTTCCACTAAATCCGGATTGGCTATATAAGGCACGCCATAAGCGATGCAATCCGCTTTGTTTTCAGCCACAGCAGCTGTACCGCGCGCAAAATCGTAGCCGCCGTTGGCGATGTAGTTACTCTTGAAACGACGGCGCAATTGAACAAAATCAAATTCTTGCAGAGGTCCGGTACTATTGATGCCTATTTCCACCGCGTGCAGATAGGCAAGTTTGAACTGATTGAGCTCATCGGCGACATGATTGAACAGTGCCTGTGGATTGGAATCGCGAATATCGTTGAAAGGGTTGATCGGAGAAATGCGTACGCCGACCCGGTCGCCGCCCCACACTTTACATACCGTCGCGGTGACTTCCAGTAACAAGCGCGTACGGTTCTCTATGCTGCCGCCATACTGATCGAATCGTTTATTGGTGCTATCGCGCAGAAACTGATCCAGTAAATAGCCGTTGGCACTGTGAATCTCCACGCCATCAAAACCGGCCAGCAATGCATTCTGCGCGCCTACTTTGTATTCGTTGATCACAGCCTCTATCTCGCCCGTATTCAACGCACGTGGTGTCACAAAATCCTGCAAACCCTGATAAGTGAACGCCTGTCCCGCCGGTTTGACGGCAGATGGTGCAACCGGTAACGCGTTTTTCGGCAATAACGAGGGATGGGAGATGCGTCCCACGTGCCACAATTGCAAAACGATGCGTCCACCTTTGGCATGTACCGCATCCACCACTTTTTTCCAGCCTGTAACCTGTTGCGCTGTATGGATGCCTGGAGTGGCTGGATATCCGTGCCCCATTGCTGAAATAGGGGTCGCTTCGGTAATGATCAGACCTGCAGAGACGCGCTGCGTGTAGTACGTGACGTTGATCTCCTGCGGAATATTACCGGGCATGGCGGCTCGGTTACGCGTCAACGGCGCCATCACGATACGATTCGGCAACTGCATACGACCCAGTTTTAATGGGGTGAATAAGTCTGTCATATGAAAATTCCTAAGCTAATTAAAAGGCTTTATGGTCAGGGCTGCTCTTCACGCCTTCGATCAATAAAGTAATGTCGACATCATCGCCTATCGGTGCATTAGGCTGCACTCCCCAGGTCAGGCCGTAATCGGATGCCTTGATACTGGTATGCGCTTCTAACCCCATGCGCGTGCCGCCCCAAGGGTCGGTACCAATACCCAGCACCTTGAACGGGAATGATATCTGTTTGGTCACACCGTGCAGCGTGAAATTGCCATGCAATACACCTTCGGTCTTGCTGCTGGCTTCTACTGAAGTGCTTTCGAAAGTCATTTTTGCGAACTTGCCTGCGTCCAGATATTCGGGTTTAGTGGTGATATGCTCGTCTCGTTTGGCATTGTTGGTATTAATGCTGAGTATATTGATGCTGGCTTTCACACTGGAATTACTCAGATTGTCCTGGTCTATGGTGATCAAGCCTGTTACATCGGGGAAGGTGCCGGAGGTCTTGGAGACCACGTGTCGTATCGTAAAATTGGCAAAGCTATGTGTGTTATCAATGCCGTATGTTTGTATATTTTGTGCAGCAGCAATGCTGGTAAAACCAGCTAAAGCCAGACCAACCATAAAACTCTTCATCATAATTCTCCTTAATAATTTTAGTGCCTGCCATCACACTTCACACCTGTCAGGAAGCGTTTGCAGCCACATGAGTAGTCAGTACCTGATTACTCCGTAAAATATTCCACTCGCCTGTCAGGTGTCGAACCGGATACAAAAACGGCCTATTTACGTCCAGCTAAAAACTGGTTGGTGATTTGCGCCACGCGCGCACCCAGATGCTCTGCAGTCTTCAGGTCGCTGACAATAGGTCCAGCCTCAGGGCCTTCATCTGAATTGGATTGGGCCAGTGCGCCCAGAAAACCGCCCAGGCGGTTCAGATCATTCACCGAGCCTTTGCTATTATTGTTGCCAGGCATCAGATCAAGCCCGACCCAAATCATGCCGTGTTGCGCGGCAAAAATCGCCAATTGCACCAGGGTATTCAGTTTATCGCCGCTCTGGCTTGCGGAATTGGTGAAGCCCGCCGCTATCTTGTTCTTCCAATGCTGGGAATACCATGGCTTGGAGCTGGCATCCATAAAAGCTTTGAATTGTGCAGAGGCGCTACCCATGTAAGTGGGAGTACCGAAAATGATGGCATCGGCCGCTTCCAGCGTGGCCCAATGCTGTTCTGCCTGATCTACCGGTATCAGAGTACTGCTAGTACCGCTCACGCTCTCAACGCCACGCATCACCGCTTTGGCTTGCTCGGCTGTATGCCCGTACCCACTGTGGTATACCACTGCTATTTTTGCCATGATCATCCCTTATAAAAATAATTAAACGAATACGATACTTACTGAATGTTGCAAATCAAACCGCTTGCGAGCTATGTTTAAGCGGGCAGATCAAAAAGTAAAAACTCTGCTTGTTGTCCCGCTTCGAATACCAACTCTGCCGCATCGGTAACACGCAAACCATCACCCTCGGTCAGTGCCATGCCATTGACAGTGAGGCTGCCTGTTGCCACTTGCACATAGGCCTTGCGACCTTGGGCAACACTATGGCTGGTTCGTTCAGCGCCATCCAGCAAAGCCGAATACAAACGGACATCCTGACCTATGGTCACTGAACCTTGTGCGCCGTTCGGTGAAGCGATCAGGCGCAACTTGCCACGCTTCTCATCGTCACTGAACGCTTTTTGCTCGTAGCTGGGCGTTACCCCATTCTTTGCAGGAAGCAACCATATCTGTAGCAGATGTACGGACTCGGTCTCTGAAGGGTTGAATTCGCTGTGGCGGATACCGGTGCCTGCGCTCATGCGTTGCACATCGCCGGGACGGATCACCGAACCATTGCCCAGACTGTCCTGATGCTGCAGTTCGCCTTGCAACACATACGTGACGATTTCCATATCGTTATGGCCGTGCATGCCGAAGCCGCGCTTTGCATGTACGATGTCATCATTAATCACCCGTAACACCGAAAACCCCATATTGTCCGGGTCGTAATAATCCGCGAAGGAAAATGTGTGACTGGTGTTCAACCAGCCATGGTCGCGGTGTCCTCTATCTTTGCTTTTGCGTATTTCTAACATTTTATTCAGCCTTTCTGAATGAATGAGTACATGATAGGCTTATGAAACAGAATTCATAGCGAATTATTTTGTGAAACTCATTCAATTGATTTGAACATCCATTCATATGAGAATCTCATTAGAAGCCATAGAAACGCTGGACGCGATCGACAGAGGCGGCAGCTTTGCCGCCGCGGCGGAAGAACTGTTTCGCGTGCCTTCAGCGATTACTTATACGGTGCAAAAACTGGAGCAGGATCTAGGCGTAGCATTGTTCGATCGTAGCGGTCACCGAGCCGAATTGACCGAAGCCGGCAGAGAGCTATTACGTGAAGGCCGCCAATTGCTGAGAGCAGCGGGCGAACTGGAGTCCCGTGTCAAACGAGTTTCTACTGGTTGTGAATCCGAACTGCGCATCGCCATTAGTGACCTGTTCCCCATCAACCGCTTTTATCCGCTGGTGGAAGAGTTTTACCAGCAAGGCTATGGCACCCGCGTCCAGTTACTGCGAGAAGTCTACGGCGGGGCTTGGGACGCACTGGTAACCGGTCGCGCCGACATCTCGTTTGGCACCCCGGGCGAAGGCCCATCGGGAGGCGGCTACAATACATTTTTGCTGGGCACGATGGATTTCGTCTTTGCCGTCGCCCCGCACCACCCGCTGGCCCAGGCGACGGAGCCCTTGCAGGCGGAAGACATACTCAAATATCGCGCCATTGCTGCAGCGGATAGCTCACGTAACTTGCCGCCACGCACCTCTGGCATTCTGACTGGGCAGGATGTATTTACCGTGCCCGACATGCAAGCGAAACTCGATGCCCATATCCATGGACTGGGAGTGGGCTATCTACCCAAGATGCTGGCGTTGCGCCACTCAGAGGTAGGGCATCTGGTCATCAAAGAAGTTGCCGAACTCAAGCCCTCTGCGCCGTTTTATCTGGCTTGGCGTACTCAACGTCCGGGGAAAGCGCTAAACTGGTTCATTGATAGAATGGAACGCATGACGCTCGAATGGTGACCTCCGATCATGGATTTAAATGATGACCTTATTGATAAATCCTTAAATTGAAAACTGTCCGCAAATCAACAAAAAATACCGAATTCAGCGAGTTCGTCACCGAGCAAATGGCCTTATTCGGGGCTATCAACATAAAAGCCATGTTCGGCGGATTCGGTATCTATCGTGATGGACTGATATTCGCCATCATCGTAGACGATAAACTTTACTTTAAAGTGGATGCAGCCAGCATAGAGGAATTCAAACAACTGGGGCTGCTACCGTTTACTTATGAGGCGCGCGGCAAGCGGGTCGCCATGAGCTATTACGAAGCCCCGGCGGAAGTTTTGGAAGACCGGCACGAAATGGCGATCTGGGCGAAAAAAGCCTATCAAAGCGCGCTCAAACTCAGAAAACCAGTTCGGTCATAAACAGCCTACGTCAACGCGATTGAATCATCAGCCATTGAACCTATAACCACTGGTGATAGACTATCACTTATATAAAAGCGTTTAAGGAGTTCAATATGTCCAAACTCAAACTCATCGCGTTGTTAGCCATTCTATGTGCCTCACTCCATGTTTTGGCGGCACCAGCCCCCTATTACAAATGGATCAGTCAGGAGGATGGTACCGTCATCTGCGCACAAACTTCACCAGGTGAAGGATGGGAATTGGGTGCAGGCCGCTTTGGCGGTTCCCCTGGCCCGTTCAAGGATTTTCGTTGCAGAGTTCCCGGTAAGATCGATAACTAAGCAGCAGGCCATAACAATGCAACGATGAATCTGCCACCCCTTTACCGTGCTGAACAAATCCGCGCCATAGAGCTGCAGCATGGAACCGATGGCCTGATGGAACAAGCCGGGCTGGCAGTGGCGGATCTGGCCTATGAACTGGTTAAGGAAAGCCGCGCGGATATCCTGATCCTGGCGGGACCCGGCAACAACGGTGGTGATGCTTTGGTGGCAGCACGCCATTTGAAAAGCCACTTCTACCACACCCATGTTGTATTTACCGGCGATGCCGCCAAATTACCGCCTGATGCGCTTGCGGCATATAACGCATGGCTGGCTTGTGGTGGCCAGGTAAGCAGCGAGATTCCGCCCGGTCTGGAATTCGGTGTGGTGATAGATGGCCTGTTTGGCATTGGGCTGACGCGCGAACTGGATGCGCGCTATGTGCAGTTGATAGACGCCATCAATGCATTGCCCACGATCAGGCTCGCCATTGATATTCCCAGCGGTTTGTCTGCGGACACTGGCCATGTGTTGGGAGCTGCCATTGCGGCTGAGCATACCATCACCTTTATCGCGCGTAAGCCAGGACTGTATACGCTGGACGGTCCAGACCACGCCGGGCAAATCCATGTTGAAACTCTAGGCATCACGCCGCCAACGGTCATCCCCTGTGGCTGGCTGCTAGATAGCCCTCCCGCCAAATTAGCCCCTAGAAAACGCAACTCGCATAAAGGCAGTTTCGGCAGTGTGGCTGTGCTCGGAGGAAACACCGGCATGCTGGGAGCCGCTTTGTTGGCTGGTCGTGCCGCACTGCTGGCAGGGAGCGGCAGAGTGTATTGCCATTTTCTGGCCGCCGATGCGCCATTGATAGATCCCAATTTCCCCGAGCTGATGTTACGTCACGGCGGGCTGGTTGCAGAAAATGGCGCAGAAAATATGGACTGCATCATTGTAGGGCCGGGCATGGGACGTAGTGCGCAGGCGGCAGGCCAGCTTAAGGCTGTCTTACAGACCAGCAGCCCATTGGTATTGGATGCAGATGCCTTACATCTGCTGGCTGCTGACCCCGCTCTCAGCACCCTGCTGAAACAGCGTGGAAATGCAGTACTCACTCCCCACCCGGGTGAAGCAGCTGCCCTACTGAGTTGCGACACCACACAAATACAAAGTGACCGCATCGCCAGCGCACAACATATCGCCAACCGTTACCATGCCACCGTCGTTCTGAAAGGCGCGGGCAGCATCATCGCTACGCCAGAAGGGTCATCAGAAAAATCTCGCTGGTACGTCAACGCCAGCGGCAATCCCGGCTTGAGCGCGGCAGGTATGGGGGACGTATTGACAGGCATCATCGCCGCGCTGATCGTACAAGGATTATCTGTAGAGCAAGCAACTTTGCTCGGCGTTTATCTGCATGGCAGCGCCGCAGATAGCCTGGTCGCCGATGGAGTGGGCCCGATAGGGCTTAAGGCATCGGAGATCGCGCTGGAAGTGCGTAATCTGTTGAATGAAAAAAACACTTAACTCTTTTTGGACCCACCATGCAACGCCAACTCAACGATATCATCGCTCTCAGCAGTTCCGTTATTCTTGGTAAAGAAACGCAGATCAGACTATCCCTTGCCTGCATCCTGGCCCGCGGCCATTTGCTGATCGAGGATCTGCCCGGGATGGGCAAGACCACGCTGGCACATACTCTGGCTCAAGTGCTCGGGCTGGCCTTTCGCCGCGTGCAGTTCACCAGTGACCTGCTGCCCGCGGACATTCTGGGCGTATCGGTATATGACCGCAATGAGTCCAATTTCAAATTCCACCCAGGTGCGATATTCACCAATGTATTGCTCGCCGACGAGATCAACCGTGCCACGCCGAAGACCCAAAGTGCATTACTGGAAGTGATGGAAGAACGGCAGATGACGATCGATGGCGAAACCCGCCCATTACCCGATCCTTTCTGCGTCATTGCCACACAAAACCCGGCGACCCACATCGGCACTTTTCCGCTACCGGAATCGCAAATGGATCGCTTCCTGATGCGCATCAAACTCGGCTATCCCGATGCCCGCTCAGAACGCACTTTGCTTTCCGGCGGCAGCGGGCGTGACCATCTGGTCAATATTTCACCCGTGATCGATGCGGCTGGCCTGATCCAGTTACAACAACAGGCATCACGCATCCATGTCGCCGACACGCTATTTGATTACCTGCAGGCAGTTCTGGATTTCAGTCGCAACAGCCCGCTGTTCGAGGCGGGATTAAGTCCGCGCGCCGGTTTGGCAATCAAGCAATGCGCGCAAGCCTGGGCATTACTGGAAGGCCGTGACTATGCCATCCCGGAAGACTTGCAGGCGATACTGCCCAGTGTTGCCAATCACCGCTTGCGTAGCGCGAATGGCGGCAGCATAGAGTCATCCGACCTGCTGACAAAGGTCGCTGTGCCTTGAAGATAGAGCTGTGAGCATGAGGCTGAAAATGGCTGGCGTATTCCCTGACTGGAGTAAATTTCTACGTAGTACGCAAACCAGCCAGAGCAGTGCAGTCCTCGATAGAAGACATGTATACATTGTCCCTAGCCGCACCGGATTTGTGTTTGCGCTGATGATAGGCGGCATGCTGATCGGCTCCATCAACTATAGCCTCAATATGGGCTATGTATTGGCATTCTGGCTGATGGGGCTAGGTATCGTCGCCATGCTGCATACATGGCATAACCTTGCGCACCTCCATATCTCAGCAAGCAAAGCTCCTGCGGTATTTGCCGGAGAACAGGCACGCTTCTCTCTCATCCTGACTGAAAATAGCGGTCGCGAACGTAATGCGATTGGCCTGAAAACGAATCAGAAAACAGGCGCTACAACAACCGTGTACAGCGATATTGATGCTTATGACTCAACTGAGATCATATTAGGCACTGATAGCAAGCAACGCGGCTGGCTAACACTGGGCAAAGTTAGTGTCTTCACCCGATTTCCTTTAGGCTTGTTCCATACTTGGGGATATGTGGAAACCGATCTGCGCTGCCTGATCTATCCACGACCGGCTTCACCCGGCCTGCCTATCCCCACTGCGATTCAGCAATTCCATACCCAAGGATCGCAAACCACGCACGGCGACGAAGATTTTTCAGGTCTGCGTCACTACCGAATGGGCGATTCGATGCGCCGAGTAGACTGGAAAGCTTCGGCGAGGGAACAAGGACTCTATACCAAAGAGTTTGAAGGACAGGGGCAATTTTCGCCCTGGCTGGATTGGGAAACCACTCCGGGCAAAGACACTGAACATAAGTTATCCCAATTGACGCGCTGGGTGCTGGATGCACACGCTGCAGGTCTTGCCTTCGGGCTGAGACTACCGGGATACACCCTTAGCCCCGCTGCCGATGAAGCTCATTTTCGTGTAGCGTTGAAGACGCTGGCATTATTTTGAGGACATCTGCTTGAGCATCGTCCAACTGCGCTGGGTATTATGCTCGCTGGCACTGATACTAGTGCTGCATGCGCCTTATCAGGCAACTTGGGTAGTGCTCTCATCGGCGTTTCTACTGGGGTGGCGTTACTGGCTGACGGTACGCCAGAAAAATAATCCTTCAGTGAAGTTACCCGGAAATTTTATCCTGTTTCCGCTGGTGATACTTGCCGCGTTGGGCGTGATATATACATTTGGCGGGCTGGCAGGACGCGATGCCAGTACCGCCCTATTCACTGTATTACTGGCTTTCAAGGTGATGGAGTCGAGATCATTGCGCGACTTTACTCTTGTTGTGCTGCTTGGCTATTTCTTGACCATTTGTACCTTCCTGTTCTCTCAAACTTTGCTGATAGCTTTCCTCACCGTCATTCCGCTGCTAGCGCTTACCACGGCTTTAATCAGTCTTAACCAGAAGGCAAAACAAGCAAACAATGATGCTCTGCTCTCGCTTGGCGGGCGTTTGATCGCTCAAGCGCTACCGGTAATGCTGATACTTTTCGTACTGTTTCCCCGCGCTCCAGGGCCGCTATGGGGTGTACCCAGAGATGCAACACGCGGAATGACCGGGCTTGCTGACGAAATGAGACCCGGCAGCATCAGCAGCTTGTCGCGTTCAGATGCGGTGGCTTTCCGCGTCGCGTTTCAGGGCAAGGCCCCTGACCCTGAACAGCTTTACTGGCGCGGGCCGGTGTTGTGGGATTATGACGGCAGTGTCTGGCGTTCAAACCATACTGAATCGGCTACACCCGGAAATACCCCAAGCGCAGATAGCGCACCGATCTCCTACACAGTCACGCTGGAACCGCACAACAAACCTTGGTTGTTGGTACTGGATATGCCTGTCAAAACCGGTAGTGCGGGTTTTCTCACTGACGATTTCCAGTATCAGTCGCGCCAACCGGTGCGCTCACGCATCCGCTATGAAGCGACGTCTGCTCTGCGATATCACGAAAATAATGCGCTGGATGACAGCGCTCGTACCCGTGCCTTGCGTCTGCCGGCATTCGGCAATGAACAAGCACGAGCGCTTGCCAGGGATTGGGCTGCGCAAACCAGCAACCCTGACCAATTGATACAAAAAGCCATGAGCCTGTTTGCCCATGGCTTCAGCTATACCTTGACTCCGCCTCCGCTCGGCGCCAGCGCGGTTGACGGATTCCTGTTCAACACCAGGAAAGGATTTTGCGAGCACTATGCCAGCAGTTTTGTATTCCTGATGCGCGCTGCAGGCGTGCCAGCCCGGATCGTGACCGGTTATCAGGGCGGAGAATTCAATCAGCTGGGTGCATACATGATCGTGCGCCAGACCGATGCCCATGCCTGGGCAGAAGTGTGGATAGACGATCGCGGCTGGGTGCGCGTAGACCCCACTTCTGCTGTCGCACCGCAACGAATCCAATCCGGCATCTCCAGCGCCTTGCCCGACTATGAACCACTGCCTGCCTTGGCCAGACCCAGCCTGTTGCGACGCATGAATCTGGGATGGGATTCCATCAACAATGATTGGAACCAATGGGTATTGGGTTATAACCAGCAACGACAGACAGAATTTTTATCAAAAATCACCGGCAGCAAAGTGAGCCGCGGCGACATGGCATTGTGGTTGAGCTGCCTGCTTATTGTGATTGTGGCATTGATCGCGTTATGGGTGCTTCGACCAGCACCCAGCAAACTTGATGCCGTGCAAACGGCCTGGATCAGGTTTGAGAATAAATTAGCGCGGGCGGGACTGCACCGAAATGCTGCAGAAGGGCCGCTGGATTTTGCCGTACGCGCAGCCCAGACCTTCCCAGCCAGCCAATCTGCGATAGAAATGATCGTTGAACTCTACCTGCCGTTACGTTATAGCGCTAACAACAGTGCCGAAGTGGTGAAGCAACTACAACACTACGTAAATATCTTGAAAACGACCAAATCAAGGCAGCGCTGATGCACCACGATTTTGTGCAAATCTTAGCGCACTAAGCCGCGTATCCATTGTGTGTAAACGCTTTCGGCGATTGCATTCAGCTTTTTGATCCTAGTCGCCAAATCGCGTTCGATCTCCTCTACCGGTTGTACCGCAGGACTGGTAATCGACTGTGCGATTTCAGCCGCACCAACATGGCACCATTCCTGCACCATTTTTGCAGTCATTTCGACATGGCACTGAAACCCCAGATGTTTACCAATAGCAAATGCCTGATTTTCACAGTAAGCGCTGGAAAGTAATTGTGTTGCGCCCTTGGGTAGAGAAAAAGTCTCGCCGTGCCAGTGAAAACCGGTGAAACTTTTCGTTTCACCAAACCAGTGCCGCGCTTGTTCATTGGTAGCGACAGTGATCTCTCCCCAACCAATCTCCTTGACCTTGTTGCTGCCCACCACTCCACCCAATGCCTTTGCCATCAACTGCCCGCCCAGGCAATGACCAAGCACCGGAATATCTGCAGCTACGGCCTGCTGTATAAGCTTCAGCACTGGCGGAATCCATGGCAGATCGTCATTCACGCTCATGGGTCCGCCCATGAACACCAAACCGCTATAAGCTAGGGCCGATGACGGTAACGTATCTCCTGCGTCTATCCGCGTCAGTTGCCAAGGCAGACCATGCTGGTCAAAAAAGTCTGCCAGGAATCCCGGCCCTTCGGTGGTTGCATGGCGAAAAATCGCGATAGGTTTCATAGTTGCTGTTTCCATTCTCCGGACGCCAGGCCGTCCAGTGTGTAATCACCAATGGCATAACGTATCAATCTTAGGGTCGGGAACCCGATATTGGCCGTCATACGCCTTATCTGACGGTTCTTGCCTTCGCTGATCATAATCTCCAACCAGGTAGTCGGGATAGCCTTACGTTCACGTATCGGCGGATCTCTAGGCCATAAACCTGCGGGTTCATCCATGATACGCACCTGTGCAGGCTGGGTAATGAAGTCGCCCAGATCTACACCCTGTTTTAACGGGGCCAGCTCTGCCTCTGTTGGCGTCCCTTCGACCTGTGCCCAATAGATTTTAATCAATTTGTGTTTAGGGTGTGAAAGTCGGTGTTGCAAGCCACCATCATCGGTTAAAATAAGTAGCCCTTCGCTATCAGTGTCCAGCCTACCTGCGGCATAAATCTTGCATACCGTAATGTAGTCTTTCAGTGTTGCATGGGTCTCATGCGGACTGAATTGACAAATGACGCCGTAAGGCTTGTTAAACAGAATGATCATTGCAAGATTAGTATCTTAGGAGTTTTTGATGTCACCAAAAATCGTCGTCCCCAGTAGCGGGCAAAAAATCACCGTCAATGCAGATAACACGCTGAACGTACCCGACCAGCCGATTATCCCATTTATTGAGGGCGACGGCATCGGCGTGGATATTACCCCACCCATGCAGTTGGTAGTGAATGCGGCAGTGAATAAAGCCTATAAGGGCAAACGCGCGATCGCATGGATGGAGGTTTATGCGGGCGAAAAAGCGCTAGGATTGACCGGTGCCTGGTTACCTGACGAAACACTGGATGCCGTTCGCGACTTCGTGATTTCCATCAAAGGCCCTCTTACCACCCCTGTTGGCGGTGGCATCCGCTCTTTGAACGTTACTTTGCGGCAGGTACTCGATCTGTATGTGTGTTTGCGCCCGGTACAATATTTTCAGGGAGTCCCCAGCCCGGTAAAACATCCGGAGAAGACCGATATGGTCATTTTCCGTGAAAACACCGAAGACATCTACGCCGGCATCGAATGGGCTGCCGGCAGTCCCGAAGTGAAGAAGATCATTGCATTATTAGGTGAATTGGGCGGAGCCAAGAAGATCCGTTTCCCGGCAACTTCCGCGATCGGCATCAAGCCGGTTTCCAAGGAGGGCAGCCAGCGTTTGATCCGGCGCGCCATCCAGTACGCCATTGATAACGAACGTGAATCCGTCACTTTGGTGCACAAAGGCAATATCATGAAGTTCACTGAGGGCGGTTTTAAAAGCTGGGGCTACGAACTGGCTAAACAGGAGTTCGGTGCGGTAGAGATAGATGGTGGCCCATGGTGCAAACTGCCCAACGGCATCGTGATCAAGGATTCCATCGCAGATGCATTCTTGCAAGACATACTGTTACATCCTGAACAACAGGATATCGTTGCCACTTTGAATCTGAACGGTGATTACATTTCTGACGCGCTAGCCGCCCAAGTCGGCGGCATTGGCATCGCCCCCGGTGCCAATCTGTCGGATTCGGTCGCAATGTTCGAGGCCACTCACGGCACGGCCCCCAAAATCGCAGGGCAAGACCTGGCTAACCCCAGTTCGCTGATCCTGTCAGCAGAAATGATGCTGCGTCATATGGGATGGAAAGAAGCGGCTGACCTGGTATTGAATGGCGTAGCGCGAGCCATTGTCTCCAAGCGCGTCACTTTCGATTTTTCCACGCAGATGGAAGGTGCTACGCAAGTAGGAAGTGCCGCGTTTGGTGCAGAGATCGTGAGTCACATGTAATAAACAATAATAAAAAACGCGCTGGCTTGCACACAGCGCGTTTTCACAAAGACAGTATAAGGTCACGCTGCTTTTTGAATATTTGATGCTTGTTTGCCTTTTGGGCCATCCACTACGTCAAAAGTGACTTTCTGGCCTTCTTTTAGCGTTTTGAAACCGGCTTCATTGATCGCAGAAAAGTGTGCGAACAAATCATCGCCGCCGCCGTCCGGGGTAATAAAACCATACCCTTTGGCGTCGTTAAACCACTTTACAATACCTGTTGCCATTGCTGACTTCCTTAACCAAATAGCGGGTAGGCACCCCAAAAAGTTTGTATTTCAAGCCTAAATGCAAAGCACATTCACTGCATGAAGCAAACACCTAATTGCATTTTCACGCAAAAAATTTGGATAAGTCAATAACTAAATACTATTTTAGCTATTTTTGTGCCTTTTTTGACCCCGAATTCAACGCTTTTTCGATATCTTCGGTCGGATAAGCACCTCTTAGCCTTGCACCATCCGCAAAAAACAGTGTGGGAGTACTGTTTACTCCCAGCTTTTGCGCCAGCGCCGAAACGCTATCCAGTGGTACGTTGCAAGAGGTATTCCCTTGCGGCAAATAGTTTTTAAGCATCCAATTAGTCCATGCCCTGCTGCGATCCGGCGCGCACCAGATCGCCTTCGCTTTGTCCGGCGCACCTGGGTGCAGTCGTTCTATGGGAAACAAAAACGTATAAATAGTGACATCGGTGATAGGAGCCAGCCCCTCTTGTTCGAGCTGCTTGCAGTAAGGGCAATCAGGGTCAGAAAACACCGCCATTTTGCGGCTACCATTGCCTTTTACCACTTTAATGGCCTGTTCCAGGGGCAAGCTACTGAAATCTATCCGGCTTAATTCCTCTGTTCGTTCCGTGGTCACATCACGCCTGTTCTTCACATCGATCAAGCGCCCATCCACAATAAAAAAACCGAAATTGTCATCAGTATAGAGAATCTGGCCTCCTGCGTAGACCTCATACAACCCGCCGTATTGGGTTTTAGTCACGCTTTCCACTTTCACTTTTGGATATGCCTGTTGGAATGCCTTACGCACTGAAGCTTCATCTGCGAGTGCCGCAGAGGTCAAAATCAGAAGCATGAGGCCCAGCGCGCATTTCTTTAACATGACATTCCTTAATAAGTCAGGCAACTGCCTGTGATATGAGTAAACGCTTGAGCGGCGCGATTTTATCCACTGCATTCAAGCCTGTGTTTCGTAACCATCCGAGCATCGGATTGTCATTATTAAATAGCTTCTGCAAACCATACGTCACCGCTTGCATTGCCAGAATATCGGCTTTCCTGGCGCGTTCATAGCGCCGCAAAGCGAGCCAATCACCTGCGTCCTGCGACGACTCGGCAATAATGCCAGCCAGCGCTTGCACGTCGCGCAACCCCAGATTCATGCCTTGGCCAGCCAGCGGGTGCACCAGATGTGCTGCGTCGCCAACCAGCGCCAGGCGCGGCGCAACTAAAGCTGCGCTACGCTGCACAGCTAACGGGAAAGCGGCTGGAGGTGTCATTAATTGCAATGTTCCCAGCATATGTTGCCCGGCTTCGGCCACCGTTTGGCAGAAAGCCTCATCGTCAAGTTGCAACAACTTGTTTGCCTGCTCATCGAACAGCGACCACACCATGGACATGCGTTGATCCGGCAGCGGCAGCCACGCCAACACACCATCGCGCTTGAACCATTGCCTGGCGATATGCTGATGCGGTAACGATGTTGTGAAATTGGCCACGATACCTTGCTGGAAATACGGGGTTTTTTCTACGCTGATGCCAGCCTGGCGACGCACCCAGGAGTTAGCGCCATCAGCAGCGACGATCAGTTTTGTGGTCAATTCTCTGCCATCTTCCAGATTCAAGGTAGCAGCATCTGCAGCCCACTTCACATCGCAACAACGTGCCGGACAGCACACTTCAATCTCGGATATGTATTGTATAGAGTCAATGATGGCATTGTGCAGTAAACGGCTTTCGGAGATCCAGCTTAACTCAGCGACCCCGGCAGCGTAAGCATCGAATGCCAATGGAGTTGCGCTGTTATCCCCCCAGATATGCATCGCATGGATGGCGGTGATGCGCGTCCTATCCAGCAAGTCCCATACCCCCAGGCCGCGCAAAAATTCGGCATTTGCAGGGGTGACAGCATAGATGCGGCTATCCCATTCGCTGGCAGTCACTTCCGGCATCGAAGATTCTATCAACGCAGTCTTGATGCCATTCTTGCCCAAAGCAAGTGCTAACACCGCACCCACCAGGCCGCCACCAACGATCACGACATCGAAGGTTTTGACCGTCATTTTTGCGCCCCGAAACTCATTTTTCGCATCACATATTGTTTGGCAGGCGCGAACATATCCAGCGCCGCCAGTCCTGCACCACGCAGGCCGCCGAGCATGGGAATATCCTTGGAAAAAGTCTGTACCAGAAAATCGGTAAACAACATGCCGCCGCCTGTATCCTTGCTTCTAGTTTGACTATATTGCGCGAGCATGGCTGCGCCGCCTAATTCTGCCTCCGGGGTGATCGCGATGCTTTGCGCCAGTTCCCAGGCATCGCGCAACCCCAGGTTGAAACCCTGGCCGGCGATAGGATGCAACGTTTGTGCTGCATTGCCGATCACGGCGATATGTTGTGCAGTTGCAGGACGCACCGAAGCCATTTTTAGCGGGAATAGATTGCGATGAGTGACGCTGGTGAATTTACCCAACCTGTCGCCGAAATGCTGGTGCAGATCACTTAGAAAGCGGGAGTCATTCAGTTGGCGCAACTGTTCAGCCTGCTCCGGCGTTTCCACCCACACCAGCGCCATTTCATCGGCATTCCAAGGCAACAACGCGACCGGACCGTTTTTGGTGAAACGCTCGAACGCCATAAAATTGTGCGGCAATTCGGTCTTGACTCTGGCAACCAGCGCAGACTGTCCATAGTCGCGCGTTTCTCGATTCAGCCCGGGGATATTATTGATACTGCGCCCGCCATCAGCCACTACCGTCAGTTTTGCGCGTATGCTGTGGTTTTCTCCTGCTTGCTCAAAATTAACGGTGCAACCTTCAGCATCAGGCTGTAAAGATCGCACCGTAGCGCCATAGCGTAGCTGAACGCTCTGTGTTAATGCCTGCTCCAGCACGGTGCCCAAATGCACATAATCCACCACATAGCCCAAGGTCGGGTGGTTGAATTGCTCGGCAGTGAGCAAGGTGCGGCCAAAACGGCCTTTTTCAGAGATGTGGATGCTGCGTATCGGTGCGGCGTTAGCGACCAACTGATGCCACACGCCCAGGCGCTCCAGAATCAAGTGGCTACTCTCGGATAAAGCAATGGCACGTGAGGCAAGCGTAGCTGTCGCTTGCCGCGCCTCCAGCACAGTAACCGCCAAACCACTATCGGCCAGGGCCAAGGCAAAAGCTGCGCCTACCGGGCCGCCGCCCACAATCACCACATGCTGGTTCACCACATGTTGGTTCACTGGTGCATCACCGCTTCAATCTCGGCTACAGATTTGGGTGCTGTCGTATACACATCGCAACCCGATGCTGTCACTAGTACATCATCTTCGATGCGTATGCCGATGTTGGCGAGATGCTCGGGAATGTCGTCTGCTGCACGAATATACAGACCAGGCTCAACAGTGAGCGCCATGCCCGGTGCAAATTTCACCCAGGCTTCGCCATCTTTATATTCGCCTGCGTCATGCACATCCAGACCCAGCCAGTGACTGGTGCGGTGCATATAGAAACGTTTGTAGGCTTCGGACTCGATATTGCCTTCTACACTGCCTTGCAACAATTTCAAATCTATCATGCCTTGCACCAGAGTCTTTAATGCGGCTTCATGCGGAGCTATAAATGTATTGCCGGGTTTGATCATGCCGATCGCCGCTGTCTGTGCTGCCAGCACAATCTCGTACACATCGCGCTGCACACCACTGAATCTGCCGTTTACGGGGAAAGTGCGCGTAATGTCGGAAGCATACCCTTCAACTTCACAACCTGCGTCTATGAGCACAAGCGTATTGTCCTGCAATAGCTGGTTGTTACTGACGTAATGCAAAACGCAGGCGTTACTGCCGCCAGCCACAATCGGCGTATAGGCATGGGCATCCGCTCCGTTATGTCTGAATTCGTAACTCAGCTCCGCCTCCAGAGCGTATTCATGCAAACCGACGCGTGATGCCCGCATGGCACGCGCATGGGCGCCGGAACTGATATCGGCGGCACGCTGCATGGTATTGATTTCGTGCGCATCTTTTAGCAAACGCATGGCATCAAGTAGCTGGCGCAGGTCATTGATATGCGCGGGCGCACGTTTCCCGGCACGGGTCTGGGCGCGCACCGCATTCAGAGCAGCGGAAATTCGTGTGTCCCAAATGGCGTCGTGACCCAGCGAATGCCATAGCGTAGTGCGATTAGCAATGAGTTCAGGTAATTTTTTATCGAACTCGGCAATGGAATAAGCTTCATCAAAACCGAATTCCTGTTGCGCGCCTTCTGGCCCGTAGCGAAAACCATCCCAAATTTCCCGCTCCATATCTTTGTCGCGGCAAAACAGGATCGCCTTTTGATTCGCACCTCCTACCAGCACCAGCACTGCTTCCGGTTCATTAAAGCCGGTCAGATACCAGAAATAGCTATCGAAACGATAGGCATAGTGCGCATCGCTATTGCGCTGCTTTTCAGTGGCAGTAGGAATGATGGCGACACCATCACCCAACTTCTGCAGTAAGGCTTTGCGGCGTGAAGTATATGGATTGATGTTCATGGTTTCATTTTCCTAGTCGCATTCTAAACCATAGACAAATTACAACCAGTCCCAATCTTGATGAGGTTTATGCGGCGCCTTTTTCATGGCCCAATCCCAAATGCTGGCTGGCACAATCTTCATCAACCGGCCAAGCAAGGCCATCTGCCAGGGCAGAATGGCATAACGCTTTTTCTTTTCGATAATACCCGCCATCTTCTGTGCGGCGACATCGACATCCATCAGAAATGGCATTTTATAAGGGTTGAGGTCTGTCATGGGCGTGCGTATATAACCGGGACAGATGGTAGTAACACTAATCCCCGAGGCCGCCAATTCTACGCGCAGGCTCTCCAGATACGAGATAGCAGCAGCCTTGGAAGAAGAGTAGGCACTTGCACCGGGAATCCCGCGTAAGCCCGCCACGCTGGCGATGCCCACCAGTTGGCCTTGTGCACGATCTTTCATGGCTTTTAAAAAAGGCTGAAAAGTATGCACCATGCCCAGGACATTGATTTCCATAATGGCACGGAAAGTTGCCAGATGCTCCGCCTGTTCTGACAATGTTCCGCTGGAAACCCCGGCATTCGCGATCACGATATCCGGCGCGCCGAAACGCTGCATGAAATCCTGTGCGGCATGCTGCAATGACTGGCTATCGCGCACATCCACCGCATAAACAGCACGGTCACAAGCCAATTCACTCGCCAACACATCCAGGCGCTGCTGATTACGTCCCACAAGTCCCAATTGCGCACCCTGCGCCGCATAGTGCCGGGCAAGCGCAGCGCCTATACCGCTGGATGCTCCGGTAATAAAGACGCGCATGAAAAGTTAGTGCTTACCTGTGCGCTCCGCCCGCACTTTTTCAATCAGGTAGTCAGTCACTCTGAGAGCATCTTCGCCCGATCCGGCGAGAGTGCCGGAAGTCAAATACCGACCTTCAATGATTAGGGAAGGAACGCCGGTGGCGCCGGAAGTCTGAAACACCTGATAGGCGCGCGAAACTTTTGTAGTCACTGAAAATGAGCGGAAAGTATTTTCGACTTTTTTGCGATCCAGGCCGGACTGTTTGGTAATCCAGTCGATCGCGCTTGTTTCATCGGAAGGATTCACTATTTTCTGTTTATGGATGGCATCAAACAAAGCACCATGCAGTTTGTCCACAAGCCCCAAGGCTTCCAGCGTGTAATAGGCTTTTGCCATAGGCACCCATTCCGGCCGGGCGATTCCCGGAACGCGCTTGAACTCAACATCCTTGGGTAATTTCTTGACCCAGGCTTCCAGGCCAGGCTCAAGAGCATAGCAATGCGGACAACCGTACCAGAATAGCTCCGTCACTTCGATCTTGGCTGGATTATCTGTTGGCATAACCTGAGGCGTACTCAGATATTCAGTGCCTTCTTTAGGTACCAGCGGAGTATCCGCATAAGATGAAGTAAAAACTAACAGCATCAACAGGCTTGCAACTAACGCTTTCATAAAATTTTCCTTGTGTTATGGTTCTTTAATTCTTGACCGGATCCGATTTAATACCGTTCTTGGCCAGCAGTGCACGCGCTTGATTCACATCATCACTATTCTTATAGGGTCCAACCCTTACGCGATACAGCACACCCATGCCGGAAATAGTCGCTTTTTGTACAACAGCATCCATTCCTAATAACGCCAGTTTGGCTTTCAGGTTGTCAGCTTCTTCCGTGGTCTGAAAAGCCCCCACTTGTATAAAGCTGCCACCATTCTTGGCTTCGACAGGCTCCAACGGCGCAGGTTCAGGCACAGGCTTCACCTGTGTTGTTTCTGCTCCTTTTTCCGGTTCGGTGAGGATGTCATAAAAAGTGAATCTGTCTTTCCCTGTTTTTTTATCAGTATCATTTTTTTGCGGCTGCTCGACATTTTCAGATGAGATATCTCCGCCGGTCTCTGCAGTTTTCTTGGTCGTATCGTCCTTAGGTACTAACGGTGGCTGAAGCGCGGGTGTTGGCGGCGCTTTTTCCTGAAAAGCGCTGGCTGTCTTTTTTACCGATAATGCGACGCCGACTGACAATGCGATGCCGATCAGCAATCCGACCAACAGACCGATGAGCAAAGGACTCCCTTTACCCTCCGATTTTTGCTTGGTGGGTGGGAGTTTGGAGGGTGAGGTTTTATAATCTTTAGCCATTGGGATACCTACATTTTCTCTGGTGCGTTGATGCCTAGCAGTTTCAGGCCGGAGCTCAGCACTTGACGTGTGGCTGCAACTAAAGCCAATCGCGCCAGTTTGATGGCCTCGTCATCTACCAGAAACTGTTGTGCATTGTAATAGCTGTGCAAATCAGCCGCCAAATCTTTAAGGTAATTCGCCAGCGCATAAGGTGCAAGATCGAGTGCAGCGTTTGCAACCACCTCCGGGAAATCAGCCAGTCGCTGTAGCAAAGCAAGTTCGTGCTCAGTGCTTAACGTGCTTAAATCAACTTTGACCAGTGCATTCACATCGCCGCCCCACTGACTTAACACGCTACAAATACGCGCGTGCGCATACTGAATGTAATAGACCGGGTTGTCATTGGTCTGTGCACGCGCAAGATCAATATCGAACACCAGTTGCGAGTCGGGACGGCGCACCGCCAGAAAATAACGCGTGGCATCACGACCGACTTCGTCGATCAGATCGCGCAAGGTAACGTAACTACCACTACGCTTGGAGATTTTCATTTCCTCGCCGTTACGCATCACTGTCACCATCTGGTGCAAGACATAATCCGGCCAACCCTGCGGGATTCCCATATTCAAGGCCTGCAACCCGGCGCGCACCCGATTGATGGTGCTGTGATGGTCGGCACCCTGCTCATTGATCACACGCTCAAAGCCACGCTGCCACTTATCAACATGGTAGGCTACATCCGGTACAAAATAGGTATAGCCGCCATCAGCCTTGCGCATCACCCGGTCTTTGTCATCACCAAAATCGGTGGTACGCAACCATAAGGCATTATCCTGTTGATAGGTATGGCCACTATCGATCAATTTGGTTACGGTTTCATTTACCTTGCCATCTGTATAGAGTGCTGATTCCAGAGAGAAAACATCAAAATCAACGCCAAACGCCTGCAGATCCTGGTCTTGCTCATGCCGTAGATAAGCCACAGCAAACTCGCGTATCGCAACCAGGTTATCGACATCACCCAGACCCGTGACCTGTTGTGTGTTTGATTGGATCGTCTTTTTTGCCAGATAAGCCTGTGCGATGTCCGTGATGTAATCACCACGATAACCGTCTTCAGGCCAGGTAGGATCGTCAGGCGCGATACCACGACAGCGGCATTGCACCGATAGCACCAGATTATCGATCTGCGCACCGGCATCGTTATAATAAAACTCACGCGTCACGTCCCAGCCGGTAGCCACCAACAAACGGCTCAAGCAATCACCCACGGCAGCGCCACGGCCATGACCCACATGTAAAGGCCCGGTCGGGTTGGCAGATACGAATTCCACCATCACCTTATGGCCTTTACCGGCATTGCTCAAACCAAATTTTTCGCCTGCCTGTAGAATTTGCGGGACTATTCTGGCTTTGGTACCGCTGGCCAGAAAAAAGTTGATGAACCCTACGCCGGCGATTTCAGCTTTGGCGACTTCGGATGAAGCAGGCAGTGCATTGATCAGTTCTTCGGCAATGATTCTTGGATTTTTTCGCAACGGTTTGGCTAATAACATCGCCAAATTTGTCGAGAAATCACCATGACTTTCAGATTTTGGCCGTTCAAGCAGGATTTCGATCCCCGCCTGTTCAGGGGCAACGGTTTTTGCCGCTTGAGCCAGCAATTGGGTAAGATGCGCTTTCAAAATAGTTTGATTAGTGTTTGATTAATACGGGTCAATACTGCGGAAAAGGCGTTATTTTAACCCAGATACTCCATTGGAACGCGAGATGATGGCGAGGCAAGCTGCAACATGAGAATACTCCGCGTGGCACTGGATCTACCTGTGGATAAATTGTTCGATTACCTGGATGGCGGCAGCCATGTCAAGGTCGGGCAACGCGTCCTGGTACCCTTCGGCAAGCGCCAGATCATTGGTATCGTGCTGACACGCGTCGCTGTTTCTGAAATCGCTGACAACAAACTGAAAGCCATCCTGCAAGCATTTGAGGACGAGCCCCCGCTCCCTGCCTCAACGCTGCAACTACTCAAATTCTGCGCTGACTACTATCAGTATCCGCTGGGGCAGGCATTGCTTTCCGCCCTCCCGTCCAGGTTACGTGAAGCGCGACCAGCATTGCTGCCTAAACTGACTGTATTTAAATTAAGCGCACAAGCCCGCGCAGCAGGTCTGGAGGGCATTCCTCTACGAGCCAGATTGCAACGAGCGTTATATCAGGCACTGCAGAACACTGAACATCTGGATGCAACTCTACTCGCCACGATTGCTTCAGGGTGCCGCAACGCCATCAAGCAAATGATGTCGCAGGGCTTAGTGACCACAGCGGAAGTCGAGCATCTGCCGCAAGCGAATCTCGCTCCAGCTTCTGTTTCGCCACCATTGAATGCCGACCAGCAACAATCACTGGATGCGATATTAGCTGAAGGTGAAGCTTTCAAAGTGTGGCTGCTCTACGGCATCACCGGCAGTGGCAAGACTGAGGTCTACATGCATTTGCTGCAAGCAGTGCTTGCCAAACCCGGTAGTCAGGCGCTGGTACTGGTGCCGGAGATCAACCTCACGCCGCAGCTGGAGGCCAGATTCCGCGCCCGTTTCCCGCAGATGCACATGGTAATGCTGCACAGCCAGATGAATGAAAGCGAACGCTTACATGGCTGGTTACGTGCGCAAAACGGGGATGCTCGCATCATCATCGGTACCCGCTTGTCGGTATTTACGCCGATTAAACACTTAGCGTTGATCGTGGTGGACGAAGAACATGATGCTTCCTATAAACAGCAGGACGGCATGCGTTACTCTGCGCGTGACATCGCCATTTTGCGGGCGAAATCTGCCAACGTACCGGTGCTGCTGGGTTCTGCCACGCCTTCGCTGGAAAGCTGGCACAACGCGCAAAGTGGACGCTATCACTTGTTGCAATTGAGCAACCGCGCGGTGCTGGGTGCGGCGTTACCGGAAATCAAGTGTATAGATGTCCGTCAATTACCCTTGCAGGAGGTACTACATCCGCAATTGATTGCAGCCATGCGCCAGCGCCTGGAACGTGGAGAGCAAAGCCTGCTATTCATCAATCGTCGCGGTTATGCGCCGGTATTATTGTGCAACGCCTGCGCCTGGGTTGCACCCTGTACACGCTGCTCCAGCCGTTTGGTGGTGCATCTGCGGGATAAGCGCATGCGTTGCCATCACTGCGGGCATGAGCAGCGCATGCCTATGCAGTGCCCGAATTGCGGCAATCCTGATCTGCGTCCGGCTGGGCAAGGGACGCAACGGCTGGAAGAACTGCTGACGGCACAATTTCCGCAAGCACGCATTTTGCGCGTAGACCGCGACAGCATGCGTAATAAGCATGCGATCTCAGCCATGACCAAAGCAGTGCATGCGCAAGAAGTAGATATTCTGGTGGGGACGCAAATGCTGGCAAAAGGGCACGATTTCCCGCACCTGACACTGGTAGGCGTAATAGATACTGACAGTGCCCTGTTTAGTCCGGATTATCGCGCAGCGGAAAAATTATTCGCACAATTGATGCAGGTTTCCGGACGCGCGGGACGTGCCGGAAAATCCGGCGAAGTGCTCATACAGACGGCGTTTCCCGATCATGTGCTATTTCAGGCTTTGCAACGGCACGACTACGCGGTATTTGCTGACTCACTATTACAGGAACGCCAGATGGCCAACTTTCCGCCGTATTGCTTTGAAGCATTGCTGCGCGCCGAAGCGCCTCACTATGAACCAGTACGAGAATTCTTCCGCGCGGCAACAGCGGCCAGTGAAAAACTCGCCCACAATCTGGCGGTGTACGACCCGGTACGTCCGCGCATGGAACGGCTGAAAGGCATGGAACGCGCGCAATTATTGATACAGGCCAGCGCACGTCCGGCATTGCAGAAGTTTTTACGTAGCTGGGTGACCATGCTGCGAGCGTTACCGCAAGCGGGCAAGGTCAGATGGTCGGTGGATGTGGATCCACTAGACTTTTAATGACTACACTTTTAATGGCTGCCTTAAGTTGAGCATAGTACAAAGTTTCCCTCCAGTCGCCAGAGCTGATGCCAGGATACTGATACTCGGCTCCATGCCCGGCAAGGCTTCCCTGGCAGCAAGTCAGTATTATGCGCATCGCCATAACCTGTTCTGGCCCTTCATGCAGAAATTGTTTGTTATAGACCCGAGAGCTACCTATGAGGAAAGACTAGACTTATTGCAGTCGCATGGGGTTGCGTTGTGGGATGTGCTCAAAGAGTGTTTCCGCAGTAGTTCGCTGGATGGGGACATAGTGGAAACGTCGATCATCGCCAATGATTTTGCGACGTTCATTACCCAGCATAGCCACATCAGGCGCATATTCTTCAACGGCGAAAAAGCCGAAAAAGCGTTCAAACGTTATGTTTTACCGGGATTAACAGGTATGGAGCACATGTTGTTAGTCAGGCTGCCTTCAACCAGCCCGGCCAATGCGTCTATTCCCATGGCTCAGAAAGAGCTAAGCTGGAAACGCATACTCGAAAACGATTAGGCGAGTTTCTTTTTCAAAATCTCGTTGACCTGCGCCGGATTAGCCTTGCCTTGGCTGGCCTTCATGCATTGACCGACCAAGCCATTGAAAGCCTTTTCCTTGCCCGCCTTGTATTCCGCCACCATGACAGCATTGGCAGCCAGCACCTGATCTACGATGGCTTCGATCGCGCCTGAGTCGGAAACCTGTTTCAGGCCTTTTTTGGCGATGATGGTGTCGGCATCGCCTTCACCTGCCCACATTGCTTCAAACACATCCTTCGCCATCTTGCCGGATATCGTGTTGTCGGCAATACGCTTTAACAAACCCGCTAGCGCCTGAGCACTGACTGGACTGTTGATAATATCCAGCCCGGCTTCATTGAGTTTTGCCGACAAGCTACCCATCACCCAGTTGGACGCTTGCTTGGCTTCTCCGCCAAAAGCCTGGATAGTCGCCACGAAATAATCCGCCATGGCTTTAGATGCGGTGATCGCCGCTGCATCATATGCAGGCAAGCCATATTGTTGTTCAAATCGCGATTTCATCGCTTCTGGCAACTCAGGCATATTGGCTTTCACTGCGTCGATATCGGCTGGAGAAATCGCCAACGGTAATAGATCCGGGTCAGGAAAGTAGCGGTAATCGTTCGCTTCTTCCTTGCTGCGCATGGCGCGAGTCTCACCGGTATCTGGATTAAACAGCACTGTTGCCTGATGTATGGTGCCGCCGTCTTCCAGCGTGTCGATCTGCCACTGGGTTTCGTACTCGATGGCCTGTTGCATGAATTTGAACGAGTTGAGGTTCTTGATCTCGCGCCGCGTACCCAGTTTTTCGCTACCTTTGGGACGCACGGAAACGTTCACGTCGCAACGGAAGCTGCCTTCCTGCATATTGCCGTCGCAGATATCTATCCATTGCACCAGCTCATGCAGTTTTTTGGCATAAGCAACCGCTTCGGCTGCTGAACGCATGTCCGGTTCAGTGACGATCTCCAACAACGGTGTACCGGCACGGTTAAGGTCGATTCCGCTCATGCCCTCTTGTGCGCCATGTACCGATTTACCCGCATCTTCTTCCAGGTGAGCGCGCGTGATGCGCACGGTTTTTTCCTGGTCGCCAACTTGAACAGTCAGCGAGCCCTTTCCCACCACCGGCAGTTCATACTGGCTGATCTGATAGCCTTTGGGCAGGTCGGGATAAAAGTAATTCTTGCGCGCGAATATCGAGCGCGGCGCGATCTCTGCATTCACCGCCAGCCCGAATTTGATCGCGCAACGCACGGCTTCTGCATTCAGTACCGGCAACACGCCAGGCAGGGCGATACTCACCTCATCCGCCTGCGTATTTGGTTCGGCTCCATATTTGATGGAGGCGCCGGAAAAAATCTTGGTGTTGGTTTTTAGCTGGGTGTGTGTTTCCAGCCCGATCACGACTTCCCACTGCATTATTCCATTCCCTCCGGCATCTGTTTGTGCCAGTCAGTTTGCTGCTGGTAAGCATGCGCTACGTTTAGCATCCGTGCTTCGTCAAAGTAATTGCCGATGATCTGCAAACCCACAGGTAGCTTATTGGCAAACCCCGCCGGAATACTCATGCCAGGCAGACCGGCGAGATTCACGGCAATGGTGTAGATATCCTGCAGATACATGGAAACCGGGTCATCAGCTTTTTCGCCGATCTTGAACGCGGTGCCGGGGGCGGATGGCCCCATGATGATGTCGCAATGCTTGAATGCTTCTTCAAAGTCTTGCGCGATCAGACGGCGTATCTGCTGGGCTTTGAGGTAGTAGGCATCGTAATACCCCGCACTTAACACATAGGTTCCGATCAGGATGCGGCGTTTCACTTCTGCGCCAAAACCCTCTGCGCGACTCTTGCAGTACATATCCAGCAAGTCGGTATATTCAGCAGCGCGATGACCGTAACGTACACCGTCATATCGCGACAGGTTGGAACTGGCTTCGGCCGGGGCGATGACGTAATACACAGGGATGGAAAGCTGTGTGTTAGGCAAGCTGATATCCACGGTTTCTGCGCCCAGCTTGCGATAATGGGCAATGGCTTCCTGCACCACTGTGGCGACTTCTGCGCTCAGGCCTTCGGCAAAGTATTCTTTGGGCAGGCCGATTTTCAAGCCGGCCAGTGGTTTATTCAGGTCGCGCGTGTAGTCTTCCTTGTCCCGCTGCAAACTGGTGGAATCGCGTTCATCGAAACCGGCCATCACATTCAACATCACTGCACAGTCCTCGGCACTTTTCGCCATCGGGCCTGCCTGGTCCAGCGATGAGGCAAAAGCGATCATGCCGTACCGGGAGACGACGCCATACGTGGGTTTGAGACCAGTGAAGCCGCATAGCGACGCAGGCTGACGGATAGAGCCGCCGGTATCGGTACCGGTGGCGGCAGCGCATAAACGCGCTGCGATGGCCGCTGCCGAACCGCCGGAACTACCGCCGGGAACGCGCGTTGTGTCCCAGGGGTTTTTCACTTTGCCGAAATATGAGGTTTCGTTGGACGATCCCATCGCAAACTCGTCCATATTGGTTTTACCCAGATTCACCGCACCGGCATGATCGAATTGGTTGATGACATGCGCATCGTAGGGCGCGATAAAATTTTCCAGCATTCTGGAGCCACAGGTAGTGCGCCAGTCTTTGGCGCAGAAAATATCTTTCTGCGCGAAAGGAATGCCAGTGACCGGCGCGACATCACCTTTGGCGATGCGCACGTCGGCGAGTTTGGCCTGCGCCAATGTTCTGGCTTCATCCAGCGTGATATAGGCATTCAGGTCGGGATTCAGGGATTTGATGCGAGCTAAAAACAGTTGCGTCAATTCAACACTGGAAATCTTTTTAGCGGAAAGCGCCGCCGCCATTTCTTTCAAGCTTGCATTTATCATTCGATCACCTTGGGCACAAGGTACAAGCCATCTTCGACGGCTGGGGCGATTTTCTGGAAAGCCTCCCGCTGGTTAACGGCGGTGACGACATCTGCACGCAGTCTTTGCACCACGTCTTGCGAATGCGACATAGGAACGATGCCCTTGGTATCGATCGCTTGCATTTCCTCGATCAAACCCAGTATGCCTGTCAATTTGACCAGCGTAGCTTGAGCTTCTGTTTCCGAGACTTCAATCCGCGCAAGATGCGCGATGCGCTTTACATCGTTAATTGTGAGAGACATAAGGTTGAGTCTTAATTTTAAAGGCGATATGCGGTATTATATCGTGATTTACTAGTCGCTCATCTTCCACCACAAAGCACGCGACGAGCGGGCAACGCAGTCCTCACCCGTCTAACCACTATATAACTCAGGATTTTACAATGTTCGGTTTTCTAAGTAGCTATTTTTCCAACGATCTTGCCATTGACCTAGGCACCGCCAATACTCTGATCTACGTGCGTGGCAAAGGCATCGTACTCAATGAACCATCCGTAGTTGCCTTGCGTCGTGAAACCTCAGCAGGCGGCAAGAAGACCATACTGGCGGTAGGCGCAGAAGCCAAGCGCATGCTGGGAAAAGCTCCGTCATCGATTCAGGCGGTACGTCCGATGAAGGACGGGGTGATCGCAGATTTCACCATCACCGAGCAGATGCTCAAGTATTTTATCCGGCAAGTTCATGAGTCGCGCATGTTCTCTCCCAATCCGCGCATCATCATCTGCGTGCCTTACGGCTCAACCCAGGTAGAACGCCGCGCTATTCGCGAATCTGCCATTGGTGCAGGGGCACGCCAGGTATTTTTGATCGAAGAACCGATGGCCGCCGCGATCGGCGCAGATCTGCCGGTCGCAGATGCAACCGGCTCCATGGTAGTAGACATCGGTGGTGGTACCACGGAAGTCGGCGTGATCTCTCTGGGTGGTGTGGTCTACGCCAAATCGGAGCGTGTCGGGGGTGACCGTTTTGACGAAGCCATTATTGATTACATTCGCCGTAACTACGGCATGCAGATTTCCGAACCTACGGCAGAACTGATCAAGAAAAATATCGGCTCCGCCTTCCCCGGTTCTGAAGTACGCGAAATGGAAGTGACCGGACGTAACCTGGCCGAAGGCTTGCCACGCAAATTCACCATTTCCAGCAATGAGATCCTGGAAGCGTTGACCGGTCCTTTGAATAGTATCGTCAGCGCTGTTAAATCCGCTCTGGAGCAAACTCCGCCGGAACTGGGCGCAGATATCGCCGAACGCGGCATGGTACTCACCGGTGGCGGCGCGTTGCTGCGCGATCTGGACATCCTGCTCAAGGAAGAGACCGGCCTGCCGGTGATCATTGCAGATGAACCGCTCACTTGCGTGGTACGCGGTAGCGGTCGTGCATTGGAAGAAATGGATAAATTGGGTGATGTATTTGCTAGCGAATAATAAAAGTGCGCGTGTATAAACGAGAGCTTTTCTTTCTCCTGCTTCAGACCCAAGGGCTGAGTTAACAATGGCCCAGCCACAACAACCTACTGCTTTCTTTGTTCGTGGCCCCAGCCCTTTCGCCAGATTGATTTTCTTTTTCGCCCTGTCCATCGTACTGATGGCAGTGGATGCCCGCCTGCATTACCTGACCGAGGTACGCCAGGGATTTGCAACCATGTTATATCCATTGGAGGTGGTCGCTTCCAGCCCTATCCGTCTTTACCGTTATGTCACCGGCTATTTTTCCAACCAAACAACGCTAATGCGGGAAAACAGTCAACTGCGTTTACAGCTCACGCGTGAATCGGTCGACCTGCAACAACTGATGACGACCAACAACGAGAATGCACATCTACGATCATTACTGGAAATACGCGAAAAGCTGCACTACCCGACTAAATTGGCTGAAATCACGCATATAGGCCGTGACCCTTTTGTACATAAAGTCGACGTCAATATCGGCAGCCAGCAGGGAGTGATGGCAGGTCAGGCAGTGGTGGACGGCGCCGGCGTGATCGGACAGGTGACCCGGGTGTACCCGTTTACCAGCGAGATCACCATGATCACCGATAAGTCGCTTGCCATTCCGGTACAGGTAGAACGCAACGGTCTACGGGCGATCGCTTTTGGCCATGGGCGAGATGAAACCTTGTATGTTCCCTATTTGCCAGCTAACGTGGATATACGCGAGGGCGACAAACTGATCACTTCGGGGATAGACGGAACCTACCCCGAGAACCTGACCATAGCAAACGTCAAACATATCGACCGTGATCCCGACTCGCCGTTTGCCCGTATCGTGTGCACACCTGCTGCAGGTACTGATCGCTATCGACAAGTACTGATCATCACTGCACCTCCCGCTACACCACAAATCGAAACAGAACCGACCACAACCAGTCGTAAACCTTCCCGCCATGCGCCCCGTCAGCATTAGTCAAATCTACCTTGGGCTTTTATTGGCCTTGCTCCTTTACTTGCTGCCCTGGGGCGGCTTCGGGTTGTTACTGCGCCCGGATTTTATCCTGCTGGTGCTGCTTTACTGGCTGATACGCGCGCCACATCTTTGCAATATAGGCACGGCCTGGATGATGGGTATGCTGGTCGATCTGGCGGAAGGTGGTTTGTTTGGCCAGCATGCCATTGCTTATATCGTCGCAGCATTTCTGGCAGTCGTATATCAACGCCGCGTCACTTTGTTCAATCGCTGGCAACAAGCAGGTTACGTATTCGGCCTGCTGCTGATTGCGCAGACCGTATTGCTCATCCTGAAATTATTCAGTGGTGGAGAATTGCCGGGCTTGGCGTACTACCTGTCCAGTATTTCCGGAATTCTGTTATGGCAATTGGTGATTTATTCCAAAATCAAAGTCACCGGCGATAAAGAACTGGGTTAATCACAGAATTAATTCATAGATCACATGCGGGTAGAACTCAAAAACTTACATCGGGAGCAGCAGCAGTTTCGCTTACGCTTATTGGTCGCGGCAGTCTTTACCTTGATCTGCTTCGGACTGGTGCTGTCGCGTCTGTTCTTCCTGCAAGCCTTACGCTACGACCATTATCAAACACTGGCTGAAAGCAACCGTATCTCGCTGGTTCCTATCGTACCGAACCGTGGGCTGATCGTAGATCGCAATGGTGTATCTATGGCCGAGAATTTTTTCGTATATACGCTGGAACTCACGCCCTCCAAAGTAGACGATGTAGAGAAGACGATCGCTGAGCTTTCCAAAATCATCTACATCAGCAGCAATGACCGCAAACTATTCAACAAATTTCGCGCAGAAAGCCGCAATTTTGAAAATGTACCTATACGAGCCAAGCTAAATGAATCTGAAGCCGCAACTTTTGCGGTCAATAGCTTCCGCTTTCCCGGCGTAGAGATACGTTCGCGTTTGTTTCGTAACTATCCATTGGGGACACAGGCTGCACATTTGATCGGATACATCGGCCGTATCAATGAAAACGATGTCGATCGACTGGAAGATAGTGGAGAGATTTCCAATTACAAAGGTTCGGACCATATCGGCAAGGGCGGCCTGGAACAGAGTTATGAACATCAGCTGCATGGCACAACCGGCTTCCAGCAGGTCGAAGTAGATGCAGATGGTCATGCGGTAAGGGTGTTATCCAGCACACCACCGGTCGCGGGAAACAATCTTATTCTGTCTATAGACAGCAAACTGCAAAAGATCGCCGAGGATGCATTCGGCACTCACCGTGGTGCTTTAGTGGCATTGAATCCTGCTACAGGCGAAGTATTGGCTTATGTCAGTATGCCCAGCTTTGATCCCAATCTGTTTGTAGATGGTATTGATACAGATAACTGGAACCTGCTGAACGATTCACTCGACAAACCATTGATCAACCGACCTATCCGCGGCGCTTATCCTCCCGGTTCAACCATCAAGCCTTTTGTCGCGTTAGCCGGGCTGGAAAACGGAAAACGTGCGCCACCTTTTGCTATTTCCGACCCAGGGTATTTTGTGTTGCCGGGCAGTTCCCACCGTTATCGAGACTGGAAACCAGAAGGCCACGGGCGGGTGGATATCGTCCGAGCCATCACGATCTCCTGCGATACTTTCTTTTATGGTCTGGCTTTGGATTTGGGCATAGACAAGCTGTCTTCATTCCTCAGTCATTTCGGTTTCGGCCAGCTCACTAATCTGGATATTGCCGGCGAACGTACAGGATTGCTACCCACCCCGGAATGGAAGGAAAAACGCTTCAAACAACCCTGGTACGCAGGGGAAACGGTCATCACCGGCATCGGCCAGGGATATACCCTGGTTACGCCGATGCAGCTCGCTTTCGCCACGGCGATGCTGGCCAACAACGGTGTGGGAGTCAAACCTCATCTGGTCGCCAGCATACGGGATAGCCAGTCTGGGCAAACTCACCCGCAACCGATACAGACATTGGAGCGTATCCCGGCCAGCGCAGAAAATCTGGCGTTAGTGAAGCAAGGCATGATGGGCGTGACACAACCTGGCGGCACCGCCGCCAGCATGGGTGCCGGCGCGAGTTACAGCATCGCTGCCAAAACCGGAACCGCGCAGGTGATCGGGATCGCGCAAAATCAGAAATACAATGCCAGTCAGATAGACGAGTACCATCGCGATCACGCCCTGTTTATCGCCTATGCCCCCGCAGAAGCTCCCAAGATCGCGCTGGCGATCATTGTGGAAAATGGAGGCCATGGCGGTACAGCAGCAGGCCCTATCGCCAGGCAAGTGTTTGACTATTATTTACTTGGGAAATTGCCGGTAAAGCCGGCTGAGCCTGAGCCCGCAACAATCCCCAAGATACCTGCAGAGGAACCCATCAATGATTAAAAACCAGTTCGGACACTGGGTAAGACGTTTCTCGCGGCATATAGACCAGACCTTGTTTGGCTTGCTCTTGCTCACCATCATGATGGGCCTGTTCATACTCTACAGTGCCAGCGGCCAGAATGCAGAACAAATGGGCAGACAGGGCCTGAGCCTGTTGGTTGCTCTCGCTTGCCTGGGGTTGTTCGCCAATATCTCGCCGCAACGTCTGGAGGCGGTTGCCGTGCCTTTATATGTGCTGGGCCTGTTGTTGCTGATAGGCGTAGCGCTGGTGGGGGACGTCAGTCATGGAGCTCAACGATGGCTCAATCTGGGCGTTGCTCGCATCCAGCCGTCGGAAATGATGAAGATCGCCGTACCACTGATGCTGGCCTGGTATTTTGCGCGACGAGAAGGCAGCTTGAGAGCGATGGACTATTTCTTTGCTGCATTGTTTCTGGTGATCCCAGTAGGACTGATCGCGAAACAGCCCGATTTGGGCACTGCCTTATTGATCAGTGCCTCGGGGTTTTACGTACTGTTTTTTGCAGGTTTAAGCTGGCGTTTGATGCTGGGCCTCGGTATTTCATTTGCCGGGATAGTTCCACTGGTATGGCCTCACCTGCATGATTATCAGCGCAAACGCATCATGACATTACTGGACCCAAGTCAGGACCCATTGGGTTCCGGTTACCACATCATACAATCTTCCATTGCCCTGGGTTCCGGAGGACTGGCAGGAAAAGGCTGGCTGAACGGTACGCAATCACGGCTGGATTTTCTGCCGGAACGTCACACCGACTTCATTTTTGCCGTATTTGGCGAAGAATTTGGCCTGCTGGGCGTCGCACTGCTAGTATTGCTATTTATAGCCATCATCGCGCGCGGTATGGTGATCGCCAATAATGCTCAGAACGTCTTTAGTCGACTGTTGGCGGGTAGTATCACGCTGAGCTTCTTTACTTATGCCTTTGTTAATATGGGCATGGTGAGCGGCATCCTGCCGGTAGTAGGTGTGCCGCTACCGCTGATCAGCTACGGAGGCACTTCACTGGTTATGCTGATGATAGGTTTCGGCATTCTGATGAGCATACAGACACACAAAAAATTAGTCGGGTCATAGCGATGGTAAAGTATAACGATGGTAAAGAATTACAGGTGACATCTAAAGCCACGGGCCTTGTTGCAATATGGCTGTTGGCAGTGACGCTATCTGGTTGCGGCACATTAGGCCGAACGC
>Ga0265327_10000430_pt1 | contig 76023 bp, 52 predicted proteins | sample 41621metaG_FD_202089 | JGI IMG/M metagenome (GOLD analysis project Ga0265327, IMG submission 202089) | Rhizosphere microbial communities from Carex aquatilis grown in University of Washington, Seatle, WA, United States - 4-16-21 metaG | ecosystem: Host-associated > Plants > Roots > Rhizosphere...
CTTTTTCGAAAAGCCGCCCGCTTGTGGCGACGCCCCCTCACCCCGACCCTCTCCCCCGGTGGGGGAGAGGGAGAAGATTCTGGATGGGCGAACAATTCACTCGGCTACACAATCGGTTTCAATCGCACCCAGCCCGTCGATCTCGCAGCGCACCTTGTCGCCCGGCTTCAGCCAGCCCGGCGGCTTCATCGCCATGCCCACGCCGCCCGGCGTACCGGTGAAGATCAGATCGCCCGGCTCCAATGTCATCGCCTGCGAAAGATGGGCAATCTGGTCCCACAGGCCGAACACGAAGTTCGACGTGTTCGAATTCTGCCGCCGTTCGCCGTTCACAAAGCACCGCACGCCCAGCGAATGCGGATCGCTCACCTCATCCGCCGTCGTGATCCACGGCCCGAACGGCGCGTGCGTGTCGAACGATTTTCCCAGCATCCATTGCGGCGTGGCAGTTTGCCAGTCGCGCACCGAAACATCGTTGCCCGTGCAATAGCCGAACACCGCCTTGGGCGCATCCTCGCGCGAGATATGCTTTCCCCCGCGCCCGATCACCACCACAAGCTCCACTTCATAATCCACCTGCGTGGAAACTCTCGGAATCTGGATCGGATCGAACGGCCCGTTCACCGCCGTCGTGTGCTTGCAGAACCAAACCTGCTGCGTCGGCAATTCGCGCCCCATCTCGCGCACATGGTCCGCGTAATTCATCCCCAGCGCCAAAATCTTCCCCGGCCGCGCAATGGGCGCCAGCAATTTCACGTCCGAAAGCGGCCGCGCACCTTCGCGCAGCTCCGCGATCTTGCGCATCTCTTTCTCAAGCGCGCCCCACCGCGCCACCACATCGAGCATCCCATTGCCGCGCGCCACGGGCACAATCTCTTCCCCCGTCACAATCCCCACCTGCGGCCCGTTTTTCGTCTCGAATGTCGCCAGTTTCATGTTCGCTCCGTTCGCGCCCGCCTGCGGATTGCGGCGGAGATGTTTGCCAATCCCACATTCTATCTGTGCCCATCCGCCGACGGGAATAAAAAGTTCCTGATTGTTCCCGCCCAGCGGGAAATATTTGCGTTTTCAGGCGTTCCCTTTGCGCGAATTGGCCAAATTCGTTCGGCTATCACATCCGTCCGGCCGCTTTTCCGCGGTTTGGCTGTCATCTGGGGGCGGGGTCTTGTCCCCGCCAAAAGCTGTTGCGTCAGGATATTTTCATTGCCGATCCCGAAAAACCCATTCGGGCCGAACTTTTCAGCGTCGAACGGCTGGAACAGCACGCCCGTAGCTTGGCCGAAGCGCAAAGCGTGGCCAAAGCGGTGCGTAAGCGCCGCCCACTTCCGCACCGGCTGCGCGACAACGCCAAGATCCTCGTGGATTCTTTCCGGGAGATTGCGCGCTCCGCACAAGCCCACCGTCCCATCACACCAGCGGGCGAATGGCTGCTCGACAATTTCCATGTTGTCGAAGAACAGATCCGCGAGATCCGAAACGATCTGCCCGCCGATTATTACGGCCAACTCCCCAAACTGACAGAAGGCCCTCTGGCCGGTTACCCGCGCATCTATGGCATTGCCTGGGCCTTGGTCGCCCACACCGACAGCGCGTTCGACCGCGAAAAGCTGATCCGCTTCGTTGACGCCTATCAACAGGTCACACCGCTCACCATCGGCGAATTGTGGGCCCTCGCGGTCACTCTGCGTTTGACCTTGATCGAAAACCTCCGCCGCCTCGCCCAATCCATCGTGCGCCGTGCCCGCCAAACCGAAGATGCCGATGCCATCGCCGACCGTGCGCTCACCGCACCGGGCGAAGAAACGCTCAAACACATTATCGAAGAATTGTCCGAACGCGCACTTTCCGCCGCCACCATCTCCCGCCTCGAGCAAAAGCTCCGGGACCGCGATGGTTACGGCGCCCGCTTCCTGCAATGGATGGGCGAAAAGATTGCCGCCCAAGGCATGTCGATCGAACAGATCGTGCGCGAGGAATATCAAACGCAAGGCGCGGTCAACGTCAGCGTGCGCAACGTCATCACCTCGATGCGCCTTCTCTCCGACATCGATTGGACGGAGTTTGTCGAAAGCATCAGCCTGGTCGACCGCGTGCTCGCCGCCGACAGCGATTTCGAAGCGATGGAATTCGTCACGCGCGATCAATATCGCCGCATCGTCGAAAAACTTGCCCGCGGCTCGGCCTGTAGCGAACTCGATGTCGCGCGCGCTGTCGCGACCAGGGTGCGTGCCGCCGAAAACGGCGCTCGCCCGCCGCGCGAATGCGATCCCGGCTATTACCTCCTTTCCAAAGGCCGCCGCCCGCTGGAAGAAGAACTCGGCTATCGCCCCTCGGCGCGCGATGCCATCCGCCGCTTCATCTCGCGCGGCGGCATGGGCCTTTATCTTTCGATGTTCTGGGTGCTCACCGCAGGCATTGCATTCTTCGCCTGGTGGTCCGTCTCCGATGTCGTATCGCATGAAGCGCTCGCCATCGCGGGCGTCATCATTCTGGCATTGGAACCTGCCAGCGATTTCGCCATGGCGCTGGTCAACCGGTTGATCACGCAGCGTATGGGCCCCGCGTGCCTGCCCGGCATGGCCCTGCGTGACGGCATACCGGATTCGCTGCGCACCCTGCTCGTGGTGCCGGTGCTTCTGTCGAATGAAGACGCAATCGAAAACCACGTCCGCGATCTGGAAGTGCATTACCTCTCCAACACAGACCGCAATCTCTTCCTCGCGCTGCTGTCGGATTGGGAAGACAGCAACACCGAAACCGGTGGACGCGATGTTGAGCTTAAAGCCGCCGCGCAAAAGGGCATCGACGATCTCAACGCCCGTTACGGCGAACAGCGCTTCTTCCTGCTGCATCGCCGCCGCTGCTGGAATCCCGCCCAGGGCAAATGGATGGGCTGGGAACGCAAGCGCGGCAAGCTGCACGAACTAAACCGTCTGCTGCGCGGAGCAACCGACACCAGCTTCATCACCGTTCCCACCGGCTTCGCACAAACGGCCGCCAACACGCGCTATGTCATCACCCTCGATGCCGACACGCGCCTTCCGCGCGGCAGCGCCACGCGCCTGGTGGGCAAAATGGCCCATCCGCTCAACCGCCCGGTCATCGATCCCGCCTTGTGCCGCGTGGTCGAAGGCCACGGCATCCTGCAACCGCGCGTCACGCCCAGCCTGCCGCCCTCGCGTCAAAGCTCGCTGTTCCAATGGGCCTTCTCCGGACCCAACGGTCTCGATCCTTATGCCTTCGCGGTTTCCGACGTGTATCAGGATCTGTTCGACGAAGGCTCTTACGTCGGCAAAGGCATCTACGATGTCGATGCCTTCGAGACCGTGCTGCATCAACGCATTCCCGAAAACACGGTGTTGAGCCACGATCTGCTCGAAGGCACATTCACACGCGCGGCGCTGGCCTCCGATGTCGAAGTGGTGGAAGAATTTCCCTCCCGTTACGATGTCGAAGCCCGCCGCCAGCACCGCTGGATGCGCGGCGATTGGCAATTGCTGCCGTGGATATTCTCGCGCGGCTACGATCAGGTGGGCGACAAGAAACATGCCCACATCCCGCTGCTCGCCCGCTGGAAGATGCTGGACAATCTGCGCCGCTCCCTTTCCGCGCCCGCGCTGTTGCTGGCGCTTTTGTGGGGCTGGACGTTGCCTGCCCCCGCCGACATCCGCTGGACGTTGTTCGTATTGGCGGCCATCGTGTTGCCGCCGCTGTTGCCGCTCGTCACCGCCATCATCCCCCATCGCGTCGGTATCTCGCGGCGCACTCATATTCGCAATCTGGCGCATGATTTCACGCTGGCCTTCACCCAGATCATCTTCGTCATCACCTTCCTTGCGCGTGCCGCTTATCTCTCGCTCGATGCCATTGTCCGCACAGCGTTTCGCCTTTTCGTCAGCCGCAAGCATCTGCTCGAATGGGTGTCGTTCGCGCGCTCCAATCTCGATCGCCGCTCCACGCTGAGAGGTCTTGCGATGCAGCTCGCGGGCGCCATCGCCTTCGCAGGTGTCACCGCCGCGATCATCCTCACAACGCAGCCCAGCAATGCGCCCTTCGCCTCGGCGTTCCTCGCCCTGTGGGCGCTGTCGCCCGTCATCGCGCGCTGGGCATCGGCACCGCGCGATATCGAAGCCTATCGCGACATCGACGAAGACGAACGCAAAGAGCTGCGCCTGATCGCGCGCCGCACCTGGCGGTTCTTCGAAAGCTTCGTCACCGCGGAAGAAAACCACCTGCCGCCCGACAATTTCCAGGAAGACCCAAAACCCGTGGTGGCGCATCGCACATCGCCCACCAACATCGGCCTCTATCTGGTCAGCGTGCTCGCCGCGCGCGATTTCGGCTGGATCGGTACTGCAGAAGCTCTGGAGCGCATCGAAGCCACGTTCGCCACCATGGAAAAGCTCGAACGCTATCGCGGCCATTTCCTCAACTGGTACGAAACCCAAAGACTGCAATCGCTGGAGCCGCGCTATGTCTCCTCGGTCGATAGCGGCAATCTTGCGGGCAATCTCATCATCCTGAAAAACGCAGCCCTCGAAATCGCGCAGGCGCCGCCCGATGACGCGTCCTGTTTCAGCGGCGTCGCCGATGCGCTCGCCTTGTTGCGGCAGGCCTGCGAAGATGCGCCTCAACCCAAACAGCGCGAAATCGAGTCGTCGCTCACACTCATCAGCGAACTGGAACAGGCGCTCCACAGAAAGCCCACCGGCGTCACTGGCCTCGAAAGCTGGCTCACCGGCATCTCGCCGCATCTGGCGCAACTGAACGAACATTCCAGCCACTGCAAGGAATCGGTTTCCATCTGGACCAAGGCATTGTCCGATTGCGTGGAAAGCCACCGCCGCGATCTCGATCCCGCGCCCGATCTTGTGGAACGCCTGCATGCGCTCGCCGCAAAAGCCGAACGCATGGCTCTCGAAATGGATTTCACGTTCCTGCTGGAAGAGGATCGCCAGCTTCTGTCCATCGGTTTCCGCGTCGACGATCAGGCGCTCGATGGCAGCGCTTACGATCTGCTCGCCTCCGAAGCGCGTCTCGCCAGCTTCTTCGCCATCGCCAAAGGCGACATTCCCACGCGCAACTGGTTTCGCCTCGGCCGCACCATGATGCCGCTGCGCCATGGGTCGGTGCTCCTGTCATGGTCCGGTTCGATGTTCGAATATCTGATGCCCACTATGGTGATGCGCGAACCGGCGGGAAGCCTCTTGGCGCAAAGCAATCGCCTCGCCGTCTGGCGCCAGATCGGTTATGGCCGCGAACTGGGCGTGCCCTGGGGCATTTCGGAATCGCAATACAACGCGCGCGACCGCGAACAAAGCTACCAATACACCGGCTTCGGCGTTCCCGACCTCGGCCTCAAACGTGGCCTCAGCGAAAACACCGTCGTCGCGCCTTACGCCTCCGGTCTCGCCGCGATGGTCGCGCCCGCCGCAGCCCTCAAGAACTATGCGCGCCTCGCCCGCATCGGCGCACGCGGTCATTACGGCTGGTACGAAGCGGTCGATTACACGCCCGCGCGCATCCCCGAAGGCGCATCTTACGTCGTGGTGAAATCCTACATGGCGCACCATCAGGCGATGACGGTGGTGGGCATCGCCAATGTCGTGCATGACGGGCGCATTCGCGAACGCTTCCATGCCGAACCGATGGTGCAGGCAACCGAGCTTCTTCTGCAGGAACGCATGCCGCGCGATGTTTCGGTGGCGCGCCCGCCGCCCGAACTCAAAACCGGTGCCGTGGTGCTCTATCAATCCGCACCCCCCGCCCAACGCCGCTATACCACGCCCTACACGCAAACCCCGCGCACGCATCTGCTCTCCAACGGCAGCTATGCGCTCATGCTCACCGCTGCGGGTTCCGGTTACAGCCGCTGGGGCGATTTTGCGATCTCGCGCTGGCGCGAAGATGCCACCCGCGATCATTGGGGCTCCTTCATCTATCTGCGCGATGCGCGCAGCGGCGCCACCTGGTCCGCCGGTTACCAGCCCTGCGCCACCGAGCCCGATAGCTACGAAGTCACTTTCTCCGAAGATCGCTGCGCCATCGTGCGCAACGATCTCGCACTCATGACCACGCTCGAAATCGCCGTCTCGCCCGAAGACGATGCCGAAGTCCGCCGCGTTTCCATCACCAATCATGGCAGCCGCACCCGCGAGATCGATGTCACGTCCTATGCCGAACTCGTGCTCGCGCGCCCCGCGGACGATCTGGCCCATCCCGCCTTCTCCAAGATGTTCGTCGAAACCGAATTCGATCACGAGTTGAGCGCACTGTTCGCCCACCGCCGCCCGCGCGGCTCCGGCGATCCGCAAATCTGGGCCGCACATTTAAGCGTCGTCGAAGGCCAGACGCTTGGCGAAGTGCAATACGAAACCGACCGCGCCCGTTTCCTCGGCCGCAACCGCGCCGCCCGTTCGCCCGCAGCAGTGTCCGATGGCTGGCCGCTGTCGAACACGGTGGGCGCGGTGCTCGATCCGGTTTTCTCCCTGCGCCGCCGCGTCTCCATTCCGCGCGGCCAAACCGTCACCGTCGCGTTCTGGACCATCGCCGGCCACACCCGCGAAGATGTGGCGGCGCTGGCCGACAAGCACCGCGATGCCGCCGCCTTCACCCGCGCCACCACGCTGGCCGCCACCCAATCCCAATCCCTGCTGCAATATCTCAACATCGCCGCCGACGAAGCACAGCTTTTCCAGAAGCTCGCCAATTGCGTCATCTATCCCGAAACCGCCCTGCGCGCGTCGCTGGAAACGTTGCGCAATGCAGGCCCTGCGTCCACGCTCTGGCCGCTCGGCATCTCCGGCGATCTTCCCATCGTCGTCCTGCGCATCGACGAAGCCGAAGACATCGACATCGCCCGCCAGATCCTGCGCGCCCATTCCTATTGGCGCGCCAAACTTCTCGCAGTGGATTTGGTCTTCATCAACGATCGCGCCGCCTCCTATGCGCAAGACCTGCAAACAGCACTCGATACCCTGGTGCGCGTCCATGCCGAACGCATGGGCACGCAAGGCGGCAACATCTATCTGTTGCGCAGCGATCTGTTGAACGCAGGCGCGCGCGAAAAACTTCTCGCCGCCGCCCGTGTCGTCCTTTCCAACCGCCGCGGCACCCTCGCCGAACAAGTCGAACGCGTGCTCGACGACAAGCCCGTCATCCCCCCGCGCCCGCGCAAGCTCGCCCCCGTCAAACAGGAATCCGCACTCGCCTCGCTTCCCCAACTCGAATATGCCAACGGCTTCGGCGGTTTCACCAACAATGGCCGCGAATACGCCATCGTGATGGATGGCGGCCAGCTCACCCCGTCTCCCTGGGTCAACGTCATCGCCAATCCCATTTTCGGATTTCAGGTTTCCGCTGCAGGCGCGGGCTTCTCCTGGGCCGCCAACAGCCAGCAGAACCAGATCACCGCCTGGTCGAACGATCCGGTCACCAACGAATCCAGCGAAATCCTCTACCTGCGCGATCTCGACACCGGCGAAGTGTGGAGCCCCACCGCCTATCCCGTGCGCGATCCCCAATCGCGTCACGTCACTTATCATGGCCACGGTTATTCGCGTTTCGAACATGCCTCGCGCGGCATCGATGCCGAACTCCTCCAATTCGTGCCACGCAAAGACCCGGTGAAGATTTCGCGCCTCAAACTCACCAACCGCACCACCCGCGTCCGCCGCCTGTCGGTGACGGCCTATGTGGAATGGACGCTCGGCCCCAACCGCCAGAAATCGCAAAACCATATCCTCACAGAAATCGACACGCTCACTTCCGCGTTGCTCGCGCAAAATCCGTGGAGCGAAGATTTCAACGGTAGCGTCGCCTTCCTCGACATGCAGGGCAACCAAACCTCGTGGACGGCCGACCGCAGCGAATTCCTCGGCCGCAACGGCACGCCCGAAAAACCATGGGCGCTGACCGGCGACACGCCGCTCTCCATGCGCACGGGTGCGGGCCTCGATCCGTGCGGCGCGATGCAAACCGAATTGCGCCTTGCACCGGGCGCTGAGGCCGAGATCATCGTCATGCTGGGAGAAACCACATCCCGCGCCGATGCCCAATCCCTCATCGTCGCCATGCGCAACGCCGATCTCGATGCCTCGCTCGACGAGGTGAAAAATTTCTGGGACGAAACGCTCGGCACCATCGAGGTCAAAACCCCCGACCGTTCGATGGACCTCATGCTCAACCGCTGGCTGCTCTATCAAACCCTGTCGTGCCGCATGTGGGCGCGCGCCGGTTTCTATCAGGCAAGCGGCGCTTACGGCTTCCGCGACCAGCTTCAGGATTGCATGGCGCTGTGCGTTTCCCACCCCGAAATCGCGCGTCACCATATCCTGCGCACCGCCGCGCGCCAATTCGTCGAAGGTGATGTGCAGCATTGGTGGCTGCCCGAAACCGGCAAAGGCGTGCGCACCACCATTTCCGATGATCGCGCCTGGCTCGCCTATGTCGTGGCGCGCTACATCGATGCCACGGGCGATCGCGCCATCCTCGAAGAAAATGTGCCGTTCCTCGAAGGCCAGCAACTCAAGCCCGGCGAACACGAAGCCTTCTTCCAGCCGCAGCAATCGAACCAGAGCGCGCCGCTCTACGAACACTGCGCCCGCGGGCTCGATCTCTGCTTGCCGGTCGGCGCACACGGCTTGCCGCTCATGGGCACCGGCGATTGGAACGACGGCATGAACCGCGTCGGCGAAGGCGGCAAGGGCGAAAGCATCTGGCTCGGCTGGTTCGTCTATGACGTGCTGAAGAAATTCATTCCGTTCGCCGAAGCGCGCAGCGATGGCAAACGCGCCGCCACCTGGCTGCTCCACACCACCGTCCTCAAGGACGCACTCGAAGACAATGGTTGGGATGGCGATTGGTATCGTAGAGCCTATTACGACGATGAAACACCATTGGGTTCCGTCGCCAACGCCGAATGCCGCATCGATTCCATCGCGCAAAGCTGGGGTGTTCTTTCCGGCGCTGCCGAACCCGCACGCGCCGCGCGTGCCATGCAGGCAGTGGACAAATATCTGGTGCGCGGCGGCGATCAATTGCTGCTGCTGTTCACGCCGCCCTTCGTCTCCACAGCGCACGATCCCGGTTACATCAAGGGCTACCCCGCGGGTCTGCGCGAAAACGGCGGTCAATATACCCACGGCGCGATGTGGACGATTGCGGCCTTCGCCGAGCTGGGCATGGGCAATCGGGCTGGCGAATTGTTTTCGATGCTCAACCCCATCAACCATGCGCGCAGCCGCACCGCCGCCCAGCGTTATCGCGTCGAACCCTATGTTGCCGTGGGCGATGTCTATTCCGTGCCGCCGCATGTCGGCCGCGGCGGCTGGTCGTGGTATTCCGGTTCGGCGGGCTGGATGTATCGCGTCGGCATCGAATGGATTTTGGGCCTGCGCGTGAAAGGCGATCACCTGCACCTCGAACCCTGCATCCCCTCGCACTGGCCGGGCTTCGATGCGGTGCTGCGCCACAAGGGCAGCACTTACGAAATCCACGTCGAAAACCCGCACGGCCTTTGCAAAGGCATCGCCGAACTGTATCTCGACGGTGCGCCGCTCGACGAGCCGCTCATACCGCTCGCGCAAGACGGCCACACGCATCAGATCCGCGCCGTCATCGGCGAAGCCCGCATCCTGTCACAACAAACGGCCAACGCCGCACAATGATGAGAAGAACGTGAGCGAGAAAATAAATCCCCGCGCCGGCCAAATGCCCAACCCGTCCGATCTCGTCGATCTGGAAAAGCTGAAGCACGCCTATTACGCGAACAAACCCGATCCCGCCGTCGCTTCGCAGCGCGTCAGCTTCGGCACCTCCGGTCATCGCGGCTCGGCCTTCGACACCGCCTTCAACGAAGACCACATCCTCGCCATCACGCAGGCGATCTGCGATCACCGCAAATCGCGCAACATCGATGGCCCTTTGTTCCTGGGCCGAGATACCCACGCCCTCTCCGAACCCGCTTTCAAGACGGCATTGGAAGTGCTGGCCGCCAACGACGTGGCGGTGATGATCGACGCGCAAAACGGCTACACCCCCACACCCGCCATCAGCCACGCGATTCTGGTTCACAACCACAATCGCAATTCCGGCCGCGCAGACGGCATCGTCATCACCCCGTCCCACAATCCGCCCAGCGACGGCGGTTTCAAATACAACCCGCCCCATGGCGGCCCCGCCGAATCCGAAATCACCGGCGAAATCGAACGCGCCGCCAACGCCTATCTAAAGGAAAAGCTCGCGGGCATCCGCCGCTCCGCCAAAACCGATGGCGCCACCCGCCACGATTACATTGCGAACTATGTTGCCGACCTCGTCCATGTCGTGGACATGGAAGCGATCCGCTCATCCGGCCTTCGCATCGGCATCGATCCGCTGGGCGGTGCCGCCGTGCAGTACTGGCAACCGATCATCGACCGTTACAAGATCGATGCAACCGTGGTGAACAAGGACGTTGATCCGACCTTCCGCTTCATGCCGCTCGATTGGGACGGCAAGATCCGCATGGATTGCTCCTCGCCCTACGCGATGAAGAAGCTGCTCGCGATCAAAGACAAGTTCGATCTCAGCTTCGGCAACGACACCGATGCGGATCGTCACGGCATCGTCTGCAAATCCGGCCTGATGCCGCCCAACGATTATCTCGCCGTCTGCATCGATTATCTCAAACAGCACCGCGAAAACTGGCCGCGCGCCGCTGGCATCGGCAAAACGCTGGTCTCCAGTTCGATGATCGATCGCGTCGCCAATCGCCATCAGGCGAAGCTCGTCGAAGTCCCCGTCGGCTTCAAATGGTTCGTCGCCGGCCTGATCGATTCCTCGCTCTGTTTCGGCGGCGAAGAAAGCGCGGGCAGTTCGTTCCTGCGCCGCGACGGAACGGTGTGGACCACCGACAAGGATGGTTTGATCGCAGGCCTCCTCGCCGCCGAGATCACCGCGCGCACCGGACGCGATCCTTCCGAAAATTATCGCCGCCTCACCGCCGATCTGGGCCAAACCTTCTATGCCCGCATCGATAGCCCCGCCAACGCACAGCAAAAATCCGCGCTTTCGAAAATCGAACCGTCCGCGGTCAAAGCCACCGAACTGGCGGGCGCGAAAATCGAAAAGGTTTTGAGCAAGGCCCCCGGCAACAACCAACCCTTCGGCGGCCTCAAGGTTGAAACCTCCAAAGGCTGGTTCGCCGCACGCCCGTCAGGCACCGAAGACGTATATAAGGTGTATGCCGAAAGCTTCGAGAACCAAGCCCATCTGGCCCGCCTGCAGGACGAGGCGCAGAAGCTGGTCTCCGGCCTCATGCAGCAATAAAATTATCGAAGTGGAATCATATAGATAGGGCGCGCCCGGCTGCGTCCCCGGCGCCCGGGAACCAACGATGTTGCCACGCGTTGGGGCCTTGGGGCGTGTCAGATATGTATAACTTGATAGAGCTGGACAGAGTTACCGGGCAGAAGAACGAAGGGCAGGGCGCGCAAGCCCGGCTTGCCGCGCTCTATGCGGTGGGCGAACTGCTCCATCGCAGCGGCGCGTCGTCTCCCCCGCTCACTGAAATCGCGAAAGAACTTCTCGGCACCTTGGGCGATGCCGTCTTCATCGATCTGCTTGTCGAAGGCGGCGGTGTCAAACGCGCCGCCTGGGCGCATACCGATGAAACGGTCCAGCGCCAATACGATGCCTTCTGGCCGCATGCCGAAGTCACCCATTACAGCCATCATCCCATCGCACTCGCCGTGTCCGGCGGCACGCCCCTTTTCGCGCCCGATGTCGACGATGTGTGGTTGCGCAACATGGCGACCAACGAAGAACATTTCGTGCTGATGAAGCGCAGCGGTTTCCAATCGATCGTCGTCGCTCCCATGAGTGTCGATGGCACGCCAATGGGCGCTGTCACCGCCTGCTTCACGCACAAAAGCGGCCGCCGCCATGTGCAGGCCGATCTCGATCTCGCCACAGAGATTGCCCGCCGTCTCAGCGATGCCATCGCCCGCCAGCGCCAGGCCGACAAACTCAACAGCGTGCTTGCCGATATCGGAAGCGAAGTGGCGGGCCGCGTCGGCCAGCGCGAACGGTTCTGGACGATCTGCGGCGAACTGATGTCGATTGCCGGTTCCGATGGCTATCTCAAAGCCGTCAATCCCGCCTGGGTCAAAACGCTGGGCCACGACGAAGCGACGTTGCTTTCCACTCCGTTCATGGAATTCACCAACCCCATCCATCGCGCGCAAGGCGAAGCGGTGATGGCGCGGCTGGCGCAAGGCGAGCTGATCGTGCGCTACGACGGCCAGATGCGCCGCGCCGACGGCTCTTACGCCTGGATCGCCTGGACGGTGGTGCCCGATGACGACCGCTATTACGCCGTCGGCTGGGACATCACCGAAGAACGCGAACGCGAAGAAGAATTGCGCCGCGAGAAAAGCAATCTGTCCGAAGCCCAGCGTCTGGCCAATTTCGGAAGCTGGACGTGGGATGCCGCCACCGGAAAAGTCGCCTGGTCCGATCAGCTTTGCGAGATCTTCGGTGTCGAACCGGGCGATCCCGAGCGCGCCATCGAAGATTTCCTGAACCGCGTGATGCCGGAAGACCGGCCGCGTGTCGAAAGCGAATTCGCCAAGGCGGTGGCCGAAGGCCGTAGCTTCAAGCTGCGCGAGCGCATCCAGCGCCCGGGCGGCGAAATCCGTCATCTGCAAAGCAGCGCCGAACCCGTCAAGGATGAAAAGGGCAACGTCACGCAGATGCAAGGCATCTGTCTGGACGTCACCGAATTCCATCTTGCACAGGAAGCCCTGCAATCGAGCGAGGAACGTTACCGCCTCCTGATCCAAAGCGTCCACGACTACGCGATCTACATGCTCGATCCCGATGGCAATATCGTAAGCTGGAATCCGGGCGCCGAACGCATCAAGCAATATCCGGCCGAAGAAATCATCGGCCAGAACTACAGCCGCTTCTTCACCGATGAAGACCGCGAAAAAGACATGCCGATGCGCGCCCTGCGCATCGCAGCCGAAGTCGGCAAATACGAAGGCGAAGGCTGGCGCGTGCGCCGCGATGGTTCGCGCCTTTTCGCCAACGTCGTGGTCGATGCCATCCGCGATACCGACGGCAAGCTCCTGGGTTTCGCCAAGATCACCAAGGACATCACCGAACGCCGCCGCACCCAGGAAGAGCTGGAACAGGCGCGCGAAAAACTCTCCCAAGCCCTGCGCCTCGAAGCGGTGGGCCAGTTGACCGGCGGCATCGCGCACGATTTCAACAACCTGCTGCAGGTCATCAGCGGCTACACCCAGCTTTTGCGCACGCGCGCGGGCGTGGAGTCCCGCACCGAAAAAGCCCTCAACGCCATCGCGCAAGCCACCGCCCATGGCGTCAGCCTGACGCGGCAACTGCTCACCTTCTCGCGCCGCCAAACGCTCAACACCGAAGTCGTGCTGCTGCCGGATCGTCTCGTCCCGCTTCGCTCGGTGCTCTCCAGTTCGCTGCGCGGCGACATCGTGATGAACATCGATATCGCCGATGATGTGTGGCCGGTAGAAGTCGATCTGTCGGAATTCGAACTCGCCCTGCTCAATCTCGCCGTCAACGCGCGCGATGCGATGCCACGCGGCGGCGAACTTCATCTCACTGCCGCCAACGCCACGCTCACCGGCAAAGAAACGCTCGAAGGCCTTACCGGCGAATACGTCGCCATCACCATGCGCGACACCGGCACCGGCATGGATGCCGATGTCCTGTCGCGCGCGTTCGAGCCGTTCTACACCACCAAACCCGTCGGCAAAGGTACCGGCCTTGGCCTATCGCAGGTCTATGGTTTCTCGCGCCAGTCCGGCGGCGGCATCGCCATCGACAGCCGCACTGGCTCCGGCACCGCCGTCACCATCTATCTGCCGCGCACCGATAAAACCGCGTCCCTATCCGCCGCCGAGAAACCCGCCGAAACGCACCACGCCTTGCGGTCCGGCTCCGCGTTGCTCGTCGAAGACAACCGCGAGGTCGCAAGCGTCACCATCGCCATGCTCGAACAATTGGGCTTCAAGACCCATCACGTCGAAGATGCCGACGCCGCCCTTCGCACGCTCAAAACGCAGCCCGATATCGCCATCCTCATCACCGATGTCGTGATGCCCGGCCCGATGAACGGCCTCGAACTCGCCCGCCGCGTGAACGGCGAAGTCCCCGGCCTGCCGGTTCTGCTGATCAGCGGCTACAACACCGTGCAAAGCGCCGACATTTCCGATTTTCCGATGCTGCGCAAACCGTTCGATCTGTCGATCTTGCGCACAACCTTGGAAACTTTGCTGCAACCGGCCGCCGCGCGCGCAAGTTAATTTCGCCCCCGGCGAAAAATTTTCCACCACCTTTGGTACCTCCCCACCCGCGATCCGTCCTGTCTAATGTGGACGTTATCGAAAGCCTCTACCAAAGCGGGATGCTGACGGGGGATGTCAGAGACACCGGACCAAGGCCGTGAACGCGGCACCGAAAATCTTCACGGCGCGGCCATGACCGCGCCGGAGGTGGAGGCTTGGTTTGTCCGTGAGGTATTGCCGCTGGAGGCGGCTTTGATGCAATTTCTTCGCCGCAGCCGACGCAACGCTTCCGACGCAGACGATCTGCGCCACGACGTTTACGTCCGCGTCTGCGAAGCGGCCCAAAAAGAAATCCCGCGCGCCACCAAACCGTTCGTCTTCTCCATCGCGCGCAACCTCGTCATCGACCGCGCCCGCCACGATCAGGTCGTGCCGATAGAAGCCATCGCCGATCTCGAAGAATTGAACATCGCCACCGACACACCAAGCCCCGACCGCAGCATCGCCGCGCGCGAAGAACTGCGCACCCTGCAATCGGCACTGGATCGCCTGCCGCCGCGCTGCCGCGAAGCGGTGGTGATGCGCAAGATCGAAGGGCTGTCCCGCCGCGAGATCGCCACCCGCATGGGCATCGCCGAAATCACCGTGCGCCGCCACATCAGCGATGGCATGGCCGCGCTCGCCGATGCTGTTTATGGCGAACCTCCGCCATCGGTGAAAACACCATGAGCGGCGAAGCGGTGAAAGACATCGTGGCCCAGGCCGCCCAATGGCGCGAACGCCGCGACGGCAGCGATTGGTCGCAAACCGATCAAGCCGAACTCGACACCTGGCTGAGCGAATCCATCGGTCACCGCGTCGAATATTGGCGCATCGACGCCGCCTGGGTGCGCGCCGACCGCCTGGGTGCCCTCAAATCCCCAACCCCGCAACGCGCCACCAATGCATGGCGCCCCGCAGCGTTCAAAGGCATTGCCGCCCTGATCGCCGCCGCGATCATCGCACTCGCCTGGACCGGCACGTTCGAGCCCCCGCGCGAAAAAACCTATTCCACCCCGGTCGGCGGCCGCGAAATCCTCACTCTGGCGGATGGTTCGCAAATCGAACTCAACACCGATACCACCATCCGCACCCGCGTGGCCGACGGTCAGCGCACCGTCTTCCTCGACAAGGGCGAAGCCTTCTTCAAGATCAAACACGATGCCGCCCATCCCTTCATGGTGACGGCGGCGGGCCACCGTGTCGTCGACCTCGGCACCAAATTCGTCATCCGCAACAGCGATGACCGCCTCGAAGTCTCGCTGATCGAAGGCTCCGCCCGTTTCGAACCGCTGCACGAAACCGCAAAACAGCGCGCCATCGTGTTGACGCCGGGCGAAACCGTCATCGCCACCGCCGGCACCATCGTCAAGCAAAAGAAAACCGAACAGATGCTCGCCGAAGAGTTGGGCTGGCGCCGCGGCATCATCGTGCTCCACCGCACTTCACTTGCCGAAGCGGTTACCGAATTCAACCGCTACAACATCAAGAAACTCGTCATCGCCACACCATCGCTCAACCGCGTACGCGTCGGCGGCACCTTCCCGATCGAAGACGTCGAAGCCTTCACCCGCGTCGCCAAACAGGTCTTCGGTCTGAAGGTTCGGGAAAAAGGCGACGAGATCGAAATTTCTCGTTGAACCAGATCATAGCATTCGCATCGCTGCGCACTGTTCGCAGCCAGAAGGGGGAAACAGCGTGAAAACAATTCGCAACCTGGCGCTCGCAAGCGCGGCTTATACAATAACAATCTCGGCCGCATGCGCCGCAAACCTCAACATCCCGGCCGGCAGTCTCGACGCCGCACTCGATGCCTATTCCACGCAAACGGGCGTGCATCTTCTTTATTCGCAAGACGCAGTCGAAGGCGTCCGCTCGCAGGGCGTCAAGGGTGAACTCGCACCCGACACCGCGCTCAGCCGCATCCTGCGCGGCACCGGCCTCACCACGCGCCGCGATACCTCCGGCGCCATCGCCATCTATCGCGGCGGCGACACCTCCAGCGCCCTGACAGACGGCACCTTCCAACTGGCGCAGGCAACGCCCGCGCGCACGGCGGTTGAAACCGTCACCGTCACATCGTCCAAACTGGGCGGCGGCGATGTGCAAAGCATCCCCATCGCGATCACGGCCTTGAGCCAGGAACAACTCACCGCCAGTCAGACCGCGGGTGGACCGGACTTGATCAAGCAAGTCCCGAACATGACGTTCACGAAGACAAACTTCTCCGGCTACAGCATTCAGCTTCGCGGTATCGGCACGCAGGCCATCTCGGTCACCACCGATCCTGCGGTGGCGGTGGCCTTCAACGATGTCCCCTTCATCCGCAATCACTTCTTCGAGCAGGAATTCTTCGACGTCGCCCAGGTGGAAATCCTGCGCGGCCCGCAAGGAACCCTCTATGGCCGCAATGCGACCGCAGGCGTGGTGAACATCACGCCTGCCAAGCCGTCCGATCAGTTCGAAGCCATGGCATCCGCCGAATTCGGCAACTATCACCAGCGCCGCTTCGAAGCGATGGTCAACCTGCCCATCGTGGACGATCGTCTGGCCATTCGCGCCGCGGGCGAATGGACCAAGCGCACCGGCTATTCCACCAACGACCTGACCGGACAATCCATCGATGGCCGCGATCTGTGGTCCGGCCGTATCAGCCTGGGTTGGAAGCCGAGCGCAAAAGTGCAGACCACGCTCGTCTGGGAACATTTCCAGGAAGATGACGATCGCCTGCGCTCCAGCAAGCAGCTCTGCAAACGCGATCCGGGCCCCAGCAATGTCAACGGCGTGCCCGTTGCTTCCACCGGCCAGATTTTCGATTTCGGTCCGTCCTATTTGAGCCAGGGCTGTCTGCCGTCATCGCTTTATTCCGATGAAGCCTTCCAGGTGCCCAACGGCTTCTCGCTCGCCTTCTACACCGGCCCGCTCTACAACGGCCTGGTCGTGCCGGGCCGCGATCCTTACGCGGGCACAACCCAGTCGCACGATCTGCGCGTGATCGAATCCACGCTCGATCCCGTCTACAAGGCGAAGAACGACACCCTGATCTTCAATGCCGAGTATCAGGCGACGCCCACACTGAAGCTCATTTCTCAAACCGGCTTCAACAACGACTTCCTCTGGGCGACGCAGGATTTCAACCGCTTCAACACCCAGCCCGGCTTTTTCGTGACCGGAACGAACCTTACCTCTCCGTCCAGCACGGTGCGCGCGATCGCGCAGATGTTCGGCGCATCCGGTGTTTTCTGCGATCCTCAACTCGGTTGCAGCAGCCGTCTCGTCGCCGAGGATCTGGTCAAAAACAATTCCTGGCAGTTGAACCAGGAATTTCGCGTCGCTTCGTCCTTCGAAGGGCCGTTCAATTTCAGTCTCGGTGCAAACTACATGCACTACGAGACCTATGAAAACTATTACGTCTTCATCAATTCCTTGACGGCGTTTTCATTTGCGCAAGGCGGCGATCTGCCCAGTTCGGGCGGCGGCACGGTCCGTCCGCCATGGACGCCCGGCGTCTCCGACAACAGCCAGTGTCTGTATCGTTATGGCGGCTTCAAATATTGGGAGCCGGATGCCGGCGGCGGCCAACCGAACGTGAATGCCTGCACCTATATCGATCCCAATCCGATCAACCAGCTCAACGATATGGGTCACAACTATTTCCTCAGCCAGAATCCGTATGTGCTCAATTCCTGGGCCGGGTTCGGCGAAACCTATTACAACATCACCGACGATCTAAAACTGACCGGCGGTCTTCGCTTCACGCGCGACGACAAGCATTTTCCGCTGATCCCAAGCTGGCTTCTGGCGCGGGGCGCGGGCTATCCGGTGTCCGGTGTGGTCGATCAAAGCTGGGGCGAATGGACCGGGCGCATAAACGCCACCTGGACGCCGAAGCTGCACTTCACCGATCAAACGCTTCTCTATAGCTCCTATGCCCATGGTTATAAGGCGGGCGGCGCCAATCCTCCGGGCGCGGTGCTGCTTGTCTTCGCCAGCGGTTCGGATATCGCAAATCCAATCCATCCGCTGACGTTCAAGCCGGAATTCATCGACGCCTTCGAACTCGGATCGAAGAACACCCTGCTCGACGGCGCGATGACATTTAACACCGCGGCGTTCTATTACGATTACAAGAACTATCAGATTTCCGAAATCATCGACCGCACCTCCATCAACCGCAATTTCGATGCGCGGGTGCTGGGCGCCGAAGTCGAAGGCACCTGGGAGCCGGTCCCCGGCTTGCGCTTCAATTTCGCCGGCGGCTGGGAAGATACCAAACTCGCCAAAGGCTCGAAGTCGGTCGATTTGATCGACCGCACGGCCGGCAACGCAGACTGGATGGTGGTCAAACCGTTCGCCACCCAATCCTCCAACTGCATCCTTCCGACCTATGTGGTTCAGGCCATTCTGCAACAGGGCGTGTCCACGCAGAATTTCTCCGGCACCAACAAAGTCTTCGCCTGCGCCCATGCCTACAATCAGGGGCTCGATCCCGTCAGCCAGCTGCCTTTCAACCCGCTCGGCCCGCCAACCACCGTTGCGGATCCGTCGACCGGGTTCATCATTCCAGCGGGCTATAAAGGCTTCGACCCCGCAAGCGCGCCCAACAACGGCGAAGGTTTCTACAAAGACCTGAGCGGCAACGAACTGCCCAACGCGCCCAAATTCACCACCTCCTTCGGCGCGCAATATTCGATGCCGGTAACGCAAGACTGGGCGGCCACCCTGCGCAGCGACTTCTACTGGCAAGATGCGTTCTGGGCCCGCGTCTTCAACGACGATCCTTACGATCACGTCCGCGGCTACAGCACCGTCAACCTGTCGCTCATCCTCACCAGCCAGACCGGCTGGCAGGTCATGGGCTTCATCAAGAACGTGTTCAACAAAACGGCCATCACCGGCACCTTCCTCAACTCCGACGACACGGGCCTGACCACCAACGTCTTCCTCACCGATCCGCGCCTGGTCGGCGTGCGTCTCACGAAGAACTGGTGAGCGCCATGGCAATCGAACGGCACACGCCCGAACAACACAAAGCGATGCATCGCCCGGCTGTCCACGCGGCCCAAGGGGGGAATTGAACGATGAGCGAATTGATCAACAAAACAGCCGCAACCGGCCAAACCAGATGGCAGTTGCTGTCCTCGGTTGCGGTCTGCACCCTTCTTGTCGCGGTCGCCAACACGCCTGCAAGTGCGGGGGAAGACGATCGTCCCACCGTATGGATCGAACTTGGCGGCCAGTTTCAACGCCTGCAGAACAGCCAGGAACCGTTCCTTCCCGCCTTCCTGAAGGTCGAGCCGCGCCCGAATTACGAGGTGATCTCGCCGGAGGTGCCGCAGCGCCTGCCGCGCTATGCGATCAGCGGCGAAGGCAAGCTTACCTTCACCCCGCATGGCACCGATTGGTCTTTGTCCGCCGGCGTCCGCTACGGCCGCGCCAACGGCAAGAAATCGCTGCACCAGCAAACGTCATCCCAGCAGTTGATGAAGACCAACATTTTCGCCAACCCGAAATCGCTGTACCGCAATTTCACCCGTTGGGGTCAGGAAAAAGCAGCCCACAAGCAAAGCTATCTGGTGGCCGATTTCACCGCGGGCCGCGATGTCGGCATCGGCAGCCGGTTGTTGGCGGATTCGCAGATCAATTTCGGCGTTCGCTTCGCCCAGTTCAGCACGCGCAGCACGGTTCATCACTCGGCGCTGCCCGATCCGCACGTCACCATGGTCCCGACGGGAATGGGCCTTCACAAATATAAAAGCATAGGGTTTCACCACAGCTATTTCGCCGATCTGAACAGCGAACGCACCTTCCATGGCATCGGCCCATCGCTCTCCTGGGATGCGTCCGCCCGCCTGTCGGACGACGGCGATGGAGAAGAGATCACCTTCGACTGGGGCGTGAACGGCGCGTTGCTGTTCGGCCGCCAAAAAGTCGGCGGCAGCTATCAGACGACCAGTCGCCTGTTCGACGGCGTCGTCTATGCGCTCAATCGCCCGCCCACCGTCACCACCCGCAACCATGTCGTGCTGGATCGTTCGCATTCGCGCATCGTGCCCAATCTTGGCGGCTTCGCGGGCATGTCGTTCAAATACCCCAACGCCAAGGTCAGCTTCGGCTACCGCGCCGATTTCTTCTTCGGCGCGATGGATGTTGGTCTTGCCGCCCGGAAAACGGACGACCGCTCTTTTCACGGCCCATTTGCCAAAGTCAGCATAGGCCTGGGGGGCTAGCGAAGGAGCAGCATCGACTCCTTCAAAAAGGCGGCGGAGAAATCCGCCGCCTTTTTTTGTTGCGCGCGCCACTAAGGTGTTTGCCCGCGCCGTTCGTATACCTCCCGTGTAACCTGATCTCTGATCCTCGAAGGACAGGATACGGGCGGGGATGGCCGAGATACCGGAAGCCAGTCGTGACAACCAAAACCCGCGCTTTCTGGGCGCGGCCATGAGCACGCCTGACCTGGAATCCTGGTTCATCCGCGAGGTGTTGCCGCTGGAGGCGGCGTTGATGCAATTCCTGCGGCACAACTGGCGCAACAAAAGCGAGATCGCCGATCTCCGGCAGGAGGTCTACACCCGCATCTGCGAAGCCGCGCGCAAGGAAATTCCACATCCGCCGGCCAAACCATTCGTCTTCGCAATCGCGCGCAATCTTCTTGCCGATCGCATCCGCCGTAACCAGATCGTTTCCATCGAAGCGGTGGCCGATCTCGAAGCGCTCGACGTCGCCGTCGATCAGCCCGGCCCCGACCGCAACACCATCGCGCGCGATCAGCTACGCCGGGTGCAGGCGGCGCTGGACCGCCTGCCTCCGCGCGCCCGCGAAGCCGTGGTGCTGAAAAAGATCGAAGGCCTGTCGGTGAAAGAAATCGCCCAGCGCATGGGCATTTCCGAAAACACCGTCGATGCCCATCTCACCGCCGGCGTGCGCGCGCTCGCCGACATGCTCTATGGCGACATCGCCGATTTGCGGGGCGCGCCATGAGCAGCGCCGAACAGATCGAAGCCCGCGCCGCCGAATGGCTGGTGAAAAAACGCGCCCACGAAAGCTTCAGCGCCGAAGACCAATCCCAATTCGATGCCTGGCTCGCCGAATCCTGGGCCCACACAACCGCCTATTGGCGCCTTTCCGCCGCGTGGGATTGCACAGATCGCATCGGCACCTTGCGCCCCCCGCGCCGCAATGAAGATGCAGGCGCCGCCCGCCGCAACTGGCGTTCCACTGTGCGCATCGCCGCGGTGTTCATCGTGGCGCTATCGCTCGCCGCCGCCGGCAGCAGATATTTCTCCACCGCGAAAGAGAAGATCTACACCACCGGCCTCGGCGGCCGCGAAGTGGTGACGCTCACCGATGGCACGCGCATCGAACTCAACACCAACACCACCTTGCGCATCGCCACCGGCACGCCGGATCGCCGCGTCACCCTAGAAAAAGGCGAAGCCTATTTCGATGTGGTCCACAACGCGGCCCACCCGTTCACCGTGCTGTCCGAAGGCCACCGGATCACCGACCTCGGCACCAAATTCCTCGTCAAAAGCGATCCCGGCCGTCTCAAGGTCTCGCTGGTGGAAGGCCTTGCTCGCATCGAATTCGTCAACGAACCGGTGAAAGCGCACGGCAATCTGTTGAAACCCGGTGACGTCGCCATCGCAACCGCGGATTCCATCTCGGTCAGCCACGCCCCCACGCGCAAACTGAACGATGAACTCGCCTGGCGTCACGGCGTGCTGATTTTCCGCGACACCACGCTTGCCGAGGCGGTTGCCGAATTCAACCGTTACAACGACCAGAAGATTGTCATCGCCGATGCCGATGCGGCCAAGCGCAAGATCGGCGGCACCTTCACCACCAGCGGCGTCGAACGTTTCGCCGAAGTCGTGCGCATCGCACTCGGCCTCGACGTGCGCCAACGCCAGAACGAACTCTTCATCTCCACGCACACCGAATAACCGCACGTCTTCACTGAGGGGGAAACAATGGCCAAAAGATCCATCCTGCGCACGCTGCTCGCCACCAGCGCGCTATCGCTCATCGCGCTCGCAGCCTACGCCCAGGATTTCGATATCCCCGCCGGCGATCTCAAATCCGCGCTCAACCAATACACCGCCAGCACCGGCGTCGATCTCATCTATCCCGCCGACCAGATGCAGAAGCTGCACACAGCCGGCGTTCGCGGCAGCCTCTCCCCCGATGCCGCGCTTTCGCAACTCCTCAAAGGCACCGGCTTCACCATGCGCCGCGCCGCCGGCGGCATCGCCATCGTTCACAACATGTCGAGCGAAATCGATCCCATCACCCCGCTCGTGCTGGCGCAGGCCACGCCCGCCCCACGCGCAAGCGTGGAAACCGTAACGGTCACATCGTCGAAACTCGGCGGCGCCGATGTGCAAAGCATTCCCATCGCGATCACCGCACTCAGCCAGGAACAACTCACCGCCACCCAAACGGCAGGCGGCCCGGACTTGATCAAGCAAGTCCCCAACATGACGTTCACCAAGACGAACTTCAGCGGTTACAGCATCCAGATCCGCGGCATCGGCACCCAAGCCATCTCGGTAACAACCGATCCCGCCGTCGCGGTGGCGTTCAACGACATGCCCTTCATCCGCAACCACTTCTTCGAACAGGAATTCTACGACACCGCACAGGTCGAAGTGCTGCGCGGCCCGCAAGGCACGCTCTATGGCCGCAACGCCACGGCAGGCGTGGTGAACCTGACGAGCGCCAAACCCAGCGACCAGTTCGAAGCCATGGCCAGCGGAGAATTTGGCAACTATCACCAGCGCCGCTTCGAAGGCATGATCAACCTTCCCATCGTCGACGATCGCCTGGACTTGCGCATCGTCGGCGAATGGACCAAGCGCCAGGGCTACAGCTACAACTCCCTCACCGACAGCCGCATCGACGGCCGCGATCTATGGTCCGGCCGCGCCAGCCTCAGCTTCAAACCAACATCGGACTTGCAAATCAACGCCGTCTGGGAACGCTTCCAGGAAGACGACGACCGCATGCGCTCGTCCAAACAACTCTGCAAACGCGCCCCCGACCCATCCGAACTGCCATTCCCCGTCACCAACAACGGAACCGGCCTTTCCGCCTTCACACCCTTCATCAATCAGGGCTGCGTCGCGGCGTCGTTTTATTCGCCGGATTCCTTTCAGGTCATCAATGGCAATTCTCTGACCTATTACGGCCTCACCGGTATCATCGGCAATTCGGTGAACATGAATCTTGATCCTTATGGCAACGCGGTCAATTCGCCGAACCTGCGGGTCATCGAATCCCAAAACAATCCTGTTTACAAAGTGAAGAGCGATATCGTTCAGTTGGAAGCGGATTACAACGTCAGCCCATCACTCACCTTCGTTTCGCAAACCGGCTTCGGCAGCGACTATTTGTGGGCAACGGAAGACTACAATCGTTTCAATTCCTCTCCCGGCGTATTTGTCTACGAAGATCCCACGCCATCAAGCCGCAATCGCTATCAGCAATTGTCTCCGGACGGTACGTTCTGTGATCCGCAACTCGGTTGCAGCGACCGTCTTGTGGCCCAAGATCTTGTCAAGGCCAATTCCTGGCAGTTGAATCAGGAATTCCGGTTGTCATCCAGTTTCAGCGGCCCGTTTAACTTCAGCGCGGGCGGCAACTACATGCATTACGAGACGGTGGAGAATTACTACGTCTTCATCAACTCGCTGAGCCTGTTCACGCTCATCCTGCCGGTGCGCGACGATCCGCCATCGCAACATATCTACACGCCGGGCGTGACCGACAATTTCGATTGTCTGCCCGAAGGCGCACAACCTGGAAACCCGAACCAGGGCGCGCCCGTCTTCTCCTGCATTTATATGGACCCCAATCCAATCAACAAACTCAACGACCAGGGCCACAATTACTTCCTCAGCAAGAATCCTTACGTGCTGAATTCCTACGCGGGTTTCGGCGAGGCCTATTACAACATATTGCCCGATCTGAAGATGACCGGTGGCATCCGCTGGACGCATGACAGCAAACACTTCTCCCTGATCCCAAGCTGGCTCCTGGGCGCGGAAAGCTACGGCTATCCCGTGGTGGGCGCCGTAGATCAGTCTTGGAGCGAGGTAACTGGCCGCGCCGTCGCCAACTGGACGCCGAAGCTCAGCTTCACAGACCAAACGCTGGTCTATGGCTCATTCTCGCGCGGTTACAAGGCTGGTGGCGCCAATCCACCGCTCCCCGTACCGGTCGGCGGCAACACCATCGGCACCTATTCATATCAGTCGGCCACCCATCCGCTCACGTTCGAACCGGAATTCGTCAACGCTTACGAAGTCGGCACAAAGAACACGCTGCTCGACGGTTCACTGACGCTAAACGGCAGCGCCTTCTATTACGATTATAAGAACTATCAGATTTCTGAAATCGTCGACCGCACTTCGGTCAACCACAATTACGACGCACACGTCAAAGGCGCCGAACTCGAAGCGACGTGGGAACCCATACCCGGCCTGCGCTTCAATGCCAGCGGCGGATATGAAGATGCGCGTTTCGCCAAAGGCTCGGAAGCCATCGACTTGATCGACCGTACGGCGGGCGATCCAGACTATTTTGTCGTGAAGCCTTTCCCGACAGCGACGTCGAACTGCATCGTGCCGACATTCGTCGTGGAAGCCTACGCGGTCGCCCCGGCCGGATATAGCGGTTGGGAGCTATGCAATCAGTATAGAAACACCAACACATCGCGCATTGGTCAGATGCCGCCGGGGTCTCCCACTTGGTATGTGGATGACACTCCAAACAACGGCGAAGGCGTCTACAAGGACATCTCCAACAACATGATGCCCAATGCGCCGCCGTTCACCGCTTCGTTCGGCGCGCAATACACCATGCCCGTCACCTCCGATTGGGCCGCCACGCTGCGTATCGACAGTTATTGGCAGGACAATTCCTATTGGCGGATATTCAACGATCTCTCCTACGACAAGCTGCACGGCTACGCGACGATGAACCTGACGCTGATCCTCACCAGTCAGGCAGGCTGGCAGGTGATGCTGTTCGACAAGAACGTGTTCAGCACCACGGCGATCACCGGCGCCTTCCTCAACAGCGATGACTCTGGCCTGACGACAAACGTGTTCCTGACCGATCCCAAGTTGATCGGCATTCGCGTCACGAAGAACTGGTAAGGGGGGAACGGACAATGAGCGAACTGATAAACGTCGCCGCAAACAGCCGGAACAAGCGCTGCGAACTTTTGGCCGGAACATCGGCACTGGTTCTTCTGGCAGCCTTCGAACTGATAAATCCCGCACTGGCGAGCGAAGACGGCGCACCCGTCGTCTGGCTCGAACTGGGCGGCCAGCTCGAACATATGAACATCACACAAGACCGCTTCGACGCCCCATTCGAAAACGGCCCCGGCCCATTGGAGCCGAAACCCGCTCCATGGACGAGTTGGCCGCCGTTTAGTTACCATGCTGCTCCTGCACCGACCGCGCCGTTCGATCCGAGCCATCCGTTCGATCTGCAGAAGCCGCCGCGTTATAGCATCAGTGGTGAAGGCAAGCTTATCTTCGCGCCGCATGGAACCGATTGGGTGTTTTCCGCAGCGGTGCGTTATGGCCGTGCCACGGGACATCGCAGCGACATCCAGAAGACGCAACGAAACAAATTCCTGCAAAACACCAACGCGCCCGGCGTCTACGTCACGCCGCGCGTCGCCCGCTTCACCAATGGCGACATCGACTACAGCCAAAGCCATATGGTGTTGGATTTCCAAGCGGGGAAAGACGTTGGCCTCGGTGTTTTCGGCAATTCGCATTCCACGATCAATGCGGGTGTGCGCATCGCGCAGTTCAGCTCCAGGTCATCGGTGACGATCCTCGGAAACCTGGGTCTGCAACCGTATCGCTATACAAAATACGCCTATTACGGGCCGCCAAACAAAAATGTGCAATACAAGACACGTTTCCAATCCTACGGACTGCGCGCTCATAGCACGCGCAATTTCCACGGGATCGGTCCATCCTTGTCATGGGATGGAAGTGCCGCCGTCGCGGGCCATGCGGATGGTATGCAGCTCATGTTCGATTGGGGCATCAATGGTGCGCTGTTGTTCGGTCGCCAGCGCGCCGCGACCGATCACAAGACGGCGTCTTATGACCGCTATCAACTATACGGTTACAAGGTCGCGCTGCGTTACACCCAATACAAATTCGCCACCGCCCACACGCGCAGCCATTCAGTCGTCATTCCCAACGTCGGCGGCTTCGCGGGGCTCTCGTTCAAGTTCCCGAATGCCAAGATCAGCTTCGGCTATCGCGCCGATGTCTTCTTCGGTGCCATGGATGCGGGTATCGATGCGCGCAGCACCGAAGACATGGCGTTCCACGGACCCTTTGCAAAAGTCAGTATCGGCCTGGGGGGCTAAAGGAGCGGGCATATCCCTCCTGAAGGCGGCGGAGAAATCCGCCGCCTTTTTTCTTTTTGGCGAAACAAAATTTCCCCACTCCAAAAATTTTCAATCCGACCCCGCACTGCGATCTCTAGCTGCGTCTAGTCAGATGTGGACCTAAGCTTCTGCTCGCGAGAACGCGGGGGTTGGCGGGGAAATGGCCGAATTCCGGGACAATGGCCGTAAAGACGCGGGGCTCACCCGCGAAGGCGAAGCCATGACTCCGGAAGCGTTGGATGCCTGGTTCATCAAGGAAGTTTTGCCGCTGGAGGCAACACTGGTGCGGTTTCTGCAGCACAACTGGCGCAATGACAGCGACATCATCGATCTCCGTCAGGAGGTTTATGTCCGCGTCTGCGAAGCCGCGCTGAAACAGGCGCCGGAACATCCGCGCCAGTTCGTCTTCACCACCGCGCGCAATCTTCTGATCGACCGGGTGCGGCGCGAACGCGTGATCCCCATCGAAGCGGTGGAAGATCTCGATGCGCTCGGCATCGCCATCGACGAGCCGGGGCCGGAACGCACCGTGATCGCCCGCGAAAGCCTGCGCCGGTTGCAAACCGCCATCGCCCGTCTGCCCACGCGCTGCCGCGAGGCGGTCGTGCTCAAGCAGGTCAACGGCCTTTCGCGGCGCGAGATCGCCGTTCGCATGGGCGTGTCCGACAAGATGGTCACCGAACATCTCACCAATGGCATGCGCTCGCTCGCCGACATTCTGTTCGGCGAACCTTCCGAAACGCGGGGAAAGTCATGAACGCCACACCCGCCAAGAATATCGAAGCGGAAGCCGCCCGCTTCCTCGAACGCTCGGTCTGCGAAGACTGGTCGGCCGCCCAGCAGCAAGAGCTGGACGATTGGCTCGCCGCATCGCTTGCCCATCGCATCGCCTTCGTGCGCCTGAAAGCCGCCTGGGCCGAAACCAGCCGCCTCGCTGCGCTGCGCCAGACAGGCCCCGATACGCGCTCCTGGATTTTAAATCATCTTCCCTCATCGCGGCTGCTGCTGCGCGTCGCCGCCTTCGCGCTGGTCGCGTTCGGCGCGGGTTCCTATTTCTACCTGAGCGCGCCGAAACAACCGCTTGCCTATGCAACGGCAGTCGGCGGCCACGAGATCATCCGCCTGTCCGATGGCTCCACGGTCGAGTTGAACACCGATACGGCGCTGCGCGTTTCGGTCAGCGCCGACCGGCGCATGGTCTGGCTCGACAAGGGCGAGGCCTATTTCCAGATCAACCACGATCCCGTCCGCCCCTTCATCGTGATGGCGGGCAAACGCCGCGTCACCGACCTCGGCACCAAATTCGTGGTTCGCCGCGAGCCTGATCGCCTGCAGGTCGCCGTCATGGAAGGCCGCGTCTGGCTCGATGCGGTGGCGGGCAAGGCGCAATCGGCCCTCGTCAGTGCCGATCAAAGTGCGGTGGCGACCGAACGTTCCATCTGGGTCACCCGCAAATCCGAAAAGAAACTCGCAGACCGGCTGGGCTGGCGGCGCGGCGTGCTGGTGTTCAACGACACCACGCTCGGCGACGCGGTGACCGAATTCAACCGCTACAACCGCGAAAAAATGATGGTCGTCGATGCGCAGGCCGCGTCCGAAACCATCGGCGGCACATTCCCGAAAAACGATGTCACGGCGTTCACGCGTGTGGCGCGCCAGATTCTCGGTCTTCACATCATCAACAACGGCAAAGAAATCGTCATTTCGCGGCGCTGAACCAAATCCGCGATCCAAGGGGGGCATATGACACGCCTGAGACGTCTCAAAACCATTTTGGCCGGAAGCATCTGCAGCGTGGCGTTTGTCGCGGCAGCGCAGGCCGACAGTTTCAGCATCCCGGGGGGCGATCTGAAAACGGCACTCGACAATTATTCCCAGCAGGTCGGTGTTGCCGTTCTTTATCCGGCAAGCGCGGTGAAAGGCGTTCACACCCGCGGCGTCAACGGCTCGCTCTCCGCCGATGAAGCACTGTCGCGCATCCTCAGCGGCACGGGCTTCTCGATGCACCGCGATCCGTCCGGCGTCATCGCCATCGTGCCGCAACAGCATTCTCAACTCGAATCCGAAATCACGCCCATCCAGCTTGCGCAGGCAACGCCGCCCCGCACGGCGGTGGAAACGGTGACGGTCACCTCATCCAAACTCGGCGGCGCCGATGTGCAATCCATCCCGATTGCCATCACCGCGCTTAGCCAGGAACAACTCACCTCCAGCCAGACCAATGGCGGCCCGGACCTGATCAAACAGGTCCCCAACATGACGTTCACGAAGACGAATTTCAGCGGCTATTCCATCCAGCTGCGCGGCATCGGCACGCAGGCGATTTCGGTGACAACCGATCCTGCCGTGGCCGTCGCCTTCAACGATGCACCTTTCATCCGCAACCATTTCTTCGAACAGGAATTCTTCGACGTCTCGCAGGTGGAAGTGCTGCGCGGCCCCCAAGGCACGCTTTACGGCCGCAATGCCACCGCGGGCGTGGTGAACATCACATCCGCAAAACCCACCGATCAGTTCGAAGCCATGATCTCGGCCGAATACGGCAATTTCCATCAGCGCCGTCTGGAAGCGATGATCAATCTTCCCATCGTCGACGATTGGCTCGACCTGCGTCTGGCGGGCGAATGGACCAAGCGGCAAGGCTATTCGTTCAACGAAACCACGGGCGAACGCACCGATGGCCGCGATCTGTGGTCGGGCCGCGCCACCCTCGGATTCAAGCCGGTTTCAACCGTCCAGTCTTATCTCATCTGGGAACATTTCTCCGAAAACGATGATCGGCTGCGCAGCGCCAAACAGCTTTGCAAAACCGATCCCATTCCCAGCGAAGTCGGCGGCGAGAACGTTCTGGTGGCGGGCGGCGTCTTCAACATGGGCGGTTATCTCAGCCAGGGCTGCCAGCGCACCTCGCTCTATTCGCCCGAAGCGTTTCAGGTGCCGAACGGCTTTTCGCTGCCCTATTATCTGGGCCCGCAGTTCATGAACATGATGACGGATGTCAATCCGTATGCGTCGACGGTGCAATCCACCAATCTTCGCGTCATGCAATCGCAGATCGCGCCGGAATATAAGGTCAAAAGCGATGTCGTGGAATGGAACACCGACTATGAAGTCGCGCCCACGCTGACCTTCACCTCGCAAACCGCCTTCAACAACGATTTCCTCTGGGCAACGCAGGATTACAACCGCTTCAACACCGCCCCTGGCGTTTTCCAGAAGAACGTCGGTGATTTCATCAAGAACGGCGTGTTCTGCGATCCCCAGCTCGGCTGCAGCAACAAGCTCTTGGCGCAGGATTTGGTGACGGCGAAGTCCTGGCAGGCAAGCCAGGAATTCCGCCTCGCCTCGCATTTCGAAGGCCCGTTCAATTTCAGCCTCGGCGGCAGCTACCTGCACTACGAAACCCATGAAGATTATTACGTCTTCATCAATTCGCTCACCGCTTATGCCTGGGGCGAAGGCGGCAATGGCGGCAGCGGCCAGATCCTTCGCGCGCCTTGGCAAACCGGCGTTTCTGACAATCACGAATGTCTGGGCCGTTACGGCGGCTATCGCGAGCACGATCCGTCGCTCGGCGGCGGCACGACCAATGTCAACGCCTGCGTCTCCATCGATCCCAATTCGATCGAAAACGTGACCGGCGAAGGGCACAATTATTTTCTCAGCAAGAACCCGTATGTCCTGAATTCCTACGCCGCCTTCGGCGAGACCTATTACAACATCACGCGCGACATCAAACTCACCGGCGGCTTGCGCTGGACGCAGGATCACAAGCATTTCACCATGATCCCCAGCGAATTGCTGGCCGATGGCTGGGGCTATGGATCGCTGGGCGTTGTCGATCAGGAATGGAATGCGATAACCGGGCGGACCAACATCAACTGGACGCCCAAACTCTCCTTCACCGATCAGACTATGGTGTTCGGCTCGTTCGCCCATGGTTACAAGGCGGGCGGCGCCAATCCGCCGGGCGCGGTTCTGCTGCTCTATGGCGGCTTGGGCAACAATCCCAATCCCACCCATCCGCTCACCTTCAAGCCGGAATATATCGATGCCTTCGAACTGGGCACGAAGAACATGCTGCTCGACGGCGCGCTGACGTTGAACGCCAGCACGTTCTATTACAACTACGAGAACTACCAGATTTCGGAAATCGTCGATCGCACCGCGATCAACCGCAACTTCGACGCCCACGTCAAAGGCGCGGAAATCGAAGCGACGTGGGAGCCGATCCCCGGACTCAAGTTCAACATGTCCGGCGGTTATGAAGATGCCCGTCTCGCCAAGGGGCAAAAGGTCATCGACCTGATGGATCGCACGGCAGGCGATTCCGACTACATGGTGATGAAGCCCTTCGCCACCCAGGCCTCCAACTGCATCTTCCCGGTGACCGAGATCGCCTGGATCATCAAACTGGGAAATCAGTATAGCAACGCGCAAGGCAGCCCCGCGCCGCTCGCCTGCGGCGTGGCCTATGTCGATGGCAACGATCCGCTGACGGGAAAACCGTATCAGGTTCCGGTGCCCGCCACCGATGCGTTCTTCAACAATCCCGTGGTGCCCGGCTATCCGGGCTTCAATCCCGCCAGCGTTCCCAACAACGGTCAGGGAATCGAAAAAGATGTCGGCGGCAATATGCTGCCCAACGCCCCGCCGTGGACGTTGTCCACGGGCGCGCAATACAGCTTTCCCGTCTCGTCCGATTGGGCCGCCACCCTGCGCAGCGATTTCTACTGGCAGTCCAATTCCTGGTGGCGGGTGTTCGACGATCACGAATATGACCGGCTGCACGGCTATTCGAACGTCAACCTGACGCTGATCCTCACCAACCAGAGCGGCTGGCAGGCGATGGCGTTCATGAAGAACGTGTTCAACACCACCGCCATCACCGGCGCCTTCCTCAACTCGGACGACAGCGGTCTCACCACCAACGTCTTTCTGACCGATCCCAAACTGATCGGCCTGCGCGTCACGAAGAACTGGTGAGCACCATGGAAAAGAACAAGCAAATGAAAATCCATCTGTCATGCGGGGGAATGACGCAATGAGCGAACTCATCACAACCGGGCCGCGCGCCGATATCCGCGTGCGCCTGCTCGCCACCGCCTCCGCGCTATCGCTGCTCGCGGCCGCCGCATCGCAGGCAAAAGCCGAAGACAGCGATCGCCCCACGGTCTGGATCGAACTGGGCGGACAGTTGGAGCGTATCGGCGGAAGTTCGGAAGTCTTTGCGCCCGATTTCGTCCTGTTGCACGAGAACGCGCCTTACAACGCGGTGTCGCCGCTCACGGCGCAGCGGGCGCCGCGTTATGGCTTCGGCGGCGAAGGCAAAATCGCCTTCACGCCGCGCGGCACCGACTGGACGTTCTCTGCCGCGATCCGCTTCGGCCGCTCCAACGGCACGAAAGCGCTGCACCAGCAGACGACGACAAACCTGATCCAGAAAACCACCAAATACGACGATCCGGTGTGGGGCCATCACGCGTTCCAGACCAGAAAGGTGACGCGCTTCAACCGCGCCGACGCCGAAACCAAGCAAAGCCATGCGGTGCTTGACTTCATGGTGGGCAAGGATGTGGGCCTGGGCCTGGTCGGCCGCAACGGTTCATCGGTGGCAAGCTTTGGCGTGCGGTTCGCGCAATTCCAGTCCAAGCAGAATCTCGGCTTCAAGTCGTTCCCCGATCCGCATTACTCCACGCAGGCGATCATCAACGATCCGGGCGCCCATCATCATTCCTATTTCGCCACGCTGCAGAACGAGCGCAATTTCCACGGCATCGGCCCCGCCATCGCGTGGAATGCGTCCGCCGCCATCGCCGGTCAGCCGGACAGCACGATGGTCGATTTCGATTGGGGCGCCAACGCCGCCGTCTTGTTCGGCCGCACCAAGGCGCATGGCGGATACAATATTTCCACCAGATATTTCCACGGCAGCCCGTTCGCCTTTCCCGTGCCGGCCACCGATCACACGGTCGTCCCCGGCGCGTTCAGCCGCTCGCGCTCCGTCACCGTCCCCAATGTCGGCGGCTTCGCCGGGCTGACGCTGCGGCGCTCCAACGCCAAGGTGAGTTTCGGCTACCGCGCCGATTTCTTCTTCGGTGCAGTCGATGGCGGCATCGACACGGCCAAGTCGTACAATCGCAATTTCTCCGGTCCTTTCGCCAAAATCAGTGTCGGCCTGGGGGGCTAAGAGGGAACGGCAAGCCCATCCCTCCTGAAGGCGGCGGAGCAATCCGCCGCCTTTTTTGTTGTCCGCGAGCGCACCCGTCCGCGCGCGCAACAAAATAATGCGTCCGCCCACCCGAATCTTTTGCCTTCCGTTTTGTCATAGTCACCGTAGCCTCGTTCCTGAACCCTCAAAAAAGGCAGAAGGCTCTCGGGGGATGGCCGAAACACACGAACCGGGACGTTTCCATGCGGGCCTGCACCAGGCGGGCGCAGCCGTGAAGCCGTCTGACGTCAACGCGTGGTTTGTCCGCGACGTACTTCCTTTGGAGCCGATTTTGATGGCCTATCTGCGTCACCATTGGCCGGACAAAGCCGAGGTCGAAGACCTCCGGCAGGAAGTCTATGCGCGCGTGCACGAAGCGGCGCGAAAAGAGCTTCCCTCGAACGTGAAGCCTTTCGTCTTCGCGGTGGCGCGCAATCTGCTCATCAATCAGTTGCGCCGCGAAAACATCGTTCCCATCGAAGCGGTGGCCGATCTCGAAGCATTGGAAATCGCCATCGACGCGCCGTCGCCCGACCGCAGCATCATCGCGCGCGATGAATTGCGCCGCCTGCAATCTGCTATCGACCGGCTTCCGCCGCGCTGCCGCGAAGCGGTGATCCTGGGCCGTGTCGAAGGCCTGACGGGCCGCGAAATCGCAACGCGCATGAACATCGGCACCGCCACGGTTTCCGAACATCTGGAAAACGGCCTGCGGCTTCTGGCCAAGGCGCTCTATGGCGGCGAACCCGGCGCCGGGGATGCGTCATGAGCGACACGCACGAAACCTCCATCGCCCTGGCCGATGCGAGCGCGGTTGAAGCCTGCGCCGCAAAATATCTGCAACGCCGCCAATTCTGGACATGGTCGGCAGACGATCAAGCCGAACTCGATGCGTGGCTGGCGCAATCCTCCGTCCATCTCGTCACCTATCTTCGCCTCGAAGCCGCCTGGGGCCGCGCCAGCCGCCTGGCCGCATTGCGCACGCCGATGCGCCAGACAAACGAAGCGCCGAGCCGCAAAAAATTCCGGCCGCTGGTGCTCAGAAGCGCGGCGGCACTGCTTGTCGTCGGTATCATCGCAGCGGCAGTTGCCGCTTACGTTCCGCGCTCCGAAGAAACGCGCTACGCCACGCCGGTCGGCGGCCACCGCACGATCGCCTTGGCCGATCATTCCGTCATCGAGCTGAACACCGACACTGTCATCACAGTGAGCGGGCGCTCGGCGCGATTGGAAAAAGGCGAAGCCTATTTCCGCATCAAGCATGATGCCGGCCACCCGTTCGTGGTCGTCGTGGGCAACCATCGCATCGCCGATCTCGGCACGAAATTCCTGGTGCGTTCTCAGCCGGGCCGCTTGGAAGTGTCGCTCGTGGAAGGCAAGGCGCTGGTCGAAACAACCGAAGGCGCGGCCCAACCCCAGGCAGCCCTTCTGACACCCGGCGACATCGCGATAGCCACCGCGGATTCGATTTCCCTGCGCCGCAAGCCGCAAACCGAATTGGCGAACAAATTAAGCTGGCGCCAAGGCCTGCTGGTTTTCAAACACACCACGCTGGCCGACGTCGCAGCCGAGTTCAACCGCTACAATGCGCAAAAACTCGTCATCGCCGATCCATCCACCGCCGGCTTGAAGATCTACGGAACATTCCGGGCCAACAACGCTGCGCAATTTGCGCAAGCCGCCCGGGAACTGTTGGGCCTGAAGCTCATGCAATCGGGAAACAGCATCGTGATGTCCCGGTGACAGACGACATTCATAGACCGGCGCACATCGCGCTTTGAATAAAAAGGGGGGCAAATGCCTGGCAAGAAAATATTAAAGCTGATGCTGCTCGGAAGCGTTTGCGCTTCTGTCATTGCAAGCACTGCGCTGGCGGAGAATTTCAATATTCCGGCCGGAAATCTCGATGAGGCGTTAAGCGCCTATTCCGCCCAAACCGGCGTCCAGCTCATGGTTTCGGACGATGCGGTGCGCGGCGTGCGCACAAAGGGCGCTTTCGGCAATCTGTCTTCGGATCAGGCGCTGTCCCGGCTTCTCTCCGGCACGGGCTTTATCGTGCGCCATCAATCCGGCGCCGTCTTGCTGATGCGCAACGATCAGCAATCGGTCATCGACACCCCGCCAATGGTGCTTGCCCAATCTTCCCCAACGCCGCACGCAGCCGTCGAAACGGTGACGGTCACCTCGTCGAAGCTCGGCGGCGGCGATGTGCAGAGCATTCCCATCGCGATCACCGCGCTCAGCCAGGAACAGCTCACGGCGTCGCAAACCGCGGGCGGCCCCGACCTGATCAAATCCGTGCCCAACATGACGTTCACCAAAACGAACTTCTCGGGCTACAGCATCCAGATCCGCGGCATCGGCACGCAGGCCATTTCCGTCACCACCGATCCGGCAGTCGCGGTCGCCTTCAACGACATGCCGTTCATCAGAAATCACTTCTTCGAACAGGAATTCTTCGACGTCGGTCAGGTCGAAGTCGTGCGCGGCCCTCAGGGCACGCTCTACGGCCGCAACGCGACCGCCGGTGTGGTGAACCTGAATTCCGCCAAACCGACAGACCAGTTCGAAGCCATGGCCAGCGCCGACATCGGCAACTACTCCAATCGCCGCCTCGAAGGCATGATCAACCTCCCCATCGTCGACGACCGGCTGGATCTTCGCATCGCCGGCGAATGGACCAAGCGCAACGGTTACTCCACCAACGAACTGACGAACGACAGCATCGACGGCCGCGACCTATGGTCGGGCCGCGTAACCCTCGGCATGAAGCCGGTCGAAAATCTCCAGATGTATCTCGTCTGGGAACATTTCTCCGAAGACGATGATCGCATGCGCAGCGGCAAGCAGCTTTGCAGACCTGCAGGTCCACTCGTGGGCGGCGTACCCTATCCCTATCCTGCCAACGGTGCGGGAGCAGGTGGCGCTTATGGCTACGCGCAATATCTCGATCAAGGTTGCGGGCTCGGTTCGCTTTATTCCGACGCATCCTTCGGCGTGCCGGATGGGCGGATGCTGCCCTATCTCATTGCCATCAATAACCTCGGGGTATTCTGGTCGGGCATCAACCCCTATCAGAACAGCCGCCAGTCCACCAATCTGCGCGTCATCGATTCCGAAATCGCCCCGGTTTACAAAGCCAAATCGGATATCGTGCAGTGGAACAGCGAATACCACCTTTCACCCGAACTGACATTCGTCTCGCAATCGGGATTCGACCACGACTTTCTTTATGCATCTGAAGATTTCAACCGGTTCACCACGGCGCCGGGCATCTTTGCACCCAACAAGTCCTCCGGTGGAGGCGCATATGCTCCCGGTAAATTGCTGATCACCGATGCCAATGGCGTCTTTTGCGATCCGCAGCTTGGCTGTTCGGATCGCTTGCGGATGATGGATCTGGTTCAATCGCGTTCATGGCAGGCAAATCAGGAATTCCGCCTCACGTCGAGCTTCAGCGGCCCGCTGAATTTCAGTCTGGGCGTCAACTACATGCATTATGAAGTGGACGAGAATTATTACGTCTTCATCAATTCCATGTCGATATTTGCGATGGCGCAAAGCGTCAATGCGGATGGCAGCCCCGCCAAATGCCTTGCCAAATTCGGCGGAGATTTCCAGACACCGGATCCCACCTATGCGGGCGGTTACTTTTATGGCTGCGCCTATGCAGACACCAATCCGCTTGGAAGCCTGAACGACAAGGGCCACAACTATTATCTCAACCAGAACCCGTATGTTCTGAATTCATATGCCGCGTTCGGCGAGGCATATTACGATGTCACGCGCGATGTGAAACTCACGGGCGGTTTGCGCCTGACCAGCGATCACAAGCATTTCACGATGTTTCCCAGCCAACTGGCCATCGGCGGGTGGGGCTATGCCTCCTCCGGCGTGATGAATCAGGACTGGGACGAGGTGACCGGCCGCTTCGCCGCGAACTGGACGCCGAAACTCGATTTCACCGATCAAACCCTCGTCTATGCATCCTTTGCCCATGGCTACAAGGCGGGCGGCGCCAATCCGCCGGGCGCACTGATGCCGACACCGGCGGTCTACCAGCCGATCCATCCCTTGAGCTTCGCGCCCGAATTCATCAACGCATTCGAACTGGGAACCAAGAACACCCTGCTCGACGGCGCGCTGACCCTGAACGGCGATGCGTTCTTCTACGATTACAAGGGCTATCAGATTTCCGAAATCGTCGACCGCACCGCGATCAATCGCAATTACGATGCCACCGTGAAGGGGGCGGAGGTTGAGGCGACGTGGGAGCCCGTTCCCGGATTGCGTTTCAATTTCGCCGGCGGCTGGGAACACACAAGGCTCGCCAACGGCTCCCATGCGGTCGATCTGATGGATCGCACGGCGGGCGATCCTTATTGGACCGTGGTCAAGCCGTTCCCGACTCAGGCATCGAATTGCATCCTGCCGACCTATGTGATCCAGCAAATGCTCGCGCACAATGTGCAAATATCGGCGGGGGGCACGGATTCAAACGCCTGCTCCAAAGCCTACACGCAAGGCATCGATCCCTTGCCGGTAAGCGCCCGCCCAGTGGGTTATGAAGTGTTCGATCCCACCACCGCGCCCAATGGCGGCGCGGGCGTGAACAAGGATCTGAGCGGCAACGAACTGCCCAACGCGCCGCGCTTCACCGCCTCGGGTGGCGCGCAATATTCCATGGCGCTCACCTCCAACTGGGCGGGCACGGTTCGCGCCGATTATTACTGGCAGGATTATTCCTGGGCCCGCGTGATCAACGACGATCCCTATGATCGCTTGCGCGGCTACACCAATGTCAACCTGTCGCTCATCCTCACCAACCAGAACGGCTGGCAAGTGATGGGTTACCTGAAGAACGTGTTCAACACGACCGATATCACCGGCGCGTTCCTCAACAGCGACGACACCGCGCTGACCACCAACGTCTTCCTCACCGATCCGCGCCTCATCGGCGTGCGCGTCACGAAGAATTGGTGAGCGATATGAGAACCACAATCAACGCGCCCAAACATCTCCCCCGTGAAACGGGGGAGCACACCGCGAAGCGGTGGAGGGGGGCAGTCTCCGCACGCGCGCACACCATCACGGGGGGAACACAACAATGAGCGAACTCATCACACGCGCGGCCCGCACCGATTTGCGCTGGCAATTGCTGACGACCGTTTCCGCACTCACATTGCTGGCGGTCGCATCGGGATCAAGCAGCGCCAAAGCCGCCGAAGATCATCCCACCGTCTGGATCGAATTGGGCGGTCAGTTGGAACGCGTGCAAGCCGGTCAGGAACAACTCGACCCGCTCTTCATCCAGAATTCGATCCGCGCTCCCTTGTGGCAGATCGACCCTTCCGATGTGCAACACAGCCCGCGTTACAGCTTCGGCGGCGAGGCCAATCTGCGCTTCGAACCGGCAGGAACCGATTGGGTCATCTCGGCGGGTGTTCGCTACGGCCGGGGAAATCGCGACAAGGAAGCCCAGCAGCAATCGCCGGTTCCCACGCTTGTGCACGGCTCCCAGATCGGCGGCGGCAATGCCACCGGAATGATTCCGGCCCGTCTTCAGGTCGGCAACCAGTTCGTCACCAAACAGTATTCGTCTTATGCCATCGCGGATTTCAAGGCGGGAAAGGATGTCGGTCTTGGTCTTCTGGGGGTGAAGTCCAATATCGAGGTGGGCATCCGTTTCGCGCAATTTTCGTCGGTTGCAAACACAACTCTGAAATCCCGGCCGACGCTTGGAGCGATCCAGCTCAAGAACAACGGTCTTAGAATCCAAGCCTATTACTATCCCAAGGTCTATCAGGCCGCCGCGGACGATACGCGCAATTTCCACGGCATCGGCCCGTCGCTTTCCTGGGAAGCGTCCGCACCTCTCATAGGCAAACCCGATCAGGGCCAGTTCCTGTTCGATTGGGGCGTGAACGCCGCCGTCTTGTTTGGCCGGCAAAAAGCCCGCACGCACCACCAGACCATGGGTTCCAGTTTCAAACAGACCTACATCACCAAATACAACAAGCTCTCCAGCTATGCGACGGGCAACAGCGACAGCCGCTCACGCATGGTCGTCGTGCCCAATGTCGGCGGTTTCGCGGGCCTCTCGCTCAGCTATCCCAACGCCAAAGTCAGTTTCGGTTACCGCGCCGATTTCTTCTTCGGCGCGATGGATGGCGGCATGGACGCGCGCAAAACCTACAATCGCAATTTCTACGGTCCTTACGCCAAAATCAGTATCGGCCTGGGGGGCTAACGAAGGAGCCTATCTCCTTCCAGAAAGCGGCGGAGCGATCCGCCGCTTTTTTGTTTTGAAAGAACGTTTCGTGTCGAAATAAAATTTCTTCTCGCGCAGAGCTTAATGTCCCGGGGGCACATCCGTTCTAATGGGTGTAGCAGCGATTGAACCCTCGATTGGCGGGACACTCCAGAGGGATGGCCGAGACACGGGATCCTCAGCGTGAGAACGAAGCTTTGCGCAAAGACAGCGCGAGCATGAGCACGGCTGAGGTGAAGGCTTGGTTCGTCCGGGATGTTCTGCCGCTGGAAGCGGCCTTGATGCAGTATCTGCACCACAATCTGGGCAAAGGCGGCGATGCGGCCGACCTCAGGCAAGACGTCTATATGCGCGTCTGCGAAGCGGCGCGGAACAGGCTGCCCGATCCGGTGCGTCCGTTTCTGTTCACCGTCGCGCGCAATCTTCTGATCGACCGGATGCGCCGCGAACAGGTGGTGCCCATCGATGCGGTGTCCGATCTCGAAGCCCTCAACATCGCCATCGATACGCCGGGGCCCGAACGCACCGTCGCCGCGCGCGATGAATTGCGCCGCCTGCAGATCGCGCTCGACCGGCTGTCGCCGCGCTGCCGCGAAGTCGTCGTGCTGGCGCGCGTCGAAGGATTGACCGGCCGCCAGATCGCCCAGCGCCTCGGCATCAGCGAATCCGCCGTCTCCCAACAACTCGACAACGGCATGCGCGCGCTGGCCGAAGTGCTCTACGGCGAACCGTCCGATCTGCGGAGGGGCAATTGAGCACCGGCCACGCCGACGAAAACCTCTCCACCTCCGCCGCCGGAGAGATCGAAGCGCGCGCCGCAGCCTGGCTGCGCCGCCGCAACGCGGATTGGACCGACACACAGCAAGCCGAACTCGATGCCTGGCTCGCGCAATCCGGCGCCCATCAAGTCGCGTTCTGGCGCCTGGAAGCAGCCTGGGAACGCACCTCGCGTCTGGAAGCGTTGCGCAAAGCCCCGATGTCATCGCGGGCCGCCGCGCCTAACACCAGCCGTTTCCGCCACCTGCGCCTCGCCACCGCCGTTCTGACGGTTGCGGTCCTGGGTGCGGCGTGGGCGTTCACCTCGCACACGACAGAGCCCGTCTATTCCACCGCGCTCGGCGAACGAAAAGTCGTCACGCTCGGTGATGGTTCGCGCATCGAGCTGAACACCAACACCACATTGCGCCTCGTCGCCGCTGCAAAAGGGCGCAAAGTCGTGCTGGAACGCGGCGAAGCCTTCTTCCAGATCCAGCACGATGCGGCCAATCCTTTCGTCGTGATCGCCGGCAACCACCGCATCACCGATCTGGGCACGCAATTCGTCGTCCGCCAGACGCGCGGCAATCTGGAAGTCACGCTCGTCGAAGGCAGCGCAGAACTCGGCCCCGCCGATGCAACCGGCCACGAACGTTCCGTGGTGCTGAAACCGGGCGATGTTGCGCTCGCAACCGCCGCAAGCGTCGCGGTGCTGAAGAAACCGGCACACGAAGTCAATGACGAGATGGCCTGGCGCCGCGGCATGCTGGTCTTCGACCGCACCACGCTCGCCGAAGCCGCCGCCGAATTCAACCGTTACAACGACACGCATCTGGTCATCGCCGACAAAACCATCGCGGCGCAAACCATCGGCGGCAAGTTCAGCACCAAAGATGTCGGCGGCTTCGTCGAAATCATGCAGCAGCTCATGGGCCTCAGGGTCAAACACCAAGGCAACGATTTCGTCGTCTCGCGTTGAAAGCCGCGCGCCAGACGCCGTTCGAACAGGGGGGATCAATGAACAAGCAATCATTCCGCAAAACAGGCCTTCTTCTGGCCGCATCCGTCATGGCGCTCGGCACCGCCCATGCGCGCGATTTCGATATCCCCGCAAGCGATCTCAAAACCGCGCTCGACGATTATTCCCGCCAGTCCGGCGTGCAGCTCATCTATCTGGATTCCGAAGTCTCAGCCGCCCGTTCCAAAGCCGTGAAAGGCGATCTTCGCGATAGCGATGCGCTCGCGCGCCTGCTTTCCGGCACCGGTTTCGTCATTCATCGCAACACCACAGGTGCGCTCGGCATCTCGCGCGAACGCAGCTCCGAAGCCGTCGGCACCGAAATCACCCCCATCCAGCTTGCGCAGGCCGTGCAGACCCCGCACACAAACGTGGAAACCGTCACCGTCACATCGTCCAAACTCGGCGGCGGCGATGTGCAATCGATCCCCATCGCGATCACCGCGCTCAGCCAGGAACAACTCACCGCCACCCAAACCGCGGGCGGTCCGGACTTGATCAAGCAAGTCCCCAACATGACCTTCACCAAAACCAATTTCAGCGGCTACAGCATCCAGATCCGCGGCATCGGCACCCAGGCCATCTCGGTCACCACCGATCCGGCCGTGGCGGTCGCGATGAACGACATGCCGTTCATCCGCAACCATTTTTTCGAGCAGGAATTCTTCGATGTCGGCCAGGTGGAAATCCTGCGCGGGCCGCAAGGCACGCTCTATGGCCGCAACGCCACGGCAGGCGTGGTGAATCTCACCACCGCCAAGCCGTCCGATCAATTCGAAGCCATGGGCAGCGCCGAATTCGGCAATTACAAACAGCGCCGCCTCGAAGCGATGATAAATCTGCCCCTCGTGGACGATCGCTTCGATTTGCGTCTGGCCGGTGAATGGACCAAGCGCGACGGTTATTCGACCAACGAGCTTACAGGTCAGGCCATTGATGGCCGCGATCTGTGGTCGACACGTGCAACGCTTGCATGGCGGCCCAGCCCGGATCTGCAAACCTATCTGATGTGGGAACGGTTTCAGGAAGACGACGATCGCCTGCGCTCCAGCAAGCAGCTTTGCAAACGCGATCCCGGCCCCACCTCGGTAAATGGCACGCCGGTGCCCGATGTCGGCTCGGTCTTTGCCGTCAGCCCATCCTATCTCAGTCAGGGTTGCCTGCCGACCTCGCTCTATTCCGATGACGCGTTTCAGGTGCCCAACGGCTATTCTCTCGCCTTCTACACAGGCGCGCTCTACAACGGGTTGGCCGTTGGCGGACACGATCCCTACACCGGCACAACGCAATCGCACGATCTGCGCGTGATCGAATCCACGCTAGATCCGGCCTATAAAGCCAAAAGCGATACGTTGATGCTCAATGTGGAATACGGCGTCACATCGGCGCTCAAATTCATTTCGCAGACCGGCTTCAACAACGATTTCCTTTGGGCCACGCAGGATTTCAATCGCTTCAACACGCAGCCCGGCTTTTTCATCCAGAACAAAACCTACCCTCCTTCCTCGGCAGGTCTCATCGTCAATGGGGTGTTCTGCGATCCGCAATTGGGTTGCAGCGACCGTCTGGTCGCGCAGGATCTGGTCAAGGCCAATTCCTGGCAAGCCAATCAGGAATTCAGGCTGGCCTCCAGTCTGAGCGGGCCGTTCAATTTCAGCGTCGGTGCAAACTATATGCACTATGAGACGATTGAAAATTATTACGTCTTCATCAACTCCTTGTCGGCCTTCGCGTGGGACGAGGGTGGCGGATTTACTGGCGCGGGGCCGGGACTTGATCGCGGTGTCTGGCAGCCCGGCGTCTCAGACAATTCTGAATGTCTCATCGCCTCTAATGGCCATAATTATCGCGATCCGGAACAGGGCGGCGGCCAGCCCAATGTCAATGCCTGCGCCTATATCGACCCAAATCCCATCGGCAGTTTGAACGACAAGGGACATAACTACTTCCTCAGCCAGAACCCCTATGTGCTGAACTCCTATGCCGCGTTCGGTGAATCCTATCTGGACATAACACCCAATCTGAAGGCGACGAGTGGCCTTCGCTACACGATCGACCAGAAGCATTTCACCCTGATCCCCAGCGAATTTCTCGCGTCCGGCTGGGGCTATCCGTCCGTCGGCGCGGTGGATCAGCGCTGGGGCGAGGTTACCGGCCGCCTCGCACTCAACTGGACGCCCAAACTCAACTTTACCGATCAAACCCTTGTCTATGGCTCTTTTGCCCATGGCTACAAAGCGGGCGGCGCAAATCCGCCCGGCGCGGTTCTGCTGAAGCTGACAGGGCAGGAAACAGGTTTCCCCATCCATCCGCTGACCTTCAAGCCCGAATTCATCAACGCCTTCGAACTCGGCTCGAAGAACACCCTGCTGGATGGCGCGCTGACCTTCAACGCAACCAGCTTCTATTACGACTACAAAGGCTACCAGATTTCCGAAATCATCGACCGCACCTCGATCAACCGCAATTTCGATGCGCGGATCATCGGCGCGGAAGTCGAAAGCACATGGGAACCGGTTCCGGGTTTGCGCTTCAATTTCGCGAGCGGCTGGGAAGATACCAAGCTCGCCAAAGGCTCGAAGTCGATCGACCTGATGGATCGCACCGCGGGCAACCCGGACTGGTTGGTGTTCAAACCCTTCGCAACCCAGGCCTCCAACTGCATTCTGCCGAAATATGTCGTGGCAGCGCTTATCCAGCACAGCGCAGGGTTTGGTGTCGGAAATCCCAACGTGTTCGCCTGCGCCAATGCCTATAACGAACACTCAGATCCGGTGACCGAGCTTCCCTATACGCCCGACCCGCAGTGGTATAGCCGCACCATCCCACCGCAGCCGCTGAACATGCCGGATTATCACGGCTTCGATCCGGTCAGCCCCGATGCCACCAACAGCGGCGCAGGCCCCGCCCCCAACAACGGCGAAGGCTTCTACAAAGACCTGAGCGGCAACGAACTGCCCAACGCGCCCCAATTCACCGTGTCGTTCGGCGCACAATATTCGGTGCCTCTGACCAGCAATTGGGCCGGCACGCTCCGAAGCGATTTCTACTGGCAGGATTCTTTCTGGGGCCGCGTCTTCAACGACGATCCTTATGATCGCATCCGCGGTTACAGCACCGTCAACCTGTCGCTCATCCTCACCAGCCAAAGCGGCTGGCAGGCGATGGGCTACATCAAGAACGTGTTCAACAAAACCGCCATAACCGGCACCTTCCTGAATCCGGACGATGTCGGTCTCACCACCAACGTCTTCCTCACCGATCCGCGCCTGATCGGCGTGCGTTTGACGAGAAACTGGTGAGCACCATGACAAACAGCAATCGCAACAACCCAGGCGGCAAGCACACAAAGGTATCTCACACCCACATTCCCTCACCTTCGCGAAGCGTAAATACCGCGCGACCGGGAATGACGATTGAGATCACGGGGGGACTGTCACAATGAGCGAACTCAACACCACAAAAACCGCTTCGGCAGATCTGCGCTGGCAGCTGCTGACAACGGCATCGGCTCTCGCGCTGCTCACCAATATCGTCGCAGGCGGCGACGCAACTGCAAGCGAAGCAGACCGTCCCACGGTCTGGATCGAACTGGGTGGCGCCTTGCAGCGTATCGGCGGTACCGAAGAACGGTTCGCACCGGACTTCACCACCAACAATGCCGACCTTTCCTTTAACGAGGTGTCGCCACTTAGCCTGCAAAGGCTGCCGCGTTACGCCGTAGATGGAGATACGAGCATCTCCATCTCGCCGCGAGGCACGGATTGGAGCTTCGTTGCGGCTGTTCGTTACGGGCGATCGAATGGAGAAAAAAGCCTGCATCAACAGGCGCATTATGTAAAAAGGCTGACCAATGGCCGTCTGCCCTCGGATTCAAAATATTTATTTATCGATGCGCCCTATACCAATTCCAACCATACCGAAGTCGATGCCAGGGAAACACATCTGGTCCTCGATTTCCGCGCGGGCAAGGACGTGGGCCTTGGTCTGTCTGGCGGAATAGAGTCAAAACTTTCGCTCGGTGTGCGCTATGCGCAGTTCACGACAAATATGAATACGCAATTTTACTCTATGCCGGTTCAATATTTGGCGCCGAATTTCAATGAGGGCAGCAAAAACTGGAAGCACAGCTATTTTGCAGATTCGCATGTCGACAGAAGTTTTCACGGCATAGGTCCGTCCCTGTCTTGGGAAGGCAAAATCAAAGTCGCGGGCAATCGTGAGGCAAACGAATTGTCGGCGGATTGGGGCATCAATGCCGCCATATTGTTTGGCCGCCAAAAGGCCGATGGGTATTTTCAAAGTGCCGACCACTATCTCAAGGGCCAACCGGGCTTTGGCGGCACGGTGACGGTCACACCCAACAACAGGTCTCTCAATCGCTCCAACAAACGCATCGTTCCCAATTTCGGCGGCTTTGCGGGCGTCTCGTTCAAATCCGACAACGCGAAGGTCAGCTTCGGCTACCGCGCCGACTTTTTCCTCGGCGCGATGGATGGCGGGCTGGCGTCACGGGACAATCGCGACCGCAGCTTCCACGGCCCCTTCGCCAAGGCGAGCATTGGCCTGGGCGGCTAGCGACAGAAACAATCCCGGGGGACGTGCCAAAGGCGGCGGAGCGATCCGCCGCCTTTTTCGTGTCGGGCGCGGTAAGCCGTTGAAAATGGTGACGGAATAATTATCCTTCTAGGTCTTGAAACCTGATGTATGTTGCTATATATTCCTCTATCAAGGAATAAAGAGGTGAAATTTCAGGCAGTTGGCCAACCCCGGAGGCGGCCGGAACGACGCGAGAAAGACAGGGAAGGGTGCCAACTTGCGTGCGCCCGAGCGAGGCGGGGGAACAAACCCACCACGCATAACCCGTGGGATAGGCCGAGGTGCGGACGCCGGTGACGTTTGATGTTACGGCCGATGACGTCCGCCTGCCGGAGCTTTGACTCCAGAAGGCGGGTTAGTTTTTCCAGGCGCGTAATGCCTAGAACGGCAATCCGCCTTTTGGACATCAGGGGATGGTTCACCATCCGAAGCTCCGAAGGAGCGAAGGATGGCTGGGGGACTAGGATTCGAACCTAGACAACCAGAGTCAGAGTCTGGGGTCCTACCGTTAGACGATCCCCCAACAAACGCCATGTGTTTCAACGGCTTGTGTTGGATGCCCGCGGGGCCACCGCAGGCGAGAGCTAGATAACGAAAGCCGGTGGTTTGGGCAACCGGCGATTTTCAGGCCTCGGGCGCCGCCGCATGGGCCGGTTTGGAGGGGAACATCGTGCGCACGATCACAAAGAACAGCGGCACAAAGAAGATCGCCAGCAGCACGCCGGTCAGCATGCCGCCGATCACGCCGGTGCCGATGTCGTTCTGGCTCGCAGCACCCGCCCCGGTCGCAATCGCCAACGGAGAGACGCCCGCGATGAAAGCAAGCGATGTCATCAGGATCGGCCGCAACCTGAGCCGCGATGCCGAAAGCGCTGCTTCGCGCACCGCCACGCCCTGCCGCTCCGCCGCTTCCGCAAACTCCACGATCAGGATCGCGTTCTTCGCCGAAAGCCCCATCGTGGCAAGCAGGCCCACCTGGAAATAAATGTCGTTGTAGAGCCCACGCAACGTCGCCGCGAGAATGGCGCCGATAATACCCAACGGCACCACCAGCATCACCGCCACCGGTATCGACCAGCTTTCATAAAGAGCCGCCAGGCACAGGAACACAACGAGAAGCGAGATCGCATAAAGGGCAGGGGCCTGCGCGCCCGAAAGCTTTTCCTGGAACGAGATACCCGTCCATTCATAGCCGACGTCTTTGGGCAATTTCGCGATCAGCTTGACCATCTCGTCCATCGCCGCACCGGTGCTCTTACCGGCTGCGGGCTGTCCCTGGATTTCGAGCGAGGGCAAACCGTTGAACCGCTCGAGCTTTGCGGGCCCCATCTCCCACCGGCTCGATGCAAAGGACGCAAACGGCGCCATCTCGCCGGACGATGACTTCACATACCACCGATTGAGATCTTCCGGCGCAGAACGGAACTGCGCATCGCCCTGCATATAAACGCGCTTCACGCGTCCACGATCGAGGAAGTCGTTGATGTAACTGCTGCCCCACGCAGCACTCAACGTGTTGTTGACGTCGGCAATGGAAACGCCCAGCGCATTGGCCTTCTGCTGATCGATATCGATATGAAGCTGCGGCGTGTCATCGAGCCCGTTGGGCCGCACCGCCACCAACAGCGGGTCCTGCGCCGCAAGCCCAAGCAGTTGGTTGCGCGCCGCCATCAACCCGTCATGCCCCAGATTGCCGCGATCTTCGAGCTCGATGTCGAAGCCCGAGGCAATGCCCAGTTCCTGAACCGCCGGGGGAACCAACGCAAAGACCTGCGCATCGCGTATTTTCGAAAACGCCATCATCGCATTGCGCGCGATGGTCTGCGCGCTATCGGGCCGTTCGTCCCAGGGTTTCAAGTGCACAAACGAAATGCCCGAGTTCTGTCCCTGGCCCGCAAAGCTGAAACCGACCACGATAAAGGCGGTATCGACATTGTCTTTCTCATCGACCATCCAGTGATGCTCGATCTGCTTTGCGACTTCCAGCGAACGCGACTGCACGGCGCCAGCAGGCAGCGTGAACTGCGCCAGCACCGCGCCCTGATCTTCTTCCGGCAAAAAGCCTGTCGGCAAGCGAATGAACAACACGATCATCGCCACCACGATCAGACCGTAAACGATCATCGCCGGACGCAATTTGCCGAACAGATTTTCGACAATGGCCTGATATCGCTCGCGCGTCTCTTCAAACGTGCGATTGAACCAGGTGAAGAACTTCCCGTGCAGCTCGTCGCCTCCCTGCGGGATTGGCCGCAGCATCGTGGCGCAAAGCGCAGGCGTCAGCACAAGCGCAACGAAGATGGAAAGAACCATCGCCGAAACAATGGTGACCGAAAACTGGCGATAGATGACCCCGGTCGATCCACCGAAAAACGCCATCGGCAAAAACACCGCCGAAAGCACCAGCGCGATGCCCACAAGCGCGCCGGTGATTTCGCCCATGGATTTGATCGTGGCTTCTTTCGGTCCAAGACCCTCTTCCCGCATGATGCGCTCGACGTTCTCGACCACGACGATGGCATCGTCGACCAGGAGCCCGATCGACAGCACAAGCGCAAAAAGCGTGAGCGTGTTGATGGAATAACCGGCTGCCGCGAGCACGCCGAACGTGCCCAACAACACCACCGGAACGGCAATGCCGGGGATAAGGGTGGTGCGCCAGTTCTGCAGAAACACGAACATCACCAGGATGACCAGCAGAATGGCCTCGACCAGCGTCTTCACCACCTCGCGAATGGACAGGCGAATGAAGGTCGTGTTGTCGACCGGAAAGCCCAGCTTCACACCGGGTGGAAACGTTTCGACCAATGATCGCGCCTTGGCTTTCACCGCGTTGGCGGTGGTCAATGCATTGGCGCCGGGCGCCAGCTGTATTGCGATACCGGCTGCCGGTTTGCCGTTCATGCGGCTCAGTGCAGAATAACTGTCCGCACCGATTTCCACGCGGGCAACATCGCCCAGCCGCACCATCGCGCCGCCTTGCGAGCTGCGCAGGATGATATCCCGGAATTGCTCCGGCGTTGTCAGACGCGATTGCGCGGTGACGGTCGCGTCCAGCGCCTGTTCTTTGATCGAAGGCAGCCCTCCAATTTCACCCGCCGACACTTGTGTGTTTTGCGCCTGTACCGCCGCTTTCACATCGGCCGGCGTCAGATGAAACGTCTGAAGCTTGTTTGGATCGAGCCAAATGCGCATCGCATATTGCGAACCGAACACGCGAATGTCGCCCACGCCCGGCACCCGCGAAAGCGGATCCTGAAGTTTGCTCGACATGAAGTCCGCGATATCCACGTTCGTATAGCGGCCGCTATCGTCGTAGAGCGCCACAATCAAAAGAAAGCTCGTCTGCGATTTGGCGACGGTGATGCCTTGTTGTTGTACTTCTTGCGGCAAGCGCGTGGTGGCTTGCGTCACCTTGTTCTGAACCTGCACCTGCGCGATGTCGGGGTTGGTACCGGCCGCAAACGTGGCAGTGATCGTTACCTGCCCGGACGAGCTGGAAGACGACGAGAAATAAAGCAGGTTGTCGATACCGCTCAGCTGCTGTTCGATGACCTGCGTCACGGAATTCTGCAGTGTCGTTGCCGACGCGCCCGGATAAAATGCGTTCACGCTGACTGCCGGCGGCGCGATGGCAGGATATTGGGAGATCGGCAGCGTCAGGATCGACAGTATTCCCGCCATCATGATCACGATGGCGATCACCCAAGCAAAAACCGGACGCTCGATGAAAAATCGTGACATGAGCCGCCTAAGCCGGTTTCTGCGTGGCAGGGCCGGATTTCACCGGCACAGCATGCACCGGCTGATCCGGATGCGCATTCTGAAGCCCCTCGACAATCAGTTTGTCGCCAGCCTTCAACCCATCCGTCACAAGCCAATTGCTTCCGACGGTCCGCGAAACCTTTAGCAAGCGCAGTTTGACGATGCCTTTGTCATCAACGATCAGCGCAGTGGGTTCACCCTTCTCGTTGCGGCTCACTGCCTGTTGCGGCGCAAGGATCGCTCGCTCGCTGATGCCTTCCACAATTCTCGCACGTACGTACATGCCAGGGAGCAGCAAGCCGTCCGGATTGGGAAAGCGGGCACGCAGTGTCACGGTGCCGGTCGTCTGATCGACGGTGACTTCACTGAACTCAAAAACACCGTCGTGTGCGTATGTGCTGCCATCGTCCAGGGTGAGTGTCGCCCGAGCCGTTTGTGGTGCGTCACGGGTTATTTGCCCCTCGGCCATTGCACGCTTCAATGCCAGCAATTCTGAATTCGATTGATTGATGTCGACATAAATCGGATCCAGCGTCTGGATCGTGGCAAGCGCATCGGCTTGATTGGCTGTTACCAGCGCCCCTTGCGTCACGAGCGACCGCCCGATGATTCCAGAGATTGGCGCTGTTATCCGTGTGTAATCAAGATTGATGCGCGCAGCTTCGGCATTGGCTGCTGCTTCCTTGTAAGCCGCAAGCGCATCGTCATAATCCTGCGGAGCAATCGCCTTCTGCTTGACCAATGCTTCATAACGCGTGGCTTTTGCTTTTGCCGTCGCAAGCGTAGCGGCAGCATTGTCGTAGACGGCCCGATAAGGCTTTGGATCGATTTGATAGAGCGGCTGCCCCGCTGTGACCTTGCCGCCTTCTTTGAACAACCGCGCCTGAATGATCCCGTTGACCTGCGGGCGCACTTGCGACGTTGTGTAGGGCGATGTGCGGCCCGGCAACTCGGCTTCCAGCACCGCTTGTTGCGGCTGAACCGTGACCACGCCAACTTCGGGCGGCGGCGGTTTGCCCCCGTTGTCTCGGTTGCATGCCGCAGCCGTGAGGAGCAATGCGGCGACGAAAATTGTCCGGCTGACGTGCCGCATGATTTTTCCTGCAATTCGTTTGATTTGATGGTCACAATGATGGCTGTGACAACGTCTCCACGGACGTCGCAACTTCATATTTTGCGAGCGCGAAACCGTCAAGGAACGCGGCCTGATCAAGACGCATGTCAGCCGTGCGCCATGGTGAATAAGTCCTTATGTTGCCGCCGAAATCCAGCACGGCGATGCTGTGGTCCTCATAGGTGTTGGCCCTGCGCCGAATTGCGTGTCTCGCAGGCTGGCCACGCAAGGGTATGCTGTATGAAAGGATGGGTGCAGCTATATGTCGGATCGTGGTTCAGGGCGCGGAGGAGATCGCGTCCGGGTAAGAAGCGTAAAGGGGCGCACCGTATCGTCACGCCGCTGGTTGGAACGTCAGCTCAATGATCCTTATGTCCATGCCGCAAAAACAAAAGGATATCGCAGCCGTGCGGCTTTCAAGCTGCTCGAACTCGATTCCAAATTTCACTTTTTAAAGAGTGGCGCGCGCATCCTTGACCTCGGTGCCGCCCCCGGCGGCTGGAGCCAGGTGGCTGCCCAACGTATCGGAGAGGCAGGCCGTATCGTTGCCATAGATATTCTGGAGATGGAGCCCCTGCTTGGAGTGGAAATCTTTCACGGCGATCTGACCGATCCGGAAATGACCGCACGCTTGAAACAAGCTCTCGGCGGTCCTGCCGATGTTGTTTTATCCGACATGGCTGCGTCGACCACAGGTCATCGCGCCACCGATCATATCCGTACGACGGCCTTGCTCGAAGCCGCGGTCGATTTGGCGGAGGATGTGCTGAAGCCGGGTGGAAGCTTTATCGGAAAGGCCTTTCAGGGTGGTGCCACGGGCGATCTGCTCGCCCGCATAAAAAGAATTTTCGGGGATGTGCGGCACGTTAAGCCGCCCGCATCCCGTGCCGAATCTGTCGAACTTTACCTTGTCGCTCAGGGGTTTAAGGGGCGCGAGTAGGCGGCCTTGTCTCTTTCCCTTGCGGAATCAAAATGCCGCTGGTAAAGGCTCGGCGCTCAAAGAGGCTCTGTTCAAGGACGTGCCCTGAGCATTCGTGAAGCGCTCACTTTCGACGATGTGCTGCTGGTTCCAGCAGCCTCCGAAGTCCTGCCGGGTCAAGTAGACACACGGACCCGTCTCACCAATACGGTCGAACTCGGCATCCCCCTTATTTCGGCTGCCATGGACACGGTGACCGAGGCCAATTTGGCGATTGCCATGGCCCAAGCCGGTGGCCTCGGCGTCATTCACAAAAACCTCACTATCGAAGAACAGGCCGAACAGGTTCGGCGCGTGAAGAAGTTCGAAAGCGGTATGGTGGTGAACCCGGTCACTATCGCGCCGTCCGCCACGCTCGCCGATGCGCTTTCTCTGATGCAGCGCTATTCGATTTCCGGCATTCCGGTGGTCGAAGGAGCCAACAGCAAAGGCGCCGGCAAACTTGTCGGCATTCTCACAAATCGTGATGTGCGGTTTGCAACCGACCTTCGTCAAACCGTTCAGGAATTGATGACGAAGGACAGGCTCATCACCGTGCGCGAAGGCGTGAAGCCGGAAGAAGCCAAGCGTCTGTTGCATCAGCACAGGATCGAGAAACTCGTCGTGGTGGATGACGCCTATCGCTGCGTCGGCCTCATCACGGTGAAGGATATCGAGAAGGCGCAAAAATATCCCAACGCCGCCAAAGACGAGCGTGGGCGGTTGCGTGTGGCCGCTGCGACGGGCGTAGGTGAGGACGGATTCAAACGTGCCTTGGCGCTTATTGAGGCGGAATGCGACGTCGTTGTGGTGGATACGGCGCATGGTCATTCCAAAGGTGTCATCGACGCGATCAGGCGCATCAAGAAAGAATCGAACTATACCCAGATCCTCGGCGGTAACATCGCCACGGCAGACGCAGCAAAGGCTTTGATTGATGCCGGTGCCGATGCCATCAAGGTTGGCATTGGTCCGGGCTCGATTTGCACGACCCGCATTGTGGCTGGCGTTGGCGTGCCGCAATTGACGGCAGTGATGGACGCCGTATCTGCGGCCGCAAAGGCTGGGATTCCCGTCGTCGCAGATGGCGGGATCAAATATTCGGGCGACCTTGCGAAGGCGATTGCTGCTGGTGCCAATGTCGCAATGGTGGGATCGTTGCTCGCCGGCACCGAAGAAGCGCCTGGTGAAGTGTTTCTCTACCAGGGACGCTCTTACAAAGGGTATCGCGGTATGGGTTCGGTGGGTGCGATGGCGCGAGGCTCTGCCGATCGCTATTTCCAAGCCGAAGTGAACGACACGCTGAAGCTGGTTCCCGAAGGCGTTGAAGGCCAAGTTGCCTACAAAGGCCCGGTGTCAAACGTCGTGCATCAGGTGATCGGCGGCTTGCGGGCCGCTATGGGATATACCGGGTGTGGCACGATCGAAGACTTCCACAAGAAAGCGCAGTTCGTCCGTATTACCGGCGCTGGTTTGCGTGAAAGTCACGTGCATGACGTCGTGGTGACGCGAGAAAGCCCCAACTATCCTGGCGGCCAATAGCAGCAAACTGTTTTAGGCGGCCGCGTCGAACGGGTTCTGGCCGCCGGCGGCTCGGAAATAATCCTTTTCCTTCGGCTCCGGCCCCAAATCGTCTTTCGGCGCTGCATCTGCTTCGGCATCGCGCAGGTGCACCGTGACGCGTGTTCCACGCCCCGCAATGCTTTCGATCTTGAGATTGCCTTCCATGCGCTCAACCAATCCGCGCGCGATGGCAAGACCAAGCCCCAATCCGCCATGGGTGCGCGAGGCGTGATCCTCGACTTGTGCGAAAGCCGTACCCAACTGGGAGAGGTGTTCTTGGGGGATGCCGATACCGTTGTCGGTCACCATGATGTGCACGCTTGCAGGCGAAGGCACGACGTTGACGACAATCGTGCCGCCGTGATCGGTGAATTTGATGGCGTTTCCAACCACGCGCAGCAGAACCTGGCGAAGCGCCTCGCGCTGGCCGTAAGCCCAGATCGGCCGCGGCAAGACATCGATTTTCAGATGAAGGCCTTTGTCCGCCGCTTTCGGATTCAACTCGGCCACCACCTTGCCGGCCACAACTCCCGCATCGATCGGCTCGCAGGAGAATTCACCGTCACGCGCGTTCGCACGGGCGATTTCGAACAGGTCGTTGACGATATTGAGCAGCGTCTCGCCGCCCTGGCGAATGTTCATCGCGTAGTCGTCGTAACGTGGGCTTCCGATTGGGCCGAACATGTGTTGCGTCAACACATCCGCGTAGCCGATGATAGCGTTGAGCGGGGTGCGCAATTCATGACTGATTTTGCCGAGGAAACTCGATTTGGCACGTCCGGCATTGATCTCGATCGCAAGCTTGGCCTGTGTGCGTTGCAATGTCTCCGTGACTTCGTTCCATTGCTGCATCATGTTGTACTGGAGAACCGCCACTGCTGCGCACGCAGCGAGCCCCAGACAGGCAAGCAAGGTCGGTACGATGCTCGATGAAGGCGAGGCGGATGTGAGATAGGCCAGGCCCAGGAATGCGCATGCAGCGGCAATCGCGAGACCGGCGCTTATGTAGAACGTGCTCAACGAGCGTGAAGGCATGACTTCCGCCTTTCTTTCCAGCATTTCATGAGACCATTTTTCCTTTAATGTTTGATAAACATAGTAATTTTGATTTTGTCCGGTCCTCGTATCGGTACGTTTCGCAAGCCAGGGTTTCCAGCGAAGTCATGGTAAATTTGCTTTTACGAATGGCGCGATATGCGAAATAAGACCCTATGACACCGTCTGCCCGCCTTCAGGCCACAATCGAAATCCTCGAACAACTGCGGAAATCCAACCAGCCGGCAGACAGGCTGCTGCGAGATTGGGCCCGCGGCCATCGCTTTGCCGGATCGAAAGATCGCGCTGCCATTGCCGAACACCTATTTGCAGTTTTGCGGCATCAGTTCTCCTTTGCGTGGCGCATGCAAAGCGATGAGCCCCGTTCGGCTGTGATCGCGTCATTGCTAAGTCAGGGAACTCCTTCTGATCAGATTGAGATTCTCTTCGACGGCACGGGTTACGGACCTACCGTGCTCAGTGAAGAGGAACGCAGGCGCGTTGCCACGGTGTCGGCCGACCAGATGCCTGTTTCGGCGGAAGGTGAATTTCCTCCGTTCCTTCAAGCCGAACTCGAACGCGTTTTTGGCGAAAATCTATTGCCCCAGATGAAGGCGCTCGCAGCTCGCGCGCCGGTCGATTTACGGGTGAACAGCCTAAAAGCCTCTCGCGAGAAGGCGCTCACTAGCCTGTTGGCCGATGGTTATGTGGCGGAGCCCACGAAATTCTCTCCGCACGGCATTCGGCTTCCATCTGGCGTTGGTCTTTCAACTTTAAGCCGCCACCCGTTGTTCGAAGCGGGAGATTTCGAGTTCCAAGACGAAGCCGCGCAGATCGCTTCTCTTCTTGCCTTGGCGCGTCCGGGCGAGCGCGTGCTCGATCTTGCCGCGGGAGCTGGAGGAAAATCGTTGGCGCTCGCCGCTGAAATGAAAAACCAGGGCGAAATCGTTGCCAGCGATGTAGATGGCCGACGTCTTTCGGCCCTTGATCCACGTGCCATTCGCGCAGGCGTTTCGATCATCCGCCCCCTGCTTCTTCAGGGGCAGGAGCCTGATGGCCTGTTCGATCTGGTGTTCGTTGATGCGCCATGCAGCGGCACCGGGATATGGCGCCGTCAGCCGGAACTGCGTGGCCGGCTGACGCAATCGTGGCTTGCGGAACTGTGTTCGACACAAGATCGCCTTTTGGACCTGGCGGCCACTCGGCTGAAGGCCGGCGGCCGGCTTGTGTATGCAACCTGCTCCGTTCTACCGGCTGAAAACGAAGACCGGCTTGCCGCTTTCCTTGCGCGCCATCCGGGCTTTCGCCTTGTGAACGCGGCGGCTATTTGGCGCGAAACGGGCGCAAGCGGCGATCTGCCGACCCCCGATGACTTCTTTCGAGCCTCGCCGTATGTTACGGGAACAGATGGGTTTTTTGCTGGCATCCTGCGTTCGGAGGCCGTTTGACAAGGAACCCATTGTCCAAACCGGGTGATCTTCCATGAAGCGTCTTCTCTTAGCTGCGTCTGTTTTTTCTCTTTTGGGCACGTCTGTTCTCGCCGACAGCAACGTTGACGCGCTGATCAAGCAGAGCCGTGTTGCCGAAGATGCAGGCAACACACAGGACGCGATCCTCTATATCCAGTCGGCCTTGGTGGCCGACCCCTCGCGCGCGGCGACATATGCGGCTCTTGGCGACTTTTACGCCCGGGCCCACCAGACCGACCTGGCGATGCAGTATTACGACGAAGCCTTGGACCTCGACCCGTCCGATTCTGCCGCAAAAAGGGGCATGGCTCAGGTGAGCCGGGACGAGCGGACTGGCAAATCCGCCGCGCTGGACAACAACTAGGGCGCTGATCTAAATCCGCCCATGGCGGCACCCGTTCTTGTTATCGATTTCGGCTCGCAGGTTACCCAGCTTATCGCGCGGCGCGTGCGCGAAGCTGGTGTTTATTGCGAGATCGTTCCCTACAACAAAGCCGAAGAGGCGCTGAAAGGCGATTCTTTGCCACGCGCGGTCATCCTGTCGGGTGGCCCGGCTTCCGTCACCGAATCGGACACGCCTCGCGCTCCCCAGAAAGTCTTCGAAATGGGGGTGCCGGTTCTCGGTATCTGCTACGGCGAGATGACCATGAGCGCCCAACTTGGCGGGCGCGTCGAGGCCGGCCATAACCGCGAATTCGGCCGCGCCGATATCCGCATCGAGAAACCATCACCGCTGCTTGCAGGCTTGGGCGATTCAAACGGCAACGAGCCCGTTTGGATGAGCCATGGCGACAAGATCACTGCCATCCCCCCGGGCTTCGAGGTCATCGCGACGTCCGAAAGCTCGCCCTATGCCGCCATCGCCAACGAGGCGAAACGGTTCTATGGCGTGCAATTCCATCCCGAGGTCGTTCATACGCCTCGCGGCGCAACGATTTTGAAGAACTTCGTGACGGCAATCGCCGGGATCAAACCCGAATGGAACATGCATGCGTTCCGGGCCCGCGAGATCGAAAAGATTCGTGCGCAGGTCGGCAAAGGCAAAGTCATTTGCGGATTGTCCGGCGGAGTGGATTCCTCCGTTGCAGCCGTTTTGATCCATGAAGCGATTGGCGATCAGCTTGTTTGTATCTTCGTCGATACCGGGTTGATGCGGGCAGGCGAAGCCGATGAAGTCGTTTCCCTGTTCAAGGGGCACTACAACATCCCGCTCATCCATGTGAACGCGACCGATCTCTTCCTGGGGCGTCTGGAAGGGGTGAGCGATCCCGAGAAGAAGCGCAAAATCATCGGTTCGACCTTCATCGATGTCTTCGATGGCGAAGCGCACAAAATCGGCGGCGCCGAATTCCTTGCGCAAGGCACACTCTATCCGGATGTGATCGAAAGCGTGTCCGCAACGGGCGGCCCTTCGGTTACCATCAAATCGCATCACAATGTCGGCGGCTTGCCGGATCGCATGAAGCTCAAGCTTGTCGAGCCGCTGCGCGAATTGTTCAAAGATGAAGTTCGTGCGCTTGGCCGGGAATTTGGCCTGCCGGAAACGTTCGTCGGCCGGCATCCTTTCCCCGGTCCCGGTCTTGCCATCCGCATTCCCGGCGAGATCACCCGCGACAAGCTCGAGATTTTGCGCAAGGCCGATACGATTTATCTCGATGAAATCCGCAAGGCAGGCCTTTACGACAAGATATGGCAGGCTTTTGCCGTTCTGCTGCCGGTGCGCAGTGTTGGTGTGATGGGTGATGGGCGTACCTATGATTATGTTCTCGCTCTGCGCGCCGTGACGTCGAGCGACGGGATGACGGCCGATTACTATCCATTCGAACATTCCTTTCTTGCCCGCGTATCAACCCGCATCGTCAACGAAGTGCGCGGCATAAACCGTGTTGTCTATGATGTGACGTCGAAACCGCCCGGCACGATCGAGTGGGAATAGGCGACTAATCCCGGGATAGGCGATGGCAGCCCGCAGGTCGCGCCGCAAATTCGGTCCCTCTCAGAAGGAACGGATTTTCTTTGCCTGCGTGCCCGACGATGCTCTTGCCTCAAAGATTCACGCGGCAGCCGAACAACTGAAGCAGGACAAAGGCTTTGAAGCAGCCTTGATCCTTCCTGAGCATCTGCACGTCACATTGTTTCATTTGGGCGACTGGCAAAGTCTTCCGGAAGATATCGTCAATCTCGCGAGTGGCGCCGCTTCACAAGTCAACACATCTGCGTTTGAGGTGACGTTCCGGCGGGCGGAGAGTTTTCGCAATTCAACAGGTGTCTATCCTTTCGTCCTCACAGCTGAGCCTGCGGCGTGGCGCAAGTTACATGAGACACTTGGTGCAGCGCTCAAGGACGTAGGTCTGGGTGCAGCCACGCGTGGTGACTTCAAGCCTCACATGACTTTGACTTACGATCGGCAGCGCGTATCTCCTTTCGCGATTCCCCCGATCACCTGGACGGTGCGGGATTTTGTTTTGGTTCATAGCAAGCTTGGCAAAACCACTCATATACATCTGGGGCGATGGCCGTTGTCGGCTTGAAGACGGCACTGGCCAACAGAAGCGGGAAACATGGCAAAAGATATTGTCCTCTACGGTATCAAGAACTGCGATACGATGAAGAAGGCCCGTGCTTGGCTCGACGGCCATGGCGTGGCTTATGTCTTCCATGACTACAAGGTTGCCGGCGTTGAACGCGGAAAGCTTGAGGGCTGGGTCAAATCTGTCGGGTGGGAAGTCCTGCTAAACCGCGCAGGCACCACCTTTCGCAAATTGCCCGAACAAGATCGCGAACACATTACGGAAAAGAAAGCCATTGCACTCATGCTTGCGCAACCATCGATGATCAAGCGGCCGGTGATCGAGATGGGTGGCAAACTGCTCGTTGGTTTCAAGCCTGACATCTACGCGAAGGAATTTCCGCGTCGATAGAATGTTCGCACCGCGTGACCGCAATCTGAAAGCCGGATTACAACCCGTAAAAATTGTACGGATTGGTCGCAAAAGAGCGGCCGACGAATCTTTTTGCGACAGCCATGCCTTATCGAGCAAAGCCTCGATCTTTTGAGGCGACGTGCCACGCTCGATAACGCTGCGATAAGTGCCGCATTTTCCCAGCCCGATCCCGATGGCGCCTTTCGGGGGCCGTATGGCGAATATTTGCGGGCTCTTGGCCGGTTGCGCCCGGCCGTCGTTTTTGCATTCCCGCCGAAAGCGGCCGGTACGTTTCTTCGGACCGCGGCCGTTTTCGCGACGGGTGGCCAGCTCGTTCGAATAGTCCACGCGCAGGGTGGGCGCGACGCACAACCTTATCTGCCGCTGCTGATCGATTACTATCTGGGCGGGTTGTGCGAGGGCACACTTGTCTCCCACATCCATATGCAGGCCTTGCCCGCCAATTGCCGGATATTGGAAGCCTTCGACATCAAGCCGATTGTGATCGTGCGTTCCATTCCCGATATGCTCGCTTCCTATTGGGACATGCTGGAGACAAATGAAACTGCGCGCCGCGAAGGGTTGAATTGCCCCATACCGCGCGACTTCGTGAGCATGGACGCTGCCCGCAAAGCCGATTTCATGATCGATATGATCGCCCCCTGGTATGTGGGGTATTACGCGACGTGGTTCGACTATCGCCTCGAAGATCCGAACCGTACCTGCCTGCTGCGATATCAGGATGTGCGCAAACAACCGGCCGCCACACTTGCGCGTGCGCTCAGCCATGCCGGTGCGCCCATCGCGCTTGAGGATTGCCAACGCGCGACGGAGCGGGCCTGGGCGGAACGCGAGACCTTGCGTTTCAACAAGGGCATGGAAGGAAGGGCGCGCGCTTATTTTTCGCCGCATCACCGCGAGCGCTTGGCGGAGATGTTGTCCTTTCACCCTGCTTTGCGCTTTTGGAGCAACGACTTGCTCGGTGTGGCGTGACGCGCCTTTAAAGTTTCCTGTTGATGGATTTCCAAATATCCTTGTGAGCAACCGACTCATGACGGGTACCGGTTCCGCACGACCTTGCTATAACCCGTGCCCCGCTTGGCACCCGCGAACAGAGCTCTATGGAACAGGAAATCTACCGTCACGTCCCTTATGACATCGAAGTCGAGCAGGCCCTGCTCGGTTCGATCCTGGTAGACAACCGTGCGCTGGAACGGGTTTCGGGCAATCTTCGGCCCGAGCATTTTTACGACCCGCTGCACCAGCGCGTCTACGAATTCATGCTGCAGAGTTTCGAACGCGGCAGCATGGTGATCACGCCGCTCACACTCCACGCCGCGATGAAGAACGATCCGGGGCTGGTGGAGGTGGGCGGTCATGCCTATCTCGCTGGGCTTGCGGAAGCTGCTCCCGCTCTTCCGAACGTGCGCGATTATGCCAAGATCCTTTCCGATCTTCATATCCGCCGCGCGTTGATCCAGATCGGCGAAGATATCGTCAACACGGCATATGAAGCGCCGCACGAAAAGCCGCCGCAGCAGCAGATCGAAACGGCCGAAAAGGCGCTGTATGCCGTCAGCGAAAGTTCGCGGTATGGCGATGGGCCCATCGACTTTGCGGAATCTTTGCGCCGGGCGGTCGAATCTGCCGAACGCGCGCAGCAGCGCGGCGGGCGTATTTCGGGCGTATCTTCCGGGTTCACCGATATCGACAATCTTTTGCAGGGTTTGCAGCCTTCCGATCTTCTGATCCTTGCGGGCCGTCCCGGTATGGGCAAAACGGCGCTTGCCACCAACATGGCGTTCCATGCCGCGCGGTATTACGTGCAGGATCAGGAAGCGGGTGCCGAAGTTTCGCGCGGTGCGCCGGTGCTTCTCTTCTCGCTCGAAATGGCCGCTCAACAACTTTCCGCTCGTGTCTTGTCCGAACAGGCCGAGATCGAAATGTGGAAGATGCGTTCGGGCCGGTTCACCGAGAGCGAATGGGAGAAGTTCGTTCTTGCCATGCAGGATCTTTCGAACCTGCCACTTTATATCGACGACACGGGCGGTATCTCTATTGCGCAGATCGCGGCGCGGGCACGCCGTTTCAAGCGCGAGAAAAATATCGGTCTCATCGTCATCGATTATCTCCAACTGATCGAGCCGTCGCGCCGTGCCGAAAACCGGGTTCAGGAGATCACGGAAGTGACGAAGGGCTTGAAGAACCTTGCCAAGGAACTGAACGTTCCGGTGATGGCGCTCTCCCAGCTTTCCCGTAGCGTCGATGCACGCGACGACAAGCGGCCGGTTCTTTCGGACCTTCGCGAATCCGGTTCCATCGAACAGGACGCGGACGTGGTGATGTTCGTGTTCCGCGAAGAATACTACCTCAAATCCCGCGAGCCGGAGGCGGGTACGACCGAACACTCCAAATGGCTCGAAAAGATGGAGCGCTGCCATCGCCGCGCCGAAGTGCTGGTCGAAAAGCACCGCCACGGTGCGACCAACAAGATCGAACTCTTCTTCGACGACCGCTACACTCGGTTCAGCAATCTGGCGAACGAAGGATAAGCGCGGACGCGGATTGGCCGCTTTGACGGCGCATCCAGCCCCCGTCATTCTCCCCGCCTCATGGACCGGACCGAATCCACTGAAGCCGTTTCTTCCGGCTTCGAGGCCGCCCGCCTCGACATCCGCCTTTCCGCCATCGCGGAAAATTGGCGGACATGCGGACGCTTGTCCGGGACGGCGGTTTCCGGCGTGGTCAAAGCCGATGCCTATGGCACCGGCCTGGGACCGGCGGCCCGAACTTTGGAAGATGCAGGTTGCGATACCTTCTTCGTCGCGCGGCTGGACGAAGGCGTGGCCTTGCGGCCGTTGGTGCCGCAGGCCCGCATCTTTGTCCTCGATGGGGCGGCGCGCGAAGCGGTGCCAGCCTTGCGGGCGCACCGGCTGACGCCGGTTCTCAATTCGCTCACCGACCTCGCCAACTGGTCCGCGCCCGAGCGGCCGGACGCGGCCATCCATATCGATACCGGCATGAACCGGCTGGGTCTTCCGGCGGACGAGCTGGCGGTTCTGATCGCCGAATCGAAAAAGCGTCTGTCGGGTGTGAGTGTGGTTCTCCTGATGAGCCATCTGGCTTGTGCCGACGAACCCGGCCACGAGATGAACAAAACCCAACGGGATCGTTTCCGGGCGGCGCTTGCGAAGTTGCCGCCTGCGCCGGCAAGCCTGTCTTCCTCGGGGGGCGTTCTGCTGGGCAAGGACTATGCTTTCGATCTGGTCCGGCCCGGCATCGGGCTCTACGGGGGCAATCCCCAGCCCAGCCAGCCAAATCCTTTTCGCACCACCGTCAGGCTCACCGGCAAAATCCTGCAGTTGCGGCGCGTTGACTGCGGCCAAACCGTTGGGTACGGAGCGAGTTATCGGGTGGGGCGGAACTCGGCGCTCGCAACCGTGGCCTTGGGTTATGCGGACGGTTTGATGCGGGCTATCGGCAACCACGGAAAAGCATCCGTCGCGGGAACGCGCGTGCCCATCGTTGGCCGCGTCTCGATGGATTTGATCACGCTCGACGTGACCGACGTTGCGGCCGTGAAGGTGGGCGACGCAGCTGAGTTCCTGGGCGATATGATTTCGCTGGAAGAACTGGCTGCGGATTCCGGCACCGCGGCTTACGAAATCCTCACGTCTCTCAGCCGCCGCGCACATCGGTATTACGAGGCTGCGCGATGAACATTTTTGCGCCGGTCGGGCGTGCCGTTCTGTCATTTGTCGCGGTCGTGGGCAGGTTGTCGATCTTCACCGGCTCGACGATTGCGCATTGCGTGCGGCCGCCGATTTATTGGTCGCTGCTGTTCAAGCAGATGTTCCGGATTGGCTGGCTGTCTTTGCCCGTGGTCGGTTTGACCGCCTTCTTCACCGGCGGCGTGCTGGCATTGCAGATCTATATCGGCTCCTCCCGTTACGGCGCGGAAGCATTCGTTCCGCAGGTTGTGGCGCTGGGTATCTGCCGCGAATTGGGGCCGGTTATCGCGGGCCTGATGTTCGCTGGCCGTGTGGCCGCGGCGATTGCCGCCGAAATCGGCACCATGCGGGTGACCGAACAGATCGATGCGCTGACGACGCTTGCCACCAATCCGTTCAAATATCTCGTGGTGCCGCGCGTACTGGCGGCGGTGATCACCATGCCGATCCTTGTCGCCATCGCAGATGTCATCGGCATCTTCGGCGGCTACACGGTTTCGACGCAGAGCCTGGGCTTCAACGGTTACGTCTATCTGGGAAATTCGGTGAACTTTCTCACCAACCAGGACGTGGGCTCCGGTCTCGTCAAAGCGGCGGTGTTCGGGTTCATCGTTTCGCTGATGGGCTGCTATCACGGCTTTCATTCCAAGGGCGGTGCGCAAGGCGTGGGTGCTGCGACGACGGACGCGGTCACCTCGTCCATGATCCTGATCCTTGCCGCCAACTATCTTCTCACCTCCTTGCTGTTCGAGTCGTAAGCGATGGCGAACGGCGAAGCGAAGGTTCAACTGCGCGGCGTGAAGAAACGTTTCGGGCCCAAGGTCGTGCTCGATGGCGTCGATCTTTCCATCGGCAAGGGCGAATCCCTTGTCGTCATCGGCGGATCGGGCACCGGCAAATCGGTGATGATCAAATCCGTGCTCGGCATCCTGCGGCCGGAAGCCGGGCAGATTTTCGTGGACGGAGCAGACGTCACGCGTCTGCGCGGGCGCGGACGGGACGAATATCTCAAGAAGTTCGCGATGCTGTTCCAAGGGGCGGCTCTTTTCGATTCGCTTTCGGTCTGGGAAAATGTGGCGTTCGGTCTGGTTCAGGGACGCGGCATGAACCGCAAACAGGCGCGCGACATCGCCGTCGACAAGCTCGGCAAGGTCGGGCTTGGGCCCGATGTCGCTCAGCTCTTTCCGTCCGAATTGTCTGGCGGGATGCAGAAGCGCGTGGGTTTGGCGCGCGCGATTGCGTCCGATCCGGAAATCATTTTCTTCGACGAGCCGACGACGGGGCTCGATCCGATCATGGCGGATGTCATCAACGACCTCATTGTTTCGACGGTGAAGGATCTGGGTGTGACCGCACTTTCGATCACCCACGACATGGTGAGCGCGCGAAAGATTTCCGATCGCATCGCCATGCTCTACAAAGGCAAGATCATCTGGCAGGGCCCGACGAAAGAGATCGACCACAGCGGCAACGAATATGTCGATCAATTCATCAACGGCCGTGCGGTTGGACCCATCAAGATGGAGGTCAGGGCCTGACGTGGCGCGTACTGGAGCCACTTTCGTTTGTCAGTCCTGCGGTACCGTTCACACCAAATGGGCCGGCCGTTGCGATGCCTGCGACGGCTGGAACACGCTTGTCGAAGAAGCGGCCCCTCCGCCCATCGGCGGCGGCGCCAAACGTTCGGGGCGCGGACGCCGCTTTACGCTCGAAGACCTGAAGACAGCCGATGAGGCGCCGCCGCGGCGCGCGACCGGTGTTGCCGAATTCGACCGGGTCTGCGGCGGCGGGCTTGTTCCGGGTTCCGCGCTTTTGATCGGCGGCGATCCCGGCGTCGGCAAATCGACGCTCATTTTGCAGGCGCTGGCGTCTTACGCGAAGAACGGCGGCAGTGCGGTTTACATCTCCGGCGAAGAAGCGATGGCGCAGGTGCGCTTGCGCGCGGCGCGCATGGGGCTTTCGGATCATCCCGTGCAATTGGGATCGGCCACCTGCGTCGAGGATATTCTGGCGACGCTCGAAGCGGGGCCGGTTCCGGGCATCGTTGCCATCGATTCCATCCAGACGATCTGGACCTCGGCGATGGAAGCAGCCCCCGGCACCATCGCGCAGGTGCGCACCGCTTCGTTCGATCTGGTGCGCTATGCCAAATCCTCCGGTGCGGCGGTTCTGCTGATCGGGCATGTCACCAAGGACGGGCAGATCGCGGGGCCCAAAGCGGTGGAGCATCTGGTCGATGCGGTGCTCTATTTCGAGGGCGAGCGCGGCCATCACTTCCGGGTGATGCGGGCGGTGAAGAACCGCTTCGGGCCGACCGACGAGATCGGCGTTTTCGAAATGACCGGGACCGGCCTGGCCGAGGTCTCCAACCCTTCGGCGCTGTTCCTGGGCGACCGCAATGCCCGCTCGCCGGGGGCGGCGGTGTTTGCGGGGCTGGAGGGCACGCGGCCCCTGCTGGTCGAGATTCAGGCCCTGGTGGCGCCTGCGGGCTATGGCACGCCGCGACGGGCGGTGGTGGGCTGGGACACCGGCAGGCTGGCCATGATCCTGGCTGTGCTGGATGCGCGCGCCGGACTCGGAATCAGCGCGCACGATGTCTATCTGAACGTGGCCGGAGGGCTGAAGATCGGCGAACCGGCGGCCGATCTGGCGGCGGCGGCGGCCTTGATCTCGTCCTTCTCCGGGGAGGCTCTGCCGCCCGAGACGGTGTTCTTCGGGGAACTGAGTCTGTCCGGCGATGTCCGCCCGGCGCCGCAGGGGGAATTGCGGCTGAAGGAGGCCGCGAAGCTGGGCTTCACGCGGGCCTATGTGCCGGAGGGGACCAAGGTCGATGCGGGCATCGAACTGGTGCCGGTCAAATCGGTGCATGAGCTTTTGGGGCTTGCGGGGACGCGGGGGAACGGACAGAAAAAACGAGTGGGCGTGGTAGAATAGAGGAATCATGGACGGTTCCGGTTTTACGTTTGTCGACATCCTGGTGGTTCTGATCCTGCTGGGATCTGCCGCTTACGCGACCTTTCGCGGCTTCGTGGCGGAGACGTTGGGCATCTTCTCGTGGGTGGTTGCGATCTTCGCGACCATGTATTTCGGCTACATCGCGGTGAACCTGATCGAGCCGCATCTGTCGCCGCCTTGGCTGGGGGCGGTGCTCGGCTATCTGGCGGTGTTCGTGATCGTGCTCGTACCGCTGGAATTTCTCAGTCATCGCATCTCTCAAACGGTTCAACATTCTCCCGTCAGCGGGCTCGACCGCGGGTTGGGCTTCTTCTTCGGCGTCGTGCGCGGGGCGGTGGTGATCGGGCTGCTTTATTTCGCCTATTCGTCGTTCCAGCCGGTCAAGGATCAGCCGGGCTGGATGGTGAAGGCCCGCAGCTTCCCCTACATCCAGGAGGCCAGTGCGGCCGTGTTGTCGCTGGCTCCAACCGGGACCGGGGACAGAATCGCCGAGAAAGCCGACCGGATGCGCGAAGAAGCCGTCAGCCAGACCGGTAAAGCCTTGAGAAAGCACAAAAAGAAAACCTATGGCGCCGAGGAACGGCGCGCGCTAGACAGCCTCATCGAGAACACGGACAAACCCGAAGACGGAAAACCATGACCGGCCTTCGCGACGAAACGCCCTTCGACGGGGACACGCTGCACGAAGAATGCGGCGTATTCGGCATTTTCGGCCATCCGGATGCGGGTGCGCTGTCGGTGCTTGGCTTGCACGCGCTTCAGCATCGCGGGCAGGAAGCCGCCGGCATCGTCACCTATGACGGCACGCAGTTCATTGCCGAACGTCACGCAGGGCTGGTGGGCGACGTGTTCGGCAAGGGCTCCCTGCATGCGCAGAAGCTGAAGGGCCAGAACGCGCTCGGTCACGTTCGCTACTCGACGACGGGCGGCTCGGTGGTGCGCAACATCCAGCCGATGTTCGCGGACCTCGCGGGCGGCGGCATTGCGCTGGCGCACAACGGCAACCTCACCAACGCGCGGACCTTGCGCGAAGGGCTGGTGCGGGAAGGGGCGATCTTTCAATCGACCTCCGATACCGAAGTCATCATTCATCTGGCGGCGCGCAGCACCTACACGCCGATCGTGGATCGTCTGGTCGATGCGTTGAAGCGGGTTGAAGGGGCGTATTCTCTCGTTGCTTTGACCTCCAAGAAATTGATCGGTGCGCGCGATCCGTTTGGCGTGCGGCCGCTGGTTTTGGGCAATCTCGACGGGGCGCCGATTTTGGCGTCCGAAACTTGCGCGCTCGATATCATCGGCGCGGAGTTCGTGCGGGATATCGAACCGGGCGAAGTGATCGTCATCACCAAGGACGGCATCCAGTCGTATCATCCGTTCCAAAAAGAACCTCATCGTTTCTGCGTTTTCGAATACGTCTATTTCGCGCGGCCCGATTCCGTCGCCGAAGGCCGCAGCGTCTATGACGCCCGCAAGGCCATCGGCGAAGAACTCGCACGTGAAGCGCCTGCACAAGCCGACATGGTGATCCCTGTGCCGGATTCCGGCGTGCCGGCGGCGCTTGGTTTCGCGCAGGCCGCGAACATTCCGTTCGAACTCGGCATCATCCGCAACCATTACGTCGGCCGTACCTTCATCGAACCGTCGGACCGTATCCGCCATCTGGGTGTGCGGCTGAAGCACAATCCCAACCGCGCCAAGCTGAAAGGCAAGCGCGTGATCCTGGTGGACGATTCCATCGTGCGCGGCACGACCTCCAAAAAGATCGTGCAGATGGTGCGCGACGCGGGCGCCAGCGAAGTGCATTTCCGCATCGCGAGCCCGCCGACCACGCATTCCTGCTTCTACGGCGTCGATACGCCGAACGAGGAAGACCTGCTCGCCCATCGCATGTCGGTGGAAGAGATGCGCCGCTTCATCAATGCGGATTCGCTGGCCTTCGTGTCGATGGACGGGCTCTACCGCGCCACCGGCGAAAAGGGGCGCAACAACGACGCGCCGCAGTTCTGCGATGCCTGCTTCTCCGGCAGCTATCCCATCGGGCTCACCGACATCACGGGCGGGCGCGGCGAAAAGCAGCTCTCGCTTTTGGCGGAAGTGGCGTAACACACCACTCCCATGAGCAAATCCTTTCAGGACCGCATCGTCCTCGTTACCGGCGCTTCGCGTGGCATTGGGCGCGCTGCCGCCAAGGCATTGGCGGCTGAAGGCGCCCACGTCATCGCGGTGGCCCGTACCGTCGGCGGTTTGGAAGAACTCGACGACGAGATCAAATCCGTTGGCGGTTCCGCCACGCTCGTTCCGCTCGACCTCAAGGATTTCGAGGCGCTGGACCGGTTGGGCGCTTCCATCTTCGAACGCTGGAAGAAGCTCGACGGGTTCCTTGGCAATGCCGGTGTGCTGGGCGTGCTGACGCCGATTTCGCATATGCAGCCCAAGACGTTTCAGGAACTGCTCGATGTGAACGTGACGGCCAACTGGCGGCTGCTGCGTTCGCTCGATCCGCTGCTCAAGATAAGCGATGCGGGGCGCGTTCTGTTTGTCTCCTCCGGTGTCGCGCGCAACGCCCGCGCCTTCTGGGGCGGTTATGCGATGAGCAAGGCGGCGCTGGAATCGATTGCGCTGACTTATGCGGCGGAATGCGAAACCAGCAATGTGCGGGTGAACATCGTCAATCCGGGCGCCACGCGCACGGCGATGCGCGCCAAGGCGATGCCGGGCGAAGATCCCGATACGCTGCCGAAACCGGCGGATATCGCGCCGCTGATCGTGAAAATGCTGTCGTCCTCCTTCAACGACAATGGGACGTTGGTGAATTACCGCGAGACGCGACACTAAAGGCGTCGCGCCGCTTCGTTCATAATTTTCGGAAGGTGACTATTGTGCACGCAGGAGCGTTGCGCTGCAAGGATTTTCTGCGTGTTGCGGGCAGCGTAACGCTGCAGGGGGTTAAACAATTGAATTTGCGGGAAATGAGGTGAAGCGCGTTGTGTTGTGGTGTTTTGCGCACCGCTAGATGTGGGTGGGGAATTTTTTTGAGAAAAAATATTTTTGCGGTGAAAGTGTTGTGTACCGGCGTCGCCACCTCGATCCCCCAACTTCCGTCATCGCCCGTTTAATGCGGGCGACCCAATTTTCTTCACGCGGAGACGCGGAGTTCGCGGAGTTTAGATTCTTCTCCGCGAACTCCGCGTCTCCGCGTGCGCTTTGATTGAAGGAAATTGGTTCCCTCGGACAAGCCGGGGGATGACGGAGTTTTAGAGATAGGGTGATCAATCCTTCGCGTAAGGATTTTTGCTTCCGCGCAACACGAAACGAACCGGCGTTCCCTTTAATCCGAACGCTTTGCGCAGTTCGTTGGTGAGATAGCGCAGGTATGATTCCGGCAATGCGGGGAGCTGGTTGCCGAACAGCGCGAAGGTCGGTGGGCGCGATTTGGGTTGGGTCATGTAGCGCACGCGCACGCGGCGGCCTTTGATGGCGGGCGGTGGGTGGCGGGCGAGGGCGTCTTCGAGGAAGCGGTTCAAGGCTGCGGTTGAGACGCGTGTGTTCCAGATGCGGTCGGCTTCGAGCACTGCGTTCATCATGCGGTCCACGCCCTGGCCGGTCAGCGCAGAGACGGTGACGAGCGGGGCGCCGGACACCTGCGGCAGCAGGCGGTCGAGTTTTTCGCGCAGGTCCTTGAGCGCCGCGTTCCTGTCTTCGATCAGGTCCCATTTGTTGATCGCGAAGAGGATGGCGCGGCCTTCGCTCGCGATCAGGTCGGCGATCTTCAAGTCCTGCTGTTCGAAAGGCTGGGTGGCGTCGATCAGCACGATGGCGCAATCGGCGAAGCGGATGGCATCGAGCGTGCTGCCGATGGAAAGCTGTTCGAGGGTGTGACCGGCGGCGCGCGCTTTTTTGCGCAGGCCCGCTGTGTCGTGCAGCAGGATTTTCTTGCCGCCGCTTTCCCAGTCGACCGCTATCGCATCGCGCGTGATGCCCGCTTCGGGGCCGGTGAGCGCGCGTTCTTCGCCGAGCAGTTTGTTGAACAGGCTCGACTTGCCGACATTGGGGCGGCCGACGATGGCGAGCCTGAGCGGTTTGTCTTCTTCGGTGTCTTCCGGCTCGCTTTCTTCGGCGAAGGGGGCGAGCGCGTCTTCGAGTTCGCTCAAACCCAATGCGTGTTCGGCGGACAGCGCAATCGCTTCGCCGAAGCCCAGGCGATAGGCATCGAGCAATCCGTCATTGCCGGAGCGGCCTTCGCATTTGTTGGCGGCCAAGATCACCGGCTTTCCGGTGCGGCGCAGGATGTCGGCCACGATCTCGTCGCCTGCGGTCACGCCTGCGCGGGCGTCGATCAGGAACAAGGCGACATCGGTCTCGTCGAGGGCCGTGAGCGTCTGCTCCTTCATGCGGGCGAGCAGACTTCCGGGTTCGTCGTCTTCGAGACCTGCGGTGTCGATCAGGTTGAGTGCGATATTGCCGATGCTGCCTTCGCCCAAACGCCGGTCGCGCGTGACGCCGGGTTCATCGTGCACGATGGCAAGCTTCTTCCCCGCCAGACGATTAAAGAGCGTGGATTTGCCGACGTTTGGCCGGCCGACGATGGCGAGGGTGAGGGTCATGACCCATTTTACGTTCTATCTCAGCGCAAGCAATTTGGCGTGCTTGGTGAGAAGGTAGAGCGTGCCGTTGGCGACCACTGGCGGGATCATTGTGCCGCCTTCGAATTCGACGCGACCCAGTTGCTTGCCGGTGTAGGGCGAGACCGCTTCGATCACGCCGGTGTTGGACACCACGATCAGCCGGTTGGACACGAGCACGGGTCCGGCCCAGACGATGGCGCCGTCCTTGCTTTCGGGTTTTTCCCAACGGTCGAGCTGGCTGATCCATTTCACCCGGCCGTCTTTTCTTTGCAGGCAGATGATCTGGGAATCGGTTGTCAGCACGTAGAGGAAATCGCCCGCGGCCCATGGCGTCTGGATGCCGCCGATGTCGCGCGTCCACACGCGGTCGCCGGTCGAAAGGCTGAGTGCTGCCATCAGGCCCGAATGGCTGATCGCGAACACCATGTCGCGGTCGACCACGGGGCGGCCCGCAATGTCGTCGAGTTCGGAAAGGGCGGTCACTTGCCCTGAGCGCGTGAGCATGTCGTTCCAGGCGGGACGGCCGTTCTGCACGCGGATCGCGTAAAGCTCGCCCGAGGTATAGGGCACGATCACGAATTCGCCTGCGACCGCTGCACTGGTGCTGGAGAGAATGCCGGCGGCTTCGGAGATGCCCTGCTGATCCCACAGTTTGCGGCCATCGCTTTGGGCGAGCGCCACGAAGTGATTGTCTTCGGAGGAAACGAACAGGCGTCCGCCGTTGACGGTGGGGGCGTTGACGATCGGCACGCCCAGATCGGTGCGCCACAGACGCCCGCCGTTCTGCGCGGAAAACGCCACCACCTGGCCGAAACCGGAGGTCGCGAAGAGACGGCCCTTTTCATAAGCGAGGCCGCCGCCGAAACCTTTGGTGGGATCGGTGCGGTTGTCCTGGCCCATTGTGCCGAGCGAGAGCGTGTTCAGCCACGAGGCGTCGCCGCCCTTGGGTGCGAGCGAAGCGCTCCACAATTCGGTGCCGTCGCGCGCATCGAGCGCGTGCACGGTTGATGCCGCATCGAGCACGAAGACGCGCCCGCCTGCCACGATGGGCGGTGCGGTGAGGCGCGATACGGAGGTCGAGCCCTGTCCGACGTCGGCTTCCCACACTTTGTGCAGCGAGCCGGGTGCTTGCAGGTGGTACATCGCGTTGGCCGCATAGCCGCCGGGATTGGGCCATTCGGTGTTCACGTAAGGCTTCGGCAGGACGACCTTCATCGCCGTCATCTCGGGATCGGGCTTGAGCGATTCATCGGCGGTCATCACCGAGATGCGTTCGCCCTTCAGCTTCGACTTGGACGTGCCGGTGAACCAGCTGTCCATGAAATCGAAGGTCGAGCAGCCCGAGACGAGCAGGCTGGCGGCGAGCGCGGGCGCCAGGATGCGTAGCGTGCGAAACTTCATGGGTTCTTTGCGGGCTCGGGGGTGGGAGCGGGTGTTGCAGAAGGCGCAGCCGTTTGGGCTGCATCGGTTTGTGCAGGACGCGGCGGCGGTGCTGGCACCGTTCCGACGTTGCGGTTGCCACCGGCGGCGAGGAACGCGGCCATCGTGTTCGCGCGCTCCTTGATGCCTTCGGAGGCGTCTTTTGCCTTGGCGAGAAGTTCGAATTCTTTTTGCGCGGCGGCGACGTTGCCTTCGCGATAATCGGCGTAGGCCAGAAGCTCGTTCGCCATGTAGTGGAACGGGTCGCTCGGATCGGTGATCGGCGCAAGGAGCGTCTGCATGTCTTTCTTGGGCAGCGTGTCGGCTTGCGCCCAGGCGAGCCGCAGACGCGCGACGGAGGCGAACAGCGGATCGCTTTCCTTCATCAGCGCGCGGTAGAGCGCTTCGGCCTGTTCGCTGCGGCCCGCGGCTTCGAGCGAATTGGCTTCCTGCATGCGGGCGAGCAGCGCGTAACCGCCGGGCGCCGTCTGCGCGAGCTTGGCGAAGGCGGTGGCGGCTTTGGCGGGATCCTGGGTTTCCAGCGCCATGATGTAGGTGTTCGAGGCTTCGATGCGCTGGTTGTATTGATAGCGCTGCCAAAGCTGCCAGGCGGCGACGCCGACCACGATCAGGGCGGCAACCGCCATGAGGTAGTCGCCATATTGCTTCCAGAGCTGCGCATAGCGCTCGCGCCGGACCTCCTCCTCGACTTCATGGAAGATGTCGGTCACGTCAAATCCTTCGGCTGGGGCGCGGGAAGCCCTAGGAAACGGCGTGGGTTAACTAGCTTGGACCGCGCGAAGTGGCAACTTAACTGACCGACAGCAGATGCCCCGGGTCAGATAGCCTTCTTCATGGAATAGACGTTTTCGACGCCGGGGAACCGGCGTTCGCGCACGTCCTTCGCATAGGCCTTCACGGCCTGTTCGATCTCCGGGCCCAGATGCGCATATTGCCGCACGAATTTGGGCGGGTTGGGGTTCAGCCCCAGCATGTCTTCCATCACCAGGATCTGGCCGTCGCATTCGGCCGAGGCGCCGATGCCGATGGTGGGGGTGGAAATCTCGCGCGTGATCTTGGCGGCGAGCGGTTCGGCCATGCCTTCCAGCACGACGGCGAAGGCGCCGGCTTCGGCCACCGCGCGCGCATCGGCTTCCAGCGCTGGCCATTCGGCAGGCGTGCGGCCTTGCGTCTTGAAGCCGCCGAAGGTGTTCACGCTTTGCGGGGTGAGGCCGATGTGGCTCATCACCGGAATGCCGCGCTGGGTGAGATAGTGCACGGTCTCAGCGGTGCGCGAGCCGCCTTCCATCTTCACTGCCTGGCAGCCGGTTTCCTTCATAACCTGCACGGCGTTGCGGAACGCGATCTGCGGGCTTTCTTCATACGAACCGAACGGCATGTCGACGACGACGAGCGCGTGCTGCGAGCCGCGCATCACGGCCTTGCCCGCCATGATCATCATTTCGAGCGTGACGGGCACGGTGGTTTCGAGGCCGTGCATCACATTGCCCAGGCTGTCGCCCACCAGCATCAGATCGACATGGCGATCCAGAAGCTTGGCGGTGTGGGCGTGGTAGCAGGTGAGGCAGACGATGGGCTTGGCGTTCTTCGCCGCCCGGATTTCGGGAACGGTGACCCGCTTGGTTTCGGTGACAACCGACATCGTTTCTCTCCTTGAACCACCCCGGTCTCAGGCCGGACGAGCGCCATTCTAGCCCATGCTGCACCCGCGAACGAGGCCGAATTTATGCGAGGGGCCGTAAACATACGGTATGGGGGCCGTCCCGCGATTGAACAGGAACCCGGGCTGGCGATAGATTATTTCTCCAGCCTTACCGGGGAGTGACATGGGGGAACCCAGCGTCGAGATCAATCCGAGGGCCCCTGAGCCGGGGCTGGTGACCTTCATCCGCAACTATTGGGACAAGCAGCGCGGCGCGCGGCCCATGCCCAGCCGGATGGACATCATGCCGTGGGATATGAAGGCCCATGTGCCGAACGTGCTGCTGGCCGACGTGCTGAACGGCGGGCAGGACTTCCGCTACCGGCTGGTGGGCACGCAGCTGCAGAACTATTTCAACGGCAATCCCACCGGCAAAACCATGAGCGAGGTGCTGGCCTCGTTCGGTTCGGATTCGGTGGAGCGCACCATCAAGACCTATGCGACGGTTGTCGCCTCCAAGAAGCCGCTGCGCATTCGCGGGTCGGGCGCGATCTATCAGCAGAGGGCCAAACTGTTCGACGCGATCCTCACGCCGCTGTCGGACGACGGCAAAAACGTGAACATCATCTTCGGCGCCTTCGTGTTCGAATGGGACAAGAAGGCAGAGTTCCGTCACCGCCGCGACGTGGACGAGCGCGAACTGGAGCGGTTGCTGCACGGCTGACAAACAAAAACCGCGGGGATTTTGGCCCCGCGGTTTTTTTCGTGTCGCTTGTGGAAGCGGCTCAGGCTTCGGCGGATTCTTCTGCTTCGTCTTCCTTGGGGCCTGCGCCTTCTTCGAACATCGCTTCGGCGTTGGCGAGCGCTTCTTCTTCAGCCGTCTTTTCGGCCAGAACGTTTTCACCGCGGGCCTGGCGTTCGGCTTCGTCTTCGGTGCGCGCGATATTGATCGTCACGCTGACGCGCACTTCGGGATGGAGCACGACGTTCACCGGGACAAGGCCGATATCCTTGATCGCCTTGTCGAGCGGCACTTGCGTGCGGTCGACCGAGAAACCGCCTTCGGCGATTGCCGTTGCGATATCGCGAGGGCTGACCGAACCATAAAGCTGGCCGCGGTCGCCTGCCTGGCGCAGCAGCGTGAAGATTTTGCCTTCCAGCTTCTTGGCGATCTTTTCGGCTTCGCTCTTGCGTTCCAGATTGCGCGCTTCGAGCTGGGCCTTCTGGCCGGCGAAATATTCGCGGTTGGTCTTGTTGGCCCTGAGGGCCTTTTTCTGCGGCAGGAGATAGTTGCGGGCGAAGCCATCCTTCACGCGCACTTCATCGCCCATCTGGCCGAGCTTTTCGACTCTTTCGAGCAGGATCACTTGCATCGGGGTTCTCCTACTTCACGAGGTAGGGAAGAAGCGCCATCAGCCGCGCGCGCTTGATGGCGACGGCGAGGGCACGTTGCTTCTTGGCCGAAACGGCGGTGATGCGGCTCGGCACGATCTTGCCGCGCTCGGAGATGAAGCGCTGGAGCAGCTTCACGTCCTTGTAATCGATCTTCGGCGCGTTGGCGCCGGAGAACGGGCACGTCTTCTTGCGGCGGAAAAACGGACGGCGCTGACCGCCGCCACCACCACCGCCACCTGCACCTGCATGGCTCATTGCACGGTCTCCTGCGTTGGCGCCGCGGCGGGCGCACCTTCTTCGCCTTCGGGCTTGTTGTCGTCGCGTTCGCGCTTGTTCTTGTTAGAGGACACTTCGAACTGATCCACCTTCACGGTGATGTAGCGCAGCACGTCTTCGTTGATCTTGAGCTGGCGTTCCAGTTCGCGGATCGCGTTGGCCGGCGCATTGATATTGAGGAGCACATAGTGGCCCTTCCGGTTCTTCTTGATCCGGTAGGCGAGGCCGCGCAGGCCCCAATATTCGTGCTTCTCGACCTTGCCGCCTTCGTGTTCGAGGATGGTCTTGAGGTGGGTCGCAAGGGCGTCCACCTGCTGCGCGCTGATGTCCTGGCGCGCGATCAGGAGATGCTCGTAAAGAGCCATGTCGCTTAAGTCCCTGTTTGCGTTGCGGAATCCGTCCTGCCGGGAAGGGCCGGACCGACTATGGATCGCAAGGACGCCGGACATCCGGCATAGACCCCGAGGAGCCTCCTGCGACCGCAAGCGCGATCGAAGGCGCGGCCTATAGCCGAAGGGGTGGGGGGAGGCAAGGAGGCCGGTCCGCCCACCCCCGGCCTACGGCTCCCTTAACACTTGCAGTCCGGGGCTTTCGCAATCCAAAGTTTCATCGTGTCAGGTCGATACGCAGCTGGGGGAAATCATGGCCGAACAGACAAACGCCAAACCGAAGAAGCAGACCTGGCTCAATCCGTTTCAGAAGTTTGAAAATCGCAAGCAGGCTTTGAGCGCCGCAAAGTCCGGTGCAGTCGTGAGTATCTATCTGGTGCTCAGTTACGCCATTCAGATTGCGTTTCTGCATTGGGGCGGGAAAGACACGTACGGCAATCAGAGCCAAGCGGCGACCGTTACGGATGTCGTCGCCATTGTCCTTGCGGCCTTCCTCACCTGGCGCATTCTGGTGAAGCAGCCTCTATGGGCATCCATTGTGGTCGCACTCTGGTTCTTCTTCGAACTGGCATTCAAAGCCTACGCGATGTTCAGAGGCATACAGCCGGCGAATGGCTCCTTTATCTTCATGTTCATTGCTTTGATCATTGGGGCCATTCTGTCTGTTCGCGGCAGCTGGTATTTGCGATCGGCGCCGGACATAGACGACAAGGTTTTCAGCTAACCGCGTTGCCGTCGATCTTAGTGGTTCATGCTCTTTGCTTTTCCACGACAGAATTACGCCGTCTTGCGCCGCATGCAGGTGCGCTTAGACTTCCCGGAAATATCGGGAGAGAAAGATGGCTGGGGCGGCGACGGATTCTTTGGCGGAAGTTCGGCAAATGGTGGCCGCCGACGACCGGCGCGATTTCGAATTTGCGGAGCGTGGGTTCATTGCCACGCGGATCGATCCGAAGATCGTCACCAGCGGCGGGCGGGTGGCGTTCGATCTTTCGGGATATGCGTTTCTGAAAAACGCAGCGCCTTCGACGGCCAATCCGAGTTTATGGCGGCAGGCGCAGATCCTGACCAAGCATGGGCTCTTCAAGGTGCATGAGCGCATTTATCAGGTG